>FSVG01001260.1_pt1 | contig 12718 bp, 13 predicted proteins | sample 1637511 | NCBI WGS metagenome assembly FSVG01 (sample SAMEA3914816, study PRJEB12502) | metagenome | biome: forest; material: soil | place: USA | collected 2011-09-16 | depth 0.3 m
CGTCGGCAGCGCGCAGCACCGGCACAGCTTCGGTACCAGGGCCTGGTAGACCAACAGGTTCAGGATGTTGGGCCCGGTCAGCGCCTGGCGGCTGACGCCGATCTGGTCGTTGGTCAGGCGCGGGATGATGTTGGAGATCAGGTGCGCGTGCACCGTGCCCATGGCCAGGTGGCCGGTCTCGGCGATCTGCAGCGCGAACAGCGCGGTGAGCTTGTCGCGGATCTCGCCCAGCATCACGCCGTCCGGATCGGAGCGCATCAGCGCGCGCATCACCTCGGCGTAGCGGCGCCGCGTCTCCTCGTCGTTGGCAAGGTCGCGCAGCACCTCGATCTGGTGCGCCCCCGCGATCTCGTACTCGATCGGATCCTCCACCGTGTAGATGGCCTTCTGGGCCAGCCCCGGCAGCGTCTCGATGAAGCTCTTGAGGCTGGTGGACTTGCCCGAGCTCGTGACGCCCGACAGCAGCACGATGCCCTTGCCCGCGCGCCCCGCCAGGCGCAGCTGGCGCAGGTGACTGGGCGCGTAGCCGGCGTCGTCGAAGCGGATGCGGTTCTCGTCGCCGGTGCGCAGGACGCGCACCACCGTCTTCGGGCCGAGCCGTCCCTTGACGTTCTGGTAGCGCAACTGGCCCGTGGTGCCGGACAGGTCGAGGTCGATCATGCAGTCGACGAACTGGTCTGCGTTGTACTGCGAGACGTTGTTCCCCTTGCGCGTGCTGTTGTAGCCGGCGGCGATCGCGTCGATCACCTCCTTGCGGCTGTAGCGCCCGCCCTGGCCGTCCGGCAGGGGCTCGATGCGGCCGTCGACGCGGATGCGCACCAGCGCCGTGTTGCGCCGCACCTCGATGTGCAGGTCGGTGGCGCCCGTCGGCACCGCCAGCGCGATCCAGCGCTCGAACAACTGCATCGGGCCGCCCCGGGCGCCGGCCTTGCCGACGGCGCCGGCATTGCGCAGGATCTCCTTGAGCAGGTGGGGCTCGGCGACGATCTCGTCGCCCACGCCATAGCCACGCGCCCGCAACGCGCCCTTGACGGCCTTGACCGTGGCGTCGAGCGCCAGCTTGTCGGCCGCCGTCATCGTCGCCCGCACCAGCCGGGCCTGACGCGCGCCGCAATCGATGGCGATCAGCTTGTCGTGCAGCGCCGGCGGCAGCTGGTAGACCGCGTCCGCGCCGACCGTCAAGAGGGCCTGGTAGGACGGCAGGCGGTGGAACTGGCCAACGGCCTCTTCCAGCACGTCGGACTCGCGCAAGCCGCTAGCCGGGGCCGGCGCCGGCGCGCGCGTCGAGGCGCCGCGCGTACGCTCGTCGTCGGCCGGCTCGCCGTCACCCGTGTCGCGACGCGAGATTCGCAGGCTTCGACCGGCAGACGCTGCGATCGCCGACCCGAGCAGCCGCGCCGCCGCCTCCGCAGCGGCGCCGTCCCTCGACGGCCGCGCGGGCTCCTCGCTCGAGCGCGGCCGCGGCAGGTCGGCGCGCCCCGGCGGCGACGCCGGGGTGGACTCGGGCTGCTCCCGGCGACGCAGGCTTTCGAACAATCCCATCGCAGTCTCAGCGCAACTGGGGCAGGACGAAGACGCGCCGGGCCGACTCGGGTGCATCGGCTTCGGCGCCTGCGGGCGTCCGCGGCACGCGTCGATTCAGCACGACGCGATCGACCGCGACCGACTCGACGCGCCACGCCGTGCCGGGCACGCCCTGCCCCGCGGCCAGCAGGTAGGCAGTGCGGTCGACCGCGACCTCGGCGATCGCGCTGGCCGAGGTCGCGAACACGCCGCTGACCTGCACCGTCGGCACCGGCGATTGCGGCGGCCGTTGCATCTGCGAAGGCGCGACCGCCGGCGCGGGCGTGACCGTGCCGGGAGTCGACGCCGGCACGGCCGCGGATCGCGCCGCCGCCTGCGTCATCGCGCTTTCCAGGGCGGCGCGCTGCACGCGGCTGTAGTCGGCGATGGTCTGGGCCCCCAAGCCCGGCACGACGCCGGCCAACATGCACAGGCCGGCACGACGCAGGCGCCGCCTCGTCGAACTATTGCGCTGCGACATAAAACACTCCCGATGCAGAGAATTTGAGCAAGCCCTTGGCGTCGGAGCCTTCGCCGATGTCGACCCGCACCGACTCCCAGCTCACGAACCCCGGCGCGGTGTTCAGCGCCTCGAGGACGAACGGCCCCGGGACGTTGTGCATCTCCGCGGTGCCGGCCAGCACGGCCCGCGGATGGCGGAACGTGGCCGGCACCTCCGCGACCTGCGGCCACAGCGACGGCTGCTTGAGATCGACGACCACGTCGGCCGTCCGCCAACGCTGCAGCTGCGGGCCGGCCTCGGACAATGCCGATTGCAGCGAGCGCAGCGTGCCGCCGTCGGCGGGCAAGGGCAGGCGCGCGATCTTCAGCGCCCGCGTGGTGCGCGCCACGTCGAAGGCCGGCACGCTGCTGCCTTGCGGCAACAGCATCTCGAGCGCGTCGTCGGGCAGCGCGCGCCGCAGGTCGTCGAAGCTGCCGCCGCGCCGCACCCAGTCGCGCGTGCAGCTCTGCGAGCGCGCGCTGCACTCGGCGGAGGCCAGGCTCCAGCCGGGAATCCAGGTGCGATAGCCGAACAGGGTACCGACGGCGGCGACGAGCCCAGCGCGGTCGGCCGCCATGGTGGGGCGCTGGGCCGCCAGCGCGGCCAGGTACCTGGGCACCGGATCGGCCGCGCGCGCGGCCAGCGCCGCCTTGCGCTCGACGTCGACGCGGTGCACGTGCTGCATCGCGAACCAACCCGCCAGGAGAGCGGCCAGCGCCAGCCCGGCGCCGGCGATCGGCCATGGGTTGACCGGGATCGGCTGCAGCCGCGCCGAACGGTCGCCGCCCGACGCGAGCCACGTGAAGTCGGCCGCTTCGCAGTTGGGGTACGCGACGGGGTTGTCGCTCCAGATCGGGCGATCCTCGCCGCCCAGGGCATTGCGGGCGTCGACCTCGTTGCTGAGGACGTCGACCACCGGCACGCCGTCCTCAAGGCAGACGACGAAGTACTTGTCCTCCTTGCGCTGCGCGGCAGCCGCCACGGCCAGCACCAGCGCCGCGTTGGGTGCCTGCGCGCCCACCAGGCGCGAGAAGCAGGCGGCCGCCGCCAGCGTGCCCTTGGGCAGGCGCGCGCCCTCTTCCGAGGCGCGCGGCTGGAACAGGCCGTAGCGCACATGCGCGCCGACCTGGGCTTGCGCGCAGTGGGTCGCGTCGCTGGTGAGCGACTTGGCCTCCAGCAACGCCCGGGTGCGGCTCTGGCCGACCGTGGGTGCTCGCCAGAGCAGCCCGCCCAGCAGGTCGCCGTGCGGGGTTGTCGCGATCAGCCGCTCGATGACCACCATGACCACCTTGCGCTTCAGAGAATGGTGGGACGCACGAAGATGACGAACTCCTCGCGCATCCTCGATTGCGTCTTGCTGCCGCCCAGGCCGATGGGCGCGTCGTCGGTCAGGGTGCGGCGATCGTCGCTGGACACGCTGCGGCTCAGGCCGGTGATCACCAGGATCTGGCCGGCCTTGAGCGCCACGGTGGCCTGGTCGTTGATCGCCGTCGTCTCCGGTGTCTGCACCGTCTGCTGCGCAGCGCCGGTGCCCGAGGTGAAGTTGACGAGGTTGACCAGCGACGACAGGCCGATGCCGAACTTCAGCAGCACCGTGTTGTTGTCGAGGATGAACGGCTGCGCCAGGTAGCGGTCGCCGGTGGTGACCGTGGAGGTGACCAGCCCCGGCGCGCCGACGCCGGTGGTGCTGGCCGCGCCCGGGATGGTGGCGCTGACATAGGCGCGGCCACCCAGGCTGGACTTGCGATCCCAGGTGCGGTTCAACGCCAGCAGGCTCACCTCGCGGTGCTGGGTGGACACGCCGAACTGGCTCAGCAGCTTCAGCAGCGCGCTGCTGCCACCGAAGTGCGTGGTGGTGGAATTGGTGACGCCCGACTGCGCCGGCGTCAGGATCGCGAAGCCGATGTTGGCCGCGGTGGTGCTGGCCAGCGTGGCGGGCGCTCCGAACGTGCCGGTGTACGCGCCGCCGAGTGCGGACAACACCGCGTCCCACTCGATGCCGCGCTCGTCGGACTCGCTGCGTGTGACGCTGTAGACGTCGAACTGCACCTGCGCCTGGCGCAGCAGGCTCTCGTTCTCGACGCGCACGAAATCGCGCACCTTGGACAGCGTCTCCTTGGTGGTGGTGACAGCTATGCGGCCGGAGCCATCCGAGCGCACCACCGAGGATCCCGGCACGTCCTTGATGATCTGCCCGATCGCCGCCAGGACGGAGCCGACGACGTTGGACTTGCCGTGCTCGCTGACCTCGTTGCTGGAGCTCGCGGTGCTGCTGGTGCCGCCGCTGCCGGTGCCCGAGCTCGTGGCGTTGGCCTGGTCTGCGCCGCTGAGGCCCAGGTGGTAGTCCGTCTCGCTCTCGAGCGCCGCGATCTCGAAGAACTCGGTGCGCAGGCGCTCGATGACGACCACGCCGTCGCGGTACTCCCACGACAGGCTCAGCTGGTCGGTGACCAGGTCGAGATAGCCCGCCAGCGAGCCCGACCAGCGCATCGCCACGGCGTTGACGGAGGTGTCGCGTGACGCCGGCGGCGCGGGCGACGGCAGCGGCGGCATCGCGACGGCGTCTGCCGCGCCGCCATGCCCGGCCAATGTCGGCAACGGCAGCAGCACCGGGCCGGGCAGCGGCGGCGCCGCGCGTGCGGGCGCATCGCCATGGCCGAACACGTCGGCCTTCAGGCGCACCGGAACGCCGGTGACCGCCGTGATGCGATCGGCCATGGTGCGCAGGCTCACCTTGCCGCCGCTGGCGGCGTCGTCGAAGTTGAGCCGGACCGGCTCGGTGAAGATGCTGGGCAGCCGCTCGGCGCTGCCCATGGGCACGCTGACGGAGGCCACCCACGGGCTGCGTGCGCGTCGCAGCACGGGCCTGGCGGCCTGCTCGGCGGCGCGGCGGTCGGCGTCCGCCTGCGACCCCGCGGCGCCGGCGCCTTGTTGCGCCAGCGTGCGGTCGGCGTGCAGCGACGTGGTGCCCGCCAAGCCGAGCGCATGGTCGGCCTGCACGCGCTCGGCGACGCCCGGCGCCGCGCAGCCGGCCAAGACGACGCACAGTGCGACCGCCACGCCGCGGGCCAGGGCGTGGCCCAGCGTCGTGAAGAAGTGCTGGTGCGGCGTCATTGCGCGTCGCACTCGCGCGCCTGCTCGCCCTGGCGCGTGATGCGCACGAGCGGGGGCGTGTTGGCATAGATGCAGGCCTCCAGCGGATAGTCGCTCTGTCGGATGCCGGCCGAATTCAGCACCGTCTTGAGTGCCGTCTCGAAGCTGCCCTCGACGCTGTCGGGCGCCCCGATCAGGAAGTTGCGCTGCGCATCCCACTTGACGCGGTAGCCGGCCTGCAGGCCCCAGCGCTCCAGGGTGCGCGCCAGCGTGATGTCCTGCGTCAGCACGCTCCAGTGCGTCGAGGGCGTGGCGGCGCCGGCGTCATAGGGGGTCACCGGCAAGGCCTCGGCGCTGCCGCGCCAGGGCTGCGCCACGAGCTGCACGGGCTCGCCCGCCAGCGCGGCGCCGCCACCCAGCAGGGCGAGCAGGGGAACAGCGAGTTTCATGACGAAGCACTCCACGAAAAGGGTCGACACGGGTCGACGAGATGCCGGCGTTGGGCGCAAGGCGGTCATTGCAGGGCGCTGAACCGGACGACGCGATCGGAGTACGCCTGCGCCTGCACCGGGTAGCCCTGCGTGCGCAGGCCGGCGACGACCTGGCTGACCGCGTCGAGGAAGCTGGGGCCCTCGACGCGCATCGCGCCGTTGACGGGCGCCGTCCAGCGCACGTCCCACACGATCTCGTAGCCGCTGTCGTGCGCCCAGCGGCGCAACGCGGTGGCGATGTCGCGATCGGCGACACGGATGTCGAACGGCGCATCGCCGGCGAAGGAAGCGGTGCCTGGCGCGCGATCGGCAAAGCCCGTGCGCCAGCGCAGGCTCGACGCATGCACGGGCGCGACGCCATCGGAAGGCGAGGGCTCGTCGGCCGCGATCTCGATGCGGCGCGGCGGCACGCCGCGCGCCAGCAACGCGTTGCGCAAGGCCTCGGCCCGGCGCTGCCCCAAGGCGTCGTGCGCGCCCGCGTCGTTGCGGCCGACGACCGCGATGGGCGTGTCGCGCCCGACGCGCACGACCAGCGCCGACAAGGCCTCCAGCACCTCGGGCCGCAGCACGGCGCTGCCGGCGCCGAAGACGACCGGCTGCTCGTGCGCCACTGTGCGCGGCGCCTCGATGCGGCTCGCGGAATCGGCCGACGACGACGAGCGCCCGCCGAAATCCACGCCCTCGGGCAGGCCACTCTCCGCGGAGGCCAGCAGCCGGCCGCCGCCTTCTTCGTCGCGCAGCGAGATCGTCTCCGCGCCCAGCGCCGCGTCGCCGCGTCGCACCGTGGCTCGAGCGGCGCCGAGTACCAGCGTGAACTCGCTCTCGCCGGTGCGGGCGGTGAAGTACTGCCCTTCGGCCTGCAGCATCAGCAGGGCCAGCTCCTTGCCGACGAACACCGCGGACATCGCCTGCCCCGGCCGCGCCTCGAAATAGACCTTGCCGGCGCCATCGTCGAACACCTGCGCGGGCCGCGCGAGACGATCGCCGCGGATCGCGTAGCCGAAGTCGTAGTGCCCCAGCATGCGGCGCCCGGGCAGGCTCAGCGCGTTGCCGGCGACAAGCAGGAGCGCGACCGCGCAGGCCGCGCGACGGAGGCGGCGCGGAGCGCGAACGAAGCGGCGGGGACGAGGATCGGCTCTCATGGTGGAGTCGATTCTGTGCGGGCGCCTGAAAACAGCCGAGCGCCAAAGCGCCTGGAAATCAGGCGTTTGGCGAGCGGCGCGCGTTATCGCCTCAGCGGTCGCGGCCCGTCACGAGACGGTGCAGTTCCAGCAGGAGCCGCAAGACATCTGCGGGCGCCCGACCCGCCGCGCATCGCGCATCAACGGTGGCTCTGGCTCGCCAGCGCGTGCTCGATGCGCCGATCCGGCACCAGCCAGATCAACGCCGCGATCGCGTAGATCGCCTGCGACAGGCCCGGCACGCAGAACGCCGCCACGACGCCGGCCAGGTACAGCAGCGGCGAGAGCTTGCCCTTCCAGTCGCTGCCCAGCGCGAGCTTGAGCACGCCCTGTTCGCCTTGCGCGCGCACGATCAGCGTCTGCAGGATGTACCAGGCCATCGCGGCCATCAGCAGCACGCCGCCGTACACGGCCGAAGGCACCGCGGCGAAGTGGTTCTCGCCCATCCAGCCGGTGGCGAACGGGAACAGCGAGAGCCAGAACAGCAGGTGCAGGTTGGCCCACAGCATGCCGCCCGTGACGGCGGTGGTGGCGTGCAGCAGGTGGTGGTGGTTGTTCCAGTAGATGCCCACGTAGACGAAGCTGAGGACGTAGCTGAGGAACACGGGCCACAGCTCGGCCAGCGCGCCCAGCGTCTCGCCGTGCGGCACCTTCAGCTCGAGCACCATGATCGTGATGATGATGGCCAGCACGCCATCGCTGAATGCCTCGAACCTGCCCTTGCCCATCGCCGCTCCTGCGGCGCCCCGCGCGCCGCCGGGCCATTCTCTCAGTGAATGCCGCGCGGCCACGTCCGACCCGGCGCCGGAGCACGCAGCTTCGACGCGCATGTCGCGTCGATCAGCCTGCCGTCCAGGCCGTCCAGGCCGTCCACGCCGTCCACGCCGGGCGCGTCGCGCGCTGACGCGATCGCCCGTGACGCGATGCGCGCGCGTCGGCCATCGGCCTCGCCTGGGCCGGCGACTCCGCGCCGCGCGACGCGCACGAACGGTGGTCGGAACTGGCCGTGGTGCGATCGCTCGCGGCCTTGCCGGGGCCGCGCCGTTGCTCGTTGCAGAAGGGCCCGGGCCACGACGCGATCGATCGCGCGGACGTCGCGGCCCGAGCTCATGGATCTCCATGCGCACGGGCTGCACGAACGTTCCGTAGAACGTCCCGGCGCCACGCGCCAAGGCAGTCGCATCACTGCCGTCGCGGGCTCTTGACGCGGCGCATGCTTGCGACTGAAGCCAGCCTGAAGCACGCGCCCGCGCGGCGCCTTCGGGCAGGCAGATTGCCCCTGCGGAAACCATGAGGATCGTGAAATCGATCCGCCAATGCTCTCCTGATTGACCCCGCGAACGACGCCGTGCGATGCGCACGGCGCCACACTCGCTACAACAACTCAGCACCCTGCAGCACGGGCACTTGCGCATTGCAATGGACGTCCGTCGACCGATCCATGAACCGATTCGATCCGCTCCGAAAACTGATGCACGTGGACGAGGCCGTGGCGCGATTCGCGTCGCAACCGGGCACGGTGTTCAGCGATGGCGTGTTCGACATCCTGCACCGCGGCCACCTCACCTGCCTGGCCGAGGCGCGGGCGCTGGGGGAACGGCTGATCGTCGCGATCAACGGCGATGCGTCGGCCCGCATCCTGAACAAGGGTCCGGGGCGTTCGCTGAACCCCGAAGGCGATCGTGCATTCCAGGTCGCGGCGCTGGAGAGCGTCGACGCGGTGGTGATCTTCGACGAGCCCACGCCGGTCGCCTTGCTGGCGCGGCTGCGGCCGTCGGTATACGTCAAGGGCGGCGACTACGACATGAGCAAGCTGGCCGAAAGCGCGCTGGTGCGCAGCTGGGGCGGCCACGCGCTGGCGCTGCCCTTCGTCGACGGCTTCTCCACCACCTTGCTCATGGAGCGCATCCGCGCCCGCGGGTTGCTGGCGGCGGTGGAGACGTCGTCGTGAACAAGCCGCGCCGAGCCGTCTTCCTCGATCGCGACGGCGTGTTGAACCACGACCGCGGCCACGTGAGCCGGCCCGAGGATTTCGAGTGGCTGCCCGGCGTGATGCACGCGCTGCGCGCGCTGCAGCGCGCGGGCTGGCGGCTGGTGGTGGTGACCAATCAATCGGGCATCGCGCGCGGCCTGTTCGGGCCCGCCGAATACGACAACCTCGCCAGCTGGATGCAGGCCGACCTGGCGCAGCACGGCATCGCGCTGGACGGCGTGTACCACTGTCCGCACCTGCCGGATGCGCCGCTCGCGGCATGGCGGCGCCAGTGCGATTGCCGCAAGCCCTTGCCCGGCATGCTGCGCCGCGCGGCGCGCGACCTCGATCTCGACCTGGCCGCCTGCGTGATGGTGGGCGACAAGCCGTCCGACCTGCTCGCCGGCCGCGCCGCGGGCGTGGCCGCGTGCATCCGCGTCGCCGACGCGATCGACCACGCCTCGTGCGACATCGCCGACCCGCCCGCGGACTTCACGTGCGAGAGCCTGGCGCAGGCGGCGCGCTGGCTGCTGCAGCACGAGGGCCGGCTGCACGCCTGAGGTCTTGGGCGCGTCCCGGCGCCGTCTCCCGCAGGCCACGCAGCGAGCGGCCGACCGGCCTGCGCGCCTCCTGGACATGCACCAGCCATGCGCACCATCGACGCATGCCGCACGAAGACAGCCCGGGCGCGGTCAACCCGCTTCCACGCAAAAATCAAGACTTGACCCCAGGGGAAGCGGCGCCAGCTTCGCTGGGGTCAAGTCTTGATTTTTGCGTCCCATTCGAGCCATGACCCGTCGCAGTCGCCATTGACGTCGCAGACTTCGCGGTGCAGCAAGGGCGTCGGGCGCGATGGCGTCGACGCGACCGTCCAGATAGCGGTCGAGCCTCGCATCGCCCACGACGAGAATCCGCCTGGCTTGCACGGCCCGAGGCGCGCGCCATCGCGCCCTGCAGTCCGCCCGAATCGCCCTGCCTGCGCGGCGCCGTTCACCGGGCGTCGCACGAAAAGCCAACTGCTGTTGCCGGTGCCGGATTTCTTGCGCTAGAATGGCAGGCTTCGCGGCACCCCAGCCATGGGATGTTGCTGAAACGCCGGTGTAGCTCAGTTGGTAGAGCAGCTCATTCGTAATGAGAAGGTCGAGGGTTCGACTCCTTTCTCCGGCACCAATTCCTCCTGCAGGGCCGCGCGCCCGGCGGAGTCAAGAAAGCCGACCTGCGGGTCGGCTTTTTCGTTGGCAAGTCGCATTTGCTGGCGACCTGCGCGAGCCTCGGGCGATCACCGATAACATCGAGGTCAGGCTCCCGGCGACCGCCCGGCTCGACCTGGCCAGCTCGGTCAGCCTCCGAAAAGACAAACGCTCGAACCCGATGCCCACTCCCGTCGAACTCACCTTCCGTCCCGCCGTCGCCGAAGACGCCGCGCACATCGCCGCGCTGATCAACGCGGCCTATCGCGGCGAAGAAGGCAGCGCGGGCTGGACGCACGAGATGCACCTGGTCGACGGCCCGCGCACCGACGCGGCCGAGGTGCGCGAGCTGATCGCGACGCCAGGCAGCGTGATGCTGGCGTGCGTGGCGGCCGCGCAGATCGTCAGCAGCGTGCTCGTGCAACGCCAGGGCGACGCGGCCTACCTGGGCATGTTCGTCGTCAAGCCGCAGTTGCAGGGTGCCGGCGTGGGCAAGCGGCTGATGCAGGCCGCGGAGGAATTCGCGCGGCGCGAATGGGCGGCGCGCAGGATGACGATGACGGCCATCACGCTGCGTCCCGAGCTGATCGAGTTCTACGGTCGCCGCGGCTACCGCGCGACCGGCGAGATCGTGCCGTTTCCGCCGGAGGCCGCGGTTCGCGCGCGGGTCGACGGGATCGAGCTGGCGGTGCTGGAGAAGGATCTGGAAGCCGCCTCGGCCCCTTGAGCGGGGACGTTGCCTCGGCGTCCTGTTCGCGGATCGGTGCCCGCCTCAAGGGCATCCCGCATTGCCCGAGCAAGCCGCGTAGCCCTGCAACTGCCCGACGCGCGCATCGGTGGCCGCCTTCATGCACTGGAACCCCGAGACCGACGCCTGCGCCCCGACCAGCCCCGAGGCCTCGAACTGGCAGGACGTGTCGCGGAACGCCAGCCAGGCGCGTTGCGAGTCCAGCAGCAGCTTCTGCTGCGGCTTGCCCTGGCGGTCCGCCGCCAGTTGCCTGACGAGGTCGTTCATCGCCAGGTCGGACGAGACGAACCAGTAGTTGGTGCAGCCGCGCATGTCGGACGTGATTCCGCTGTCGCAGCCATGCAGCGCCAGCTCGCGCACCTTGTCCGCGGGCAACTGCATCTGCTTGACCGCCTCGGCGACGACGCGGGGATCGAGCTCCTCGTCGGCCATCGCGGCGACGCAGAACAGGCCCACGAGGATGGAGATCAACGCTTTCGTCACTGGCCTGACTCCCGCTGCAAACTTCGGCCCGCCTTCGAGCCGCACGTGCCCGAGTATAGGCAGCGCCCGGGCGGCGGCATCCCACAAGTTGAGGGTCGGCGCAAGGCGCCTGGCAGCGCCGGGAACCGGGTGCGGCCCGAGCTGGTCAGGGGCCTTCCAGCCGACAGGTTCCCGCGCCCGCCGAGACCTTTCCCGCGGCCCGGCCGGGAGTGCCGGCGCGGAAGAGAGTATGCTCGCGCCCCTCGCAGACACCTGAACTCCAGACTCGACCATGGCAACTACCGCAGCACCGAAGAAGACCACCGCTTTCAACAAGACGCTCAAGCCCAGCCCCGCGCTGGCCGCCATCGTCGGCGCCGAGCCGTTGGCCCGCACCGACGTCGTCAAGAAGCTCTGGGACTACATCAAGGCCCACAACCTGCAGAATCCGGCCAACAAGCGCAACATCCTGTGCGATGCCAAGCTGAAGGCCGTGATGGGCAAGGACGAGGTCACGATGTTCGAGCTGACCGGCCTGGCCGGCAAGCACCTCAGCTGAGCCTTGTGGACGGGCGGGCGAGCCCCATCTGCACGGCTCACCCACCGGAATCCGCCCCGCTGCCGGGCGGCACCAAAGCCGCGCTTGCGGTCGGGCCTAGCCTGCGCCAACGGTCGCGGCCCGGCCCGATTCGCTAAGCTGCTGCCTTTCCGGTGATTCCGAGCCCGCCGTCGCGATCCGACGCCCGGGCTGCCACCGCCCACAAAGGAATGGCGCAGATGTCCGATTACAGCAAGACTCCCGCGGCGCTCGCGCGCCTGTCGCGCGAGGAATTCGAGGTGACGCAGAACAGCGCCACCGAGCGTCCCGGCACCGGCAAATACCTGGACAACAAGGCCGCGGGCATCTACGTCGACATCGTCTCGGGCGAGCCGCTGTTCGCGTCGTCCGACAAGTTCGAGTCCGGCTGCGGCTGGCCCAGCTTCACCAAGCCCATAGTGCCCGCCAACGTCGCCGAGATCCGCGACATGAGCCACGGCATGGTGCGCACCGAGGTGCGCTCGACGCACGGCGACAGCCACCTGGGCCACGTGTTCGAGGACGGCCCGCGCGACCGCGGCGGCCTGCGCTACTGCATCAACTCGGCCTCGCTGCGCTTCGTGCCGCGCGAGGACATGGCCGCGCAAGGCTACGGCGACTACCTGGATCAAGTGGAGGACGTGCAATGACGACCGAACGCGCAGTACTGGCCGGCGGCTGCTTCTGGGGCATGCAGGACCTGATCCGCAGGAAGCCGGGCGTCGTCTCCACGCGCGTCGGCTATACCGGCGGCGACGTGCCCGACGCCACCTACCGGCGCCACGGCACGCATGCCGAAGGCATCGAGATCCTGTTCGACCCGGGCAAGATCAGCTACCGCGAGCTGCTCGAGTTCTTCTTCCAGATCCACGACCCGACCACGGCCGACCGCCAGGGCAACGACCTGGGCACGAGTTATCGCTCGGGCATCTACTACAC
>FSVG01001937.1_pt1 | contig 12674 bp, 11 predicted proteins | sample 1637511 | NCBI WGS metagenome assembly FSVG01 (sample SAMEA3914816, study PRJEB12502) | metagenome | biome: forest; material: soil | place: USA | collected 2011-09-16 | depth 0.3 m
CTACCTGCACGAGGCCAACCGCCTCGGGACGGCCGGCGCGCTCGCCATGCTGCCGCCCGGCGCCACCGCGCCCGTGCTGGTGATGAACGGCGACATCCTGACCGGGCTGGACCTGGGCACCTTCGTCGACCGGCACGTCGAGGAGTCGGCGGCCATCACCGTCGGGGCACGCGAGTACGTCACGCAGGTGCCCTACGGCGTCATGGACCTCGACGGCGACCGGTTGCTGGCCATCCGCGAGAAGCCCAGCATCAGCTCGGTGGTCAGCGCGGGGGTCTACGTGCTGTCGCCCGAGGTGCTGCCGCTGGTGCCCGCGGGCGAGTTCTTCGACATGCCCACGCTGGTCTCCACCGCCATCGAGGCGGGACATCGCGTGCGCGCGCATGTCATCGACGAGTACTGGATCGATGTCGGCCGCATGGACGATCTCGAGCGTGCGCGGCTGGAGCTCGGCAAGGGAACGCCATCTTGATCAAGGACCTGTCGGTGCTGGCCGTCATCCCGGCGCGCGGGGGTTCCAAGGGCGTCCCGCGCAAGAACATCCGCGACCTCGCGGGCCGGCCGCTCCTGGGCTGGAGCGTCGCGGCCGCGCGTGCCTCGCGCTACATCGACCGGCTGGTGCTGTCGTCGGACGATGACGAGATCATCGCGATCGCGCGGCGCGAGCAGTGCGACGTGCCGTTCAAGCGGCCCGCGGAGCTCGCCCGCGACGACACCCCGGGCATCGACCCCGTGCTGCACGCGCTCGAGCAGCTGCCGGGCCACGACATCGTCGTGCTGCTCCAACCCACCTCGCCGCTGCGCACGGCCGCGGACATCGACGGCTGCCTGGAGAAGATGCTGGAGGCGGCCGCCCCGGCCTGCGTTTCCGTGCGCGAGGCCCAGGACCATCCGTACTGGACCTATCGCATCGATGCCGCGGGCCGCCTGCGCGCGTTCGCGGCGCCCGAGGACGGCGCCGCCTCCCGGCGCCAGGACCTGCCACCGGCCTGGGCGATCAACGGCGCGGTCTATGCCGCGCGCACCGGCTGGCTCGCCACGACGCGCAGCTTCCTGACCGCCGAGACCGTCGCGTACACGATGCCTGCGAGCCGGTCGCTGGACATCGACACGGAGGCCGACCTCGCCATCGCGGAAGGCGTCCTCGGCCAGCGGGATCGTCGCGCGTGACGCGCGCGCACGCCGCGCGCCGCGCGAGGCCGCCGCGATGAGTTCGTCCGTCCTGCGCAACGGCGTGATCTACGGCGCCGCCAACGCGATCTCCGCGGGGGTGCCGTTCCTGCTGCTGCCCGTGCTGACGCGCGCGCTCTCTCCGGCGGACTACGGCCGTGTCATCAGCTTCTTCCTGCTGGTCAGCCTGAGCACCGCGTTCGCCGGCCTGAGCGTGCACGGCGCGGTGGGCGTGAAATGGTTCGAGCGGGCCGACCGCGACTTCGCCGGCTTCGTCGGCGCCGCGCTCGCGCTGGCGCTGGCGAGCACGCTGTTCAGCGGCCTGCTGCTGTGGGGCGCGGCCGTTCCGTTCAAGGGGTCGTTCGACCTGGACCGGCGCTTCTGGTTCCTGGCCGCGGCCCAGGCGGGGTCGACGGTGATCCTGGGGGTCCGCACCGCGCTGTGGCAGAGCCAGGGCCGGGCACTCAACGCGGCGACCCTGCAGGTGCTGGCCGCCGTCCTCAACGTGGGCATGTCGCTGGTCGCCGTGTTCGCGCTGCACCTCGGCGGCGACGGGCGGATCTACGGCAGCGTCTGCGCCAGCGTCGCCTGCGCGGTGCTCGGGGCCGGGTTGCTCGTGCGCGGGCACGAGGCGCGCTGGCCGCACCGCGGCGCGGACTTCCGGGAGCTGCTGCGGTTCGGCGTGCCGCTGATCCCGCATGCCTTCGCCGGCGTGCTGCTGGCGTCGGCGGACCGGTTCTCGGTGGCGTCCCTCCTGGGGCCGGGACCGCTGGGCATCTACGGCACCGCGGCCCAGCTCGGGATGGTGCTCGTCGTCCTGGGCGACGCGGGCAACAAGGCGTTGTCGCCCTGGGTCTACGCGCAGATGGGCCGGGGCTCGATCCGCGCGCACCTGCGCGTGGTGGGCGTGGCCTACGCGCTCGTGCCGGTGTGGCTCCTGGTCGCCGTCGGCGGCTGGCTCTTCCTCGAACTCGCGGGCGGCCTGGTGGTCGGCCCGCGCTACCTGCCGGCCATCGACCTGTCGATCTGGTTCCTGCTGGGGGGCGCCATGTCGGCCAGCTACCTCAACATCGCCAACCTGTTCTTCTTCAGCTCCCGGACGGAGTGGCTCAGCGTCGCCACGATCGCGTCGGGGGCGATCGCGGTCCTGCTCGCTCCCCCGCTGGCACGGCGCTTCGGCGTGACGGGCGCGGCGCTGTCCTATCTCTGCGTCCAATCCATCGGCCTCGGATTGTTCTGGGCGCTGTCCACGCGCGTCCAGCCGATGCCGTGGCGGGCGCCGCTGCTGGCGATCCGCCTGCTGCGGGCGTCCCGCCGCCGTTCCAGGTTCGCAGGCGCGACGGCATGAACGCCGAGCAGGTCATCGACCTCGTCAACCGCATCGAACGCGAGTTGCCCGTGTCCGCATGGCGGATCGACGACGTGCAGCTGTGGCCGCTGATCCGCGGTTGCCTCGCCTTCGTCGAGTTCGACGAATCCACGGGCGCGGGCTGGCATCGGGGCGGCCGGCTCAGGCGGATCGGGCGCCGACTGAGGGCGTTCGCGCGCGTGCTGGGGCCGGTGGCCGCGGACCTCGCGCGCGGCGACGCGCCGACCCTTGCCGCGCGCGCCGTGATCGTGACCGACGGCGTGGCCACGGCGCGCATCGACGGCGTCCTCGACGACGTGGTCGGCGATCCCTTGCGCGAGCTGCTTGCCGAGGCGGGCCTGTCGACGGCCACCTGGTATGTCACGCATGCGTGCCCGCAGCCCCGGCGCACGCGCGGGAGCCTGGTCCAGTGGCGACTCGACCTGGCCCAGGCCCTGGCCGTCCCGTTTCGCCTCGCGCGGGCCCGGCGCACGGCATTGCCGCGCTACGACGACTTCCTGCGCATCGTCCGCGACGCGGGCCTGCCGCCCGAATCGGTGTCGCTGGATCGCATGGCGCTGCTGGCGGCGCGCGTCGCGGCGATGTCCCGGCGTGCCGCCGCCTGGCTGGGCGCGGCGTCCCCGGCCATCGTCTTCGTCAACTGCTACTACTCGCTCGAGGGCGCGGCGATCGTCCTCGCGTGCCGGCGCCTGGGCATCGCCAGCGTCGATGTGCAGCACGGGTTCCAGGGCGACCGGCACGTCGCCTACGGCCGCTGGACCGATGTCCCGTCCGGCGGCTACGACCTGCTCCCCGATCGCTTCTGGTGCTGGTCGCAGGCCGAGGCCGACGCCATCGACGCCTGGCGGACCGGACACACCCGCCGCCACGCCCCGTTCGTCGGCGGCAACCCGTGGCTGGCGATGTGGCGCGACGACGAGCTGCCTGTCGTCGCCGCGGCCGACCGCGCCCTGGACGCCTGGCTGCCCGCCGAGGCGTCCCTGACGGTCCTGGTCACCTTGCAGTGGGGCATGGCCGACGACGCGTTCCTGGAGCCGGTGCTGGGCCTGGTCGCCGCCGCGGATCCGGCGTGGACCTGGATCCTGCGGCTGCATCCCGCGATGCGCGAGCGCTACGCGGACATCGCGCGACGGCTCGCCGCGCGCGGCCTGGCCCGCGTCCGGCTGGACGACTCCACGCGCTTCGCCCTGCCGACGCAGTTGCGGCGCACCGACGTGCACCTGACCCACAGCTCCAGCGCCACCCTCGAGGCGGCGTCCCTGGGCGTGCCCACGGCGGTGGCGGTGCCGGAATCGGTGGGCTGCTTCCCGGAGCTCGCCCGCAGCGGCCGGGTCGTGCACGTCGATTGCGCGGCGGTCGCCCCTGCCCTGGCGGCCCTGGAGGCCCTGGCCACGAGCGGACGGGCGCAGGCACTGGCGCAGGCACCGGACAGCCTGGCGGTATTGAAAGAGGTCCTGTCGGAGACCGGACTGTCCACGCGAGGTGACGCCCCTTGAAGAATGCCGCCCAACTCGTCGCGTCGGCGCTGCGCAGCATCCGCATGCGGGCCAGTCCCCGCTACCACGCGCATGTCACCGCCACCTACTGGTCGACGACCGACGACACGCACGGCGACATGGCCGGCGAAGCGTTCGACTTCTATGCCGAGCGCATCGCGGCGCTCCTGGGCGCGCCGGCGCAGGCCGGCCTGGTGCTCGACCACAACGCGGGCGACGGCGGCATCGGCATGCGCCTGCACAAGCTCGGCTACCGGGTCGAGTTCTCGGAGTTCTCGCCGCGCTTCGTGACGCGGATCCTCGCCGCGGGCTTCGCCTGCCAGGCGCCGGATCGGATCGCGCCGGCGAGCTTCGACACGATTTTCGTCAACAATGCGATCTTCTACATCCACCCTTCGAAGCTGCTCGCCCAGGTCGACTGGCTCCTGGAACGCGTGAAGCCCGGCGGAACCCTGCTGCTGCTCGACGTGCCGACCGTGCAGCGTGCACACCACCTGCCCGCCGGGGTTCTCAGGCGGGTCTTCCGGCGGCTGACGGGGGTCTTTCAACCGGACGCCGGCGGCTTCTTCGTCGACGAGGCCCGCATCGCGCGCCACTTCAAGAACGTCGAGATCGCGGAGAGTTGGTGCAACTACAGATGCCATCTGATCATTCGCAAGCGCTGAGCGAGAGGCCGGGGCTCGGCCTGTTCCGGCAGGCCTGGTGGCTCGACGCGACGGCCGGCGAACGCGGGTGGGGCGAAGTCCGCATCGACGAGGGCGCGCGTCCGGTCGCGTTGCTGCGCTTCGCGGTGCGCAAGCGCCTGGGCTTCACCTGCCTGCAGATGCCGCCACTGACGCAGACGCTGGGTCCCTGGTTCGCGCCGCTCGAAGGCAAGCCGGGCCAGGTCCTGGCCCGCGAAAAGGAACTGGTCGACCGGCTGGTGGCCGAATTGCCGCCGCACGACTGGTTCGCGCAGAACCTGTCGCCCGCCAACACCAACTGGTTGCCGTGGCACTGGCACGGCTTCGCCCAGACCACCCGCTACACCTATGCGCTCGACCTGGCGCGGGGCGAGGAGGCGCTGTGGGACGGCCTGCTCCCCAAGGTGCGCACGGACGTGCGCAAGGCCACGGCACGCTCGGGGCTGGCGGTGCGCTCAGATCTCGGCATCGACGCCTTCATCGGCGTGCAGAGGCTGACCTTCGCGCGCCAGGGCATGGCGGTTCCGCTGTCGGACGAACTCGTCAAGCGCCTCGACGCCGCGTGCAGCCAGCGCGACTGCCGCAGGATGTTCTTCGCGGTCGATGCGCAGGGCCGCGTGCACGCCGCGGCCTACCTGGTCTGGGACGCCGAGCGGGCGTACTACCTGATGGCCGGCGGCGATCCCGCCTTGCGCAACAGCGGGGCGGCCAGCCTCGTCCTGTGGGAGGCGATCCGGTTCGCGGCCGGCGTGGTGCCCACCTTCGATTTCGAAGGCTCGATGATGGAACCCGTGGAGCGCTTCGTGCGCGGGTTCGGCGCCATCCAGGTTCCGTACCACCGCATCTCGCGCGCGCCGAGCCGGCTGCTCGGTGCGGCCCGCGGCCTGGCGGCGGCCGGCAAGGCGCTCGCCGGACCCCGGGCCGGAGGCCGGACGTGATGTCCCTGGTCGTGCGCTGTCCCGACTCGCTGCGTCCGGAGCGGGCGTACGCGGCGCACGTCGTGCTGCAGGTGGGCCTCGGCCTCGCGCACGAGGTCCGGTTCGAACCGCGCGCGGACGTGGCCGTGCACCCGGCCGACGACGCCACGCGCGTGCTGCACCTGCCGGATCACGTGTTCGCGGCCGGCGACGCGGGCTGGCCGGCCACGGCGGTCCGTCCATCGGCGCTCGCCAGGCCGGCCCCCGATCCGGAGCGCGAACGCCGCGCCGCGTCCGGCCGCTTCGATCTCGAGGCCGACGTCTTCGGCACCGCGTTCTGGTACCTGGCGCGGCTCGAGGAAGTCCTCTCGGACGTCCGCGACCAGCATGCCCGCTTCCCGGCCGAGGCCAGCCTCGACGAGAACCAGCGGCCGGTCGTCGACGAACTGGTCGACACCTTCGGCGCCTGCCTGAAGACGATGTGGCCCGCGCTGGAGCTGCGTCGGCACGTGTTCGAGCTCGCGCCCACGCACGACGTCGACCGCCCGTTCAAGCACCTGTTCCAGGATCCGCGCAAGCTCCTGCGCGGCATGGCGCGCGACGCGCTGGACCGCGTGCCGCTCGCCGAGGTCGCCAGGGCGCCGGCGTTGCGCCGCCGCGTGCGCGACGGACACCTGGCCGACGATCCGTTCAACACGTTCGCTTGGCTGATGGACCGCAGCGAGGAACGCGGCTTGAAGAGCACGTTCTACTTCATCTGCGGGGACGCGCCGGGCGGCATCGACGGCGACTACCGCATCGACGATCCGCGCATCCGCGGCTTGCTGCGCGCCATCCACGAACGCGGCCACCGCATCGGCCTGCACGGCAGCTACCTGAGCGCCTTCGACGCGGGGCTGCTGCGGTCCGAGGTGGCGCGCCTGCGCAGCGCCTGCGCCGCCGAGGGCTTCGCGCTCGACACGATCCGGGCGCGCCAGCACGTCCTGCGCTTCGACCCGCGCCGTACCGTGGGCGTGTGGGCCGAGGCCGGCATCGACGAGGACTCCACGCTGGGGCATGCGAGCCTGGCGGGGTTTCGCTGCGGCACCTGCCGGCCCTTTCCGTTGTTCGACGTGAGCGCCCGGCGGATGACGACGGTGATCGAACGTCCGCTGGTCGTGATGGACGTGACGCTGACCGAGCGCCGCTACGAGTCGCTCGCGCCGGAGCAGGCGGACGCGAGGATCGAGGCGCTGGCGCTCAAGTGCCGGCAGGTGCAGGGCGGCTTCGTGCTGCTGTGGCACAACTGCCGCCTGGAGTCGCCGCGGCAGCGATCGATCTATGGCCGCGCGCTGGGTGCGGGCGGTGGAGCGCCGGCCCCGGAGTCGCCGGGCGCCGCGACGCCGGCCCGCTGATCCATGGCATCGCCCGACTCGTCGTCCCGGCCGGCCGCGCCGCCCACCGCGTGCCGGGTGCTGTACCTGAGCCATGTCGGCGCGTTCGGAGGCGCCACGAAGAGCCTGTCGGAACTGGTCTCGGCGTTCGCGCCCGGCACGGTCGACGGCACCGCCATCACGCCGCGCGGCAAGGCCGCCGAGTCGTTGGCGCGCTCGGGGCTGGCGACCATCCTCACCCGCGGCATCGCGCAGTGGGACGACACGCGCTTCAGCCACTACCGGGGCCTGCGCTGGCTCATCGTGCTGCGCGAACTCGCCTACTGGCCGGCCACGCTCGCCGCCATCCGCCGGGCGCGGCGCCTGGGGCCGTTCGACCTGATCCACTGCAACGAGGTCACGGCCCTGCTGCCGGCGCTGGTGGCCAAGCGCTGGCTGGGCGTGCCCCTGGTCGTGCACGTGCGATCCCTGCAGCGCGGCGAGGCGGGCGGCCGCGTGACGCGGTGGCTCCTGGCCAGGCTGCGCCGCGGCGCCGACGCCATCATCGCGATCGACGGCGCCGTGCGGCGCACGCTGCCGGCCGATCTCGACGTGGACGTGATCCACAACGGATTGCGCGCCCCGGCGCCCTCGGTGCACACGCGCGCCGCCGACGCGGTCTTCACCGTGAGCATGATCGGACTGCTGCATCGCGCCAAGGGCGTGTACGAGTTCATCGAGGCCGCGCGCCTCCTGAACGAGCGTGGCGTCGAGGTGCGCATGCTGGTGGCGGGCGACAACGTCCGGCCGCTCGCCGGGCTGCGCGGCTGGGCATTGCGCAAGTTCGACTTCGCGCGCGATGTCCGTGCGGAACTGGAGGCGCTCGTGGCACAGCACGGGCTCGGCGAGATCGTCACCTTCACCGGCTTCGTGGCGGACCTGCCGCTGCTCTACGGGCGCAGCGACGCCCTGTGCTTCCCGTCCCACCTGGACGCGCCGGGCCGGCCCGTGTTCGAGGCCGCCCTGTTCGGACTGCCGGCCATCGTGGCGATGCGCGACCCCACGGAGGACGTGTTCATCGCCGATCGCACGGCGATCTGCATCGCCGACCCGACCCCCGTCGCGATCGCCGACGCCATCGAGCGCCTGGCGACGAACCCGGCGCTCGCGCGCGCCATGGGCGAGCAGGCGCGCCAGCTCGCGCTCGGCCGCTTCGAGAGCGGCGTGACCGCGGCCAAGACACTGTCGTTGTACCGGAGGCTCATCGCCCGATCCGCCGGCGCGCGATGAAGGCCTGCATCGTCACCGCATGCCGCGCAGCGACGGGATTCGCTCGATCGGGCCGAAGCGCGTTCAGTACCCCGCTGGTCGGGACCGCACGGGTCCGTCGATGAAGCGGCGAATGACGGACAAGCCGACGACGCCGCTCTTCTCGGGGTGGAACTGGCAGCCCACGACGTTGCCGCGCCGCACGGCGGCGGTCAGGCGGTTGCCGCCGTAGTCGCATTGCGCCAGCATGTGCGCCGGGTCCGACGGCACCAGGTGGAACGAATGCACCAGGTAGACCGAGTCGCCCGCCCGGATGTCCTCGAGGCAGGAACCGTCCCAGTCCTGGCCTGGCGGCGGGGCGATGGCGCTCCAGCCGATATGCGGGCGACGCAGCGGCGATCCGTCGGCGGCGTGGGCGGGAATGGCGACGACGCGTCCCGGCAGGATGCCCAGGCCTTCGTGCTCGCCGAATTCCTCGCTGACTTCCGCCAGCATCTGCATGCCCAGGCAGATGCCCAGCAGGGCCTTGCCCGACGCCGCGTAGCGGCGCAGCGGCTCGACCAGGCCGCGGCTGCGCAGGCCGGCCATGCCGTCGGCGAAGGCGCCGACGCCGGGGAGTATCAGGCGCTCGGCGGCATCGATCTCGGCGGGATCCGAGGCCAGGATCGCCTCCGCGCCGCTCACCTCCAGCGCCCGCTGCACGCTGTAGAGGTTGCCGATGCCGTAGTCGACGACGGTGACTTTCACTGGATTCATGCCGGTTGTCTCAGCGACAGTCCGGACTGTCGCGCCTCGGTGCGCACCTGCGCGATGGTGGTCCGGCCGAAGTGGAACGCATCCGCGATCGCCACGGCGTTCGCGCCGCCCTGCACGACGACGTCCACCAGGTCGGCCGGGCGCCCGTAGCCGCCGCTCGCGATCACGGGAACCGAGACGGCCGACGAGATCGCCCGCGTCAGTTCCACGTCGTAGCCCTTGCGCGTGCCCTCCTGGTCGATGGACGTCACCAGCAGCTCGCCGGCGCCGAGTTCCACGCCACGCCGCGCCCATTCGACGGCGTCGACCCCGGAGCGCTCGCGGCCGCAATCGGTGAACACCTCCCAGCGGCCCGGCGCCTGCCGCTTCGCCTCGATGGACAGCACCATGCACTGCGAGCCGAAGCGGCGCGCCACCTCCGTCACGAGCTCGGGCCGCTGGACCGCCGCCGTGTTGATGGCGACCTTGTCGGCGCCCGCACGCAGCAGTTCGCGGACGTCCTCGACCGAACGGATGCCGCCGCCCACCGTCATGGGAACGAAGACGTCATGGGCGGTCCGGCGCACGATCTCGGTCAGCTTGCTCCGGCCGTACAGGCTCGCCACGATGTCGATGTAGATCAACTCGTCGATGCCCTGCTCGTAGTAGCGGCGCGCGAACTCCTGCGGATCGCCCACGACGCGCAGGCCTTCCAGGTGCACGGCCTTGATCAGGTTCGGGCCCTTGACGTCGAGGCGCGCGACGAGGCGCACGTTGCTCACGCTCAGCCCTCGTTCCAGACCGTGTGACGCAGCGACCACGCGTTGCCGTCCCAGCGCCACAGGTGCGGCGAGCGGAACGAATCGGCCAGGTTGTCGAAGTAGGCCCTGTCCATCTCGGGCTGCTCGAACATCTTCGAGGCCTCGGGAAACTCGCGCTCCGGCACGCTCAGGTACTTGAACACCTCGTCCGCGAAGCGGGTGGGGAACTCGCCGTCGAAGCGCTTGACGAGCGCGACGCCTTCGTCGCGCTCGATGTCGAGCGAGCGGATCTCCTGGGCGGCGTCGTACGTGGCGCGGCCGATGCCGAACTTCGTGAACGTCGTGTAGTAGTGGAAATCGTCGATCCGGTCGTCGATGCTGTTGTACTTGCTGTACGTGCCCGGCGTGCGCTCCGGCGAAGCCTGGAACCCGCCGTGCTCGACCGAGTAGTAGTAGGCGCTCTGCGGGTGCCACTTCAGGTAGTAGCCGAGGTAGTGGACCTCGACGTTCTGGTCCTGGATCTCCTGCGGATTGGCGGGCAGGTAGGGCTGCAGCTCGTGCGCGTCGATCCCGAACTTGCCGGTCAGGTCCTCGAGCGACGTGCCGCCCAGGTAGATGCTGGACTTGTCGTCCGACGTGAAGTACGACCAGTCCCGCTTGGCCGATTCGGTGTCGGCGATCGGATTGCCGTATTCGGCCTCGTTCTCCCCGTAGAACACCAGCGGGATCTTGTGCAGCAGCGCCATCTTGGGCGCGAGCGCCTTCTGGCCGAAGATGAACGGCTGGAACGGATGGAACAGGTTCTCGACCGCGAGCCGCGTGAGCAGGCGGTGCACGCGCCCGTTCGGCGTGCACAGGAAGTTGTCGAACCCGGCGTGCAGCCAGGCCTGGAAGTTCTTCCAGCCCCAGTCCGTGTAGATGTGCGGCGCCCAGGTGACCGTCAGCGGATGCATGCCGTACTTGTACTTGAGCATGTGCGCCGCGTAGAAACTGTCCTTGCCGCCGGAGCCCGGCACCACGCAGTCGTAGGAACCGTCGGTGCTGCGGTGGCGATCGCACAGCTCGCGCAGGCGTTGCTCGCGCTCCTGCCAGTCGATCGAATGCTGCTTCTTCTCGGCCATGCGGCAGGCATCGCAGACGCCTTCGGCGTCGAAGTTGATCGTCAGCTTCTTGCTGTCCTTGGTGTGCGCGTACTCCACGGCCGAATTGGGCCGCTGGTTGGAGATGACGCACTTGCGGCAGAAGGCGACCTGCAGCGGCAGGCCGTACCGCGTCGTGTCGGCGACTTCCTTCTCGAACGGGGCCAGGTCGATATCGCGGCGGAATGGGTATTTCATGGGAGGTTGGCACCCGCTTGGAGCGCTGGTTCGAAGGCCGAAAGTTGGCGAGGGGTGTCCATGTCGAGCGGTCGCGCTGCGCGGATCACGTCGGCGACGGCACGGCGGCGTCGAGCGCGGCATGCAGGCCGGTGCCCGGCCTCGTCAGCGCATGCGTCCAGGTCGTCATCCGGGGTCTTCGCGCACGCGGCGGGCGGGGACGCCGACGAGCAGGCCGGCGGCGTCCTGCGAGGCCGTCACGACCGCACCGGCGCCGACGACCATGCCGGCGCCGAGCCGCAAGGATTGCAACACCACGGCGCCCGCGCCCACGTGGACGCCGTCGCCGATTATCACATCGCCGCAGAGCAGCGCCCTGGGCGCCACGTGGCAGAACGCGCCCACCTGGACGTCGTGCTCGACCACGGCGCCGGTGTTCACGATGGTGGCCTCGCCGACCGTGGCGCCGGCCTGCACGATCGCCCCCGCCAGCACCTGGACGAATTGACCGATGCGCGCACTCGGGGCAACGATGCACGCGGGATGGCGGACGCCGACGATGCGCCAGCCCGCCGCGCCCAGCCGGCCATGGAGCTGCCGGCGCAGCGGCTGCGCCCGCGTGGAGCCGACGCCGATCACGAGATCCACCGCGTCGCGTCCGTGCGCGTCGAGCGCGGTGTCGTCGCCCAGGATCGGAACGCCCAGCACGTGGCCGCCCCGGCGCGCCGGATCCGCATCGGTGCAGCCGAGGACGCGCGCCCCGGACAGCAGCAGCGCGTCGATCAACACCTTGGCGTGGCCGCCCGCGCCAACGACGATGACCGGCCGGTCTAGCATGGCAGCGGCTCGTCCCGCTCCAGGCAGGCGTCCGCCTCGCGAGCGAGCGGGTGCCAGAACGGCTCGCGGATGCCGCCGTCGGTCGACCCGCGGACGAGCGCCCTCGCGTCATGGCTTGGCGGCACGCGATCCTCGACCCGGTGGGACCCGACGGAGCCGTCGGCCCCGGTCAACGGAATCCTGCGTCCTTCCAGTTTCAAGACAGTTCCTTCGTCAGCAGTGCCGAGTATGCCGGCAATCCCTCCCGGACGAACGAAGGGATCGGCGGCCTCCGGGCCCGGGTGCCCAGGAATGCCGGCAAGTGGCTCGTTTCGCGACGGCGTTGGCGCCGCGGTCGCGATTCCGCCCCGCCGGGGAGCCCCCGGAACGGCTCGCGCACGGGTCGACCGGATAGAATGGCCAGTTGTCTGCCCGGCCTCGCCGGCGCCCTGTCGACCTCCGCGATCGACGCCTTTCGCCGCGCGCGCCGGCGCCGCCAGCCACCCAACATCTCCACCATGCCGATGACTCGATCTCCCGCACGCCTGCCAATTTCATCGAGTTCGCGCATGCCGCAGTCCATCGCCCGTTGCGTGCTCGCCCTGGCGCTCGGACTGGCCGCCTGCGCCGCCAATGCACAGTTCACCGGAAACCCGGGGACAAACCTGCTCACGCCCGGGACGGACGACAACAGCAACAACGACAACAACAACAACAATAGCAATAACAACAACAACCCCGACGCCCGAGGCAACGACGGTTCGACCGTCCGCCTGCAGCAGGCGTCCCC
>FSVG01000164.1_pt1 | contig 12444 bp, 12 predicted proteins | sample 1637511 | NCBI WGS metagenome assembly FSVG01 (sample SAMEA3914816, study PRJEB12502) | metagenome | biome: forest; material: soil | place: USA | collected 2011-09-16 | depth 0.3 m
TGGCAAGTGACTTCATGATGGGCTCCAATGTGAGGTGACGCCGTGTCGACACGACAAGTGAAATTGTTCTCTCGTGCAATTGACGCGACAACCGCGCGCAGCGCTAAAGAGAATTGCGGCATTTGCAATGGCGCGCGGACTTCGGCCTGGCTCGCGGGGATGTCAATCGAAGTCGGTGCCAGGGTTGGCGAGAAGACGTCTGGCAGGCGGGCTTCGACCTTCGGCCGGAAGAAGCTGAAAAGCGACAGGACGCGACGGCGCGGCAATCGATCGCCGCGGACCTTCGACGCGACCCGGGGCGGCGTCAGACGTAGGTCTCGTCGACGTAGGACCAACGCCAGCTCTCGCCCGGCTCCGCCGAGGTCATGAGCGCATGTCCGGTGTCGTGGAAGTGCCGCGTGGCGTGGCGGCCATCGGACGAATCGCAACAGCCGACGTGGCCGCAGGTCAGGCATTTGCGCAGGTGGACCCATTGCCCTCCCGTGTGCAGGCATGTCTCGCATCCGGCGAGTTCGCTCGTCGCATCCGGCTTGGCGTGGGTTGGAGGGGTGTCTTGGCTCATGAGGTCCCTCCCGGAACGGATCGGCATGGGTGGTGGATAGGCTGTGGCATGCGATGTCAGCGCATCGACGGACTGGCCGTCGCGTTGCGGGTCTCGATGGCCTTGATGGTGTTCGCGAACGCCTTCTCCAGGACTTGTTTGCCGACCGTGCCGAGCACGAAACCGAGCAGGCGTCCCTTGATGTTCTTGCCTTCGCGTACCACGACGGCGTCCAGGCGAGTCGTCCCGTCGGCCAGGCGCGTGAAGTTGTAGGTATGGCCCGACCGGCCACCCCAGACGTTGGAGGCTATGGTCTTCATGACGACGCGTTTGGGGTCGGACCAGTCGTAGCGCAGGCGTTCCCAGATGCCGTTCGAACCCTCGGTCACGTCGGCCTCGGACGGGCCGCGGTGATGCACCTCGAGGTAGTCGGCGGCGCTGTTGCCGAAGAGCTTCGAGCGGTCGGGCCCGAAGTCGGTGAGCCCGTCGAGGAACTGCTCGGGCGTCGAAGTCGTCGTAAAGCGGAATTGGATCGTGGACATGATGGGAGGTCAGGAGGAAGGTTGGTCGGTGCGAGGCGGACGTCTGGCCCTGGTCAGGTGCAAACGAAGTCTTCGCGTGGTGTGACGAAGTGGCGGAGCTGATCGCGCGCAGGCCGGCCTGAGAGTCCGCGCGACTCGTCGGGGACTGGCCGAAAAGCGCCTGCCGCGCGCATCGATTGCAGGGCGGGCCCTGCGCTCGAAGGTGGCCGTCGACGCCGGAGGCGCGCACTGAGGGCCGTCGGCGAGAGGCCGGGCACCTCGCGGTCCTGGGCCAATGCACGCGCCGTCGGTGAACGACCGGCCCTCGGCACTGATTCATGCGGAACTGGCGCGCCTTCGGCAGGCGATCGGCCCGCGCTCACGCCGTTGCCCCCGGGCGCAGGGACATGAAGCTTGTGCGAAGCTCGTCGACGAAGACGGCCGTCTGTTCCCAGGCCGCGAAGTGGCCGCCCTTGGCCAGCCGGTTGTAGTGGATGAGCCTGGGATAGGCCTGTTGCGTCCAACTGCGCGGGGCCGCGTAGATCTCGTCGGGGAACACGCTCACGGCCACCGGGATGGTGAGGTTCTTGACGTCGAAGAAGGCGAGCTTGTTCTCCCAGTAGAGACGTGCCGACGAGATCGCCGTCTTCGTCAGCCAGTAGAGCGTGACGTTGTCCAGCACGTCGTCGCGCGTGAGGCCTTCGGACGCGCCGTCGAAGACGCGGGCGATGAGCTGCTGGCTCTTCGCGTCGTGGTCGAGCATCCACGCGGCCAGGCCGATGGGGGAATCCTCGAGTGCATAGAGTGTCTGCGGACGGTTCGCCATTTCCAGTGCGTAGCCGAGTCCGTGCTTGAAGAAGTCGTCCAGTTGCCCGTAGGCATGCAGTTCGTCCGTGGACAAGCCGGCGGGCGCGGGTTCGCGGTTCGCGACTGCCCTGGACACGTGGGCCGGGAGGGTCGCCGGCATGTTGACGTGGATGCCAAGCAGCTCGGGCGGCGCGATCACCGCCATCTGTTCCGTGATGGCGTCGCCCCAGTCGCCGCCTTGCGCCACGTACTTCGTGTAGCCGAGGCGCTGCATCAGTGCGATCCAGGCGTGTGCGATGCGCACCGGATCCCAGCCCGTCGTGGTTGGCTTGCCGGAGAAACCATGGCCCGGGATCGACGGGATCACGACGTCGAACGCGTCCTCCGCCCGCCCGCCGTAGGCCGTCGGATCCGTCAGCGGGCCGATGACTTTCATCTGCTCGATGATCGAACCCGGCCATCCGTGGGTGATGACGATCGGCAGCGCATTGGCGTGCTTCGAGCGCACGTGGATGAAGTGGATGTCGACGCCGTCGATGGTCGTGATGAACTGCGGCAGCGCGTTCAACTTCGCCTCGCACTTGCGCCAGTCGTAGTGGGTTGCCCAGTAGTTCGCGAGCTGCATCATCTTCGCGAGGCGCACGCCTTGCGATTCGTCCGCGACCGTTTCCGGTGTGGGCCAGCGCGTCGTGACGATGCGCCGGCGCAGGTCGACAAGGGCCTGGTGCGGGAACGAGACGCGAAACGGGCGCACCGCATCGGGCGCGCCGGCCGACACGGACGCGGCCTGGACGGACTCGGGCGCGGACAGCACGCCGAGGCCGAAGGCCGCGCCGGCGACCGCGGAGACGCCGAGGAGACTGCGCCGCGTCAGGCGCCCCGCCTCCGGGAGGTGCGAGAGAACGTCGGCGAACTGTTCGCGGGTGTCGTGGGTGTTCGATTCTGGGGACATGTGATGGATACCGTTGATGGATTCAGGGTGAAAAGCCAGGCGGCCGCGGGGGAGGGGCCCGCGGGTGCCGATCGGATTCGCTTCGATTCGCCTGGGCGGCGGCGGCGCTGATGGCGTCGGCCGCCTGCGCGGGCTGCGACAGCTGCGCAACGTGGGACAGTGGCAGGCTGACGACGTGCTCAGGCCTTGTAGCGATTCGCGGCGCTCGAGTGCGACAGGTTGGGGCCGAGTGCCTGGCGTGCGACCTCGAAGCGATCCCAATCGCCCACGTCCGCGAGGTCGGCGGGCAGCAGTTCGACCTGGCGGCCCGTGGCGGCGCGAATGCGGTCGGCGACGGCCGTGAGCCTGGCGACGTCGCGCGCGACGAGGACCAGGTCATGGCCGCGCCTGGCGAGCCGATCGGCATAGACCGCGCCGATGCCGCTGGAGGCGCCGGTCACGAGCGCGAGGCCTTGGGAATTGACGGTTGAGTTCATCGGGGATCCTTGGGTGGGGTTGTTTGACATGACAAAGATAGGGTTCTACGATTCGTCTTGAACGACAAACTTCCCTCGTTTTAGGACAACATGAAGCGCATCGGCCTCGTGATCTTTCCGGGCTTCCAGGTCGTCGACATGGCGGCCGCCTCGGTCTTCGAGATGGCCAACCGCGAGGTTCCGGCCCCGGCTTACGAGATCGACGTCATTTCGGCGAGCGGCGGGGCCGTCAAGTGCTCCCTGGGGGCCGGTATCCAGACGACCGTGCTGGATCCGTACGCGTACGACACGCTGCTCGTCGCGGGAGAGACCTTTCCTCAACCTGCGCCGCCGAGGCTGGTGGGCCTGATCCGCGACGCGCTCGAACCCACGCGGCGCCTGGCCAGCATCTGCACCGGTGCCTTCGTGCTGGCAGATGCCGGAATCCTGGACGGCCGGCGCGCGACGACGCACTGGTTGCGCGCCCGCGAACTGCAGCGCCGCTTTCCTTCGATCCGCGTCGAGGAAGACCGCATCTTCGTGCGCGACGGCACGGTGTGGACCTCCGCCGGCATGACGGCGTGCATCGACCTCGCGCTGGCGTTGGTCGAGGAAGACCTCGGCGTCGAGGTGTCCCGCATCGTGGCGAAGAAGCTCGTCGTGCACCATCGCCGCGCTGGCGGGCAATCGCAGTTCTCCATGTTGTCGGAGCTCGATTCGCAATCGAACCGCATCCAGGCGGCGCTGACCTACGCCAGGAACCACTTGGACAAGGATCTGTCGGTAGAGAACCTCGCCGAGGCTGCCCACATGAGCCCGCGGCACTTCAGCCGCGAGTTCCGCCGGGACACCGGCCAGTCCCCGGCCCGCGCTGTCGAGCGGCTGCGTGCGGAGACGGCGCGCATCCTCGTCGAGGCCGACGAGCTTCCGATCGAACGCATCGCGAGCAAGACGGGTTTCAGCGATCCCGAACGGATGCGGCGCGCGTTCCTGCGGATCTTCGGGGAACCACCGCAGGCGTTGAAGCGCATCGCGCGCGCGCGCCGTGTGGCCGATGCCGTGTCGGTCTAGGGCCTGAACAGGCCCTAGCCGGCGCAAGCGTGCGAGGCCAGCCGCTGGCGACACCAGGGGAAGCTGGGCATACTGGTGGTTCACCGCCCGAAACGGAGGCTCCGCCATGGCCAGACCCGTGTCACGTGACGAGGAGCTTCAACGCGTCAGCCGAGCGCTGCGCACGCTCAGTGGCAGCAATCGAGCACTGCTGCGCGCCGACGACCGCCAGGAACTGCTCCAGGCGATATGCCGGATCGTGGTCGAGGAGGCCGGGTACTGCGCTGCGGCGGTGGTTCGCGCCGAGCACGACGAACGCCGATCCGTGACGCCGCTCGCGCATTTCGGCGACGACGCAGCGTTTGCCGGGCTGCAGACGATGACATGGGACGACCAGGCGCAGAGCGCAACGAGCATTGCCCTGCGGACCGGCCAGCCTTGCCTGGTGAACGACGTTCAGAACAGTCCGTTGATTGGCGCGGAGTGGCGTGAGTTCCACAGTCGCCATGGCTTCGGATCGGTGTACGCGCTCCCGCTGAAACCCGGGGAGCAGCTGTTCGGTGCACTGACCATTCTGGCGCCCGAGCCGGATGCCTTCGACGAGTTCGAGCGGGAACCGCTTCTGGAAGCCGCCGCGGACCTGGCATTCGGCTTGCAAATGCTCGACGCGCGCGAGCGCCAGGCGGCCTCGGAGGACGCCATTCGCAGGCTGATGCTGTACGAGCCCGTCAGCGGCCTGCCCAACCGGGCCAACTTGCGCCAGTTGCTCGCGCAGGCCATCACCGCCGCCAAGGCCGCCCGGCAGCCCTTGACGCTGATCCGCTTGGCGATCGAACGCTTCCAGGAAATGGACCAGGTCCTCGGTGGCGCCGTCGCCGACCGCCTGGTCGCGCAAGTGGCACAAAGACTGTGCGCCACATTGGAACCATCGGTGGTCGTCGCGCACACGGCCGAAGCCGAGTTCGCGGTGGTACTGCCTTCGGCGGGCGCCGAGAAGGGGCGACAGATCGCGAAGCAGCTCGTGGAAGCCACGGGGGAGCCCCTTGAGATCGACGCGCTGCGACTGGATGCACGGCTTGTTGCAGGTTTGGCGGTCTTTCCTGGCCATGGCGAGGACGTCGACCTGCTCAACCGGCGGGCCGGGCAGGCCCTGGTCCACTCGCGACGCAGATCGAGGCCAATCTCGGTTTTCACGAATGATCTGGACGGCTGCTGCAACAGCAACGTCTCCCTGATGGCCGAGTTGCGCAAAGGCATCCCGAATGGAGAACTGCGCCTGTATTGCCAACCGAAACTTGAAATGGGTCAGCGCCAACCGTGCGGACTCGAGGCGCTGGTGCGCTGGCAACACCCGAGTCGCGGCTTGCTCAACCCGAGCGAGTTCATCCAGCTCGCGGAAAGCACGGGGCTCATCACGTCGCTGACCTACTGGGTTCTCGAAGATGCCTTGCGACAGCTTTACGCCTGGCGCGAAAGCGGCATCGAACATCCGGTGTCGGTGAACATGTCGGCGCACGACCTGAGGGACGCGCACTTCCTGGAGCGCGTCTCCGACAAGCTCGCGACCTGGGGCGCGCGCGCCGGCACCGTGGAGTTCGAGTTGACCGAGAGCGCATTGATGGAAGATCCCGTCAAGGCGCTGGAGGTGCTGCACGGACTCAAGGAATTGGATGTCGCGCTGTCGATCGACGACTTCGGAACCGGGTATTCGTCCTTGTCCTACCTGCGCCAACTCCCCGTGGACGCGATCAAGATCGACCAATCCTTCGTCCGCGGGCTGGTGTCGGATGCCGGTTGCGCCGCGATCGTGAGATCGACCATCGACCTGGCGCACAACCTGCATCTGAATGTGATTGCCGAGGGCGTCGAAGACGAGCCGACGTTCGATGCGCTGAACCGGCTCGGCTGCGATGTCGCGCAGGGCTTCTGCCTCGGCAGGCCGATGCCGGCCGCCGAGTTTCAAGGCTGGTTGGGCGCGCGGTCGCTGCACTGACCTCGGCGCCGGCTTGTCCTGCGTCGGCGACGCCGTGGTGGCCGGCCGAGTGTTCAGTTGAAGAGGATCTTGGGAAACCGCTTGGGCTCATGGCCTTCGAGGACGTCGCGCCCGCGCGCGGTGTCGGCATAGATTCGACCCCAGGTGATCTTCCCGTCCTTGACTCGAAACAGGAACATGTGCTCGTTCTCCATGGAGAACCCACGCGTCGTCCTTGCTCGGGCGACCACGGGAATCGCGATGTAGTCCTTGGCCTCGAGAACGTCGTGCACGTCATAGTTGAAGTACTCGTACTCCTTGTAGACGTGCGCCCAGAACGCCTTGAACTCCGCCTTGCCGACGTAGGTTCCCCCATAAGGGAGCGAGTCGGAGAATTCGAAAACGACGTCTTCCGACAGGTGATCGATGAGATCGGCCTTGTCGTTCTTCTCGAAACCGGTGAACGCCTTCCTGCAGGCTTCAATCAGTTCAGGGTTGCTCATGAAGAATCTCCATCAAGTAAGAGCAAAGGTCCACCGCTCCCGCTTCGGCCCATGACTGGCGGCCACTTGCGAGAACGTCTGCAGTCAAGGCGTGCGGCAAGAGTCCGCGCCGGCGCCGGCATCAGGTCATGTGGTCACGCTACGGCGTTGCGTAGTCCCACACATCGGGCGGCAGCTTGTCCTTGAGCGATGCATGCATGGCGTCGCGGAACAGCTTCACCGCCGGATGCGGGCGAAGGGCAATCGTGCGCTCCACGATCTGCCCCTGCTCGTTGTCCACGATCACCTCCAGGCTCTCGATCTTGTGGCCGTCCATGGTCCCCTCCCAGCGCAAGAAGGTGGTCCGGTCATCGAGCTTGAACTCGGCTGTATAGGTGCCGCTGCCACGCGTGGAGCTCGACTGGGCGAAGATCGCCGCGACGGATTCGCGCCCCGCGATCGACCGGGCCAGGATCGGGCTGTTGAATACGACGTTTTCGGCAAGGAGCTCGCTCACCTGGGCGGGTGTCGCTTTTCCGGATTCCCGCAGTTTGCGCAAGGGATGCATTGTGATTTCTCCAATCGTGTGAGGGGGAGAAGGTGTCGCCGACGCACGGACATGCGGTTGACAGCCGTAGACGTACGCGATGACAAACAAGGCCGTGGCCTGATGCGGCGGACTCTGACGTTCTGCTAGACCGTCGGTACCGCCGTGAAGAAACTTTAGATGGCTGCTCCGCGGGCACCAAGACGGTTCGACGCAAAGCCGCATTTCGGTATCAACAAGAATGCCTGCGCCCGATGCACAGGGAGGGAGGCTCGACCGGCTGGCGGCGCCGACCACAGTGGGGCGCCGTACTTCTTGAGCGGCGGACGGTAAGTCGGAGACGTCCGCGCGGGCAGGTCTGGACCATCGGCGATTGTTCTGGAAATCGCAAGAATGCATTCATGCGCAGAGGCTGGCTCGGGCGGCGAACGACTCCTACAGTGCGCCCCATGCCAAGCCTCCCATTCCGCTCGGTCGTCTATGCCGCGAACACCACAGCCGCCGCGCTGATCGCGCTGTTCGTGGCGCTCTCCTTCGACCTTCCGAATCCCTGGTGGGCGGCGCTGACGGTGTTCATCACGAGCCAGCCGCTCGCCGCGGCATCGGGCGCCATCGTGGCGCGTGCGGGCTACCGCATTGCCGGCACGGTGATCGGGATGACCGCTTCGCTGGTGATGATCCCGGCGCTCGCGAGCTCGCCCGAGCTGCTGATCGCGGCGATTGCCTGCTGGCTGGGCCTGTGCGTCTACCTGGCGTTGCTTGACCGCGGCCCGCGCGGCTACATGTTCCTGCTGGCGGGCTACACGGTAGCCCTGGTGGGACTGCCCCTGGCGGGTGATCCGGGCACCCTCTTCGACAGCGCCGTCGGGCGCACCGAGGAGATCTTGCTCGGAGCACTCTGCGCGGCCGTCGTACACAACATCGTGCTGCCGCAGAAGCTGCGCGAGACCGTCACCGCGAAGCTTGCGGCGAGCCTGGCCGACGCGCGGCGCTGGATCGCCGGCGGCCTCGCCCCCGAGCCGGCGGCGGCGGGCGAGCAGCAGGCGCGCCGGCGCCTGGCGGTCGACCTGAACGAATTGCGCACGCTCGCTGCCAACATGCGCTTCGAACCTGGCGTTGCTGCCGACGAGATGCGCGTCGTCATCGCGCTGGAGGAGCGCCTGGTCGCGCTGCTGCCACTGCTGACCGCGATCGAGGACCGCCTGGCCGGCCTCGCAAGCGAGCGGGACTCCTTGCCTGCGCTGTTCGCGCACGTCGCAGAGGTGCGCGCATGGATTGCGCAGGAGCACCGCGAGGATCCGGCGGTTGCCGAATCGTTCCTGGCTGCAGGCAGGGCCGTGCTGCCAGAATCGGGCACGCTGGCCCCGAACGTCGAATTGCTCGCGACCAGCGCGGTCGACCGTCTCGGCAAGCTCGTGACCGCATGGGACGAGTGCCTGTTGCTCGCGGAGGCTGCGCGCGCGCCAGAGAGCCCGCTGCCTGCGCGCGTCGTGCCCTTGCTTGCACAGGCAACAAGGCGACTGCTGCACGTCGATCACGGCTTGGCGGCGTTGGCGGGCTTCGCCGCGGCGGTCGCGGTCATCGTCACCGGTGCAGCCTGCTGGGTCACGGGTTGGCAGCAGGGTGGGGCTGCCGTCGGCCTCGCTGCGGCCAACTCGGCGGTCTTCGCCTTCCTGGACGACCCCCGTCCGCTGCAGCGGCTGCTGCCACTTTGGGCGATCGCGGCAGTGCCGGCGGGCGCGCTCTACCTGTTCGCGATCCTCCCCGCGGTCGAAGGCTTTCCCTCCCTGTGCCTGGCGCTGCTGCCGCTGTTTTTCGGTACCGCCTTCTATCTCGGCACACCGAAACATTCGCTGCACGGACTTGCCTTCGCCCTGATCTCGCAGTCCCTCATCTCGCTCCAGTCGACGATGCGCGCTGACTTCAACGCCTTCATCACGCTTTCCATCGCCTCGGTGATGGGTACCCTGATCGCGCTCGTCGTGACCGGCCTGATCCGCGTGGTGAGTGCCGAGTGGAGCAGCTGGAGGCTGCTGCGGGCGGGGTGGCGCGAGCTCGCGGGTCTCGCCGACGGCAGCCATCCCCAAGCCACAGCCACCTGGGCGAGCCGCATGCTCGACCGCATAGGCCTGCTCTTGCCCCGGCTCGCTCGTGCCGCAGGTGATGAACGCGTGCGCTTGGCCGATGCCCTGCGCGACCTGCAACTTGGCGTCGCGACAGCGGAATTGCGCGAGCTTGCGCGCACTGCCGGCGGGCGTGTTCCCGCCGCTATCGAGACCGCGCTGTGCAGTCTTGCTCGCCATGTTCGTCGCCAGGCGCGTCGTGGACATGCCGCGCCGGATGCCGCGCTTGCTGCAGCGGTGGACCGGCTCATTGCACAGCTCTTCGCGCTCGACCCGGGCGCGCAGCGCACGCGTGGCCTGGCCGCAGCGGCTGGCCTGCGTCGAAATCTCTTTCCCGATGCGCCGGCCTACTCCTCGCCCAAGGACGCTCGCCATGCTTGCTGACATCAATCTCTTTGGCGTCCTTGTCGACGTGCGCTTTGCCACTGCAGTCGTGGCTCTGCTGCTCGGCATGCCGGTCAGGCGCCTGCTCGGTGCTCTCGGCGCCTACCGCGTGGTGTGGCATCCCGCACTCGTCGACCTGGCGCTGTTCGTCCTGCTCTGGGGGGCGGTTGCCTGGATTGCGCTCGCGCTCCCGCCCCGCCTCGTCTCTTACCTTGGATGACCATCATGAAGCCTGCTCTCAAGCTCATCGCCCGAGCCGCCGTGACGCTCGCACTGGTTGCCGGCGCAACTGCGTCGGCCGATTCGCTCTGGCAGCACTACCACGACGATCCGTGGACGCGAGACGGACGAGTGCGCGCAGACGTCGTGCAGGTGGCGCCCGACGTCTCCGGCCTCGTCGACAAGGTGCTCGTGCGCGACAACCAGGTCGTCCATCACGGCGACGTGCTGTTCACGATTGACCCGGTGCGCCCGCGCCTGGCGCTCGCCCAGGCCGAGGCGACCGCACGCAGCTTGCGCACGCAAATTACTCAAGCCGAACGTGAGGACAAGCGCAACATCGCTCTTGGCGACCTCGTGCCTGGTGAGACGCGCGAGCAGAGTGCGTCGAAGCTGGAACAGCTGCAGGCGTCGCTCGCCCAGGCCGTCGCTGCGGTCGACACCGCGCGGGTCAATCTCGAGCGCACGGAGGTGCGGGCTTCCGTCGATGGCTGGGTCACCAACTTCGATCTGCGGCCCGGAGCCTACGCGACCGCCGGCAAGCCGATGCTCGCCGTCGTCGACCAGGATTCGCTGCACGTCCTCGGCTACTTCGAGGAAACCAAGATTGCCCGTATCGCCGTGGGCGACCGTGTGCACGTGCGGCTGGTCGGCGACACGCACGAGCTCGAAGGGCACGTCGACTCCATTGCCGCAGGCATCGACGACCGCGAACGCAGCGCGAGCTCCAACCTGCTTGCCAACGTCAACCCGACCTTCAACTGGGTGCGGCTCGCGCAGCGCATTCCGGTCCGCGTGCAGCTGGACCGCGTGCCTTCCGACATCCGTCTCATCATGGGCCGCACGGCCACCGTCCAAGTCGTCGATGGCGGACACCGCGGCGTTTCCTCGAGAGGAGCTTGACCATGCGTCGCCTACTCGCGCTGCTTGCCCTCGTGGCGCTGGCCGCTTGCGGAACCATCGTGCCGCCGCCGCCCGTGCCGGCGGATGCGGCCGTCAATCGGGCGTCCGCCAATGCGCCATTCCTCGGTGCGAGCGCACCATCATTCGCGCAAGAGGCCGTTCCGGCCGACTGGTGGCGCCTGTACGACGATGCCCACCTGGATGCGCTCGTGCACCAGGCGCTCGCAGCCAATACCGATCTGCGCGTGGCCGCCGCGAATCTCGAGAAGGCCGAGGCCGGCCTCGACTACGCAGACGCCGCCAGACAGCCGTCGACCAGCGTGTTCGCCGCCCCTTCGTACGGTCGCCGCTCGGCCGAAGAGGATCTGCATCCCGGCAAGCCATTTCCGAACAAGTTCGTCTACGGCACCGGCGTGAGCGTGTCTTACCAGGTCGACCTGTTCGGCCAGATCGCTCGCAGCATCGATGCGGCCAAGGCCGATGTCGGCGCCGCCACCGCCGCGCGGGACGCGGTGCGCGTCACGGTGGTTTCCGAAACCACGCGAGCCTACGTCGACGCCTGTGCCAGCGGGCGCGAGATGGGTGTCGCGCAGCGCCTGCTCGCCCTGCAGGAAAAGAGCACGGCGCTCACCCGAACGCTGGTCGAGAACGGTCGTGCGGGCTCGTTGGACACCAAGCGATCGTCCGTGCAGGAAGACCAGGTGCGCTCCACGTTGCCGCAGCTCGAGGCGCAGCATCGCTTGGCGGTCTACCGCCTGGCAGTGCTCACGGGACAGGCGCCTGCCGATTTCCCACGGGACGTGGCCGCTTGCGCGCAAGAGCCGCGTCTCGTTGCGCCCGTGCCGGTGGGCGACGGCGCGAGCCTTCTGCGCCGGCGGCCGGACATACGCCGGGCCGAGTTCGAGGTGCAGGCCGCAGGCGAGCGCATCGGCGTCGTGACTGCGGACCTCTACCCGAAGGTCTCCCTGGGTGCCTCCCTCGCGTCGGTCGGAGCGCTCCAGCGTGGCTTCGATGACGACACCTTCAAGTTCTCGCTCGGCCCATTGATCTCTTGGGAGTTCCCCGACCGCAGCCGCACGAAGGCACGCATTCGTGCAGCAGATGCCGACCACGACGCCGCGCTCGCGCGCTTCGACGGAACGGTCCTCGGCGCGCTCAAGGAGACCGAGAGCGCTCTCGAGGTCGTGAGCGAGGACGTGCGCCGGCGTGAAATCCTGGAGTCCGCGCGCACCAAGGCGGCCGACGCAGCGCGCGACACCGAGCGTCTGTTCGCGCTTGGCCGGCAAGGCTACCTCCCGGTGCTCGACGCCAACCGGACCTTGATCGCCATCGAGCAGAGCACGGCGGCCGCGGACAGCAAGCTGGCCTCCGACCAGGTGACGCTATTCCTGGCGCTCGGCGGTGGCTGGCAGGACGCGAAAGCGCACTGAGGTTCAGCATGGCAGTCCAGCGTACAGATGTCGAGTTCGCGCCTGACAGCGGCGCGAA
>FSVG01000368.1_pt1 | contig 12373 bp, 15 predicted proteins | sample 1637511 | NCBI WGS metagenome assembly FSVG01 (sample SAMEA3914816, study PRJEB12502) | metagenome | biome: forest; material: soil | place: USA | collected 2011-09-16 | depth 0.3 m
CGCCAGTCCTTGCGCCCGATGGCAATCCAGACCTTCGGCGGCATCTGGTCGGTGAGCCCGTGGAACGCCAGCGCCGACGCCAGGCAGATGACACCTTTGGGCACCAGTCGTGCGACTTCGGCCAGCGACTGATGCGTGTCGAGTGCGGCATCGGGAAGCTGGTAGAGCCCTCGGGCAAGGCGCACGATCTCGCCGGCGCGCTCCATGCGGCTTACCGTGGTGGCGGTGACGCCTGCCTGGTGAAACTCAGCGAGCCGCGTCATCCCCCGCCGCTTGAGCAGCGCCAGCGCCTGGGTACGCTGCGTGGGGGTGCCGTCGAAGCCGGTCATGTTATGAAACCTCGGGTCGAAATGATTATCGTCCGAGGATTTATACCACTCTTGGATGGGCGTGGGCAACGGACCGTTCGCGCGCACGCGACCGTGGACTTGTTTTCTTCTCACGTGCGGCAGGTGCTGTCTTTTGGAGCAGTTTGTAGAGCGTTTCGAGCGCCCCGCGCTTCTCAAGAAGATAGTCATGACCGTCGTAGTGGCGCGCCTGTACGCCAGCGACCCCGTGGGATTGCAGCCGCCCGCGGATATCGCGTGAGACCCCCGCGCTCGCGAGCAGTGTCTCGATGCCAGATCGGATTCGTTTGGTCTGAAAGCCTTCGATCTGCTCGCGCGCCATGTCGGCCGCCCAGTCGCTCAGCGTCGTCGCAGCGACGTGCGTCTCGCCGCCGTCCGACGAGAGCGCGTACGCGCCGCGCGGATTGCATTCCGCGAGCGCTTTTTGGGCTTCCTTGATCAGAGGCACGGTATGCGGTCGAGGAGGCCGACCAGGGCGCCCTTTCCCGTCATGTAACAGGATCGAGTCGGCCGCAATATTTTCGGTGAGCAAGTTCACCAACTGCTCGATGCGTTGGCCACCCGTCATCAGGTGCAGGCGGAGTAGTGCCCCTTTGAATCCGGTCATCGGCTTGACGATGTTCCAGTAGGCGCGCAATTCGACCAGGCTCATCGGTCGCTTGTCAGGCCTATTCTGCGATTCGTCCGGTTCCGTCTCGGCCACCGGGTTGGCGGTGATCTCATAGCTCTTGAATGCGACAGGGATGCTCGGCTTCGACCGGGCGGCCTTGGCGGTCTGGTACGCGGCGCGGGCGTAGCTGCGCAACTTGTTGGCGGTTCGACCTTTGCCGGCATCCATGAGTCGACGCATCATGTCGGCGAACTGCTCGCCGGTCACGTCCTTCGCCGGGAGCGCAGCGACTTTCGGCCAGGCCTCGACTATGTGAAGCTTGAAAATGCTCCGTGCGTCCTTGTGCGATCTGCGGCCGATTCCCTGCAGATGATCGCAGTAATCCGTCAGCAGATTGTTCAAAGTGTTGACAGCAGCTTGCTGCCGCGCCTGCGTGACTGCTCGCGACGACTCCCGTTCCGCGGCGACGAGCGCCCGATGGCCACCCTTGGCGCGATTCTGGTGGTGCGCGATCGCGAGCGACTCCGCGGCTCGCGTGGCCGCGGCAACCGAGTAGCCGGCCTTTGTCGGTTCGAGACTCTTCGGGGCGGCGCTGGGGTCGTAGAGCCCGATCAATACCCGCTCGCTGGTCGTGCCGACGCTGTACCGCCAATAGAGGGCGACCGCACCCGTGTTTTGCCGGCGCGCCTGCAGGCCGCCCATCGGCTTGACCTTGTGCAGGGTCTTGAACACGCCCGGAGGCAGTTCGTTGATCGTTTGGCCCGCGGTTCTGGTTGCCATTTCATCGAGTCCGTTAGTCTTCCGTTGCCAGACGGTTGCCAGAATAAGCACCGATGGCTTCGGACGTTGGCAGACAAGTATGGACAATGATTCGAATGAAATCAATGGCTTACAGGACATTTGGCGTCCGAAGATGTCCGGGCAAATCTGGAGTCTTAGGACTCTTAATCCGTAGGTCGAGTGTTCGAGTCACTCAGGGCCCACCAAAATTAAGAAATGAAATCAACGACCTACAGTGGAAACGCTGTAGGTCGTTTTTCTTTGCTCAATGACATTCGGGACGGCGTTGCCGTTAGCGTGGGCGGTGCTTCTCGTGGCATTGGAGACCCGCCGGACGACAGCAAGTCCTTCACTCGCGTGTCTCCCAGCAGTTTGAACTGGGTGCCCATTCCCCGTCCCCCGACCCAAGGCGCGACCGTTGCCGATGGCCGTCCGCGTCGGCCTCGCCGCGGAGATCGGCGGGGACGCCGTGGGCTTCTTGACGGGAGGGGCCTATGGCACTTCTTGCCATTGCTGCATGTCGACGCTCCACACCGCGATGGCCGCGCTGCCTGCCGTGGCCACTTGCGTCGGCGGCCACAGCAGATCGCGCAGAACTCCGACGACCGAGTCCAGTTCCGATCCGGCGAGCCGGTTCTTCTTGAGGAACGCGGCCCATTGCCGTTGCTTGGAGGCGTCGCTGCCGAAATCGGCGTTGAGCGCCAGCGGCAGTTGCGCCGGCAGGGGTGTGCGCCGGCGCGTGAAGGTCGCGCCTATGGCCCGGGCCAGCGTGGCACCGTCCAACTGCGTGCGACGTGCAATGACTGCGACGTCGTAGAAGTCCTTCATTCGCGTGTTCGCCAATCCGAGCAGCACCATGGCGTGGTACTTCTCGGCGATCACCGTGTAGACGGGATAGGCCCTCAGCCGCGGTGCCGGGAAGCCGGCCAGCAGCACCGGGAACGTGACGTCCAGCGGTTCGGGTGTCACGACGTCGCCGAATCCGACGTCGACCTGCAAGGCGCAACGAGCGCTGCCGATGTGCGCGACGAGGCGCACGCGCAGGCCGCCATAGGCGTTGTCTTCGCGAATCGGGTCGACGCGGATGGATTCCGGGTCGAACCGGATACCGTCGTCCAGATCGACCGCGGCGATCTCTCGAAAGGTCGCCGACAACTGCGCGGCATCGTCGTTGCCGAATCCCAGCAGGTCGGCGTCGCGCGTCGGGCGATGTGGCTCGTGGTACCAGAGCGCGAAGAGCAGGGCGCCCTTGAGCATGAATCGGCTCGCGTGTTGCGAGTTCCCGATGCGAAACAGCAAGCGCTCCAGCGCAAATCGGTTGAGCAGCAGGTTGTAGTCGTCGCCGCGCTGCTTGGCGATCGTCAACAACTTGGTGAGTACCGATGCACTGGTGTTGGCCATCACGCAACCAGGGATTCGATATAGGGCTGCATGACCTTCTCGACGCGATTGATGCGGGCGAACCGGGTGACTTCATCCATGCTCAGCTTGCGCGCGCGCCAGGCCTCCTTGAGCGCCTCCAGCGCGACATCGAGCCCGATCTTGTGACGGAACTTGAAGCAGTCGGTGACCGTCTTGGCGACGCTGTAGACCCGGAGCTCGTTTCCGTTGGAGGTCGTGGTCTCGATGCCCGCCGAATAGGCGTCGCCGCGCAGGCGTGCGACGCGCAGCGGCGGATAGTCCAGGCGAGGCGTCTGTGTCGCCTCGGGCAGCGCGATCCAGACTTCATGGGGAAGCTGGGTGCCGATGTCGTGGAATTGAAGGGCCGACAGCAGGCAAATGACAGCCTTCGGGACTCGCTTGCAGACCTCCATGAGCACCTGGTGCTCCGTGTTCTCGGTGGTTGCCAGGCTGTAGAGGCCTCTTGCGACGCGCTCCAGCTTGCCTGCACGGTGAAGCTTGATCAGCAGCTGTGGAGACCACCCCTGCGCCCGGATGTCCGCCGCGCGCAGCAGGCCTTGCCGTTGCGCGAACTGGAGGATCTGATCGGATTGACTTGGTTGCACGGACAGAGTTTATTAGTCGCACTATTAATTCGCAAGTCATGCGAAAAGAGGCTCCCCACCCCTTTACGTGAGGGACGGGGCCATGCGCACCCCCTGCCCGCCGTGGGCGGGAGCGAGGAGATCGCCTGATCGCATCAGGTCCGCGTGATGGACGCGCCGCCGTCCACCAGGGACGCGGTGCCGGTGACGAAGGCCGAGTCGTCGGAGGCCAGGTACAGCACCGAGCGGGCCAGTTCCTCCGGTCGGGCGGCGCGCTTGAGCGCATGCAGGCCGTTCACGAACGCGGTCTTCTCGGGGGTGTCGTTCATCTGGCGGTACATGTCGGTGTCCACCGCGCCCGGCAGGATGGCGTTGACGCGGATGCCGCCCGGCCCGAACTCGGCGGCCAGCGCCTGCGTCAGGCCGATCAGTCCCGACTTGCTCGCGGCATACGCGGCCACGCCGGGGAACGCGAACGTGTGGCCCACGAAGGTCGACGTGAAGATGACGGAGCCGCCGCCGTGCTTGAGCATCTCGGCGATCTGGTGCTTCGCACCGAGGAACGATCCGGTCAGGTTGATGGCGATGGCGTCGCTCCAGCCGGCCTCGGACACGGTCGTGCTGTCGCCAGCCTCGCCCAGCGTGCCGGCGTTGTTGAAGCCGATGTCCAGGCGTCCGAACTTGCTGACGGCGACGGCGACCAGATCCTTGGCATAGCCTTCCGAGCGCACGTCGCCGGCGACGGCGACGGCCGTTCCGCCGGCGCGTTCGATCTCGGCCACCAGGCTGTCGAGTTCGGCCTGGCGCCGTGCGCCGACGACCACCTTCGCGCCCTCGGCGGCGAAGAGCAGGGCGGTGGCGCGGCCGATGCCGGAGCTCGCGCCGGTGACGATGGCGACCTTGTCTTGCAGGCGATTCATGATGTGTTTCCTTCGGGTGCGGCCGCGCTGGGGCGAGCCGGGAGAGTGGAGGCGCTCGACATGACCGCCCGGGACGGCGAAGACTTCGAACGCCGATGTCCACACTCTAGGATTCACTGTTTGAGAAAGCGATACGCTGGATGTTCATGATCGCTTCAGCTTTCATGAATCAATGGGCGCATCGCGGCGAATGAACCCTCGCGCCGGGCGAGCTACGGCGCCGTCGTTCCGCCCGGGTCGTCGAGCGCCCCGGACGCCACGAGCGCCGCGATGATGGCCAGCGGCAACAGCAGCGCCGCCATCCCGGCGTACACGTAGGCGAAGCCACCGGCGATCGCGCCGACCCCGAAGGCGACGACCGGCCAGAAGAACTTGCGCACACGTGGACGCAGCCCGTCGTCGGTCGAGCCGCGCAACAGGTCGATGGCGTCGATGACCAGCTGCGTGACGTTGCCCGTCATCACGGTGGTCGGGCTCAGCGTGGGCCAGGCGAGCCGCCCCGCGGCGTTCTGCACGCCCATCGCGGCCGCGGCGAACAGCCCGGTGGCGAGGGCCGCCGGCGTCTCCGGGTCGGTGAAGGGCGCGGCACGCCAGCCGAAGCCCAGGCAGGCCGCCAGCAGCAGGCCCTGCAGCACGAGGAGCGGCGTGGCGAGGCCGTGGCCGCGCGCCTTGGCGAGCAGCACCAGGGCCCGGGCCAGCGCGATGCCCGCGATGAAGGCGGGAAACGCCAGCAACTTGAGGAGGACGCCGTGTCCGGGCCGGGCGAGTTCGGCGCCGATCAGCACGAAGTTGCCCGTCACGTGCGCGGTGAACAACCCGAACAGCGCGACGAAGCAGATCGTGTCAACGTAGCCGGCGACGAAGCCCAGCCCGGTGCTGGCAAGAGGAAGACGCGTCATGGCCGGGCCCGGGCGTCGGCGGCTGGCGCGGCGGTCACGAGGCTGCACCTCCGCCTGGCGGGTGGGGTGCGAGGTACCTTCGGAGAGTGGACGGTCTTCATGGTGCTACGCGGCCCGGCACGCGCAACCCGGCGCGTCCCGGAGGGCCTTCAGATGCGACGTCGGCATTGTGCTCTCCGCCTGCGCGTCGAGGGTTCGGAGCGGCAAGCCGACGGCGCGTGCGGCGAGGCGGAACTGCATGGGAGGCTCCATCGATGGCGACGATCGCGGGGGCGGCTCGCGCGGTGTGGAGCCCAGTATCGCGGCGGCGGCTGCGACCGCAATCTCCCATTCGAGGTAGAGCGCGCCTCCCCTGAAGACACGGTCGCGGGGCGCTGGTCGCGTCGTATGGACGGTGTGCGCGGTCCGAACTGCCGTTTGCCGTGCGCTGAAGGATGAAGCGGCCCGCCATCAGCGGGAGCGCCAAAGAGGCCCTGAATCGACGCTTTCGCGCAGGGCGACGTGCGGGGGACGGGCCTACGATCGGTTCATGGTCACCGCCCTCATCACCAGCGACTATCGGTCTTGCGAAAGCGACCCGAGCAGCGCCTGTTCTCGCGCGTTCTTTCTCCATCTCCGCGCGACGACAGAAATTCCGTGGACGACCACGGACATCCCGACCATCTCCTGCCCGTGACGACGTACCCGGCGTACGCGCGCTTCGCGTTCGCGCTCATCCGGAAATGAATCCGTCCCGGTGAGCCGATTCGGCGCAGGCAAAAGGACCACCAGCAAGGAAATCTATCGAGAACCTATCCACACCGAGGACCCATCTTGAAAATCATCACCTTCATTGTCGGAGCCGCGACAGGGCTCCTGATCACCGCGTCCCATGCGGCCAGCCCGCTCACCATGCTGACGGCCCGGGACGCCGCATCGCGCGCCATCCTGGCCCAGCCGCTCGAGCGCTTCGAGGAGGGTGCGGAATCGCCGCAGGACATCCCCGCGGCCATCCACCGGAACTATCCCCGGATCATCGAGCAGAACCTCGCCCGCATGGACAGCGCGGATGCGCAGGCCTATGTCGACCAATTGTCGGACACCGAGCTGACGGCGATCGCGCAGTTGTACGTCAACGCGAACGCCGACACGCGCCGGGAGGGCAAGCTGCTCCTCGTGGCGGCGAACCGGTTCGACGGCGGGCGGCTGGCGCGCCTGTCTCGCTTCTTCGGCCATGCGGCGGTCTACGACGCGATCCTGCAGGTCTCGCCCGCCAAGGCGCAGGGCTTCGCACAAGGCGCTTCCATCGTCTACGCCGCGCCGCTGGCGGGTGCGTCGACGATGGTGGCCGCCCGGATGGCGGCCCTGAGCGGCGCCACGTCGTCGATCGCCTCGCGTGCGGGGGGCGGCCTGCTCGCTCCCACGGCGGGCACGTTCAAGCCGAACGTCGGGATGACGCTGGAAGAGATCTACACGGGCTTTCGGGGCATGATGGTCGGCAGGGCGGCCGTCACCGCCGCGCTCTACGAAACCACCGTTTACGCCGGAATACAACTGTCCGCCGCGTGGGTGGGAGGCTATTCGTTCGGGACGGGCCTCACCATGCTGGCGCAAACCTACGCGCCCGACTGGTACTACGGACCGTTCGTGGACACGGTCGGAAACACCGCCGACTGGCTGAATGCCACGGTGTATACCATCGGCGGCTTCTACGGCAGTGCGATCTACGACCTGGGGCATTTCGAATCGGTCACCGCACCCACGATGGGAGTCCCTGCAGCTTCCCAATACAGCATGCGTGACACGGGGGGCGATTTCGGTGTCACGGGCGCCTGGACCACGTACTACATCAACATGCCCGCGAAGTGCCCGCGCGGCTACACGTGCGCGCCGCCCATGCAGCGTTGACCCTCTTGACGAACGCGGGCAGTTGATCCGCGTTCGTCTTCCTTTTCGGGAGTCACCATGAACAAGCCTTCTCCGACCGATCTCTCCTGGCGCATGTACGCTTTGTTCTATATCGTGATTGCGCTTTCCGCGCCGTTGATCCTGTTTCCGGAGCTTCGGTTGCTGCCGGGGGCGAAGCTCGCGGTGAGCCTGCTGTTTTTCGTCTACTTCCTCGCGACCATCCGCCGCGAGTGGAAGAGTCGCGCGTTGAACCTGACCCTCCCGGAAATCTATGCGCAGGCAAAAGGGGGGCGCAGGTTCACGCCCCTCGCGATCCAGACGGCGGCCTGCGCCGCTGTCGTTACGGCAGTCATGAAGACCCTCTGACCACCCGCTGAGCAGCATGACCGTCGTTTCTTGCAGGAGGAGCGGGAAGAGCCGGCTTGCGGTGACCGCCGCAAGCCACTTTCGGCAGTGCGTCCGCCACCGCAAATTTCGATGCGCGCATCTCGACACAGGAACCAGCCGATGAATTCGATTGCCGCCGCTCGCCCCGACGATGCGCCGTGCCTCGCCGTCCTCGCGGCGCAGGTCTTCCTCGATACCTACGCCACCGCCGGTATCCGCCCCTCGATCGCCAACGAGGTACTGCGCTCGTTCTCGGTCGCGGCGCTGGACGAGATCCTGCGGCGCGAGCGCAGTTTCGTCGTGGTGGCCGAGGTCGAGGCGCACCTGGTGGGGTTCGCGCAGGTGTCGCTGGACGTGCGCCACGAGCAGGCGGACGACGCCGGCGCGTGCGAGCTCGATCGACTCTACGTGCAGGAGCCGTTCACGGGCCGGCATATCGGCAGCGGCCTGCTGCAGGCGGCGGAGCGCCATGCCGCCCGGTGCGGGGCGAGCGTGATGTGGCTCACGCCCTGGGTGCACAACGCGCGCGCCCTGGCGTTCTACGCGGCGTGCGGCTACGCCGACATCGGCATGACCTGGTTCGAGATGGACGGCGAACGCCACGAGAACCGCGTCCTGCGCAAGGCCTGCGCCGCCGCGTGAGCGCGCGCAGCCCCGCGCGTCACGCACTGCGCAAGTCCGGGCCAGGCCGCGCGCGACGGCGGGTCGACCTCGCCGCCAGAGACGATGCGCGCGGCGCAGCGGCGTGCCGCCTTCGATCGCCCTGGTGGCGCCGAAGCCGGTATGAGACAGTAGCGGTCATCCGTCCCGACCCCTGCGCGCCCGCGTGACGCGCGAGCGAGCCCGCCATGCCCCACACCGAACTCGTCGCCGACATCTTCGCGGCCTTCTCCGCCGAAGGCACCGCCTTTCCACCCACCACGCTGCGCGGCGGCGACGCGCTGGACCTCGGCAAGCCGGCGCCGCCGTTCGACGTGCTGGTCGACGCGATCTCCGACGACTACCTCGAGGCCCATCCCTGGGGCAGCGGCTGGCTCGACGCCACGTCCTGGCGCCACTACCTGCCGTTCATGATGGAGTACGCGCTGCGCCATATCACCGAGAGCAGCGACGTCACCGATGCGCTGCTCACGTCGTTCCGCCCGCCCGACCGCGATCCGCCGCGCCTGGGCTCGCTGACCAAGGCGCAGGAAACGGTGGTGCTGCGCTTCCTCGACGTCCTGGCCCACAGCGAGGAGTCGGGCAGCATGGACCTGGCGGCGCTGGTCATGTCGGAGTGGTGGACGCCGGGGGCGATCGCGCCGGATCCCGGCGAGTGATCACCACTGCCTGAACACGACACACACCGTCGTGCTGTCCAGGCACGCGAACTCGTGCGCGCCCCATGGCCGCAACGTCGGACTGGGCATGTTCGGATGCAGCAGGTCCGGACGCCGCTTCGCGATGTCCGCGTAGATCTCCTCGATGCGATCGGTCTCGATCGCCAGTTCGGGCCGATCCTTGGCCGCGTATTCCGCGCTCTCGACGATGTAGGCCTTGGCGCCCTCGCGTTCGACCACGGACAGCGTGTCGTCCTGGTAGAGCACCTCGAAACCGAGCCCGTCGACGAACAGGTCGAGGCCCACCTCGCGGTCGGCATAGAAGATCTTGGGGATCAACGTGAACATGGGCGGCCTCCGTCGTCGGAAGCCCCCAGTATGAGCGAAGCGCGACCGGAGATGCAGGCGCCGCGGCCTCCTCGTTCCGGCCTCCGCTCGGTGCCACCAGGCCGGCCGACGCGGCGACCTCGCTTCGCACGACCCGCCGCTGCGCATGCATCTTGTCCGCAGCCTCGAAACCGTCGCTGAAAGTCGATGCGGCAGCCCGGCGTGCGGCCCTACTTCAACGAGCCCGCCAGGTGGCGCAGCACGCCGCGCGGATCCTCGGTGATCGGGTCGCCATGCGAGACGAGGATGCAGCGCAGGTCGGCGATCTCGCTCCAGGCGATGAGCTGCTGGCGCAGCGCGTCGGCGTCCTTGACCATCGCCATGCGGCGCACGCCGGGGATGTTGGGCTCGTCGGCGGCGAAGCCCATCAGGCGCAGCAGCCAGCCGCCGAAACCATGCTCGTGGCGGATGTTGGCGACGAGGTCGTTGATCACCAGCGTCGTGCCGCCAGCGCCGCGCACGACCAGCGCGGCCTCGTGCTCGCGCGTGCCCGGCACGGTGACCCAGCGGACGTTCGTGTCGCCGAAGTCGGGCGCGGTCGAGTCCACGCTCACCGTCTCGCGCACCATGTCCAGCGCCCCGGCCGGCGCGGCCACGCGCAGCTGCGGGTAGCGCTGCTTCCAGATCTTCGCGTCGAGGCGGTGGTGGTCGCCGGGTACCACCAGCCAGGCCGGCGTGCCGAAGCGCTCCAGCGCCGCCATCTCGTCGTCGTCGAGCGCGATCGCGCTGTAGATCACCAGGCCGCCGTCGCGCAGGCGTGCCACGGTCATGCGGCGTTCGAACTCGCCGACGGGCATGTGGATCTGGCCGACGACCGTCCGCACGTTGTCGTCGACGGTGCTCACCTTGCCATGCGGCAAGACTTTCCAGCTCTCGAGGGTGGCGGGCATCGCGGGCTCCGGTTCGTTTCGCGCGCAAGGCGCAGGCAGCGCGAAGCCCGACGCGTCGACGGTCGGGCTCCGCGGTACCCAGCGGCAGCAAGCGCCATGCCGACGCCGTGGCGCGCGTGGCGCGACAATCGGGCCATGACGATCCTCTACGGCATCCCCAACTGCGACACGGTCAAGCGCGCCCGCGACTGGCTCGCCACGAACGGCGTCGCGGTCGAGTTCCACGACTTCAAGAAGGCCGGCGTGCCCGCCGACCGCCTCGCGGCCTGGGTGGCGGCCGCGGGCTGGGAGCGCGTGCTCAATCGCAAGGGCACCACCTGGCGCAAGCTCGACGCGGCGCTGCAGGCCGACGTGACCGACGCGGCGTCGGCGCAGGCGCTGATGCGCGAGCATGCGAGCGTGATCAAGCGGCCGGTCGTCGAATGGGACGACGGCCGCATCACCGTCGGCTTCGACGAGCCGGCGTGGGCCGCGGCGCTGGGCCGATAGCGCCGGCGCTCAGCGCGCGAGGCCGTGCATCAGCAGCGCCACGCACTGCGCGGCCATGTGCTCGACGAACGCGTCGTCGATGTCGGGCACGGGGATGCGGCGCCCGACCAGCAGCATCGCGAGGCCGTGCACCAGCGACCACGCGGCGAGCGTGACCTCGCCGATCGGCGCGGGCGCGATGACGCCGTCGGCCTGTCCGGCGGCGACCACGCCGGCCAGCGTCCGCGCCGGCTCCTCGCTGGCCTGCTGCAAGGACGGTAGTACGATAAATATGCCCATTGAAAACATTCATGGACTGTTCCGCGAAAGTCCTGCCATGACCGACCTCCTGCTCGCCTGCCTGCACCACCTCGTCGTGTTCTCGATCGTCACGATCCCGGCGGTCGAGCTCGCGTTGATGCGCGGGCGGGCCGACGCGCTGCGCATCCGCCATCTGGCGCGGCTCGATTCGATCTACGGCCTGCTGGCCGTGCTGATCCTGGTGATCGGCTTCGGGCGCGTCTTCCACGGCGCGAAGGGCCCGGCGTTCTTCCTGCAGAACCCGGTCTTCTGGGCCAAGATCGCCTTCTTCGCGCTGGTGGGCCTGGTGTCGGTCGTGCCGACGCTGCGCGTGCTGCGCTGGAGGAAGGCGGTGAGCCGCGACGCGGCGTTCATCGTGGCGCCGCACGAGCTGGCCGGCACGCGCCGCTGGCTGGTCGTGGAGCTGTGCCTGTTCGTGCCGATCCCGCTGCTGGCCGCGGCCATGGCGCGCGGCTTCGGGCTGGGCTGACCAAGGCCCTACGCCAGCATGCTGCAAAGCAACGACACGTTGGCCGCGGTGATCAGCGCGAACAGCAACCACGCCGCGCCCTTCAGCGCCGGGCCGTTGGCGAACGCGCCCATCACCGCGCGGTCGTCGGTGAGCCGCACCAGCGGCCAGATCGCGAACGGCAGCTGCAGGCTCAGCACCACCTGGCTGGCCACCAGCAGCGTGCCCACGCCCGCGTCGCCCAGCCACAGCACGCCGCACAGCGCCGGCACCAGCGCCAGGCCGCGCGTGATCAGGCGGCGCTGCCAGCACGGGATCTTGAGGTCGAGAAAGCCTTCCATGATCACCTGGCCGGCGATGGTGCCGGTGAACGTGGAGCTCTGGCCGGAGGCCAGCAGCGCCACGCCGAACAGCAGCGCCGCCACGCCGGAGCCGACGATCGGATCGAGCAGGTGGTACGCATCCTGGATCTCCGTGACGCCGGTGTGGCCGGTGCCGTGGAACGCGCCGGCGGCCAGCACCAGGATCGCGGCGTTGACCAGCAGCGCCAACGCGAGCGAGCCGACGGTGTCCAGCGTCGACATCCGCAGCGCGGCGGCCGTGCCCGCGTCGCCCGGGCCGGCCACGCGCGTCTGCACGATGGACGAGTGCAGGTACAGGTTGTGCGGCATCACGGTGGCGCCGAGGATGCCGATCGCGATGTAGAGCGCGTGCGGGTCGCGCAA
>FSVG01001454.1_pt1 | contig 12355 bp, 11 predicted proteins | sample 1637511 | NCBI WGS metagenome assembly FSVG01 (sample SAMEA3914816, study PRJEB12502) | metagenome | biome: forest; material: soil | place: USA | collected 2011-09-16 | depth 0.3 m
CCGTGATCACGCGCTCGACCACCTGCTCCAGGTCGGCCTTGCGATCGCGCAGGTATTCGTCCTCCATCTCGTCGAACTGGCGCGCGATCACCTCCAGCTGCGATGACAGCGCCCACTCGGCGTTGTAGTGGCGCTCGACGATCCACTGCCGCGTCGCGTCGGATAACGACTCGTCCTGCAGCAGCATCAGGTGGACGTCCAGCAGCGCCACCAGCTCGTCGTGCGCGTCCTCGGGCACGTCGCCCTTCAACGCGGTGAGCTCCTGGACGACCAGGTCGCGTGCTGCGCCCAGGCGCCGCACCTCGGCCTCGATCAACGAGGACTCGATGTAATAGTGGGCGACGTCGACCCGACTCGATGCGACGAGCACCGCACGACCGATCGCGACGCCGCGCGACACCGGGAGACCGAACACCTGAATGCTCACGAACCAACCTCCGTGAACCGCACGCCGCGCGCGGGCAGACGCACGCGGTGGGTTCGAGCAGTCAATGTAGCAGCAAGGGGCGCCGCGCCCCCTGGGCGAACCCGCGTCTTGCCCGCACGGGAGCGTGCCTGCCGTGTCACGTCGACGTCATGCCGTCTTCACCGGCGCGTCATCGGGGTTGGCCACCATCCTGGCAATCTCAGGGAGAGCTACATGAGCGAACCGTTTGCCACGACGACCACCGCCACCGCCGGCGTGCTGGAGTCGATGGCCCGTCCCGACCGCCCGGCCGGCCGCGCCCAGCGTTCCCACGTGGCCCCGACGCTGCAGGTGGTGTGGGCGCAGCACCTGGACGACGTCCGCGCCGCGCAACGCCTGCGCCACCAAGTGTTCGTCGGCGAGATGGGCGCCCGCCCGACGCCGATCGTCGGCGCGCCGAAGGGCCATGACATCGACCTGTTCGACGAGTTCTGCGAGCACCTGATCGTGCGCACCGCCCCGGTCAACGACGAGCCGGGCGAGGTGGTCGGCACCTATCGCGTGCTGACGCCCAGCGCCGCGCGCCGCGCCGGCAGCTTCTACAGCGACACCGAATTCGACCTGACCCGGCTGCGCCCGATGCGCGACCGCATGGTGGAGCTCGGCCGCAGCTGCGTGCACGCCGACCACCGCTCCGGCGGAGTGATCCTGGCGCTGTGGGGCGCGCTCGCCCAGTTCATGGAACGCAACGCGATGGAGTCGGTGATCGGCTGCGCGAGCATCTCGATGCGCGATGGCGGCCACTGCGCGGCCAGCCTGTGGGCGCGACTGCGCGAGAGCCACCTGGCCGAGCCGGACTGCCAGGTGCGCGCCCGCGTCCCGCTGCCGGTGGACGACCTCAACCAGAGCCTGGACGTGGAGCCGCCGCCGCTGATCAAGGGCTACCTGCGCATGGGCGCGAAGGTGCTGGGCGCGCCGGCCTGGGATCCGGAGTTCGGCACCGCCGACCTGCCCCTGCTCACGCGCGTGGCGGCCATCCCCGAGCGCTACAAGCGCCACTTCATGGGCTGAACGGCGCTCCGGGCGCCGACGCTTACTGGCCTTCGCCGAACTTGTCGTTGACGAGCGCGGCCAGCGCCTCGCTGGCCTGCTGCTCGTCCTCGCCGTCGGTCTCGAGCTCCACCTCCGAGCCGACGCCCGCGGCCAGCATCATGATGCCCATGATGCTCTTGGCATTCACCCGGCGTCCGTTGCGGCTCATGAACACCTCGCACTGAAAGCTGCTGGCCAGCTTGGTGAGCTTGGCGGAGGCGCGGGCGTGCAGGCCCAATTTATTGCTGATGACGAGCGTGGTTCGAATCATTCGTGATCGGAGATTGGATCTGGTTCTGCGGCCGCGTCTGCGCCACCTGCATGACGCCTTGCGACGCGCCGGAGACTGCACGCGCCACGAGCGCGTCGAGCGGCTCGCCGAGATAGCACAGCGAGCGCCACAGCATCGGCACGTTGACGCCCGCCACCACCCGGACGGCGACGCCGTCGGACAGGCGCTGGGCCACGTTGCACGGCGTGGCGCCGAAGACGTCGGTCAGCACCAGCACCTCGGGCGAATTCAGCCGCGCAAGCGCCTCGCGGGCCAGCGCTTCGACCGTCTCGGCGGACATCGTGGGCTCGACGTCGATCGCCTCGAACAAGTGCCCCTTCTCCTCATAGCAGTGACCTGCGACGGAGAGCAACGCCGAAGCGAGGGGAGCATGAGCAATCAGCAGTACAGCGGCCACGTGGACGGAACCCGAGCGCCTTGGGACGACGCAAACAGAAGATTATCGGCCTGGAAACGCCGCAAACCTAGTACGCACGAGCGAGCCGCGGGGACACTCCCCGCTTTTAGTGGCCGATTCGCACACTTCCTGGAATTCAACGCACCAACCTGAAGCCTAACTGGGGTCAGCCAGGCGTTTTTCCAGGTCGAATCGCAAGCCGGACTCGAACGGCCCGAGCGCCGGCTCCGGCAGCGTCTTGCCGATGGCCGTGGCCTGGAAGACGCGCGAGCCGCGTGCAAAGACGCGAATCGATTCGTCGACCGACTCGCCATCCGGACGATATCCATGCAGTCGTGCACTGGTGTTTCCCGAGAACGGGGTGATCCCGCCCATCTTCAACGCGCCAACCGTCGAATCCGCCGACCGGATCGCCGCGCCGGCGCCGTCGGCCAGCGCGTGCAGCACCGCATCCACCCGCGCCGGGTCGCCGACGTCCGCCGTCGCCACGCCGTAGGTGACGCCGCCGGCCTCGCACGACAGCATGAACAGCTTCAGCGGCGTGCCGGCCACCACCACGTCGCGCTGGAAGCGCCCCGGCCGGCACGGGAACTCGGCCTGCAATTGCGTATCGGGCACCGGCACGGTGCGCCAATCCCAGGTCGGCGTGCAGGCGGCCAGCAGCGCGGCCGCCAGGACACCCCGACCCGTTCGCAAACCCTGTCCGGGATGGCACGGAATGGCTGTATCCGCATGTATTTCGAGGGGCATCAGGCCATCATGGTTATCAGGCCGCACGGCGCGCGGCAACTCACCCTCCTTGGGGATGGAATCCCCGCCGATCGGTGTGCAATATGGCCGACTTCGCGGCCCGACTCGCGACATTTTGTAACCTGTGCAACCAGGAGCGCACAATCGAAGTTCCGCGACGTCAGCGCAGCGGCCGAAGGAGGGATTCAATGACAATGACCATGGCTTCACGCATTCCGATCATGACCGACCAGGTGCCCGACCAAACCCGCCTCGAGCCGGACGAAGGCCATTGGCGCGAGATCATCGGCCAGATCGGCACCGAGGTCGGCCTGCCGCTGTCCAGCGCCCTCGAGCGCGTGACGGTGCTCGCCACCACGGGCAAGATCGACCGCGCCGGGCTGCGCCAGCTGCGCGAGGAGATCGAGCGCGCCCGCCGCGCCGGCATGATCGGCCAGCAGCTGGCCCGCTTCGCGTCGGGCCGCATCCGCCAGTCGCCCGAGCAGATCAGCGTCACGCAGATGTTGCGCGAGGTGTTGCTGCAGCGCGGCCGCGAGGCCGCGGCGCGCCAGATCCAGATCAGCCAGGCGCTGAAGCCGGCCGAGGTCGTGTGCGACGCGACGCTGCTGTACGCGCTGATGCAGGCCGTCGTCGACTGGAGCCTCGACCTGGCGAAGGCCAGCATCGAGTTCAAGCTGGACATCAAGGCCTGGCCGCCGTACGCGCGCCTGAGCGTGCGCTTCGCGCACTGCAATACCGACGCCTCCGACCGCCTGTCGCCGGTCGGCACGCCGCTGCCGTCGCTCGATTCGATGGCCTGGCGCCTGGTGCAGCAGATTTCCTGGACGCTGGGCCTGGTGATGGAACGCATCGTGTCCGAGCACGAGACGACGCTGACGATCGAGTTCCCGCGCACGGTGCACGACCAGATCGAGGGCGTCAGCGTGGTCGAGATCGACCAGGGCTTCGGCGTCTCCGACAACTCCAAGCCGCTCGCGGGCAGCCACGTGCTGGTCGTCGCCGGCGGCCGCGAGGTGCGCTCGCTGATCAAGGAATCGATCCGCCACATGGGACTGCTGGTCGATTTCGTCGCCACGGTGGAAGAAGCGGAAGAATTCTGCCGCGACGCCTTGCCGCACGCGATCATCTACGAAGGGGTGCTGGTCAACGACCGCTTCAAGCAGTTGCGCGCCAACATCGCCGCCGAGATGTCGTCGTTCGTGTTCATCGAGATCGCCGCCGAGGGCAACGCGCTGCAACTGTCGACCAATGGCGAAGACAACGGCGCCTGCTGCGGCCGCGACGCGATCATGCAATCGCTGCCGTCGGCGCTGATCTTCGAGCTTTCGCGCACGCTCTGACTCGCCGCGCGAGCCGCAAGCGGATCCGGCCTGCCCCAGGGGCACGCCGGATCTTTTTTGTCACGCCTTCTTCAGTGCCCGCCGAACACCGACTTGAGGATCGCGCTGCCGGTTCCCACCGGGTCGGCGCGGATCTTCTTCTCCTCCTCGCCGATCATCAGGAACAGGCCGTCGAGCGCCTTGCGCGTGACGTAGTGTTCGACGTTCGCGTCCTCCGGCTTGACGAGTCCGAACGCCGAACCCTTGCTCGCGACGGCGTTGTACTTGGCGGTCAGCGACACCTTCTGCGTCTCCGCGGTGACGATGGGCAGGAACTTCTCGCCCAAGGGCGCGCGCGTCTTGCTGGCGAAGAAATCGGTGACCGAGGTCTGGCTGCCGTGCACGATCTTGACGGCATCCTCGACCGACATCGCGTGCACCGCGTTCAGCAGCAGCGGCTTGGCCTCGGGCACGGCCGATTCGGCGGCCTTGTTCATCGAGTTGACCAGGTCGTCCACGCGCTCCTGCTGGCCGATGGCGCGCAGCATCTTCGCGGCGCTGTTGAGCGCGCCCGGCAGCGGAATCTTCACCTTCGGGTTGTCGAGAAAACCGCCGGGGCGGCCCAGCAGCGACACGGCGCTGTCGGCGCCGCGTTCGAGCGCCGCGCGCACGCCGGATGCGGCCTCGGTCTCACCGAGCGCGAAGGCACTCGCGGACTCGCCCAGCAGGGCCAGGCAGGCGCCACGGGCGAGGAAAAGCGTGGCAAGAGCGGGCGTAAACTGACGTCGATGCATCGTGGTCCCCCATGAAACTGGTTCGCGCACTTGTCCTCGCTGCCCCCATCGCTGCTGCGGCAGGGGCCGGGCTGGCGTTGGCTATGCTAACGGGTTGCGGGCGCGCGGAACAGGCACCGGCCGTTTCGTACACGCTGCTCGATGGGCGCAAGAGCGACCTGGCGTCGCTGCGCGGGCACGTGGTGCTGGTGAACTTCTGGGCCACCGACTGCGCACCCTGCGTCGAGGAGATGCCGGCCCTGGTGACGGCCTGGCGCAAGTATTCGCCGCGCGGCTTCGAGACGCTGGCCGTGGCGATGAGCTACGACCCGCCCGCGCTGGTGTCGAACTTCGCCCAGGCGCGCGCGCTGCCCTTCGGCGTCGTGATCGACAACACCGGCGAGGTGGCCGGCCGACTGGGCAACGTGCAATTCACGCCGACCTCGCTGCTGATCAACAAGCGCGGCGAAATCGTCAAGCGCTGGATCGGAAAGACGGATTTCGCGACGCTGGGGCCGTTGATCGAGGCGCTGGACGACGAGGTCTGAGCAAGGCCTGCCCGGCGTCGACGTGCCGCCGCAATGGCAACGCGCCGCCCTGGATAACAAGCTTGTAATCCGCCATTCAGCGCTCGGTCACCGCCCGGTTCGTAGAGTCACCCGGATCTGCCTTCCGGACCTCCGCATGCCCGTGCCCCGTTCCCCGATCCCGTTGTTGCCCACGGCCTGCATCGCCCTGCTGCTGCTGCTCGCAGCCGGCGCCGCCTGGCATTTCGCCGGCGCGAGCACGCCGGCGGCCAAGGCGTCCTTGCCACCGCTGGTGAGCGTGTCGCTCGCTCAGCGGCGCGACCTGCCGATCAAGCTCGACGCGCAAGGCCATCTCGTCGCCCTGGCACAGGTCGACATGCGGCCGCAGGCCAGCGGCATCATCCGCGCCATCCACTTCAAGGAAGGCGACGAGGTGACGGCGGGCCAGTTGATGTTCACCATCGACGCCGCCGATGTCGCCGCCCAGCTCGCACGCTCGCAGGCTGCCGCGGCCCAGGTCAAGGCGCAGCTCGACGACGCGCAGCGCGATCTCCATCGCACGCAGCAGCTCGCGCAATCGCGCTTCTACTCTCCCAGCGCGGTCGACACGAGCCTCAGCAAGGCCGAGGCGCTGCAGGCGCAGTACAAGGCGGCCCTGGCCGACGTCGACAACACGCGCGTGCTGGTCGACCACACGCGCATCACCGCGCCGATGAGCGGCCTGACGGGCGCGCTGGCCGTGCACCCCGGAAGCGTGGCCCAGCCCGGCGCGGCGACGGCGCTGGTCAACGTCGCGCAGACGGATCCGATCGGCGTCGACTTCACCTTGCCGGAAATGCACCTCGGCGACCTGCTGGCCGCACGCGCCGCGGGGCACGTCGAGGTCACGGTGGCGACGGCGGGCGGCAAGCCGCTGCAGGGCAAGCTGGTGTTCGTCAACAACACCGTCGACACCAGCACCGGCACCATCGCCCTCAAGGCCTCCTTCCCCAACGCGGCAAGGTCGCTGTGGCCCGGCGCGTTCGTCCGCGTGCGGGTGGTCGCAGGCACGAATGCGGACGCGGTGACCCTGCCGCCGCAGAGCCTGCTCGACGGCCCGGGCGGCCGCTTCGTCTACGTGCTCGATGCGCACGACAGGGTGGCCGCGCACCCGGTCACGCTGCTGAGGGTGCAGGACCAGCTGGCCGTCGTCGACGGGCTGGCGGGCGGCGAGCGCGTCGTCAGCGAGGGCCAGGCGGCACTCAAGCCCGGCGTCGTCGTGCGCGTCGCCGCCGCACCCGCGGCGCCGGCATCGGCCGCATTGGCGAGCGCCGCGCAGGAGCCGCGATGAACCTGTCGCGCGCCTGCCTGCAGCGGCCCATCGCGACGATGCTGTTCTGGATCAGCGCCGTCGTCGCGGGCGTCGTCTGCTGGATGAACCTGCCGATTTCCGCGCTGCCGAAGTACGACACGCCGACGATCCAGGTCGGCGCGAACCTGGCCGGCGCGAGTCCCGAGAACATGGCGACGTCCGTGGCCACGCCGCTGGAAAAGCAGTTCTCGTCGCTGCCGGGACTGGTCACCAGCAGCTCCACGAGCATCCAGGGCGAGACGAGCATCGCGCTCGAGTTCGACGCCAACCGCGACATCGACGCCGCCGCCGCCGACGTCCAGGCCGCGCTGTTTCGCGCGAGCCGCCAGCTGCCCGCCGAGATGCGCACGCCGCCCACGTACAGCAAGGTCAACCCGGCCGATGCGCCGATCCTGCTGGTGGGACTGAGCTCGCCCAGCCTGTCGTTCTCCGACCTGAACGCCTACAGCGACAACCTCATCATTCCCGCGCTGTCGACGATCCCGGGCGTCGCGCAGGTGCAGGTCACGGGCCAGAAGCGCTATGCCGTGCGCATCCAGGCCGATCCGGCCAAGCTCGTGGCGGTCGACCTCACGCTCGACGAGATCGCCGCGGCCCTCGCCAGCGCCAACTCCAGCACGCCGATCGGGCAGCTCGACAACAAGCGGCAGATGCTCACCGTGCAGATGAACGCGGACCTGATGAACGCCGCGCAATTCGCCGGCGTGACGGTCGCCACGCGCCAGGGGCGGCCGATCCGGCTGTCGGACGTCGCCACGGTGGTCGACAGCATCGAGAACGTGCAGAACATGAGCGCGATCGACGGCCGTCCGGCCATCCTGCTGAACGTGCGGCGCCAGCCCGATGCCAACACGGTGGCGGTGATCGACGCGATCCGGGCCACGCTGCCGCGCCTGCAGGCGCAGATGCCGAGCTCGGTGACGGTGCGCACGCTGAGCGACCGGTCGGTGTCGATCCGACAGGCGATCCACGACGTGAACCTCACGATGCTGCTGACCATCGCGCTGGTGGTGCTGGTGATCCTGCTGTTCCTGCGCCGCGTGGCGGCCACCTTCATCCCGTCGCTGACGGTGCCGATCTCGCTGTTCTGCACGTTCGGGCTGATGTACGCGTTCGGGCTGAGTCTGGACAACATCTCGTTGATGGGCCTGACCATCGCCGTGGGCCTGGTAGTGGACGACGCGATCGTCGTGCTCGAGGCCATCATGACGCACGTCGAACGCGGCGTCGCGCCGGCGCGCGCCGCGATCGCGGGCGCGCAGGAGGTCGGTTTCACGGTGCTGTCGATCTCGATCTCGCTGGTCGCCGTGTTCATCCCGATCTTCTTCATGCCCGGAACCATCGGCCGGCTGTTCCACGAGTTCGCGATGGTGGTGACGATCTCCATCCTCGTCTCGGCCGCGGTGGCCCTGACGCTGATCCCGATGCTGGTGCCGATGCTGATCAGGCCGGAGCGCCTGCACGCGCCGGAGCCGCGCTGGAGCCGGGTGTTCGAGCGCGCCTTCCAGGGCACGCTGGCGGGCTACGCGCGCGCGCTCGACGCCGCGCTGGCCCGGCCGGGGGTCGTGCTGCTGGTGGGCGCGGCCACGATCGCCCTCACCGCAGGGCTCTACGTCACGGCGCCGAAGGGCTTCTTTCCCCAGGAAGACATCGGCCAGATCACCGCCAACGTGCAGACGCCGCAGGACATGGGCTACTTCGGCCGCCTCGAGGTGATGCGCCGCCTGGAGCGCACGGTGCTGGAGGACCCGCACGTGGCCGGCGTCGCCACCAAGGTGGATCACGACACCACGCAGCTGGTGATCGACCTGAAGGAGCGCTCGCAGCGTCCGTCCCTGGCCGCGGTGCTCAAGCAGCTGCGCCAGGAGACGTCCTACATGCCCGGCATCGAGGTCTTCTTCAGCCCGGTGCAGAACCTGCGCGTGGGCGGACGCAGTTCCAAGAGCACGTTCCAGTACACGCTGCAGTCGGTCAGCCCCAACGCGCTGGACGACTGGTCGGACAAGCTGGTCGATGCCTTGAAGGCCTCCGAGGTGTTCGTCGGCGTCAACAGCGACTTCCAGAAGAACGGCCTCGACGCGCGCATCGAGATCGACCGCGACAAGGCCGCGCAGCTCGGCGTCGACGTGGCCACCATCCGCACCACGCTCTACGCGGCGTTCGGCGGGCGCCAGGTGGCCACGATCCACGCGCCCGAGGACAGCTACCAGGTGATCCTCGAGGTGCCCGAGGCCAACAAGCGCGACGAGGGCGACCTGTTGGCCATCGAGGTGCGCAGCGCGACGGGACGCAGCGTGCCGCTGGGTGCGTTCGCCACGGTCAGCCGCGCCAAGGGCGTGATCGCGGTCAACCACCAGGCGCAGCTGCCGGCCGTGACGCTGTCGTTCGACCTCGCGCCGGGCAGGTCGCTGTCGGACGCCGCCGCGGCGATCGAAGCGGCGCAGTCCCGGCTCGCGATGCCGGCGACGATCTTCGGCTCGTTCAGCGGCCAGGCCGCGTTGTACCAGTCGTCGCAGACCTCGCAGCTTTGGCTCGTCGTCATCGCCGTGGCCGTGATCTACGTGATCCTCGGTATGCTGTACGAGAGCTGGATCCATCCCGTGACGATCCTGCTGGGCATCCCGTCGGCGGCCGTCGGCGCGCTCATCGCACTCCGGGTCGCGGGCATGGAAGTGAGCTTCATCGCGATGATCGGCATCCTGCTCCTCATCGGCATCGTCAAGAAGAACGCCATCATGATGATCGACTACGCCATCGCCGCGCGCCGCGAGGGCGGGCTGGATCCGGGCGCCGCCATCCGCCAGGCGGCGCGCCAGCGCTTCCGTCCGATCATGATGACCACGTTCTGCGCGCTGATGGGCGCGCTGCCGATCGCGCTCGGCTTCGGCGCCGGCGCCGAACTGCGCCAGCCGCTGGGCGTGGCGATCGTGGGCGGGCTGCTGCTGTCGCAGCTGATCACGCTGTTCGTCACGCCGGTGCTCTATGTCGCGTTCGACCGCCTGGGCGCGCGCGCCCGCGCGTCCCGCGCGGGCGCGGCGCCGCTGCTCGCGCCGGAGGCTTGAGGCCATGCCGCGCATCCTGCTCGTCGAGGACCAGCCCACCGCCGCGCACTACGTGGCCAAGGGGCTGGGCGAGGCCGGACTGGTGGTGGACGTCGCGGCGAACGGCCCCGACGGGCTGCACCAGCTGCTGACCGCGGACTACGACCTGGCGATCCTGGACATCATGCTGCCGGGCCTCGACGGCTGGAGCATCCTCGAGACCGCGCGCAAGGCCGGCCGCACGACGCCGGTGCTGTTCCTCACGGCGCGCGACGACATCGACGACCGCGTGCGCGGCCTCGAGGCCGGCGCCGACGACTACCTCGTCAAGCCCTACGCCTACGCCGAGCTCCTGGCCCGCGTGCGCGTGATCCTGCGCCGCCACGCCCCGGCCACGGCGGCTGCATCGCCCAACGTGCTGTGCGTGGGCGACCTCGCGCTGGACCTGCTCAAGCGCCGCGTCACGCGCGGCAACGACAGGATCGACCTGACCGCCAAGGAGTTCGCGCTCCTGCGCCACCTGATGTCGTTTCCCGGCGAGGTGCAGTCGCGCACGGTGCTGGCGGCGCGCGTGTGGGAGATGAACTTCGATTCCGACAGCAACGTCGTCGAGGTGGCGATCAAGCGCTTGCGCGGCAAGATCGATGACCCCTACGGCAAGAAGCTGTTGCACACCGTGCGCGGCGCCGGCTACGTGCTCGATGAACATCACGCCTGATCCGCGCCGCTGGTCCCTCGCCACGCGGCTGACGCTGTTCCTGTCGCTGGCGATGGGAGCCATCCTGCTCGCGGTGGCCTGGCTGATGGACGACCAGCTCGAGCACCAGTTGCACGAGAAGGACGAGGTCGAGCTGGCGCACGCGATCGACACGCAGGGCGACATCGTGCGGCTGATGCGCACGGCACCCGGCCGGGACGACTGGGCCCGCGTGTGGATCGAGCACATGCAGCCCAAGTCGGATGTCACGGTGCGCATCCTGGCACCTGATGGCCGCGTGGCCACCGAGTCGCCGCACATGGCCGTGCCGGCGTCGGCCTTCGTCGCTCCGCCGCGTCGCCGCTTCTTCCCGTGGCGTCCGCCGGAGGCCGGAGAAAGGCGCTACCTGCTGACGATCGGCCGCGTCGAGCTCACGCCCGGCGCCACGTGGACGATCCAGGCGGCCGAGGACCTGACCGAGCGGCACGAACTGCTCGAGAAGTTCCACCAGCGCCTGCAGACCGTCATCGTCGGCGCGATGCTCGTCGCCCTGCTGGCGGGCGTGCTGCTGGTGCGCCGCGGCCTGGCGCCGCTGCGCGCGATGATCGCCCGCATCAACGACGTCGACGTCGAACGCCTCGGCGCCCGCATCGGCCAGCAGCCCTGGCCGTCAGACCTCCAGGCGTTGGCCGGCACGTTCGACGCGATGATGATCCGACTGCAGGCGGCGTTCGAGCAGCTCTCGCGCTTCTCGTCCGATCTCGCGCACGAGTTCCGCTCGCCGATCACCAACCTCATCGCGGCGGCCAGCGTGATGCTGGCGCGCGAACGCAGCGTCGACGAATACCAGGAGACGCTGGCCATCATGGTGGACGAAGGCGAGCGCCTGTCGCGCATGGTCACGTCGATGCTGTTTCTCGCGCGCGCCGACAACGCGCGCCAGGCGATGACGATCGAGCCCGTGTCGATCGCCCAGGAGTTCGCGCGCCTGGTCGATGCATTCGAGGTGGTGGCGGAAGAGGGCGGCGTCAGGCTGGCGGCCGAGGGCGACGGTGTCGTGATGGCCGACGCCATGCTGCTGCGACGGGCGCTCACCAACCTGCTGTCGAACGCGCTGGCCCATACGCCGCGCGGCGGCCGCATCGAGCTGCGCGCCGAACTCGACGAGCGCGGCCTGGCGCTGAGCGTGCGCGATACGGGCGAGGGCATTGCCGAGCCGCACCTGCCCAGGCTGTTCGACCGCTTCTACCGCGTGGACGCGGCCCGCAGCTCGGCCGAGAGCACCGGCCTCGGCCTCGCCGTGGTGAAGTCGATCGCCGAGTTGCACGGCGCCAGCATCCAGGTGCGCAGCGTCCTGGGCCAGGGCAGCGTGTTCACCATCAGGTTTCCCGTTTCGCGCTGAGGGCCGCCTGAGGTCGAAGGCCTATCAGGCCGGGCCCATGTCCAGGCCGGCGTGCTCGGCCTGCTTGTCCGCGTGGTAGCTGGAACGCACCATCGCGCCGACCGCGGCGTGGCTGAAGCCCATCTCGATGGCCCTTTGCTCGAACATCTTGAACGTGTCCGGATGCACGTAGCGGGCGACGGGCAGGTGGTGGCCCGACGGCGCCAGGTACTGGCCGATCGTGATCATGTCGATGTCGTGCGCGCGCATGTCGCGCATGATCTCGAGGATCTCCTCGTCGGTCTCGCCCAGGCCCACCATGATGCCGC
>FSVG01000462.1_pt1 | contig 12347 bp, 9 predicted proteins | sample 1637511 | NCBI WGS metagenome assembly FSVG01 (sample SAMEA3914816, study PRJEB12502) | metagenome | biome: forest; material: soil | place: USA | collected 2011-09-16 | depth 0.3 m
GCATTGACGCTCTCGAAGGCCGCAGTGACTTCGTGTTCTTCGCCGACTCGGAGACCTATCACGACGCCGCGCGCGGCGATCTGGCCGGCTTCGACGGCATCGCCGATTCGATCGCAGTGTCGGCCAACTACCTCGGCCCGCTGCTGGTGCTCAAGCTCGCGCTGCAGAACTACTACGCCGTGCTGTTCATCAACGCCGGCCTGTTCTTCGCCAGCGTGGCCAGCATCGCGCGCTCGCTCAAGCTCGACCCGCTGCGGTTCGCGCTGCTGCTATTGATGAATCCGCTGATGGTCTCGAGCCTGCTGTCGGTCAACAAGGAGATCATCTCGCTCGTGTTCCTCGCACTGCTGCTTCACGCGCTGGCACGCCGCGCGTGGCTGGCGCTGCTGGCCGCGATGGCCGTGTCGCTGCTGGTGCGCTGGCAGTTGCTGGTGTTCGTCCTGGCGCTCTACGCGATGATCTCGCCGGTGAACCCGCTGCGCCGCCACCGCATGCTCACGCTGGGCCTGCTGCTGGCCGGCCTGTCCGCGCTCTACGTGCAACTGGCCTCGGTGTTCGAGCCGATCCGCGCCGTGCTCGACGTCTCGGCGGCCGAATACGAAGGCTCCGGACTGCAGGAGGCGCTGCAGGGCTACCAGGACATCGGCCTGTACTGGCTCGTCTTCCCCTTGAAGTCGGCAAGCCTGCTGTTCGCCGCGGGCCTGCACTTCGAACGCCTGCTGGCGCCGGCCGATCTCTACAACGACATTTGGCAGCCGCTCCACTCGCTGATGACGCTCGTGCTGTTCATCGCGTTGCTGAAGACGCGGCGCATGCGCCTGGCCAACGACCTCGTCTATCTCTCCGTCATCTACCTGGCCGTCTTCGCCATGTCGCCGATCTACGCGCCCCGTTACTTCCTGCCGGTCTACTTCCTGTGGGCGGCAGCGCTGGCCCCTCGATACGGATCCGTCGTCCTGTTCCCTGGCGCGACGTCCGCGCCCGTCCCGGCCGCTGCGAAATCGCCTTCTTCGGCCCCTCATCCATGAACGCCCCTTCCGCGACTCAGGCGGCGCCCTTGCGCATCCTGTTCATCAACCATGTCGGCGCCTTTGGCGGCGCCACCAAGAGCCTGGTCGAAATGCTCGCCGCATTGCCGGCGGGCGCGGTGCAAGGCGTGGCGATCACGCCGCCCGGCCCGGCCGCCGACGCGCTGCTGGCTGCCGGCCTGCGCATCATCACCGCACGCGGCGTCCCGCAATGGGACAACACGCGCTTCGGCCACTATCGCGGCCTGCGCTGGCTGATCCTGTTGCGCGAGCTCTCCTACTGGCCGCCGACACTTCGCGCGTTGAAGGCCGGCGCCGCCGCCGGGCCGTTCGATCTCATCCACTGCAACGAGGTCACCGCACTGCTGCCGGCTCTGCGGGCCAAGCGCCTGCTGCGCGTGCCGCTGGTGGTGCACGTCCGCTCCCTGCAGCGCGGCGCCGAAGGCGGCCGCCTCAGCGCCTGGCTGAACGGGCTGCTACGCCGCCATGCCGATGCGGTGATCGCGATCGACGAGGCCGTCTACCGCACTTTGCCGGCCGGACTGCCCGTCGACGTGATCCACAACGGACTGCGCGCTCCGACCGAGCTGCCGTCCCCGCAGCCGGACGAAGCGCCCTTTCGAGTCAGCATCATCGGGACGCTGCACCGATCCAAGGGGGTCTACGAATGCGTCGCGGCCGCACGCCTGCTGAAGGATCGCGGCGTGAACGTGCAGATTGTCTTTGCCGGAGACAACGTCCGGTCCATCTCGGGGCTTCGAGGCTGGCTCTTGCGCAAGTTCAATTTCTCGCGCGACGTGCGGGCGGAACTCGAGACTTGCGTCGCCGAGCAGCAGCTCGGCGAGAGGGTGCGGTTCCTCGGCTTCGTCTCCGATGTCCAGTCCTTGTACGCCCGCACCGACGCGCTGTGCTTTCCGTCCCACTTGGACGCTCCGGGGCGACCGGTGTTCGAGGCGGCCTTGTACGGCCTGCCCTCGATCGTCGCGATGCGCAATCCGACTGCGGACGTCTTCGAAGGCGGCCGCACGGGCGTCTGCATCTCGCACCCGACCCCGGAGGCGATCGCCGATGCCATCCAGTCGCTGGCCGAGGATCGCCCGCGGGCCAGGGCCATGGGCGAACAGGCTCGATTGCTGGCACTCGGACGCTTCGAGAGCCGGCATACGGCCTCCAAGACGCTGGCGGTCTACCGGCGTCTGATGCGGCCTGCAACGCAATCCCTGATGCAGGCCTGAACCCGTGGAGCACGGCGCGACGCCAACGCCCGGAATGCCAATGATCGAATCGACGACGATGCCCGCCCAATTCGATTTTTCCTCCAACCAGCTCGCGATCTCGGTCGTCAGCCATGGCCAGGGCACGCTGCTGCGCCACCTTCTTGAAGACCTGCGGCCGGTCGCCGGCGCTGGCGCGTCGGTCATCGTGACCGTGAACATCCCCGAGGACGAGAGCTATCTCGCAGGACTCGGATACTCTGCGCAGGTCCTGCGAAACAGTGCTCCCAAGGGCTTCGGCGCCAATCACAACCAGGCATTCCAGCAGGCGGACTGCGATTGGTTCGCCGTCGTCAACCCGGACATTCGCTGCGATGCCACGGTATTCGCGGCACTGATCGACGCCCAACCGGGCGCTGCGGCAGGCGTCTGTGCGCCGCGCGTGCGGTCTGCCGAAGGTCGTGTCGAGGACAGCGCGCGGCGCCATCCGTCGATCGCGCGGATCGCTCGCCGCGTCTGGCTGCGCGCGCGCGGCATCAAGCCCGGCCCCGACTACGCCTTGCACGGCAGCGTGCCGATCCGCGTCGACTGGGCCGCGGGCATGTTCCTCGTCTTCGCGGCATCCGCCTACCGGGCCGTCGGCGGCTTCGACGAGCGTTACTTCATGTACCTCGAGGATGCGGACATCTGCCGCCGTCTTGGACAGGCGGGCAGGGACGTGCTGCTCCTGCCCTCCGTCGACGTCGTCCACGATGCGCGCCGCGCGACCGGTCGCAGCTGGCAGCACTTGCGATGGCATCTCGCGAGCCTGGCGAGCTACCTGCGACGACATGCTTGAGCGATCGAGGCGAGCGCCGTTCCGGGGTGGGCGCTAGGCCGGACCGGCCTTGAATTCGGGCACGAGCCGCCGCAAGTGCGATCGCACCTCGTCGTCCTGCGCATCGTGCAGGCCTTCGAGCGCGCCCAACCAGCCGTCGATGTCCTCGTCCTGCCGCGTGCGCTCTCTCAGGCGTGCGATCCGCAACCGGGGCACCGGTGTCGCGATGGTCGCGTCGGCGTCCGCCAACAGTTCCTCGAACAACTTCTCCCCGGGCCGAAGTCCGGTGAACACGATTGAAATCTCGTCGACGCTGTGACCGGACAGGCGAATCATGTCGCGTGCCAACTCCACGATCTTGACCGGCTCGCCCATGTCCAGCACGAGCACTTGACCGGACTCCCCGATCGCCGCCGCCTGCAACACGAGTCGCGCCGCTTCCGGGATGGTCATGAAGTATCGAATGATGTCGGGATGGGTGACGGTCACGGGGCCGCCCCGGGCGATCTGCTCCTTGAACTTCGGAATGACGCTTCCGGACGACCCCAGGACGTTGCCGAAGCGAACCGCCATGAAGCGTGTCGCGGTGAATCGCGCGGCCAGGGACGACACCACCATTTCGGCGGCGCGCTTGGTCGCGCCCATGACATTGGTCGGGTTGACTGCCTTGTCGGTACTGATCAATACGAAGCGCTCGACGCCTGCCTGCGCCGACGCCAGCGCCGCGTGGTAGGTTCCCATCGTGTTGTTTCGAACGGCGGCCACGGCGTTGTGCCGCTCCATCAGGGGCACGTGCTTGTAGGCCGCCGCGTGGAAGACCACGTGCGGCTTCCAGCAGAGCAGGATCCGCCTCAGGCCGGACAGATCCTTGACGTCGCCGATCAGGCGAACCAGCTCGAGATCGGGAAACAGCTGTCCGATTTCCTGTTCGATGGTGTAGAGATTGAATTCCGACAACTCGACCAGCACGAGACGCGCCGGTCGGTGCAGCGCGACCTGGCGGCACAGTTCCGAACCGATGCTTCCTCCGGCGCCGGTGATCAGCACCGTGCGCCCCTGCAGCACGAGGTCGATGCCCTGCTCGTCCAGTTTCACGGGCTCGCGCCCGAGCAGGTCTTCGGCCTCGATATCGCGCAGTCGCTCGACACTGCCGCCTCCCTGACGCAGCTCGTCGGCTGACGGCACGGTCAATACAGGCAATCCGACTTCACTGGCCAACTCGAATGCGCGCCGGCGCTGGCGCGACGTGGCGCCGGGCAAGGCGATGATGAGATGCGTCGCGGCGCCCAGCACCGCACGGTCGTTGATGGCCTCCAACGGGCCCAGCACCGGCACGCCGGCGATGCGTGCGCCCTGCTTGGCCGGATCGTCGTCCAACAATCCCAGGATGATCCAGCCCTGCTCGTGGATGCCCGCCATCAAGCGCTTGGCGGCCTGGCCCGCGCCCAGGATCAGCGCGCGCCGCACCTCCTGGTCGCCGCCGGTGATTTGCGCGCGCGAATGCTCGTAGAGCATGCGGTAGGCGATTCTCACCATGCACACGGACATCAAGGTGACCAGCGGATGCAGCGCCAACACCGAGCGCGGCACGCCGTACAGCTGCGAGCCCATCACGACCGCGGCGCACGCCACCCCCGCACCCAGGCACGCCCAGGTCAGTCGCTTGACCTCCCCGAAGCCCGAGAAGCGCCACATGCTCTGGGGAACACGCAGGAGCGAGAACAGCGTGAGGTAGGTCGCGACGATGCCCAGCATCACCCAGAAGTCGTACCACGGCCGCACCTCGAACCAGCGTTCGAAACCGATGCGAAACAAGTAGGTGACGTTCCACGCGAAAGCGATCAGCAGGCCATCGACTGCCAATGACAACGGCTCCCGGTGCGGACGCAGGCGCGCGAGGAATCGATCCAGGCGGTGCCAGACGGTGGGTGACGAAGTCTTGGACGGAGGATTCACGGTGTGTGCAGGGTCAACGAAACAGCAGGACGCCGACGCTGCGCCCGATCACGGCGAGGTCGGTCCACAGCGACGCATGGTCGGCGTAGTCGGCGGCCAACGCCAGCTTGCGCGGCAGGATCACCTCGATGTACTCGCGCTCGGGGTCGGTCGCCTGTGCGAGCAGCATGGCCTCGTCACGGAACTTCAGCGAGGCGGGATCCGTGATGCCCGGCCGCACCGCGAGCACGCGCTCGCGCAGGTCCGGTGGCCAGCGGTCGACGTAGCGCGGCACGTCGGGACGCGGCCCGACCAGGCTCATGTCGCCGCTCAGCACGTCGAAGAACTGGGGCAGTTCATCGAGCCGGTTGGCACGCAGCACACGTCCCACGCGCGTGACGCGCGCATCCGTGCCCACCGTCAACTGCGGGCCGCGCTGCTCGGCGTCAACTGTCATGGTGCGGAACTTGTGGATGCGAAACAGCTTGCCCCGCCGTCCGACACGCTCCTGGCGAAAGAACACCGGTCCCGGCGAGTCGAGGCGGATCCAGGCGGCGACGGCCAGCATCAACACGCCGAAGATCAGCAGCCCGATGAGCGCCGACACGACGTCGAAGAGGCGCTTGAACATGCGAGACGCGCGATGCGATCAGTTCGCGAGCGCAGCACGCACGGCGTCGCACACGCGCGCGACGTCGGCGTCGGTCATGCGCGTGTACAGCGGCAAGCTCACCATGCGCTCGAACGCGCGCTGGCTGTGCGGAAACTGCTGCGCCGTGAGCGAGTAGCGATCACGCCAGTAGGGCTGCAGGTGCAGCGGGATGTAGTGCACGCTGACGCCGATTCCCAGCGCGAACAGTCGCTCGATGAGAACGTCGCGCGACACCTTCGCGGCGTCGGTCAGGCGCACGACGTACAGATGCCAGGAATGTTGGTCGCCGTCCGGCGCCATCGGCGGAAGGATCAGCGGAAGGCCAGCCAGCCCGGCATTCAGCGCAGCGGCCAGTTCCACGCGGCGCTTCTGGAAGCCGTCGATACGCTTCAGCTGCTGCAGCCCGAGTGCCGCGGCGATGTCGGTCAGGTTGTACTTGAAGCCCGGCGCCACGATCTCGTAGTGCCAACTCGGAACGGTCGCCGTGAAGCGGTCGAACGCATCGCGGCTCATGCCATGCAATCGCATCACTTTCATGCGGCGGGCGAGTTCGGGGTGGCGCGTGACGATCATGCCGCCTTCGCCCGTGGTCATCGTCTTGTTGGCATAGAAGCTGAAGACGGTGATGTCGCTGTCCAGCGTGCCCACCAGCTTGCCGGCGCTGATCGTCGGGAGTGCGTGCGCGGCGTCCTCGACCACCCTCAGGCCGTGCCGCCTCGCGATCTCGAGGATCGCGGGCATGTCGGCCGCGAGGCCCGCGTAGTGCACCGGCACGATGCATCTGGTCCGCGGCGTGATCGCCGCTTCGATCGCGCCGGGTGCAATGCACAGCGTCTCGGGATCGATGTCCACCAGCACCACGTCTGCACCCAGATAGCGCACGACTTCCGCGGTGGCCGTGAACGTGTGCGTGGTGGTGATCACCTCGTCGCCCGGACCGATGCCCAATGCCTCGAGCGCCAGGTGCAGGCCGGCCGTGGCGGAGTTGACGGCGAGGGACTCGAGCGACGGGTCCGCCAGGTACTCGGTGAACGCCGCTTCGAAGCGCTTGGCCTTCGGGCCGGTGGTGACCCAGCCGGACTTGAGAGTGTCGACGACTTCCGCTATTTCCTCGTCGCCGATCTCGGGGAGCGCGAAGGGAAGAAAGGGCTTGCTGGCTACGTTCATGGAATCCATTGTCCGTCATCGGGACGGCTGCGCCAAAGCGCCCGGCCCCAGGGGCTGGTGGAACACCACCCCGGGACGACGCGACGGCTCAGTACCTGTTCACGGGCCGACCGTCCGGCCCAGCGCGTCGCGAGCTCATCCAGCGCGGCGACCGGAACCTGACGATGCGCATGTACACATCCAGGTAGGCCATCATGAAAACCAGCAGGCTCAATGCCAGCGCCGGCGTGTTGTCCCACCATAGCACCGCGGGAATGACGGCGAGGGCATTGAGCAACCAGAGATACGGCGATGTGGCGGAGTTTCCTCGCCTGGCCCCGCGCACGCCCATCGAATCGATCGGGCCGCGCTTGATGCGCCTGTAGATCAATGTATGCAGGTGGCTGCCGTCCGGCTGGGTCATCGCCCGCTTCTGGATGAAGCGTCGGCGATACATCGTGAACACCGTCTCGAACACCGGATATGCCACCAACAGCAGCGGCGCCAGCATGGAGACCTGCGCGTGACGGGCCGTCAACAGGATGCCGAGCTCCGCGACGATGAAGCCAAGCAGGTAGGCGCCGCCGTCTCCCAGGAAGACGAGTCCGCGAGGATAGTTCCAGCAGAAGAATCCGAGCGTCGCGCCCGCCGTCGCTAGCGCCAGCCCGCAGATCAAGTCATCGCCGACCCGCCAGGCGATGAGGGCCAGGGCGATGTTGGTCATCGTCGTGCACATGGAGGCCAGCCCGTTCATGCCGTCGATGATGTTCACCGAGTTCGCTATTCCCGTCACCGCGAAGACGGCCGCAGCCGAGCCGAGCCAAAGCAGCCCATGGGCAGCGAGCAGGTTGTCGAATGGTGCCCATCCCGTGTGCGTCAATGTGGCACCGATCAACACGACCCCCAGCAGCCCCGACAAGGCCAGCGCGACCAGGCGCCGCCGCGGCGAAATGGCCTTGGTGATGTCTTCCCAGATGCCGATTCCGAAGGCCGGCAGCATGCAGGCCAGAAGGCGCAGGATGTCCATTCCGAGCTTGTCGTGTGCCCAGGCCGTGATCGCCGCGCCGCCGCACACGCCGGCCAGGATGCCGATGCCTCCGACCCGTGGCACGGCCTGCAGATGCATCTTCTGCGGACCCGAGAGATCGTGGTCGGCCGACCAATGTGCATGACGCTGCGCCGAGGCCACGACGACAAGCATGGCGATTGCGGAGCAAGCGAACGCGAGCAGGAAAATCAGGATCATCGCCGAATTCTACGATCTGCCGCTCCCTGCGAGACACGCGCCCCCTCCGCAACTCGACCGCAACTCGCCTCGCCGATGCATTCAGATGTCGGAACATGGCCCTGCGAGCCCTTCCGGTGCCCGCCGGGGCGCGGATAATGTGCATCTTTCCGATGTAGGGTGTCCCCATGAGCTTCGCCACAAAGCCCGCACGGCCGTTGACCACGTGGCCAGTACGTCCATCGCCACCGCCATCGACCCGCACCAACCAATTCCGGTTCCTGGTTTGTTGCATTGCGCTGTTCCTGATGCCCGGCGTCGCGCACGCCTACATCGATCCGGGCACGGGAAGCATGCTCTTCCAGTCGGCGTTGGCCATTCTCTTCGGCGTCGGCGCTGCGCTGGGCCGGGTGCGTCGGCTGGCGGCGCGCGTCTGGGCAGTCCTCTTCCGCAAGTCGCCGCCGGAGGGCGACGAAAATTGAGGATGGGCGTTCTCGAGACCCATCGCCACCCTGCATCGTTTCGTGACCCGGCCGGATTCCTCCTGGAAAGCAAGGGCCTGTTGCTGCGCGCGGTCCATCCCGACGCGGCGGCGGATGTCGACGCGCTCTATGCGAGCGGGCTCCATGACGAACTCGTCGAGGCGGGCCTTCTCGTTGCGAACGAGCGACTGGCTGCCGGCGACGAACGGGTAGCGCCCGGTTGGCAATTGCTCCAGCCCGAGCGCCTGCCGGTGATCAGCTATGCCTCGGAGTGGACGACCGCGCAACTGCGGGCCGCGGCCCTCCTGACGCTGGAGATCCAGCGCCGGGCCTTGCGACGCGGGATGTCGCTCAAGGATGCGAGCAGCTTCAACGTCCAGTTCCGGGGGGCCCGGCCGATCTTCATAGACATCCTGTCCTTCACGCGCGCCTCCGGGGCTCAGCCGTGGATCGCCTACCGGCAGTTCTGCGAACATTTCCTGGGCCCGCTCGCGTTGCGGTGCCACGCGACGGAGAGCGCGTCGTTGGGAATCGCCCGCCTGGACGGGTTGCCGCTGCCGTTCGTGTCGAAGATGCTGCCGCGCCGCACCTGGTTGCAGCCGGGCCTGTTGCTGCACGTCCATCTGCATGCCAGGGCCGTTGCCGCGGCGGCCAGGCCCGGGCCGCAACGCGAGGATGGGCGCCGCGCGGCCGGCGTATCGAAGGAGTACGGAGCGAGCCTCAATGCCTCGCTGCGAAGCGCGGTCGGCGCGCTGAGAACGCCGCGACCCACATCCGCGTGGACGGCGTACCGTGCCCGCAATACCTACACCGAGCAAGCTGCCGCCGACAAGCTCGGGTTCGTGCGGGATGTCGTGGAACTCGTCGCGCCGGCAAGGGCATTGGACCTGGGCGCCAACGACGGTTTCCACGCGATGGCCCTGGCCAAGATGGGCGTCTCCTGCACGGCGGTTGAAATGGATCCGGCTTGTGCCGAGGCCCTCTACGCCGCATCCGCCACGCCGCCTTTCGACGGCCTTGTGAACACGCTTCGGGTCGACATCTCCAATCCGACTCCGGCGCACGGCTGGGCCCACGAAGAGCGCGCGTCGTTCGCCGCCCGGATGCGATGCGACCTGACGCTGTCGCTGGCGCTGGTCCACCATCTGTCGATCACCCATCAGGTGCCGTTCGTCGCGATCGCCGAGTACCTCGGCCAGCTTGCACCGCATGCGATCGTCGAATACGTGCCGGTCGACGACCCGATGGCGCAAAGGCTGCTCGAAGCCCGTACGGCCATCACGCCCAGCTATCTCGAGACGCTCTCCGAAGCTGCATTCGCCACCGCTTTCGATGCGCGCTTCGAGTGCGTGAGGCGCAGCCAGTCCGTTTCTGGCGGGCGCGTCCTTTATCACTTCAGGCATCGGGATGCCGCTGCGCCATGATCACGCCCTCGCTGAGGATTGCCACGTGCGGCGCCGTCCTGTCGACGGTCTGGATGTTCCCCCTGCTCAATGCATTGGCGACCCTTCCGGCCTGGCTGCATTGGACCTGGTTCGACAGCCTGGAAACCCTGTTTGCCTGGCTCGCTGGCAGCGGCGCTGTGGCGCTCACGCTCTGGGCCGCGGCGCGGCGCGGCAATTGGCGACTTCACGACGCGGTCTGTCTCGTCTGGCTGGCGGCTGGCGGCCTGTTCGTCGCCGGCGCGGTATGCAAGATCAGCTATGTCAAGAGTCTTGTCGAGGCCTATCGTGCCGATTCCTGGTGGGTTGCCAGCATCGGCGTGGTGGTGTTCGCGGCCGCCGCCGCACTGCTCGTCGCCCGACCCGGGCGCAACGACGCTTCGCGCGTCCAGCGTGGCGTGACGATGATGTGGCCGCTCGTGCTGCTGCTGCTGTTCCACCTCGCACGGGCACCCGGTTTCGCCGAATCCCAGATGGCGGCGTTGTCTCCCCACCCGCCACAGCACGCCAGCGCAGCGGCGCCGCCGCAGGTGGTGCAGAGCCCAGGCTCGCGCCCGCGCACCGTCGTCCTGCTCTTCGACGAACTTTCGGCGGCTTATCTCCATGGAGCCCATGCCGTCGATCGATCGCGGCTGCCGGCCTTGCGCACGATGCTGGAAGACGGCGACCTGCACGAGAACGCCTACTTGCCGGGGGGCAGTACCGCCTTCGCGATCCCCGCGCTGTTCGGCGCGACGGACGCCGCGCCGCAAGGCCTGGTCCACACGCTTGCGGCACAGGGCCGATCCGTACGCGTATGGGGCTGGTACCACGACTATTGCCACAGCATCGCGATCGAAGCGGCCGTATGCCATTCGAACAGCATCTACAACCCCCGCACCCTTCATTCAGGCCTCTCGCTGATCGATCCGTGGTGGACGAATTTCAACCTGTTGCCCGCCGAGCGTCCTTTCGACCTGTTGAAGACCCCCACCGCAGTGGCCCTGCATCGCGCCACGCTTGCACGGACGCGCGCGTGGCTGGTCGAGCAGTTGGCAGACCCTCGCGCGGACGTGATCTTCGCGCATGTCAACGTGCCGCACCTCCCGTTGCTCGGGATTCCGGCCGAAGGCGGCGGATCGGAGCGCCCGTTCGTGATGACGGAAAAGGGCTACGTCGCACAGTTCGCGGCTGTCGACGACATTGTCTCGGTCGCGCTGTCCTCGCAGACGCGCGCGACTCAACTGATCGTCATCTCCGATCATGAAGCCCGTTCGTTGACGCCTCAGGCGCAACACGAACACGTCGTCTTCCTCGTCAGACGCAGCTGGGCACCCGGCTCGCGCATCCATTCGGCACGCGAACACGCTGCGTCGATGGCTGCGCGATTGATCCTCTTCCCGGAGGCACCGTAGGCGCCCTGGGCAATCAGGCGCTGAACGCCGATCGGGCACCCGGTCGAGCCGTCACCGCAGTGCGCTGAGGAAACTTTCAGCCAGCACCGGGTAGGCGTGCCGCTTCAGCACGTATTCGTGCCCGCGTTGACCCATCACCGCCCGCGCGGAGGGCGCGAGCCGCATCAGCTTCAGCAGGCCCCCGACCACCGCGCGCGCGTCCTGCGGCGCCACCGTGATGCCGCAGCCCGCGTCGGCCACGGGGTCGTTGCCCGCCTCGACCGAATGCAGCACCGCGCGGCCCGCCATCATGTAGTCCATCAGCTTGTTGGGCGCGATGCCGAAACGGTAGATGGGCACGCGCTGCCAGCCGATGTAGGCGATGTCGACCTGGGCGAGCATCGCGGGCACCTGCAGCTTGGGGATGGGGGCGAGCAGCGTGACGTTGGTCAGGCGCTCCTGGCGCACGCGATCGGCGAGGCGCTGGCGCAGGTGGCCGTCGCCCACCAGCACGAAGCGCAGCTTCTTTCCGACCGGGTCGTCCCGCAGCAGCGCCGCGGCATCGAGGAGCGTGTCGAGCGCGTTGGGCTCGCCCATCGAGCCGGCGTAGCCCACCACGGTCTCGCCTACCGCGCGTGCGGTGGCCAGCGTGCCGCCCACGTCCTCGCGCAGCGGCTGCGGGCCGGCGGCCCAGTCCTCGGGCGATATGCCGTTGGGCACGATCGCGAGCTTGTCGAGGTCGAGGCCGCGCGAGGCCATGTAGGTGTGCACGCAGGGCAACATCGACACCACCGTGTCGGCATCGCGATAGGCGTCGGATTCGGCCTTGGCGCACAGGCGCGCGAACGGGTGCCCGGGCGACATGCCCGAGAGCTCGATCGGCGACAACGGCCACAGGTCATGCACTTCGAACACGAGCTTGGCCTTGCAGCGGCGCGCGAGGCGGCGCGCCACCCAGATGTCCATCGGGTAGGTGCTGGAGGCGATCACGACGTCCGGCTTCATGTCGCGCGCGATGCGCCCGGTGTCGCGC
>FSVG01000643.1_pt1 | contig 12295 bp, 11 predicted proteins | sample 1637511 | NCBI WGS metagenome assembly FSVG01 (sample SAMEA3914816, study PRJEB12502) | metagenome | biome: forest; material: soil | place: USA | collected 2011-09-16 | depth 0.3 m
CTTCGTGGCAGTGCCCCCCCTTTTTGGGTGTGCTGTTCTCCACCCGCCGCTGGATGTCGTTGAGGAGGTCATCGGGCACGAGGTGCATCTCGATCACCCGGTGATCGGTGAGATGCTGGTTCAGGGCCTTCGACCGACGCGGCAGCCATTCCACCGGATGCACTGCCGCGACGCGACCCTCCTGGCAGTGATCGATGAAGCCACAGTCGAAGGGAATCGCACATTGCGGCCCGGGCGCGATGCGTGGCTCGCGCGAGCGTGCCGCGACGGCCTGTCCTTCATCGATCCATTGCCGGACCTCGTCCGCGCGGGAGGCGGCCTCATCGCTAAGGTCGACCGGCTTCAGCAGTCCAACATAGTCACCTCCGCCCGGATAAGTCCAGCCGCTGTCGATGTGCGCGAGCCAGATGCCGTCGAGCGACACGCCAGCTGCATGCGCGACATAGTGCTGGATGGCGACGTCGTCCCGGTGGTAGTCCTTGACCGACGAGGTGGACTTGACCTCGACGATCCGCCAGGTTCTGCCATGCGCACCGTCAACTGGCAGCATCACGTCCGCGAAGGCGATGGCACCGAGAGCGCTGAAGCCGCCTTCGAAGATCGGGAGATCATCCGTCAGCAGATCTGCCGTGCGCATCAGGGCCGGACCGTAGCCCTCGGTCTGCGCATCGAGCAGGACGCCCAGTTCGAGCGGATCGAAAAGGCGGCGCGCGAGATCACCCACCTGGTAGCCGACATCGAATCTTGCCTGCGCCTCCTTGGAATCGGCACGCAGGCTCGGCCGATGCACTTCAAGCCAAAGCCGTCGCGGGCATTGCCGGTAGGCCTGCAGCTTCGACTTCGACAGCGGCGTCATCTTTCGCTCTCCCTCTCGATGGTCGTTCTGGGCCGACTCACAGGAATCCTATCAGTCGGGACGGGGCGACGACAACCGTCCGCGTGCGAGAAGGCGCGGAAGCGATGCTGCCGCACGGGACGTAGCCGACGGTAGCGGGACGACGGGCGATGCGGTGGAGATTGGGCACGGACATGGTGACTCCGGAAGACACGCCAGTGTGTCCCGGCAATGCGACGAATCGCGTCGCATTCGGTCGGCGGTTGGTTCGTCGCGACTGATCGCGAAGTCAGACCGTTACCGCATGCAGGCAAAATCGTCCGATGGCCTCTGTCACACCACCACTCCACACGCTTCGACCCGCGACTCCGGGTGAGCACCTCGAGGTGGAGGTACTGGCGCGATTGGCAAACGGATTGCCCGATGCCTACGCGCTGGTCCACGGCGTCGACTGGGCGCAGTCGAGGCCATCAGGGGATCGGTTCGGCGAGCTGGACATCGTCGTGGTCAACGCCGCGGGCGATGTCGCCGTTCTGGAAGTGAAGGCGGGCGAGGTTCATGGCCGTGATGGCGCGCTCTACAAGCGCTATGGCACCGAAGAGAAGGACGTGACACGACAGGTGTCACGGCAGTTTGGCGCGATCCTCGATCGATTGACACGCGCGGGGCTCGACGTGCGCCTGCAACATTTCCTGGTGCTTCCGCATCAGCGGGTCGGGGAAGAGGAGACGGCAGCGTGGCCGCGCCAGCGCATCCTTGACCAGGATGATTGCCAGGATTTGGTCGGTAGTGTCCAGAACAAGTTGGGGCGGGGGCTGCCCGCACCGGAAATGCGGGAGCGCGTCTGCGCCTTCATGGACAACCGGCTCTCGACGCTCACAGACGTGGGTTCCGTCGATCGGCAACTACAGGTCGTGACACAGCGTATTTCCGGCGGCTTGGCCGATTGGGTGCCGAGAATTCACGCACCGAGCGGCGTGATCCGCGTGACGGCGACGGCAGGGTCGGGCAAGACGCAGCTCGGCTTGCGCCTGTTGCGCGAGGCGCGTGCGCAGGGACGGCGTGCAGCATACGTCTGCTACAACCGGCCGCTGGCCGATCACATCCGCGAGCTGGCTCCGGGTGGGGTCGACGTGGCGACCTTCCATCAGTGGTGTTGGGTGGCCGGCGGACGACCGAAAGGCGCGCTCGATTTCCAGGCCCTCGCGGCCGCGTTCTGCGCGTCGACCGAAGGGGGCAAAGGCTATCAACTGCTCGTCATCGACGAGGTGCAGGACCTTCAGCTCGATTGGGTCGCCGCGCTGCTGCGACACGTCACGCCCGACGGGCAACTGGTGCTGATGGACGACCCGGCGCAATGCCTCTATGACGATCGCGAGGAGCTCGAGGTGCCCGACGCCGTGATCGTCACCGCATCAGAGAACTTCCGCAGCCCACGGCGCGTCGTCGAGGTGATCAACGCGCTCGCGCTCGTCGATCCGCCGGTGGTGGCGTGCAGTCCGTTCGACGGCGACCTTCCTGACGTGCGAACTTGGCCCGCAGCGCAAGGACCGGTGAGGGTGTCCGTCGCGGCGGTGCAATCGTGTCTCGACCGCGGGTTCGCGCCCGGGGACATCGTGGTTGTGACGTGGCGGGGCAGGGAGCGGTCTGCCCTCGGCGGCGAGCGGTTGGGCGAGTGGACTTTGAGCCGATTCACGGGGGGCTACGACGAGCGCGGCGCGCCGGTCTGGTCCGATGGCGCGCTGCGCATGGAGACACTACGGCGGATCAAGGGGCAGTCCGCCGCGGCCGTGGTGTTCACCGAGATCGACTTCAAGGCGCTGGGCGATGCGGAACGGCGGATGCTGTTCGTCGGGATGACGCGGGCGCGGATGCATTTGGTGCTCGTGATGAGCGAACGGGCGGAATCGGCGTTGATGAAAGCGATGCAATGAAGCTGAATGAGGCTCCCTGCAAGGATGACAAGGCACGCAGGCTGAAGGAGACACTACTCTCCTTGTACAAGATCCTGCAGAAGATCGAAGCAGGACACCATCCGATTGGAGAGTTCACCCACACCTTGCGCGACGATTTGCCGGCAAGAAGTCGCTTCAATGTTCAACGCTACCCGAAGCTCTTGATGACGTTCTCCGAGGGCGACATGGCTGCGATACAGAAGTGCGAGTCGCACGATGCGAAGGGCCTCGCCGCCTTGGCGACTACGCCGCTGGAGAAGTTAGCGATTGCGACCCTGTGGAAGAACGGCGACCTGCAGAAGTTACGTCACATTGCCGCCGGCGTCCTCGATGTCTCGCCTGCTTTGGCGTCGACGAGTCTTGCGCATGACAAGGCCGCCGTGTTCCGTCAGTTCGGCCGGCACCTTGCGCAGCCGCGGTACCAACCGATCGCCGATCAACACACTGTTCGTGCGCATCGATGTCACTGCAGCGAGTTGGAGATCGACCTTCGTGAGCGCGACGACGGGACGGTAAGGCCTGGGGACGTCGACGCCTACGTGGGGTGGGTCACTGCCCTGATCACCGGGCGGGCGCCGGACGAGGCCGTCGACGCTTACGGCTTCGACATTGCGATGTTCGAACTCGGTAGCGCCACCAAGGCGTTCGTGCGGTCGATGCAGGGCAAGAAGGCGAAGCTGACAATCGGCCGTTAGTCGTGGCACGACACTGGATCCATCCAAGGAGTTGGCTATGCCACCCGGGCGCGGCGCCCTGCGTCGCGCGATTCGGTTCCAATGCCATCGAACCTCCGATGGATAGACGCGCCATTCAAATGAAAAATGACTGTCGTACCTCGGCCGCACAGCCGCTGCTGCGTGACCTGGCCCCGGCGAACTCTCGGCGTGTTGCGAGTTGCCTGGCTCAAGTTTCGCAAGGCACCAATGGTGATGTCGGCCCGTCGCATCTCGGGCATAGGATTTCGCAGCAGGCGCGGGCGTAGTCCCATGCGCTGAAATTCACGGGTGGCGCATTGACGGAAATGATGAACGGGTCGTCACCAAACGTCGTGTACTGATCGTAGAGCTCCGAAGCTGATATGCCGGGTGAATGTTCGCGTTCAAGAAATTCGTCAACGATCGTTCGGCAACGGGCCACGGCGCCTTCCACTGTCGCAAACGTTCCCGACGAGAAGCGCTCGGTCTCGTCCATGAAGTGATAGTTGTCGTCGACCAGTACGTTGTAGGGCATCAATTCTCCGTGTGGCGCGGGAAACCTGACATGTGTGGCCTCGCCGAACTTGCCACATCCTGGTTATGTCGAACGAAAAGTCTCGCTGTGCAACTACGCGGCCGCCTTCTCGGCACGCTTTTTTGCGGCGATACGGGCACGTTTGGCACGGATCGCCTGCGCGACAAACAGCAGCATCAGTGCGGTTTCATCGGTAGTCAATTCGGCCCAGCGGCGTCTTGCCTCCGCCTCCGGATTCTTCTGAGGATCGGTGTCATCGCAGATGAGCCAGCGAATCGATTGCAAGCAGAATGACGCCTGGTCCAGATGTATCCGCCACCAGCCGGCACCGCCCCAAATTGCGTTGCCTGCATACGTCAGAGCCGCACGCAGGTTCGCGCCGGGTTGGAGGTGGGCGTCCGGATCCTCCCAGGTGCCACCCGCCCAGCCGTCGCAGACGATTTCGGCAGCCAATTCGGCGACACGGGCTGCAAACAGAGAATCTACTTTCACCAATGCTCCTCAGTGGGGTGGGTGCCCGATGGTCCGGTGTCCAAGATCGTAGCGCGCTTGTCGAGCGGGTTAGCGTGCATCAGCAGCGAGACGACGAAGTCGCGCCGTGGAGTAGCGAATCGGCACGAGTGCGTCGGCTGCATGGCGACGCGAAGCCAGCACGGCGGTGGTACCTTGCCCGATTCGGTGTCTCGAGTCATGGGCGGCAAAGCAGACGGACCAACGCAGCACGTGGAGAGTTCCATGCGAACTGAAATCCATGCATGGGCCAACTGAACACGTCGTCGACCGGATCGCGGCGCCGGAGTGCCAGCAGTTCGTGGCGCATCTGGCTGAGCTGGCCAAACCGATACAGGCCCAGGGCCGGATGCACGAAGACGGCACCGGCGGTTTCGAAAGCGACGCGGTCGGTATCTGCCATGAACTCGAACCGGAAGGGCTCCGGCTGCCACAGCGCCTCCGCCAGCACGCTCGGTGTCTGCGCCGTCCCGAGGGTGTTTTGCAGGTCTTCACGATCGGGGCACGTGATCCTGGCCGGCGCGTACAGGCCGTTGTGCACGATGTCGGTGAGCATGGCGGCCGTAGTGATGTCGGTCTGGACGCTGCCGATCACGAAAGCGTCGGCGCTCGGGATGCCGACGCGTGTCTTCGCATCGCCGCAGACCACGATGACGGACTCCACCCCGTCCGCCTTCAAGGATCGGACGAGCCCATCGACGTCACTGCCGCTCAACCCCGCGGAGTCGTCCGCGTACAGCACCGCGTGTTCGATCGTTCGGTTGCTGGCGCCGGCGCGATGGATCCAGTTGCAGCTGGTGGAAAGGTGCGTTTTCCCATAGGTGCACGTCATCTGGTGGGCATCATTGGCTGATCGCGCGAGCGTTTGGCCGACGGACGCGGCCTGCGAGCAGGACAGCAGCAGTGTGGCGCAGTAGTGCGGGCCGTCGGCGCTGTGCTCGAGGTCATTGGGCCAATAACTGGTCTCGAGCAGCAGCCAGTCGACCTCGTTGGGCGCCAACGGATCGGACTGCCTGCGCAGATCGGGGCCGAGGCAATTCATCATGAAAGAGTCTCCGCCATCGCAATCCTTTCCTGTGGCACCGCGGTGCCGGGCGAATGATGGAGCCTCACGGCGCCACGGTCTCGCGATGGAAGCCGATGGTAGGGCCGCCGCTCATGCCGCGCGCACGGAGCTCGGCGCGCAGCAGCGAAAGTGGGCGGTCGACCGAACTCCCCACGGCGACCGCAGCCTCGGCGGTGCCGGGTGACGCGGTGATGCGCTCGCGGTGCGCGACGACGGCCACGTCGCCGGGGGTCAAACCATGGAGTTCCCGTGCCCCCTTTTCCAGGCGGGCGCGCTCCTCGACTGGCAGGTCGGCGCCGAACTCCCGTAGCACGAGTCGCACGCGTTGCTCGGGCGTCAAGGCCAGGAACTCCAGCTTGAAGGTGAAGCGCCGAAGCGCGGCCCGATCCAACGCGCCGAACAGGTTGGTGGCCGCGACGAAGATGCCGTCGAAACGCTCCATGCATTGCAGCAGCTCGTTGACCTGGCTGCGCTCCCAGCTGCGCTCGGCCGTGCTGCGATCGAACAGGAAGGAGTCGGCCTCGTCCAGCAGCAGGACGGCGCCGTCGTCGCTGGCCTGGCGGAACATCTCACGCAGGTGCTTCTCCGTCTCACCGACGTACTTGTCCTGCAGGTCGGACGCGCGCCGTGCGTGCAACGGCCGTCCCAGTTGGCGGGCCAAATGCTCCGCGAGGCTGGTCTTGCCAGCGCCCGAGACGCCGTGCAGGCACAGCGACGCCCGAGGGCGCTGAAGCAGGCCTTGAAGCAGGTTGTCGACATCGAGCGGCTCACGCAGATGGACGAATGCCGGGTCGAAGGCGATCGAACTGAGCCTCCCCACGGGCGTGTCGTCCAGGCCTGCCACCGCCAGCCCGGCGCGCAAGCCGCGCAACGCGAGCCCGGCTTGCACCGCCGGGGTTGCATCGGCAGGTGAGGCGAGCCGGGCATAGCGCAAGGCGGAGTCGATCATCGCCGGGCTGGCTTGCGGATATTCGGCCAGGGGCAGCGCCACCGCGTCGGACAGCGCGATGCGGGCGGCGCGCTGGGTCGCGATGCGGCGCCGGATGATCAGCCCCGGCCGGCGCATTTCCAGGTGGTACGTGAAACGGCGCAGGAACGCCGTGTCGATCTGGGCGACGGCATTGCAGATCCACACGGTCGGCACCACGGCGCCTTCGAGCACGCCGTTGATCCAGGCCTTCTTGCCGACGTTGGAGCCGGCCTGGCGCACGCGGCCGCCCCAGGTGAAGCCGCTCGAGAACATTGCACCGAGCTCGGAAGTGGGGAAGGCGTCCTCGGCCTCATCGAAGATGAGGGCGGCGTCGCCCAGGCCGGCCAGCAAGCGCTGGGCGCCACACACCAGACCCAGCCGGTCGCTCATGGGCTCGTAGTCGCCGAAGTCGCTGTCGTTCAGGCGGGTCGGAATCTCGTAGCCGCGCAACGCTGCCTGGGCGATCAGCCAGCGCGCAAACTGCGTCTTGCCGGTGCCGGGCGGCCCGTAGACGAGAACGTTCACACCCGGTTCGCCGGTGCTGGCCGCTTGCTTCAGCACTCTGGCCAGCGCATCGGCCTCACTGGCGAGATGCGCAAAGTCCGCCGCATCGAGCGTGGCCGCAGGACTGCGGTCCAGGAGCTGGGCCAGCAGTTGGTTGGCGTCGAAGGCATCCTGGCGCAACAGCGTCAGCAGGCGGCTGTTCAGCGTTGGCGGGGCGTCGAATCCACCCATCTGGCTGCGACTGAAATCCACGAGGCCGCTGCGCCCGAGTGCACCGCCGGGCGCGATGCTGTTGCGCACGGCGTCGACGCGCAGCCCGAGCAGACGCGCGAACTGCAACGCGGGATCGCGCTCCAACCGCCGGTGTTCAAGCAACCACCGGCCCAGGCCCTCGTGCTCGCACGCCAACAGGATCACCAGCGCCACCTGCACGTCGACGGCGTTCCAGCCGTAGATGCGCCCCAGCTCGGACAGTCGGCTCTCCAGCACCGAAGGCGTCCCGGCTTGCGCTGCCTCGAACACGTCCAGGCTGCGCTTGAGCACCGGACGCAGCCAGGCGTTGTGGCGGACAAAGAGCAAATACAGCGCCGATTCGAAGCCGCCGCTGCTTGCCGCCAGCGCCGCGTCCACCGGGTGCGCGTAGGGCGACCCATCCGGGGCGAGCCCGTCCGCATCCTCGTCCCAGCACACGCCCTGGTCGTCCTTGTCGCGCGACAGCGCGGCGCGCACCGTCTTCATCGCACCCGCCGGCCAGCGGATGTGGCCGACCAGGCAGCAGAACACCTCGTCGTCGATGTTCTTGGCAGGCAGTTGCCGGGTGTTGACCAGATAGCGCAGCAGGTACGGGACGACCAAGGCCTGGATTCGCGCGGCGCCGATGTCCGCCGCATCGCCTTCCTGGAGTGCGCCTGCCGGCCGAGGCCCGTCTCGTTTGCTCATGGTGTTTCTCTCGGTGACCAGGGCTTCATCATGCGCAGCAGTGCGACGTTTGGCGTCGCAGCCGCGCGATTGATTCGCGTCGATCGATGCAAGCGATCTGTCGCGGCGATGCTTCACCGGAAGATTGTCACCATGGCGCATTTCCTTCCCGCGCAGGCTCCCCGACATGCGCTGACCTCAGGCGCGTACGCCGAGCTTGTGTTGGTTGGGTCGTTGGAGCAGGGCCTCAGCGGTGCCTATGCGGTGTTCCACAGCATCGACTGGATGCAGGCCGTCGACCGACGCGAGTTGCACGGCCAACTGGAGATGGTGAACGTCAACCAGGGTGGCGACGTTCTACTCGTCTCCGAGCGGACGGCCGCAGCGATCGCGAGCACAATTTCTCGAACAACGTCGGCTAACGACACGATTCATCGCAGGTGGGCGCGATACTGGCCTCCCGAGTCCAGACATCGACGCCATTGGCCCGTAGCTCCAAACCTCGCACCCTCGACACGACGCTGCTCGCACTCGAATTGCTGCAACGCATCCCGCGAAGCCGCAAGACAACTGCGGCTGCGCTGCGCGAGGATCTGGCCGCGGCTGGCTACGACCGAGACATCCGCAGTATTCAGCGTCTGCTCGAGCAGTTTGCCGATCATTTCCCGCAAATCGAGCGCGACGATCGCAGCAAGCCGTTTGGCTACAGTCGTAAGGCAGCTGCGGGAGATGCCTTTGCGCCTCGACTCAGCGAGCAGGAGTCCATGCTGTTCCTGCTCGCGCGCGAGCAACTGGCGGGCATCCTGCCCACCGCTGTGCTGCGCGCGCTGAAGCCGGCGTTCGAAGCAGCGAGCTCGCAGCTGGACGCGCGACATCAGGTCACTGCTGCTCAGGCCAAGGCCTGGCCCGGCAAGGTTCGAGTCGTCAGCCAACTGCAGCCCCTCTTGCCGCCAAAATTGACTGCGGGCGTCTTCGAGGCCGTGACGCAGGCGCTGTATGCCGACCATTGGCTGCAGATCAGTTACGTCAATCAACAGGGAAAGGCCACTGAAGCTCGCGTGATGCCGTTGGGGCTGGGGCAGCAGGGCGTTCGGCTGTTCCTCGTGGTCCGCTTCGAAGGGCATGGCGACGAGCGCAACCTGGCCTTGCACCGGATCCGAAGGGCCGTCGATACCGGCATGCCCTTCGAGCGACCGGTCGATTTCGATCTTGCGCGCTACGACGATGAACAGGGCGGCTTCGGATTCGGGCACGGTCAGCAGGTGCGGCTCCACCTGGCGCTGCCGGCGGATCGTGCCTTCATTCTGAGGGAGACGCCATTGTCGACAGATCAACGAGAGATCGAGCGCCGTGATGGCCGGATTGAATTTGTGGCGACGGTGACCGATAGCGCCCGTCTCGATTGGTGGATCGCGACCTTGGGTAACGGCGTGACCGTCGTCAAGAAGGCCTGCTGAACGTCGCGCAGGATCGTCAATCTGGGAGAGTTGGTAGATGACTACGGGAAATGCACCGCAAGCTGAGCAACCGACACCGCGTTCGCCGACGTCCAACTTCATCAACCGGATCGTCCTGACAACCAAGTTCCTTTTCGAGATTAATGAACAGGATCCGTTGGGCGGAGGACACACGGCCGTGCTGCGGATGTTCAGGCCCGCGCCGTCGCTCTCCCCCACCGTGTTGCGTCGCGTCGTGCTGGTCGATCTGCTTCGAACTCGCGGCCTGGGCATGACCGACGCGGCCCTCGCCTTCGGCGCCTGGATCAAGACCAACGACCTGGTGCCTGCCGGAATCGACTATGGCGACGACGACATTCGCCGAGGCTGCGCGTCGCACGAGCGCTCGGCGTCGTCCCTCCCCAGTGCGGCGGATAGGATCGAACGGAACATCGTCCAGGTCGCAGAGTGCTATTGGGAGATGCATACCTCCGACATCGGGCGACACAGTCGGGTGCCTGAGTTCTTCATTCCGCTGGTGGCGGTGCCGCAGGGCCGATCGAGGCGAGCGCCGCTGGTCAAGTCGCATCCGGAGCACGTCGTACCGCTCGCCTTCATCCGCGATTCGTGCCTCGACTTGTTGAAAGCTCGATATCCCCGCGGCGAGCAGGCTTCGAAGTGCGCGGCGATCGCGGAACTGGTGCCGATGGTTCGCAAGTGGCTGGCCGTCGTCCATATCGCCCAGGACGAATGTGACCGGTTGGACAAGGGCCCGCATGCGTTGAAGAACAGGATGCCAGCCGATTGGGATCCCGAGGCCGGCTGCCTGTTCGCTCGCTTGCACAGCTTCGATATCGCATTCGACATGGGCGCGGGAACTGCCAAGGCCTGGCACTGCGCGTGCGCGCGCGACTACGACGATCGAATGACCACAACCGCAGGGCGCCTCCTCGGCACGAGAGTTCGAATGCAGCTCTCATTGAGCGGTTAGGCCAGCTGTTGTTTCGTTCCAACCTATTCACTTGAACATTGAGGAAGCAACATGAATGTGACGACAAATAAAGAACTCGAAGCAGCCCGCACCAACCGTGTTTCCGAGATCGTGGTTGTCGGGAAATTGGCGGACAAGCTGCATCGTTCGCGCAAGATCGCGAAGCTGAGTGCGGCAACGCTCGCAGTGCTGATTGCCGCCTTGGGTGTGGCTGTTTTGGCCGGGCCTGAGACATTGGGCTTTTCTGTGTACGCTGTTGGCGCAGTTGCCGCCGGAATGACGGGGATCGAGATCGCTGCCATCATTGCCGCTGTCTCTGTGGGCCTCGCCCTGGTGCTCGCCGTCTACAAGGAGTACGACGAGATTTCTTACGAGTCAGGAAAACTGAGCCTTCGCCGAAAGAGCTCTTGAAATCATCGTTGCGCGAGCCTGACCGCCAAACGCGGCCACCCCAGGAGACCAGGACATGAAGAGTTTCGCCCCGTCACCCCTCGAGAGTCTCGCGGCATTCGCGATCGCGTTTGCGGCGGGGGGCGTATCCACGGCCGCCGTTGCGGCCTATACCGCTTGGTTGAAGCGGCACGTGGCTTCGCGTTGACCGTCGTCGTTTCTTTCTCGATTCGTTCGAAGAAGAAGCCATGCCGATGATCCAGTGGCTAGACTATTCGTCGGACGAGCGCGAATCGATTCTCGAACTTCTTGCCGTTCAGCAGGACAAGGGAACTCTCGACGAGCTGGGAATTGGTACGGTGCGCGACGCGATCGCCGATCACTTCTTCCCGCCCTTGAGCACCATCCAAACGCGCGCGAAGTATTTTCTGTTCGTCCCCTGGATTTACCGCGGCCTGGAGCAGGGCACCGTGAAGAATGAAGGTCTGCGTCTCCGCGGTGAACAGCGTGAGCGCGCGCTGATCAAGGCGCTGCTCCGTTCTCCATCCGACGACAAGGCAGGCCTCATCGGCAAGGAAAAGCCAGAAGACCTCAAGCGACTGCCTTCGAGCATCTATTGGAGTGGTGCTCGACGCCTGAACATCTTCCGTGATGCGAGCTCGCTCGCGGAATATCTGCACGAGCTCGACGCGATCCGAGTCGCACGACAGAGAAGGCAGGAGGCGATGAAGGACGATGGCGAGGACCCCGCGTCGATCGATACAGGTCTCAGCTGGGATCCGGGCCTGCCTGCGCTTGAAACTGATTTTTTGACGTCTTCAAGTTTCGACCTGGACTTTGAACAGGCAACCTACCTCAAGCAGAAGACCCTCGGATTGACTACCGCCACGAACAGGACCTGCTTGCTCCAATGGCTCGTGCTCCACGCCGATCTGGAACTGCTCGAGGACATGACCGTGCCTTGGCAACTGCTTGAGGCCCAACTGTCCCCGGCACTGCCAGAGCACCTGGCCGCCGAGTTGAGACACGCGCGCCACTTTGCGCTATGCATGCAGACGCTGACTGCGCTGTACTACCGCTTCTTGGCCGAGGGTCGTCGTGATCTCGATTCAAAGGTTTACGACCTGGCGATCGCGCAATGTGCCTCTGCGATGGCCGATCACACAGATGCACTTCACGCTTGGCAAAAGGATCTCCCTGCCTTTTGGACTTGGGTGTCGCTTGTAAACCCGCGATTGCAGCGAGACCAACCGTTCATCGAGCGCTGGTTGAACGAGCTCGCTGCGATTCGTTTTTCGCCGGGCGACGCGCGCACGCTGACGACGAACACGATGCGACGTTTCGTTCAGCAGCGTGAGCGAGAGCTCAAGCGTGAGCTCGCGCGGATCGGGAATCCTGCCGTGCTCGCACGTTGGATTCCTCCTTCCACCGTGCCACTTCTCGAATATCGCTGGTCAACCGCCCGCCATTTCATCCGCGATGTGCGGCGC
>FSVG01000312.1_pt1 | contig 12279 bp, 11 predicted proteins | sample 1637511 | NCBI WGS metagenome assembly FSVG01 (sample SAMEA3914816, study PRJEB12502) | metagenome | biome: forest; material: soil | place: USA | collected 2011-09-16 | depth 0.3 m
CTGTCGCCCAGCGTGCGCATCAGCTACGCCAAGCGCTACACGTTCGAGGTCGGCGCCGTCATCTACAACCACAACGCGAAGTACGACCCGCTGCGCGACCGCGACTCCTACTACGCCACCGCAAGCGTGAGCTTCTAACCCAACCCAGGAGACACCAAATGACGAAGATCCATCAACGACTCGCCCTCGGCCTGGGCGCATTCGCACTCTCGATCTCGATGACCGGCGCGCGCGCCGAACTCGACGCAGCGCAGCTCGATCGCCTCGGCAAGGACCTGACGCCCAATGGCGCAGAGAAGGCCGGCAACAAGGAAGGAACGATCCCCGAATGGACGGGCGGGATGACCAAGCCACCGGCCGGCTGGAAGCCGTCGGAAGGCTATGTCGATCCCTTCAAGGGCGAGAAGCCGCTCTTCACGATCAATGCCGGCAATGCGGAGCAATACAAGGACAAGCTCTCCGCCGGCATGCTGGCGATGATGAAGAAATACCCGAGCTTCACGATGCCGGTGTATCCCACGCACCGCACGTTTGCCCAGCCGCAGGCGATCTACGACGCGACGAAGAAGCAGGCGGCGACCGCCAAGCTCGAAGGCCTGGCGATCGCGGGCTACACCGGGCCGGGAACGCCGTTCCCGATTCCCAGGAGCGGTCTGGAGGTGATGTACGACCACACGACGCGCTACTTCGGTGGAGTCAAGACGTGTCGTGACTGGTTGCCCGTGCGTGCCAGCGGCGACTACTACCGTGTCGGCTTCTGCGAGGACATGGTGCAGGGCCAGAACATGACGCCGCGCCAGCCGGGCGGGTTGTTCAGCTTCTTCGGCTTCTACGACGCGCCGGAGACGCTCGTGGGCACCATCTACCTGGTGCACGATCCGGTCGACTTCACCAAGGGTTCGCGCCAGGCCTGGATCTACAACGCGGGTCAGCGACGCGTGCGTCGCGCCCCCGACCTGGCCTACGACAACATCGACGACGGCACGGAAGGCATGCGCACCACTGACGACTACTGGGGCTTCCAGGGGGCGCCGGATCGCTACGACTTCAAGCTGGTGGGCAAGAAGGAGATGTACATCGCGTACAACGCCTACAAGCTGCAGGATGCCACGCTGAAGTACAAGGACATGGTCGACAAGGGGTCGCTCAAGTCCGATCTGATGCGCTACGAGCTGCATCGTGTCTGGGTCGTCGACGCGACCCTCAAGCCGGGCATGTCCCACGTCGTCAAGCGCAAGACCTTCTACGTCGACGAGGACAGCTACACCATCGCCCAGGCCGACGGCTACGACGGCCGCGGCAGCCTCTGGCGCGTCTACTCGTACCCGCTGGTGCAGGCCTATGACGGCCTGGTGATGTTCCAGGCGCCGTTCATCAACCACGACCTGAGCAACGGCAATTACATGGTGACCGCGCTTTCCAACGAGCGCAAGCAGCCGGCTTACGCCTGGAACAACACGGGCAAGATCGCCGATTTCGAGGTTGACGCGATCCGTCGCCGCGGAACGCGCTGAACGCACTTCACTCGAGTCGATTGCGGAGGTGTGACGTGAAAAATCGTGCAATGGCGGTGGCTGCGATGTTGGCGGTCGGGATCCTGTCGGTGGCCGGCTCGGGCGCCGTCCGTGCCGGGCCGGCGGAGGCCCCTGTGGCAATCCAGCCGGCGACGACGACCTTGCTCGACTTCGTGGAGGTCGGCCGCAGCCTGATCGCCGTCGGCGAGCGCGGCGTCGTGTTCAGGTCGGACGACGAAGGCAGGACCTGGCATGGCGAGCTGACGCCCACGTCGCGCACATTGACCGCCGTGGCCTTCGTCGACGCCAACCTGGGCATCGCGGTCGGCCATGGAGGCACCGTGATGCGCACCGAGGATGGCGGCCATCTCTGGACGCTGGTGCCCGTCAAGGAGATCGGCACCGACGCCGTTCTGGGCGTCACGGTGCTGAACGACGGGCGCATCGTGGCCTGCGGCGCTTTCGGGATGTATCTGGTCTCGGCCGACAAGGGCAAGACCTGGCACCGGCAATCGGTGATTGCCGATGACTTCGATCGCCACATCTCCAAGGTGATCCAGGTCGGCGGGTCGCTGATGCTGGCCGGGGAGACCGGCGTGATCGCTCGCTCGACCGACGGCGGCACGACCTGGACGAAGCTTCAGGTGCCCTACGCAGGGTCCTTCTTCGGCTTGCTGCCGCTGCCCGCCGGCGGGGTCCTCGCGTTCGGCATGCGCGGCAACGTCTTCGTCTCCGCAGATGACGGCGCGACGTGGAAGCAGGTGCCCTTCGCGTCGAAGGCGACCCTCAATGCGGGCTCCGTCGCCAAGGACGGCCGACTGGTGCTGTCCGGCAATCGCGGCCTGCTCGCGGTGAGCGCGGATGCCGGCCGCAGCTTCAGCTTCATCCAGGCACCCCAAGGGACGTCGATCTCCCAGGCACGCATCGTCGACGACGGCAGCCTTGTCTATACCGGCAACCTGGCCACGGGCCGGCTGACCGTCAAACAGTAAAGAGCCTTCCATGCGCAACCCTGATCACACCATGAGTGCGTCGCCCCAGAAGAGAAAGTCCGGCACGCCCGTGCCCGTCGAATCCGAATCGCGCACGTTCTTCGGGCACGGGCTCATCGGCCGTTGCGGCTATCTCATCTTTCACTGGCGCCTGCCGATCCTGATCGTGGGCATCCTGATCACAGTCGTGCTGGGCTACTTCGCCACGCGGCTGCAGGTGACCGCAGGCTTCTCCAAGATGATCCCCATGAAGCACGAGTTCATGCAGACCTTCCGGGATTACCAGAGCGATTTCGGCGGCGCGAACAACGTGCTCGTCGCGATCAAGGTACGCAAGGGGGATATCTTCGACAAGGACGTCCTCAACACCGTGCGCGAGGTCACGGACGAGGTGTTCTACATCAAGGGTGTCGAGCGCAGCTCGCTGATGTCGTTGTCGACGCCCAATGCGCGCTACAACGAGGTCGTCGAGGACGGCTTCAAGAGCGGCAACCTGATGCCCGGCGACTTCGCAGGGCGCCCCGACCAGATCGCTCTCGTGCGCGAGAACGTGATGAAGTCCGACCTGGTGGGACGCATCGTGTCCGCCGACCAGACGGCGACGATGGTCGTCGCCACGCTGCAGGATCGCGACCCCGATACCGGGCAGAGGTTGGACCTGCGCAAGATCGGCGCGCAGCTCGAGGCCATCCGGACGAAGTACGAAGGCGACCGGGTCTCGATCCACATCATCGGCTTTGCCAAGTCCATCGCCGACATCGCGGACGGCGCGTCCAGCGTGCTGGGCTTCTTCATCAGCGCGTTCTTCATCACCGCGGCGCTGCTGTACTGGTATTCGGGCTCGGCGATGCTGACCGTGTCGGCGCTCGTCGCAGCCTCCGTGCCGGTGATCTGGCTGCTGGGCCTGCTGCCGCTTCTTGGGTTGGGCCTCGATCCACTGTCGATCCTGGTGCCATTCCTCATTTTCTCGATCGGCGTCTCCCATGCTGTCCAGATGACCAATGCCTGGAAGCTGGAGACCTTGAATGGCGCCGACGGCGTCACGGCGTCGCGCAACTGTTTCATGCGCCTGTTCATCCCCGGCGCCACGGCCTTGCTTGCCAATGCGCTCGGCTTCATGGTGATCGCCGTGGTCGACATCGAGATCGTGCGCGAGCTCGCGTTCACGGCCACGATCGGCGTCACGGTGATGATCCTGACGAACAAGGTACTGCTGCCGATCCTGTTGTCGTACATGAAGATCTCGGCCGGGGCCGCGCACAAGCTGCGTGGCAAGGAGAAGATGGGCGACTGGCTGTGGGAGCGCCTGGGGCCGTTGGCCACGCGGCGCGGCGCCGTGGTGCCGCTCGTCATCGGGCTCGCCCTTACTGCCGGTGCGCTCTACGAGGTGGGCAACCTGTTGATCGGCGACACCAGCAAGGGCGTGCCGGAGTTGCGTGCCGATTCGCGCTACAACAAGGACGTCGATGTGATCACCAGTCACTTCGCGATCGGCGTCGACCTCCTGCAGGTCATCGCCGAGGCCAAGGGCGACAATTCGCCGTGCATCGATCGCGGCGTGCAGGACAGCCTCGAGAAGTTCGACTTCACGATGCGGCAGACGCCGGGTGTGGCGGCCGTGCGCAGCCTGTCGTCGTTCGTCTCGGCGGTGACCCAGGACTTCGCCGAAGGCTGGGTCAAGTGGCACATGCTGCCAGAGACCAAGGAACAGATCGCCCAGGCAATCGGCTTTTCCACGCGCTCGGGCAACGAGTACCGCAACCCGCGCTGCAACGCGATGCCCGTGTCGATCTACACGACCGATCACAGCGCCACGACGATCTCCCATGTCGTCGACGAGATCCGCCGTTTCAAGGCCACCAACGACTCCGACAAGATCACGTTCCGCCTGGCTTCGGGCAACGTCGGCGTGATGGCGGCGACCAACGAGGTCGTCGAGCGCTCGGACAAGATCGTCAACGTCACGCTTTTCAGCGCGGTGACGCTGCTGTGCCTGATCACGTTCCGCTCCTGGCGCATCACGCTGTGCATCGTGATCCAGCTCGCGCTTGTCACGCTGATGTGCAACGCGATCATGGCGCTGCTGGGCATCGGCGTGAAGGTGAACACGCTGCCCGTCATCGCGATCAGCGTCGGCGTCGGCGTCGACTACGGCATCTACCTGTTCGAGCGCATGCGCCACGAGATGGACGAGCGCAACCGGCCGCTGCGGGACGCATTCGTCGAGGCCCTGAAGCAGCGCGGAACGGCGTCGCTGTTCACGGCGGTGACGATGACGATCTCGGTGGCGACCTGGGCCTTCTCGCCGCTCAAGTTCCAGGCCGACATGGGCTTGCTGCTGGCCTTCATGTTCCTGGTCAACGTGTTCGCCGCCATCCTGCTGTTGCCGGCGTTGGCGGCGTTCCTGGTGCGTTCGCGGAAGACGGCCTGAGCCAGGCGGACGACATGCCTCGCACCGCGACGTCGACGGGCATGCACCGCGTCCTCTTGACGACGGCCCTGGCCGCTCTTTCCGCGGCAGTCGGGTTTGCCGACGGAGCGCCTGTGGGCGGGCGCACCCCCACCGGAGCCGAAATGGCGGGCAACGAGGCCGGCACGATTCCGCCGTGGACGGGGGGCATGTCGGCCCCGCCGCCGGGCTGGAAGCCTGAGCAGGGCTACGTCGACCCGTTCGCGGGCGAGAAGCCGCTGTTCACCGTGACGGCCCAGGACCTCGGATCGCATCGCGAGCAGCTGACTCCCGGGCTCCAGGCCTTGCTGGCCACCAACCCGGCGTTCAGGATGCCGGTGTACCCGGCGCACCGCACGGCGGCCTACCCCGCCGGGCGACGACGCACGGTGCCCTATCCCGACCCGCGCTCGGGGCTCGAGGCCATCGCCAATCACCTGTTGCGCGAGCTCGGCGGCGGGGTCGAGCGCAACTTCGATGCGTTCGTGATGCACGCACAGGGCGATCCCGTGCGCATCGGCTTCCATGACCAGCGCATCTACGACGAGAACTTCGACCAGTCGATGCCGGGGCGCCTGTTCTCCTACCTGGGCTATTTCACGAGTCCCGCGGATCTCGTGGGCACGATCTATCTCGTGCACGAGCCCGACCCGCTAGGGGCGGAGGATCGCAAGGCGTGGATCTACAACGCGGGGCAGCGCCGGGTGAGGCGGGCGCCGGACCTGGCCTACGACAATGTGCAGAACGGCTCCGACGGCCTCGCCGTCGTCGACCAGTACGACGGCTACAACGGGCGCCCCGACCTCTACGACTGGGAGCTGGTCGGCAAGCGCGAGCTGCTGGTTCCCTACAACGACTACGCGATCGGCGATCGCCACGTGCCCTACGGCAAGGTGCTGCTTCGGGGATCGCCGAATCCCGACCTGCTGCGCTTCGAGCTGCATCGGGTCTGGGTGGTGGAGGCCCGGCTCAAGGCGGGGCACTCGCATGTCTATGCGCGACGGGTGTTCTATCTCGACGAGGACAGCTGGTCGGTACTGCTCAGCGAGGCCTGGGATTCGCGCGGCCAGCTGTGGCGTGTCGGGCTGCATTCGCTGATCGAGTTCTACGACGCCGCGGTTCCCTGGTACCGGTTCGAGCTGTGGTTCGACCTGACCAACGACAGCTATGTATTGACGGGCCTCGACAACGAATCGAAGGCTCCCTGGAAGTTCGGAGCGCATGGCCGGATGGTGGATTTCCAGCCGGATGCATTGAGGCGAGCCGGACGCTGACCTTCCTAGCCCAGAAACAGGAGACATCCATGTTGACGATCGACAAGAACCGCCCCTCGCCCCAGTGGATCGCCTCGCTGCGCGAGCGCTTTGCGACCGAGACCGAGATTGACCGCATCCTCACGCGCCGGCTCGAGCGTCGTGCCGGCCCGGCGTACTCGCCCCTGACGCTGGAGACGATGATTGCCGGTGTCGCTGCGCTGATCCGCGCCGGGCATGCCGGCGAGTTCGAGATCACGCAGGCCAAATGGTTGACGGGCGGGGCGTCGAAGCTCCAGATGTCGTTCGTCCTGGACTGGGAGCGGCCAGGGGTCGGACGCGAGCAGACCCCGATGGTTCTGCGCATGGAACCATCCGAATCGATCGTCGAGACGAGTCGACTGCGCGAGTTCCAGTTGATCCGCGCGGTGGACGGCGTCGTTCCCGTGCCGCCGGTCTTCTGGTGCGACGCCGTCGGTGAGTTCCTGCCCTACCCGGCGCTCGTCTACGGGTTCGCGCAGGGCGTGACGAAGCCGACGACGGCGGCAAGCGGTGTATCCGGTCTCGGAACACGGCTGCCCAAGGCGTTGCGCGACGAGCTCATTCCGCAGTTCATCGATTGCCTTGCACGCATCCACAACTTCGACTACACGGGCGCCGATCTCGGTGCCTTCGAGGTGCCGAAGCCCGGGACCGAGTGTGCGCTGTGGAGCATCAACTGGTGGGAGCGGGTCTGGGAGGAGGACTGCGACGAGGATTCGCCGCTGATGCGCCTCGCGGCGGCCTGGCTGCGCCGAAACCTGCCGGTGCTCGATCGTCCGGGGCTCGTCCATGCCGACTACCGTGTCGGCAATTTCCTGTTCACCGAGGGCGATTCGCGCATCTCGGCCTGGCTGGATTGGGAACTCGGGCGCATTGGCGATCCGCACCAGGATCTTGCCTGGACCACCAACCCGGCCTTCGGGGCGCGCGATGAGGACGGCCGTCTTCTCGTCTGTGGCCTGATGCCCGAAACAGAATTCTTTGCCGCCTACGAGGAGGCCAGCGGCCGCCGCGTCGACCCGAAGACGCTGCATTGGTACAAGGTGCTGAACGCCTACTCGATCATCACGTTGACGCTTGCCACGGGGTATCGCGTCGCGCGCAATGGCAAGACGCACCAGGACGTCCTCGTCACCTGGCTGATCGGCATCGCGCCCATGCTGCTCGACGACATGCGCGCTCTCATCGAGCAAGGGGACTGACATGCAGATGCGACCCGAGATCCAGATCAAGAGCGTGCTCAAGGCGATGACGGACGTCGTCCTGCCGGCGCTCGACCCGGCCAATCAACTGGCCCAGGAACAGGTTCGCCTGTGCATGGGGCTGCTCGACCTGTTGTCCCGACAGCTGCCCTTGCAGTTTCGCTTCGATTGCGACGAACTCGCCCGGTTGCGCGCCATGGGCGAACAACTGCTGCCGCTCGCCGATCCGCAGGCGGTGGATGCCAGGACCCTGCAGACGCTTGCCGAGGCCGTTCGCTCCTCGGGCGATGTACTCGCGCGGGCCAAGGCGGATCCCGCGGAGGTTGTCGAGTCGGTGCGCGCCCTGCGCGCCGTCACCGGCGCGGTGGTTCAACAGGCTTGCGCAGGGGGGCAACGTTCCGACACGAAGCGGCTCGAACGCGTCGTGCTGGACAGCAGTCGCGAGCAATTGCTGCGCGACCGCACCTGGCTGCTGCCGCAAGGGTGGGAATCCGACCCCGCGGCATTCGCACCGATCGAGACCCTGATCCCGTCCGTCTGACCCATACGGTCCCTCTCCAAGGAATCCTCATGAATCACGATGTCTTCGAAGGCCGGGTCGCCGGCAAGGGCCAGCCCCTGTGGAACCAGAGCTTCTACTTCAACGCCTACGATCCGCAGACCCGCGCCGGCGTGCTGATCCGCATCGGCCTGCTGGAGCACTCGGACCAGGCCAACAGCTGGCTGATCGCCTTCAAGGACGGCCTGCCCCTGTTCACGCGCACCAACCTCCAACTGCCCTACGTGGCGGAGCGGCCGGCGGGCGGCATGCACATCGCCGGCATGCATGTCGAAGTGCTGGAGCCGCTGCGCAAGGCACGCATCCGTTTCGAGGAGAAGGATTTCTCGTTCGACCTGACCTGGACAGCGCTCCACGACGTTGCCGATTCGCTGGCGATGAGCAAAGGCGACAACAGCGCCTTCGCGGAGGAGATCGCCGACATCCACCTCGAAGGGCCGTGCTGGGTCGCCGGGCACATGGTGGCAAGGGGGGAACGCACCGAACTCAAATGCCACGGCTTTCGCGACATCGCGGCGGGCGTACGCAACTGGGAAGGCCTGTTGCACTACCGCCTTGCATGGCCGATCTTCGACAACGGCATGACGTTCTGCGGCATCCGCGGGGTGGGAACGAGTGGCGCCAGCGCCTACATGCGCATGTTCCACGACGGCGAGAAGTGGCTGCGTGTCACCGCCATGACCGACGACAACACCTACGACGGCGAGGATCCGTTCGCCATCCGCGAAATGAACTGGCGCTTCACGGACGAGCACGGAGCCGAGCGCGCCTTCACGGCCAAGCCGCTCTTTCGCTGGCTGTTTCCGCAGGACGGCTTCGTGGTCTGCGAGCAGATCATGGAATACCGCCTGGCCGACGGAACGCTGGGCTACGGGCTCGCCGAGGGCGGCTTCCGCCTGCCATGGCGCGGACTGAAGTGAACATCCCCCTCCGATTGCATCCCATCGAGGAATCCAAATGCCGATGAACCCGAACGAACGCCGCCTGGTCGCTCACGCCACCCTGATCCTGCTCATCGCGATGCTCGCCGGCGTCGGATTGCTGATGTCCGTTCTGGGTGGCATCGAATGGTGGCCGGGCCACATCCTGCCCATCGCCGTGCCGTCGACGCCGTCGGGCTGGGTGCGCACGCACGTGGGCGGCATGCTCAACGCGATCCTGATGATGGTGGTGGCCCTGCTGATGCCGGGCCTCGGCTTCGGCGGCGCTCAGGCGCGACGCATCTCGAATTTCCTGATCGGCACCGGTTGGGCCAACACGCTGTTCTACTGGGCGGCGATGTGGGCACCGAACCGCGCGCTGACGTTCGGGGGCAACCGCCTCGGGTCGTCGAACCTGTGGTCGGTGATCGGGTTGGCCCCCGCCTTGTTGTTCGTGCTGTTCTCCATTGCGGCGATCGCGATGGTCGCGCGCCAGGCTTGGCGCACGGAGTGACTCGCCGCGCGCACTGGCGGAGCCACTCCAGGACGACGATGAACTCGTCGCCCGCCAGGCGCGCCGCGGTGTCCGTGCCATGCACGCTGGCGCTCAGCCGCCTGCCGAACTCCTTGAGTCCGTCGTCAGCGCCGCCTCGTCCCGGTCCAGCAGACAATCAATGAAGGCGCGAAGCGCAGGTCGAGCGTGGCGACGATCGGCGTAGTAGAGATATAGCCCGGGTCTCGTCACCGACCAGTCGGCGAGGACGCGCGTGAGCTGCCCGCGCGCTATCGCCTCTGCGACGCGATCGTCGTCGTAGGCATACAGAATGCCGAGTCCCTGCAAGGCTGCTTCGACGACGACATCCTGGTGATTGGAGATGAGCGGTCCCTCCACGCCAATCTCGAGCTTCTTGCCCTTCTTCTCGAATTCCCAGCGATAGATCGTGCCACTGCCTGGGAAGCGCCAATTGATGCAGGCATGCCGGTGCAGATCCGCAGGTGTGCGCGGCGGGCCGTGCCTCGCAAGATAGCCGGGTGAAGCGACTGCAAGCATCTTCATGTCCGGCGTGAGGCGAACGGCGATCATGTCCTTCTCGAGACGCTGACCGACCCGAATGCCCGCGTCGAACCGATCGGCGACTATGTCGCTCAAGCCATCGTCGATCACGATGTCGAGCACCACGTCGGGATGCGCCCGGCAAAACCGGCCGAGCCGCGGCGCGATGATCTTCTTCGCCGCGATGCCCAGTGTGTTGATGCGCAGCGTTCCCGCGGTTTGGCCGGTGGCCGCCACCGCCTCGGCGACGGCAGCGTCCATCTCTAGAAACATCGGTGCGATGCGCTCGTGCAGGCGCGATCCCGCCGGCGTCGGCGCCACGCTGCGCGTTGTTCGATTGAGCAGTCGCACGCCGAGCCGCGATTCGAGCTGGCGAATGGTTTGACTGAGCGCCGAAGGCGAGAGCCCCAGGTGCTCGGCCGCACGCGCAAAGCTAGCGCGCTCCACGACGGCCGCGAAGGCCTTCAACTCGGCAAAGTCAGAGCCGCGCATTCTGTATTTGTTTCGACATACTCTATTTCGATCATAGGTGATTCTCTAATCTGTCGGTAGCTGGCATCGTGGCCTCACCGCAGGACTTCAGGAGACCCACCGTGAGCAAGCTGAACCTTCCCGAACCGATCGCCGCCTACTTCAACGCCGACCAACGCGACGGCGAAGCCGTTGCGCGTTGCTTTACCGAGCGGGCGGTGGTTGAGGACGAGGGACGAGTCCACTCCGGGCTTGCAGCCATCAACGCATGGAAGACCGCCGCGTCCAGCAAGTACTCGTACACCTCCGAGCCCTTCGCGCAGGAGCAGAAGGATGGTCGGACCCTCGTCAAGACCCGCTTGTCCGGCAACTTCCCGGGCAGCCCGGTCGACTTGCAGTTCGCCTTCCGCCTCGAGCGCGGAAAGATCGCCCACCTGGAGATCACGCCATGACATTCGATCTTGAACTCGTCAACCGCCGCGCGCTGGTCACGGGCGGAACAAAGGGCGTTGGAGCCGCTGTCGTGGAGGCGCTGCAGAGCGCGGGCGCGCAAGTCGTGGCCACCGCGCGCCACGTACCGGCGCGGACACGCGACGGTGTCCACTTTGTCGCCGCCGATCTCTCGACGGCGGAAGGAGCCAGTGCGGTCGCCGATCAAATATTGCGGGAGTTCGGCGGCATCGACATCCTGGTCAACGTGCTCGGCGGCTCCAGCGCGCCGGGTGGCGGATATGCGGCGCTCGACGACGCCGAGTGGGCGAAGGAACTGAACCAGAACCTGATGCCGGCGGTTCGCCTCGATCGCGCCTTGCTGCCGTCGATGATCTCGCAGCGCTCGGGCGTCATCATCCATGTGACATCGATCCAGCGCGTTCTGCCGTTACCCGAGTCGACGATTGCGTATGCTGCGGCGAAGGCGGCATTGTCGACCTACAGCAAGGCCCTGTCGAAGGAGGTGACGTCCAAGGGAATCCGCGTCGTGCGCGTTGCTCCCGGCTGGGTCGAAACGGAAGCGGCCGTTGCGCTGGCGCAGCGTCTCGCGGCCCAGGCCGGCACAGACTATGAGGGTGGCAAGCAGATCATCATGAACAGCCTCGGCGGCATTCCGCTCGGCCGCCCCGCCAAGCCGCGAGAGGTGGCGGACCTGATCGCCTTCCTGGTCTCGCCGCGCGCGGCCTCGATCACGGGCACCGAGTATGTGATCGATGGCGGCACGGTTCCGACCGTCTGAGGGTTCGAGTCTCGGCCTGGTCAAGTCGCGACGCGACCCGTCGAGCGACGATGCGCTCGGCGCCTCGTCACTGATGTTCGCCGAGGCGAGTTCACGAAGCGGGTCGTGAACGCCGCCTGAAGAATCCCGTAGTGTGTTGAATCGATCGGTTGAATCCGCCAACAGGATCGGTCATTGAACGAATTGACAATGCAGTGTTCCATACAGTTGACCATCCATTGTCTGAGCCTGAGAACCTGGTTGATTGACGATGCCGGGGTCATTCGAAATGCCGCAATGGCGACATTCGGCCTGCATGGACGCATGTCCGCTCAGGAGGCGCACAGGCAGCCGTCATCAATCGAATCGATGCACGCAGGCAGGTGCGCGCGCGTGCACTCGTCGAGCGTCCGGATTCAATGCGACGCGATCGCAGGCCTTGCTGGAACGAGTTCGACGCTCGCCCTGGTCATTGCCCGGTGAAGTTCGGCTTGCGCTTCTCTGCCATCGCCGCGATGCCTTCGCGCCCGTCGCGCGTGCTCGCCATGCGCGCGAGCGTGAGGGCCTCGTCTTCGAGCTGGGCCTCCAGCGGCTGTTGCTGCGAACGCAGGAA
>FSVG01000511.1_pt1 | contig 12149 bp, 11 predicted proteins | sample 1637511 | NCBI WGS metagenome assembly FSVG01 (sample SAMEA3914816, study PRJEB12502) | metagenome | biome: forest; material: soil | place: USA | collected 2011-09-16 | depth 0.3 m
CCCGAAGCCAATCGCGCGGCGATTGCAGGCGAACTCACTACCGAACGCTATGTCGTGTCGTGGCGGCCGACCCTGCCGACGCCACCGGGCGTCGCGCCGTCGCTCGACCGGCTGACGAGCCAGATACTGGAGTGGGAGCCCGAACTGAAATCGGGCGACCTGCGGCTGCAAGTCACGTCGCCGGGGCGCGGCAACTTCATTTCCGGGGCGTTTCGGCTGGCCGACAAGAGCTGGCTCCAATTTCGCACTCGGCAACAAGTCCCGCAGCTTGGGCTGACGCTCAGCAGAATCCTCCTCGCGTTGACGCCGGCGGCGGCACTGATCCTGATCGGTGGATTGTTGCTGCGTCAGACATTGCGCCCGATGCGCGCTCTGGCTCAAGCCGCGCACCGCGTCGGTCATGGCGAGGTCGAGCATGTGCCAGAGCGCGGCCCGGCCGAGATGCGCGACGTGATCGGCGCGTTCAACACGATGCAGTCGCGGATCCATCGCTTGCTGTCCGACCAGACTCAGGCGCTGGCGGCGGTCGGGCATGATTTCCGCACTCCCTTGGCGCGCCTCAACCTGCGCGCCGATTCGATCGAGGATGACGGCCTGCGCGACGCCGTGCAGCGCGACATTGTCGAGATGAACGAGATGATCGACTCGCTGCTCGCCTATCTGGCGGGCGATGGCGATAGCGAGCGGATCGTCGCGACCGACATTGCCGTCATGTGCTCGACGCTAGCCGACGACGCGGCCGATCACGGCCACGACGCAAGCTATCACGGGCCGGAGCATTGCGAGATTCGCGTGCGTCCGGTCGCGATCAAGCGCGCGCTGACTAACCTGGTCGACAATGCACTCCATCACGGCACTAGCGTCCAGATTCGGCTGGAGGCCAGCGCGGACCGAGCGGTCATCGCGGTCGAGGACAATGGCCCCGGCATCCCCGAGGAAGAGCGCGCCCACGTGCTCGAACCGTTCGTCCGGCTGGACGGCGCGCGGGCACGCGACACGCAAGGATTCGGTCTCGGCCTGTCGATCGTCCAGCGCGCGGTCGATGCCGAAGGCGGCACCCTGACCCTCGGCAACCGGCCCGAAGGCGGGCTGCGCGCGGCGATCTCTCTCCCTCGCAACTGACGGGCAACATTTCCTTACATCCGCGCTGCACTGCGGAAAATCACGCTCGCTACCTCCAACGTTCATCAAGCAAGGAGTAGTATCGTGAACGATCTGATCGGCCGCGTCGTCGATTTCGAAAAGCGAGTCTTTCCCAACAGCAACGCTTTGTACGCCCGGCTGGCGGCCAACGGGCAAAATCCCAAGGCGCTGATGATCTCCTGCGCCGATAGCCGCGTGGTGCCCGAACTGATCATGCAGGCGGAACCCGGCGACCTGTTCGTGTGCCGCAACGCCGGCAATATCGTGCCCCCGTTCGCGACCCAGAATGGCGGCGTGTCCTCGACCGTCGAATATGCCGTGATGGCGCTGGGCGTAAGCGACATCATCGTCTGCGGCCATTCCGACTGCGGCGCGATGAAGGCGCTGATGAATCCCGAGCAATTGGAGGGCATGCCCAATGTCGCCGCATGGCTGCGCCACAGCCACGCCGCCGAATGCGTGGTGCGCGCCGGTTATGGCGTGATGGACAATGCCGACCGAGTCCGCGCCGCCAGCCTCGAGAATGTCGTCGTCCAGCTCGCGCACCTGCGCACGCATCCGTCGGTCGCGGCCGGCATCGCGCGCGGTCAGATTTCGCTCCACGGCTGGTTCGTCGACATTCGCGCGGGCACGATCCTCGGCCTCGACGGTGTGAGCGGGCGTTTCCTGCCGATCAACAGCGACACCCCGCTGCCGGTGGCGCTGCCCGCCGGACGCCGCTTGGCGATGGAAGAGCCGATGGTCGAGGCCGCCGAATGACCTCCGCTGCCATCACCAATACCGCCGCGGACCGGCCCAAGGGCTTCCTGGTCCGCGACTTCACCGCCTCGATCGTCGTCTTTCTGGTCGCGATGCCGCTCTGCATGGGCATCGCGATCGCCTCCGGCGTGCCGCCCGAAAAGGGGCTGATCACCGGCATTATCGGCGGGCTGGTCGTCGGCTTCCTCGCCGGATCGCCGCTTCAGGTCAGCGGCCCCGCCGCCGGCCTCGCCGTTATCGTCTTCGAATTGATACGCGACCAGGGCCTGTCCGCGCTTGGACCCATCCTGATGCTGGCCGGACTGATCCAGGTCGTCGCCGGTATATTACGCATCGGCGGCTGGTTCCGCGCGATCTCGCCCGCCGTGGTGCATGGCATGCTGGCGGGTATCGGTATCCTGATCGTGGTCGGCCAGTTCCACGTCCTGTTCGACGCCAAGCCGTTGTCGAGCGGGCTCGCCAATCTGACCGCCATGCCCGGCCGCTTGCTCGGGCTCGATCCGACCAACGCCGCCGCGACCGAACTGGCGCTGGCGATCGCGCTGACGACGATCGCAGTCATGATCGGCTGGGAGAAGCTTCGCCCGGCATCGCTCAAGCTTGTCCCGGGCGCCTTGCTCGGCGTGATTGCCGGTACGCTGGTCGCGGTGATCTTCGGGCTGGAGGTCGCCAAGGTCGACGTGCCGCAATCGATCGCCGCCGCCGTTACTTTGCCCGAGGCGGGATGGCTGGCCAAGTGGATGGACCCCAAGGTGCTGACCGCAGCACTCGCCATCGCTTTCATCGCCAGCGCGGAGACATTGTTGTCGGCGGCCGCGGTGGACAAGATGCACAGCGGCCCGCGCACCAACTACAACAAGGAGCTGCGCGCTCAGGGCATTGGCAACCTGTTGTGTGGTGCCGCCGGCGCATTGCCGATGACTGGCGTGATTGTGCGCAGCTCGGCCAACGTCCAGGCAGGCGCGGTCACTCGGCTGTCGGCGATCCTGCACGGTGCGTGGATCCTGGGCTTCGTCGCCTTGCTCCCCTGGTTGCTGAGCGAGATTCCGATGGCGGCATTGGGCGCGGTGCTTGTCGTGACCGGCGCTCGATTGGTCAATGTCGGCCATGTCCGCGAGCTGTTCCATCACCACGGCGTCTTGCCCGCGGTGATCTGGGGTGCGACCTTGGTCACGGTGGTGATGGAGGATCTGCTAACCGGTGTGATCGTCGGCATCGGGCTTTCGCTGGTCGAAGTGCTCCCGCATGTCCGCCGCCTGCGTCTGGGCGTCGATCGTCACGACAATGACGAGCATCACGCGATCAGCCTGTCGGGCACGGCGACGTTCCTGCAGCTGCCCAAGCTGTCGGCCGCGCTGGAAAGCACGCCCGTTGGCCGGCCGGTCACGGTCGACGTCAACCAGCTCAAGGCAGTCGATCACAGCTGCGCCGAACTGTTCCGCGAATGGCTGCATCAGCGGCGGTCGGCGGGCGGCACCGTGACCGTGCTCAACGATTATGGTCGCCTGGCGAAACTCGCCGCCTAGCAATCTTTCGTTACGATCGGGACAAAAGCGGGCACAGCGCGCTTGATATCCCGGTCGGCATCCGGGCCCGACTTGTCACCGCCGACCCCAAGCGGCGAGAAGGCAAGCGGGTCCGGACGCAGGAGGAACTTCACGCTAGACCCGACAAGAAAGGGCCAGACATGAAGTTCCGCTATCTCTACGCCGCCGCGCTGATCGCCGGCGCAACGCCGGCCGCCGCACAGGATACCGATGCGCCGAAGCCGGTGACCGTATCAGGCAACATCGCCCTGGTCAGCGATTACCGTTTCCGGGGCGTGTCACAGTCCGACAAGGAGATGGCCGTTCAGGGCGGCATCACCGTCACCCACGAAAGCGGCGCCTATGCCGGCGCCTGGGCTTCGAACCTCGCCGGATGGGGCACGTTCGGCGGCGCCAATATGGAGCTCGACCTGTTCGCCGGGTACAAGGTGGCGGTCGGCGGAGCGACGATCGATGCCGGCCTGACCTGGTACATGTATCCCGGCGGCGCGGACCAGACCGACTTTGCCGAGCCGTATGTAAAGGTCAGCACGACTTTGGGGCCGGTCAATGCGCTGGCGGGCATCGCTTATGCGCCGAAACAGCGCGCGCTCGGCAATTTTTCGAACACGCCGGAAAGCCGCGGGCAGAGAGAGGATAACCTCTACCTGTGGGGAGACCTCAGCTCGGGCATCCCCGACACCGCAGCCACGGTAAAGGCGCATCTGGGCCATTCCAACGGCAATCCCGGCCTCGGCCCCAACGGCACCAGCGTGACGCCGACCGGGGAATATTGGGATTGGTTGCTCGGGCTCGATTATGTCGTCGGGCCGGTGACGCTGGGCGTGGCCTATGTCGATACCGATATCGGCAAGACGCAATCGGCCTATCTGCTGCCCAATTTCTCGTCGACCAAGGATGGGTCGAGCATTGCCGGGTCCAAGGTGCTGTTCTCGGTCAGCGCCGGGTTCTGACGATCCGCATCCACCGCCGGGGCTGCCCTCCCGGCGGACTGCGCGGCCATTGGATTGGGGCGCTTCGCATACTCCATCATTGACGCGGCGCGTCCGGCGGCAGACGTAAGGCCGGTATCCGATGACCGGGCGAGCGCGCTACATGACTGGACGATTCGACAGGATTCCCGTTTGACCGCCGCCACTTCCGACACTGCTACGGACATCGCCACCGCGCCGCGTCAGGATTGGCGGCGGTTCGCGCTGTATCTGCTGCTCGGGTTTTCGGCCGGGCTGCCGTTCTACATGTTCTCGACCGTGCTGTCGGCGCGGCTGGCCAAGCATGGCGTGGACATCGTCCTGATCGGCTTCTTCGGCTGGGTCTCGTTGTTGCCGACCCTCAAGTTCGCCTGGGCGCCCCTGATGGACCGATTCGCGGTGCCGGGATTCGGCCGCTTCTACGGCAAACGGCTCGGCTGGATCATGCTCGCGCAGATCGGCATCTTTCTGTCGATGGTGGCGATGGCGTTCACTTCGGCCGACACGAACCTGCCGCTAGTCGCCTTGTTCGCGACGTTGCTCGCCTTCTGGACCACGACGCTGGAGGTATCGGCCGATGCCTGGCGCATCGAATTGGCACCGACGGCCGAGGAGCAGGGGCCGCTGACCGCCGCGAACCTGTGGGGTTATCGCAGCGCGATGGCGATCTCTTCGCTGGCGGCGCTGGCGGTGGCCGACCATGCCGGCTGGACCTGGGGATACCTTGCCGTCGCGGTCGGCGCGTTCCTGCCGCTGCCAATCCTCGCGAGCATGCGCCGGGCCGATGCGGCGGGCGGCGGGCGCGCCATCGCCCTGACGAGTGGCCTGATGGCGAGCGCGGTCGTGCTGCTGGGCTCGCTCCTGCTGACTGCCGGGGTCGGCTGGCTGGTGCTGCGAGCCGCGGCCGATATCGGCATCGGCCCCAAGACCGATGTGAAAACCGCGGTGCTGGTGCTGTGTCTGTTGCCGTTCGTGATCCTGGCAGTCGCGCTGCCGTGGATCGTGCGGTTGCCGGCGTCGCATTGGGCGCGGCAATCAACCTGGCTGGGACCGTATACCGATATCTTCTGGCGGTTCCGCTACACCGTGCTGCCGCTGCTCGGCTTCGTCACCTTCTACCGGATGGGCGACGTGCTGACCCTGTGGGGCGTCAAGCCGCTCGAGATCGCCGCGAAGTACGACCTGACGACGATGGGGGTCGCGGACGGCATCATCACCACCCCGTCGAGCATGGCAGGGGTCGCGCTGGGCGCGTTGCTCGCGGTGCGGCTGCGGATGGTCTGGGCACTGGTCATCGGCGCGGTCGGGTCGGCGTTCGGCAACTGGATCTTTGTCTGGCTGTGGTACGCCCCGCCCAGCGCCTTGGTGATCTACACCGCGACCGCGCTCGACCAGTTCGCGCACGGACTCGAAGGAGCGGTGTTCGTCGTCTATCTGTCGATGCTGGTGAACCCCAAATACCCGGCTGCGCAATACGCGTTCCTGTCGGGGTTCGCGTTCCTGTTGCCAAGATTGCTGCAGGGCGCCGGGGGCAATATCGTCGAGGCGATCGGCTATGACGGTTTCTTCTGGCTGTCCGGCACGCTCAGCCTGGCGGCGGTCGTGTTCCTGCCGTTGATCGCCAACGCAAAGCCGCGACCGGACGATTCATGATCGACATCGACCAAGCCTTCGCCCCCGCGCTTTCCTATGTCGAAGCTGGCCGCATTCCCGGCGCGACGCTGGGCGTCGTCACCGCGAGCGGCGAGCGCGCGGTACGACTCACCGGCGATGCCGCGCTTGTGCCGGAGCCGGAGGTGCTGACCGAGCAGCATTGGTTCGACCTCGCCTCGGTGTCGAAGGTGATCGCGACCACGACGATGATCCTGCGCCTCGCCGATGAAGGCCGCCTCGATCTCGACCGCCCGCTGACCGATGCCATCCCCGATCTGCGCCAATACGATGTCGCGAACGCCGCCGAGCGCAAGCTGACGTTCCGCGACTGCCTCGCCCATCGCACCTTCCTGCCCGCGGTCGAGCCGGTCTACACCTATGGCGACGACCCGAAGCGGCTGCGCGCCTTCGTCCTGCAGCGCGACTGGCGGCACGGCCCGCCGGTCTATTCCGACATCAACTTCATTCTGCTCGGCATCGCGATCGAGCGACTCACCGGGCAGCCGCTCTCGGACTGGCCGCTGGGCGAGGGCTTGAGCTACGGCCCGCCGCCCGGCCCGGCGGTCGCGACCGAACGATGCGCCTGGCGCGAGCGCGTGCTCAAGGGCGAGGTGCATGACGAGAATTGCGCGGCGCTGGGCGGCGCGGCCGGCCATGCCGGACTGTTCGGCACCGTCACCGGGGTGCTCGACTTCGCGCAAGGCCTGCTCGACGGCAGCGGCGCGTCGCCCGCTATGCTGGCGGCGATTCGCACGCGCCAGAACGAGCATCGCACCTGCGGCTGGGATGCCGCGTATCCCGGTTGGCCCGGCGGCGATGCCTGTTCGAGCGAGACGATCGGCCATACCGGCTTTACCGGCACTGGCTTCTGGGTCGATTTCGAGCGTGGCGTGGCCTGGACATTGCTGACCAACCGGGTCCATCCAACTCGCCACTTCGACAGCGGTATCTTCGAGCTACGTCCCAAAACCGGCAATGCGGTGATCGCCGCGCTGGATTCCTACAAATAGTTGCTTTTCCGCGAGTGCGCGGCTATGCGCGCCCTCTTCCGAGCGATGCGGATACAAAACGGCCCGGCCATCAAGGGCTGCCGCGGCAGTTTGTGCATCGCTAAACCGAAAGGACGAAAATGCCCAAGCTCAAGACGAAGAGCGGCGTCAAGAAGCGCTTCAAGCTCACCGCAACCGGTAAGCTGAAGCACGGCGTCGCTGGCAAGCGCCACCGACTCATCAGCCATAATGGCAAGTATATCCGCCAGAATCGCGGCACCAAGGTGCTGTCCAAGGCCGACACCGCAACGGTTAAGGCCTGGGCGCCTTACGGCCTGAGCTGAGGAGTTAGAGAGATATGGCACGCGTCAAACGGGGTGTAACCACCCGCGCAAAGCACAAGAATATTCTCGAACAGGCCAAGGGCTATTCGGGTCGTCGCAAGAACACGATCCGCATCGCTCGCCAGGCCGTCGAAAAGGCCGGGCAATACGCCTATCGCGACCGCAAGGTTAAGAAGCGTGCGTTCCGTGGCTTGTGGATTCAGCGCATCAACGCCGGCGTCCGCGCCGAAGGCCTGACCTATTCGCAGTTCATGCACGGGCTGAAGCTGGCGGGCGTCGAGCTCGACCGGAAGGTCCTGGCCGACATCGCGATGCACGAGGGTGAAGCGTTTAGCGCCATCATCGCGCAGGCGAAGGCGGCTCTGCCCCAGGCCGCCTGAAGCGACCTGTAGCGAGTAAAAGTGATCGGGGCGTCGGTGGCAACACCGGCGCCCTTTTCGTTTCGGGAGGGATCGTTGGTCGAACTGAGAGCGATGCAGGACAGCGATTTCGCGTGGCTGCTGGGCGAGGGCCCGGCACCGGCGAACGCGCCGAACGTGTGCGAGGGCAACGTCGCCCCGCATGAGGTGATCGAGCTGATCCGTGGCGTCGCGGCGCGTAATCGCGATGCGATCGGCAGCGATGTCGCCTGGCTGATGGTCCACGACAGAGAAGCGGTCGGCATGATCAGCTTCACTCGGCCGCTCGACGGCAAGCGGCCGGAGATCGGATACGGCGTCGCCGACAGCCGCCAGCGGCGCGGCCATGCCACCGGCGCGATCGCCGCATTGCTGCCGATCGCTCGCACGGCGGGCTTTGACGGCTTGACCGCGGAGACCGGGACCGACAATCGGGCATCGCAAGTGGTGCTCGAACGAAACGGCTTCACGCGCACCGGCGAACGCACCGACCCAGAGGACGGCGAGCTCTACACATGGACGATCGGACTGAACGATGAGTGACCTCGACCAGATGCGCGGCGACTTGCTGGCCGCGATCGGCGCCGCCGACCTGACCGCGCTGGAGGACATTCGCGTGTCCGCGCTCGGCAAGTCGGGCAGCGTGACTGGCTTGCTCAAGACGCTGGGCGGCATGTCGCCGGAGCAGCGCCAGGTCGAGGGGCCGCGCATCCATGGGCTGCGCGAGGCGGTGACCGAGGCGCTGACCACGCGCAAGGCCGGGCTGGAGCGCGCCGCGCTCGACCAAAGGCTGGCGAACGAGACGCTCGACATGACGCTGCCCGCCGAGGTGCCAGGCGCCGGCACGGTGCATCCGGTCAGCCAGGTAATGGACGAACTCGCCGAAATCTTCGCCGATCTGGGCTTCGCCGTCGCAACGGGTCCGGAGATCGAGGACGACTGGCATAACTTCACCGCACTCAACATTCCCGAGAGCCACCCCGCGCGGGCGATGCACGATACGTTCTATTTCCCGGATGCGCCGGACGGGGAACGGAAAATGCTGCTCCGGACTCACACCAGTCCCGTGCAGATCCGCACGATGGTCAATCAGAAGCCGCCGATCCGCATCATCGCGCCGGGCCGCACCTATCGCTCGGACTCCGACGCCACCCACACACCGATGTTCCATCAGGTCGAGGGGCTGGTGATCGACAAGGGGATCACGCTCGGCCATCTGAAATGGACGCTCGAGACGTTCCTGAAAGCCTATTTCGAGCGTGACGACATCGTGCTCCGCCTGCGCCCGAGCTATTTCCCCTTCACCGAGCCATCGGCGGAGGTCGATGTCGGCTACACGATCCAGAACGGCAAGCGTGTTATCGGCGGCTCGGACCATTGGATGGAAGTGCTGGGCAGCGGCATGGTCCACCCCAAGGTGATCGCCGCCTGCGGGCTCGACCCCGACGAGTGGCAGGGCTTCGCGTTTGGCTGCGGGATCGATCGCCTCGCGATGCTCAAATACGGGATGGATGACCTGCGCGCATTCTTCGACGGCGATATCCGCTGGCTCAAACATTACGGGTTCGCGGCGCTGGATGTGCCCACGCTGAGCGGGGGAGTCGGCGCATGAAATTCACGTTGAGCTGGCTCAAGGAGCATCTCGAGACGACCGCCGATCTCGACTCGATCGTCGAGGCGCTGACCCGTGTCGGGCTGGAGGTCGAGGGAGTCGACAATCCAGGCGAGAAGCTCGCCGCGTTCAAGATAGCACGCGTGCTCGTCGCCGAGCGTCATCCGCAAGCCGACAAGCTGCAGGTACTGACGGTCGATGCCGGCGACGGCACGCCGCTTCAGATCGTCTGCGGCGCAGCCAATGCGCGTGCGGGGCTGGTCGGCGTGCTCGGCCTGCCCGGCGCGACGGTGCCGGCCAATGGCATGGTGCTGAAAGTGTCGGAGATTCGCGGGGTCGAATCGAACGGTATGATGTGTTCGACTCGCGAGCTTGAACTCGGCGACGACCATGACGGTATCATCGAGCTACCCGCCGATGCGCCGGTCGGCGCGGCCTATCCAGACTATGCCGGGCTCAACGATCCGGTGATCGACGTCAGCATCACACCGAACCGGCAGGATTGCATGGGCGTCCGCGGCATCGCGCGCGATCTGGCGGCGGCTGGGCTGGGGACGCTCAAGCCATTGGCCGAGGCCTATCGCATGACGTCGCTTGAGCCGGTCGCGGGCGAGGGGCGCGGACCCGATGTGCGGACCGACGATCCGGAAGGCTGCCCGGCTTTCTACGCTCAAGCGGTCTCAGGCGTGACCAACGGCGCTGCGCCGAAATGGATGAGCAGCAAGCTCACTGCGATCGGCCAGAAGCCGATCTCCGTGTTGGTCGACATCACCAATTTCGTGTCGGTCGATTTGGGGCGTCCGCTGCACGTCTATGACAAGGCCAAGCTCTCGGGCGGCCTCGTCGCGCGCAAGGCGACGGCGGGCGAACAGGTGCTGGCGCTCAACGGCAAGACCTACACGCTCGACCCGAGCATGACGGTCATCGCCGACGATGCGGTGGTCCACGATATCGGCGGCATCATGGGCGGCGAGCATTCGGGCGTGTCGAACACGACGACCAACGTCATCATCGAATGCGCCTATTTCGATCCCGACCATATCGCACTGACCGGACAGAAGCTCGGCCTGACCAGCGACGCACGCCAGCGGTTCGAGCGTGGCGTCGATCCGGCGTTCCTCGATGACGGACTCGCGATCGCAACGAAGCTGGTACTCGACCATTGCGGCGGGACGGCGAGCGGCATCACACGCGCAGGTCAGCCGCCGGTCGCGGCGCGCACGATCAAGTACGATCCGAGCCGCGCCGAAACGCTGGGCGGCCTCGCCATCGCCGCGGACCGGCAGAAGGCGATCCTCGGGAGCCTCGGCTTCGCGGTCGCGGGCGACTGGACTGTCACCGTCCCCAGCTGGCGCCGCGACGTCGATGGCACCGCCGATCTGGTCGAGGAAGTCATCCGGATCGAGGGGATCGACAACGTCCCCACCGTTCCGCTGTCACGCATCCCAGGTGTAGCAACCCCGACCGCGACGCCCGAGCAGAAGCTGGAGCGCAAGGTCCGCCGTGCCGCCTCTGCGCGCGGTCTGGACGAGGCCGTGACGTGGAGCTTCCTGTCGCAAACCGAAGCCGATGCGTTCGGCGGCGGCGCCTGGACGCTCGCCAACCCGATCAGCGAGGACCTCAAGGTCATGCGGCCCTCGCTGCTGCCCGGCCTGCTGTCGGCGGCAGCGCGCAACCTCAATCGTGGCGCGATAAGCGTTCGTCTGTTCGAACTGGGCCGCCGCTATCTCGCCTACGCCGAGCACGCGACATTGGGCGTAGTGTTGGCGGGCGACAAGCGCGCGCGCGGTTGGCAAGCCGGCAAGGCCGCACCCTATGACGCGTTCGACGCCAAGGCCGAGGCGCTGGCGCTGCTCGCCGCCGCCGGTGCGCCGGTCGACAATCTGCAAGTGATGGGAGAGGCCGGTGACACCTGGCACCCCGGCCAGTCGGGCACATTGCGGCTCGGGCCAAAGACCGTGCTCGCCGCGTTCGGTATGCTTCACCCGATGACCGCCAAGGCGTTCGACCTGGATGGCCCCGTCGCCGCGGTCGAACTCTATCTCGACGCGATTCCGGCCAAGCGCAGCAGCGGTTTCATGCGCCCGGCCTACGCACCGCCCGCGCTGCAACCGGTCAAGCGCGACTTCGCCTTTACAGTGCCGGCCGATCTGACCGCCGACTCGCTGGTCCGTGCGGTCCGCGGATCGGACAAGACCGTCATCACCGCCGCTCGCGTGTTCGACTTGTTCGAGCGCGACGGCATCAAGTCGATGGCGATCGAGGTGACGCTGCAACCGTCGGACAAGAGCTTCACGGATGCAGAGCTGAAGGCGATCGCCGACAAGGCCATCGCCGCGGCAACCAAATTGGGCGCGACACTAAGGGGATAAGTTCGACGGCAAGCGGCGGGATGGCGGTCGCGGACCGGGATGAGAAGGGGATGCAATGGCCGAAACCGACTTCCCCGCTCTGGCCCGCGCCGCACACGCCGCCGCCGACTATCGCCGCGCCATCGCAGTCGCCGGGACTACGCCCGTCGCAAGCTACGCCGCGATGCTTGATGCCTTCGCCGCGCCAACGCCGGAGACCAGTGGTGATGCGGACGCGATCATCGCCGAACTGATCGAGCGGGCAACGCCCGGCATCCGTGCATCGACCGCGCCGCGCTTTTTCGGCTGGGTGATCGGGCAGTCCCATCCGACCGGGGTCGCCGCCGACTGGCTGGTGTCGGCCTGGGGTCAGAATGCCGCC
>FSVG01002113.1_pt1 | contig 11983 bp, 9 predicted proteins | sample 1637511 | NCBI WGS metagenome assembly FSVG01 (sample SAMEA3914816, study PRJEB12502) | metagenome | biome: forest; material: soil | place: USA | collected 2011-09-16 | depth 0.3 m
ACGCTCCGTCCGCTTACCGTCGTCGTCGCGTTTGCCGATGCCTGAGCGCGGGGCGCTGTGCCCCCATCGACCTTAGGCTCCGCCGTTTGACGCATGTATTGACAGCGGGAGCGCAGGGCTTCCCTTCAGAGTTGCAAACGCATCGGACCCGAGGACGGCTCGGCTGCGTGCGTCAATCAACGGGGCGAAGTCGCCAGGTGTTGGGGACGGCCCAACAGGTCAACACGCGATCGCATGGCGTGGTTCGGTCAATCGCCGGCAAGGGACGTCGACAACGTTGATCGCTTGTCCGTGCCGCGGACCAGGTCTACGCGCAGATAGGGAGCTCGCGACGGGTGGGTGGTATGAATGACAAGCGCGCGTTTATTCGCTCGCTGCGCACGTCATGATTATCCTTATAATCATGACGCCACATTAATTGCCAGAACGCCCACTTGCCGCAATCGAGCTTGCCCATGTCCCCTGCCCAATCGCCGTCTTCGAGGCCGTTTCTCCTAGGCAAACCACCGGCCACGCGCTACGCGCCCGACCCCGCCGAGCGGGCCTCGGACATCCACATCACGGACGCCGACGTCCTGGCCGTCATCGACGCCCGCGGGGGGTCGACCTACTCGGCGTCGGTGGACACGGGGCTGGCCAATCGGTTCCCGTTCGTGGACGCGGCCGAGCGCCACAAGGCCGTCCAGCGGGCCCTGAAGTCCGGCGCGGTCGTGCGCACGCCCATGGGGGTCTTCCGGCGCCCGCCGCGCGACGACGAGTAGGTCGCCCCGATGTCCGAGCCCGCGCTGGCGCCCTCCCCTCCTCCCAAACGGCCGCGGGGCCGCCCGCGGGGCACCCAGGCGCTCGTCCTGCGCCCGGGCAGCGACGCCCGGGCCGTGGGGGTGCACCACGTGGCGTTCCTGCGCGCCTGCCTGCTCGGGCTCGACCTGCGACCGGCGTTCGAGCGCTACCTGGCGTTCGGCGAGACGACGTCGGACCTGCGCCACATCGAGGCGCGCCGGCGCGATCTGCTGGCCCAGGTGGTGGAGTCCGGGCGCCGGCTGGCGCTGGCCCAGCCGGGCGACCCGACGCTCGCGCGCGACGTCGAACTGCTCAAGATCGACGCGGCGCCGGCCAAGGCCGTCATCCTGCCCACGCTGGACGAATGGGTGGCCGTCGAGGGACTGGACCTGGACATGTGGTCGGAGGCCGAGCTGCTGGCCGAATACCAGGCCGCCCACGGTCTGGACAACCCCGAGACCCTCGAGGCGGCCGAAGGCGCCGCCGACCTGGTCAAGGAGCGCGTGCGCGCCTTGAACCGGCTGGCCGGGCTGATTGCCACGGCCCCCACGCCGGCCGACAAGATCGAGGCCTGGTTTGCCCGACCGGTGGTGCTGCGGCTGCGCAATGTGGGCATCGTGACACTCGAAAACCTCTTTCAGTTCGTCAACGTGCACGGTTTTCGCTGGTACGGCAAGGTGCGCGGGTTCGGGGCGCGGCGGGCGCAGCAGGTCGTGGCCTGGCTGGCCGCGCAGTCAGAAGCCCTCAACCTGGTGCTGCGCGACGGGCTCGATGAGCCGAAATCCCATCGCGCGCTCCGGCTGGGCACGGCGGCCCGCCAGCTCGTCCTCCAGCCCCGGTTCGGGCTGGTTCCCCTCGAGCAGCTCGCCCTCCCCGCCCCGCTGCTTGGGCTGGACGGCGTCTTTCGCAGCCGCCTGCCCAATGCGTTGGAGGCCACCGATGACCTGCAGGCGTTGACCCGTTGGCTGAGCCGGTATGACGAGCGGCCGGCAACGCAGCGCTCCTACCGCAAGGAAGTGGAGCGGTTCGTCCTGTGGATGGCAAGTGTCCAGAAAAAACCCGTTTCATCGGCCAGCGCGATCGACTGCCAGGCCTACCGCGCGTTTCTCACCGCCGTGCCGGCGACGTGGGTGAACGCCGCGCCGGTGGAGCGGACGGACCCGATGTGGCGACCCTTCCGCGGGGCGCCCTCCCCGTCCAGCCAGAAGCAGGCGCTGGTCATCGTTCAGACGATGTTCGAAGGGCTGCGCGACGCCGGCTACCTGGTCGCCAACCCGATGCGCGCGGTGATGAAGGGGTTTTCCTTGCCCGCCGCCAAGCTCAACGTCACGCGCTCGTTCACCGAGGCCGAGTGGGCGCACGTCCAGCGCTGCGCGCAAGGCGAGCCCGAGGCGTTCACGCGGCGTCGGCTGATTTGCCTGCTCGAGCTGCTGGTGGGGTCCGGCATCCGGCTCGACGAGCTGGCCAAAGCCCGGCGGCGCGACCTGCGTTCGGAGACCCTGCCCGGGCTGCCGGCGACCTGGGTGCTCTCGGTCACCGGCAAGCGCAACAAGACACGCGACGTCCCGCTGGCTGACGACATCGTCGCGTGCCTGAACAAGCACGCGCAGGATTTCAGAGCGCTCGAGGAAAGCGACGGGACGAGTCACGCCGACCAACCGCTCATCTTCGCCTTGGAAGGATCGGTCCCGCAGTGGAGCCTGTCGGGGGGACGGGTTCAGCAGAGCGTCGTTGCCGAGCAAGGCGGCGGCGCCCTTTCGGCTGCGGGGATCTACCGGATGCTCAAGCGCTTCTTTGCCCGAGCCGCGGCCACCGCGGGTGCCGCGGGCCTGGAGGCCCCCCGTTTTGAGGCGAGCTCGACACACTGGATGCGCCACACGTTTGCGCGGCAGTCGCTCGTCGACGGCGCACCCCTGGAAGTGGTCAGTGAGCTGATGGGGCACGCCAGTATCGACACGACGTCGATCTATTCGACCCAGGAACTGGCGCGCAAGATCGGCGCGGTGCGGCTCAAGCGTCGTCGCCAGCCCCTCCCCGCCTGACCGGCCAGGAGGGGGTGGAACCGTTCCACCCCCTCACTGTGGGGCCTCTCTGTAGGACTGTGAAGTGGGACTGAACCGCGCGCATCGCGTCCGGCGGGCCGGGGGTGGAACGGTTCCCCCCCCCTGCCTCCAACTCCTTCCGAGGATGTTGCCCCCCTCAATCGCGGCCTCGCGCTCGCGGGAAGTGTCCGCAACCAGAGGGTGCGCCAGCCACGATCGGTCGATTCGGTGCGGCTCATGCGCCGTCGGCAGGCTCCGGCTGGATCACCATGAGTGGGGGTGGAACGGTTCCACCCCTCCCCTATCGCTGCTGAGAAACTTCCCATTCCGCGAACTTCGGCGGGCGGGGGTGGAACGGTTCCACCCCCCGTCGCCCGCTCATTCCGGGGAAGTTGCCCCGCCCCAAGCTCACACCAGGGGCTCGCTCGACTTTGTCCGCGAGCCAACCGGGCAGCAGCCTTGACGCGGGTCGATTCGACCTCGACGGCGGCGCGGCCGGGCGGTGGGAGATCGGGGCAAGCGCCGCCGGCAGGGTTTCCGATCCGATGAGCAACGACAAATGGAACCGGTTCCATTTCCATCCGCTGGGCGTGAGACGACCCTGAACGCATCCCTCGGAGCCGCCCACTGTCGTTCAACCGCGAGACCAAAAAAAAGAGGGGGTGGAACCGTTCCACCCCCTCTGCGTCGCTGTTGAAAGGGCCAGCCGTCCCCTGCACAGTCACTTCAATCGAAGGAAGGCCTCGATGGCCTTTTGCAGCCCGGCGGCCCGCTCAGCACTCACCACGCCTGGCGCGAGGGTCACGGTGACGCCGCCCTTGGCGGTGAAGGCCAGGGATCCCACGGTCTTGTCCCCGGCCGCAATCGCCAGCGATGCCGGGGGGTGGAACGGTTCCACCCCCTTGTGCTCGCTCGCGAGCAAGCGGTTGAAGACCTCCCCTGCACTCAACGCCAGGCCGGAGGCCTTGATGGACTTCGCGCGGTTCAAGAGCGCACTCGAATCCGCATCGAGCGCATCCTTGAGAGGCTTGGACCACCGAAATTGAATCTCGAAAGGCGTCGGGAAGGCGTCGACGACCTCATGCGGCAAGTCGGCCAAAGCCAGCGCCTTGCCGACGGCACTCAGGTCAGCGCCGACCGCGTCCGCCAGCTTGCGGTTGGACGGAAACAGACCCTCGGTGAGTGCCCGGCGGTACATCACGCCCTGCTCCCACGGCGACAGATCCTTGCGGCCCCGGTTCTCGCGATCCATTTCGACGAACAGCGCCTGGTCATCGATGCTGTCGACCATGGCCAACACCGGCAGGCCCAGCCGCTTGCACGCTTCCAGGCGCCGATGCCCGAACACCACCTCGTAGCCGCCGTCGGCGGCCGGCCGCACCTTGATGGGCTGAACATTGCCGCCCGCCGACGCCACTTCGCTCTTGAGCTCTTCGAACGCCGTGCCGGCGAAGCTGCGCGTGTCGCGGTTGGCAAACCGGCTGTGGCGAATCTCGCCCGGATCGAGCAGCCGCGCGGGCTTGGCCCCCTCCCACGCCTGCAGATCGACCAGCGCCTCGTCCAGGCGGCTGCGCAGCTCGTCGGTCTTTTCCGCCTTGGCCTTGAGCTCGTCGTTCTCGCGCAGGAGTTCAGACCGCTGGCCCTGGGCAAACTCCATCATCGCGCCCGGCGCGGTGCGCGGGCGGCGCGCCTCGGCCTCGGTGGGCGAGCCGGCGGACTCCGAGAGCGCCGGGGCGACGCCGGGAAGCCCGGCGAAGTTGATCTTCGAAGCCTTGTCTCGCAGACTCATTTCACGCTCCCGTCTGGTTGGCCCAGACCGCCTCGATCTGTTGTTCGACGAGCTCGCACATGCGGTCGTACGCATCGCGCGCCCGGGCCATGGTCTTGGAGTTCATCGAGCCCCGCGGCATGTCGTAGACCGTGCCGAATTCGGCGCTCGCCGTCGCAGCGACGGCGGTCTTCGGGATCTCGATCGGCAGGACCTTGTCGCCGTAGGCCTCCTGGATCCACTGGCGCACGACGCTCGAGGCGGCGTCGCTCGACTCCACGCGGCTGAGCAGGACGTCGATGAACTCGAAGCTCTTGTCCTGGCCGCGGCTGCGGATCAACTGGGTGCACAAGTCGCTGAACAAGTCCCAGAACTGCGCGCTCGACGCGAAGTCCAGCGCCGAGGGCGGCAGCGGCATGATCACGCCGTCGGCGGCCATCAGCGCGTTGATGGTCACGTAGGACAGGGCAGGGGGGGTGTCGATCACGATCACGTCGTACTTCTCGCGCGCCTGGTCCAGGCCCCGATCGAGCACGCGCCAGAACTCGAATCCCGCGTCCCTGGCCTGGCGCGCCGGCAGCGCGAACTCGGCGCCGAAGAGCAGGGGGGCGGCACACACCAGGTCGATGCCTGGCCAATAGCTCTCGCGGATCGCGTAGTTCAGATCCTCTTCGTCGCCGCTGAACAGCAGCATGGCCGTGTGCTCATGCTCGACCTCGGCGTCGGGAAGGACGCCGAACAAGGTCGTCGCCGAGCCCTGCGGATCCAGGTCGACGACCAGGACCCGGTGACCGCGCATCGACAGCCCCTGGGCGAGAGTGACGGCACTCGTCGTCTTGGCCACGCCGCCCTTGAAGTTCGACACGGTGATCGTGATGCCGGCCGCGCCAGGCGGGCGCATGTGCGACGTCCGCAATTCACGCGCCCATTGCTGGGCCTCTGTCATGGACCACTCGCGCCGATTGCCGACCATGCCGCCCACGGGCAAGCCCGCATCACTGCCTTTGGCGATTCGGTAGGCAACCTTCGACTTGTCGACGCCACACAGGTCGGCCAACTGCGCGACGCTCAGGGTCGGGGCGGCCTTCGTTGCCGTCGGAGGTAACATCGCCGTGCGGATCTGTCCCATCATGGCCCCGACGCGAGCGGCTTGAGCCTCGATGTCCGCCAACGATTGGCGCTTGATTGTCTGTCTGATGTCCATCGCTTTCTTCGCAAAATCGCAGTTGTACGATTATGTGTGAGATGGCTGAAAAAACGAAGACAGACCGAAGATTGCGAGAGTGCGTCGCTTTCCGAGGCGTTTAAGCCCGGAGAGGTCCCGAGATTTATAGAAGAAGGATCGAAAGCCTTAAATACCTTAGGTGCGGTGGATAACTTGCTTTTCTTATTTAAAATCAACAAGTTACGCGTCAATATCGACGCGTCATGTCCACCTTCTACCCGCTCGCGTCCGCCTTTAACCCGCTCGTGTCCGCAAGCCACCCGGGACGCGTCCAGGCTCTAACCGCGTGCTTTGACAGGCGCCAAACGCACGCCCAGCACGGTTGTGGACAACTCAAACAAGCCGGCAGAGCCTCTGTCCAGCTTTTACCCGGCCCGAAATCGACCGACCGGAGCCGCCCGCGCCTCAAGTGTCCAGCTTCTAACCGAGCGAAATTTCTGCCGTGGCGAACCGCCAACTCGAAATGTCCAGCCTTTAACCGGATGTTTTGACGATTTTTCGCAGACGCACTGTCCAATCGTCTGTGGACGTATACTCGCTGCATGGCGACAACCGCTCCACCGCGATCCGCAGAGCATACGGGCGAGGGCTCCGCAGCGGCCACGCTTCGAAAGCCGCACGAGATGATCGTGATGGTGCCACGCGCCGGCCGCGTCACCATCACCGGTCGCCGCCTGTACAACGTCCTGCTGCAGGTCTCCCAGTCCAAGCTCGTCGTGGCCGGTGAGATGCCGCCGGCCGATTTCCTGTTCGAAGCGCCGCTGGCGGCGCTGCTGAAATCGACCGGCTCCAACGGCGACGACCGCACCGCCGCCAAGCGCTACCTGAGCGAGATGCAGGACATCAAGGTCGACTGGCAATCGACCGCGCCCGGCGACGGCACCAAGTGGAAGAGCCTGAACATGCTCTCCCAAGCCGAGATCGAACTGCGCCACGGTGAGAACTGGTGCCGGTGGGCGTTCCCGCCAGACATCATGGGGGCGCTGTTTTCGCCGGAACGGTGGGCGCGGATCGATCTGGACGTGCTCAAGAACCTGAGCAGCGTGCCGTCATTGGCCTTGTACGAGATCTGCGCGCGCTACCGCGACAGTCCCGGCGGCCTGACGAGTCGCCAGACGCCGGCCTGGTGGCTGGACGCGCTCAGCTCCGGGCCGGCCGGCGCCGAAAAGCGCGAGTGGCGCAAGTTCAAGAACGAGCGCGTCAAGGATGCGGTCACCGAGATCAATGGCGGCACCGATCTGGAGATCGAGCTCATCGAGCATAAAGAGGGCAGGGCGGTCAAGGAAGTCCAGTTCGCGGTGCGACGCAAGCAGCGGGTGCAGCGCCCGGTCGTCGAGGCGGGTCCGGTGGACGTCGGGTTCGTGCTGCGCGCCGCCACCCTCGGGGTGCCAGAGACCAAACTCGACGGGCTCATTCGCGAGTTCGGGCTCGACGCGGTCCAGGCCAAGGTCGACCTGCTCGAGAAGCGCTTGATGAATCGCACGCTCAGCAAGCTCGACAACCCCCTGTCCTATCTGCGCGCCTTGCTTCGCAACGCGGAGCCCCTCGAGGTGGCATCCGCAGAAACTCGCGCCGTGCAGCAGGCGCTGCCGCTGGCGCCCAAGGTGGTCCCCGGGGTCGCGGCCGTGGCCGGCAGCAGTTGGAAAGAGACGCGCTATGCCGAGCTTTCCGCGGAACTCGCGACCATGCCCGTGGAAGAGCGCGCACCGCTCGTGGACCTGGCGCGCGCCGAGATGATCGAGCGCGGCTTGTGGACGGCCGTGACCTCACGCCGGGCAGGGCAGGGCGACGTCTTGCATGGACCCTTCGGCGCGGTGCTGCGCAAGGTCTATGGCGTTGCGAAGTACGGCCCCCGCTGGGATCAGGAACCGGCAGATCAGGTGGCGTCCTGAATGGACGACGGGCCGGCAGCCGGCGGTCTCAGCGGACGGCGCGCGCGCCGTCCGCTCAGGCACACCTGGAGCGAGACGAGCCGTGTGAGCTGACGCAAAGGCGGCCGTACAGCTGAAGGAAGGGGGTGGCTGGCGGCAACGGCCGCCGACAGGATCCTTTCGAGCGGTAGCGTTGCGGGCGAGGAGGCGCGCCGCCGCGGCGCCGAAGCCGATCGGTGCAGTGGCCGGCCCGAGCAGCCTGACGGCTCGACGCTACGCGAGCAGTCCCCTTTCGCGCATGAGATCGGCGAGCCCTTGCTCCTCGAGCGCGTACTCGCCGTGGGCCGCCCGCCAGGCGAGCGACTTTCCCTGCAACGCCTCGAGCGCACTCTGCACATTCGGCACGTCGACCTTCACGGTGCTCTCCGGGTCAAGCTGGGCCAGCTGCTCGCTGTACGCGGTCAACGACGCGGCCGCGTAGGGGGTGTAATCCTCCCCTTGCGTGGCCATGACGCGCAACACCGCGCCCTGCAACGGCGTGAGCGCACGCACGACCTTCAACATGGCCACGTCGGACTCCTCAATGGCGGCCGCGACGGCCGCCTCGAACGCGTCATCGAGCTGCTGCGCGGGGGGGAACGCACCCTGCTCGTCGGGAAGGTCGCCGAGCGCCTGAACGAGCACCTCCGGGCGCCAGGCCGCCCGCTCGAAACCGCGCTCGGTGCGAGCGACATCGAGGGGGTGGGGCAGGCCGGCGTTGTCCACGAACCATTGCACGAAGCCGATGTCCAGGGGCGGGAAGTTGCGCATCATCGCCTTGAAGAACGCCTGATCCTTGCTGGCGCGCAGCAAGGCGAGCTTGGGGCGGCTGGAGCCGGTGGCCACGATGCGCAGGCCAAAGTGAGCGCTGCTGTTGAGCTCGTCACGCGCGGCCTTCAGGGCGAACAGCGCGTTGTTGCCGCCCTCGGTGGTGGCCGCGTGTTGCGCCTCGTCGATCATCAGCACGAGGGGTGCCTTGAGACGATCAGACAGGGTGGCCAGCGCCGAAGACAGCGTCACCCCGGTGCCCAATCCAACCTTGGCCACGTCAAAGCCCAGGCCGCCGACGTTGACCTTGTCCAGGCCCGCTTTGCGAAACATCTTCAGCAGCGCGCCGTCCTCGTGTGCAAGCGCGGCGCGAATGAGCGAGACGATGGCCAGGCCCGGCTCGAGCGCCTTGTCGGCCCACAGGTCGACGTAGAGCACAGCCGCGCCCCGGTTGACGAGCGCGGGCATCAGGTCTTCGCGCAGAAAAGTCGACTTGCCGGTGCGCCGCGGCGCGGCCAGAAAGAGCCCGGAGCGTGCCGGCGCGAGCGCGCCGTCCGACAAGATGAGGTCGGCCAAGTCGTTAGCCAAGTCAGGGCGATGGAAGACGGGATCGGCCATGGTCGCTCCAGGAGGCGGGGAGGGGCGGGGAGAGCAGTTAGGGCGTTATATACCGAAATATACTGTCCTATAGCTAGCTATAGTAAGACAGGAGATCCCCGGTTTCAAGCCACGGGCGCGTCGATTAGGGTGTTCTATGGCGTCCTATACCAGCGGGCCAGCTTGCCTGAAAAGAGGTTGAGCCGCATTCAGTGACGGATGCGCATGCCCGTGTCGTCGAGCTGCGTTGGCGTCGCGGGGAAACGGCTTGAGCCAAGGGGGTCATGGTGCAGTTCCTGTCGAAGAGCGTGACCTCGCGAGTCCGTCGAACGATGTTGCGGAACCCGCGTTGGATCAACTTGGGGCTTACTTCCCGAAGACGAATTGCACGTGCGGATTCATCGGTAGTAGCCTTGGCCATTCGCCTCAACGCGCCTGCCGAGCCACGTCAACGCCCGGCCCCGGGGCCGGAGACACCGTTCTTGAACAACGGATGCCGCCACGATTGCGAGTTCCTCCGCTGCAAATGGAGGGGCGAAATGTCCTGGCTGCAGCATTCGCGCACTGGCTTGATGATCTGGATCACGCTCTGGGGCCCACCGGCCGGCTGGGCGCTGTGGGACGGCCCAGCCCAGAGCGATGAGCTCGATGATCCCCGGTCAGGAGAGCTTCGATGACCGCCGATTCGGGTTCGGCCGGGCCGGTCGGGCACCACCCGACCAGGCGTCAGTTCGAGCCGATGCGCGCGGGCGATGGCGCCGCGATCCGGGGCCAAACATCGAGGCGTCGCGGTCGGATGTCGAACAGCGGGGCCGGTTTCGATGAATTTCGGTGCGGATCGCAGTCCTGGGGATAGGAGCGCGGTGCGCACCGATCGAGGACCCCGCCATGTCACAGTTGCAAGGAAAGAAGATCGCCGTCGTTGGCGCCAGCCGCGGCGTCGGACGGGCCGTCGCCGCCCGCGCGTTGAACGAAGGCGCCCAGGTGTTGGCCGTCGCCCGGGGCCGGGACGGGCTCGCCGAACTGCAGGCCAGCCTGCCCGAGGTCGACGTCTTTGCCCTGGACGCGACCTCGGAGGATGCGCCCGACAGGTTGTTCGGCGTCATGACGCCGGACGTCATCGTCCTGAGCCTCGGCGCGGTCCCACCGACCCGCCCGGTGCAGCAGCTGAGCTGGCGGGACTTCTCCGTGAACTGGAGCACGGACGTGAAGGCGTCGTTCCACTTCTGCAAGGCGGCGTTGCACACGTCGCTACCGCCAGGCGCCAGGATCATCCTGATCTCGAGCGGCGCGGCAGTCGGTGGGTCTCCGATCTCCGGCGGCTATGCCGGTGCGAAGCGCATGCAACTGTTCTTGGCAGGATACTGCCAGCGTGAGGCCGATCGGCTGGGGCTCGATCTCGTCTTCTATGGCCTGGCCCCAGCGCGGATCATGCCGGAGACCGGGCTCGGGATGGCTGCGGTGGAGGGCTACGCGCGCTACCTCGGCATGACCGCCGCGGACTTCGCGCAGGGCATCACCGATCGCCAGTCACCGGACGACGTCGCGGACGCCGTGGTGAGCCTGGCCACAGGGGCGCGTCGCGAGACGTCGGCATTCCTGGTCAACGCCCATGGACTGGCGGCAATGTGAAGCCATGACAGACCAAGCACCCTTTATGGATCCGAACCTCTGTCTGGACCGAGAGGCGTTCCAACGTCTATTCGGGCCGCTCAGGCCGGGGCTGAAACTCTATTGCTACCGGATGCTCGGGTCGTTGCACGAAGCCGAGGACGCGGTGCAGGACGCCTACCTTCGAGCTTGGCGCGGGCGGTTCGGCTTTAGCGGGGTGGGGTCCCTCAAGGGCTGGCTCTACCGGATCGCGACCAACGCCTGTCTCGACCACATCAAGCGGCAGGGCAAGACGCGCCGCGTTCTGATCGAGGGCGGATCGTCGCCATCCGCAAGCCTTCCCGCGGGAGAACCGGCGATGGAGATGAGCTGGGTGGAGCCCTTGCCCGAATCGGAGCTGGAGATGATTCCCGACACGGCGCCGGGGCCGCACGCAAGGGTCGAGGCGATGGAGGGCGTGCGGCTCGCCTTCGTCGCCGCGATCCAGGACCTGCCGCCCCGCCAGAGAGCCGTGCTCCTTCTTTGCGATGTCCTCGGCTGGAGCGCCCAGGAGGTCGGGGCGCTGGTCGGCGGGTCGACGGCTGCGGTCAACAGCGCCCTCCAGCGCGCCCGCGCAACGATGGCCAGCCGAGATTCACGGCCGGCCCCAACCCCTGTTGGCAACCCGCTCGCAGGCAAGGAAGCCGACCTGCTGGCCCGCTACGTCAGGGCCTGGCAGGACCGGGACCTCGACGGCTTTGTGGGGCTGCTGAGAGACGACGCACGCTACGCCATGCCACCGTGGCGTGAGTGGTACGCCGGACGGGAGGCGATCGGCCGGTTCTTCGGCGCTGTGTGGCCGCGGTACGGCGCGTTCCGGCTGTTGGAGACACGCGCCAACGGGCAGCCGGCATTCGCGCTGTATACCCGCTCGAGCGAAGGGGAGCCTTGGCGGGTTCATTCGCTGCAGGTCCTGGAGATCGACCACGGCGCCATCGCTTCCATCGTCATGTTCATGGGAGAGCTCGGCCGCGCCCATGTCAGTGGCTTCGGACTTCAGACCGAACTGCCTGCCTGAATGCGCAACAGGTTCGGCAATTCCCTCCGATCGAAAAATCACCCCTTCGTGCGGTCTCGACCACGACCCGGCTCACACCGTTCCCTCATGGAGTTCACCGTGAAATCATTGCACCCAGGCGTCTGGTTCAGCTCGATTCTTGTCGCCGCGATCTCGATGCCTGTCCTGGCGCAGGATTCTCCCGAGGCGGTGGTCAAGCAGCGGTTCGAGGCCACCGCGAACCAC
>FSVG01001089.1_pt1 | contig 11960 bp, 11 predicted proteins | sample 1637511 | NCBI WGS metagenome assembly FSVG01 (sample SAMEA3914816, study PRJEB12502) | metagenome | biome: forest; material: soil | place: USA | collected 2011-09-16 | depth 0.3 m
CCCGCCGTGAACATCGCGCTGAAGCTTGAACAACGCCCTCCGGAGGGCGGATCATGCAGCACCCACGCGAACCGGCCGGGTTGCGCGCGTCGGGCGGGCTGTCCCGGACTGCGACAAAACCGCCCTTGGCCTGAACGCGTGAAAGCCGTCGCACTCGTAGCCCGTGCGCGCCATCCCCGGTGGCGTAAGGGTTTGCTCGGTTTAATTCGATGGCGCGTCGCCGCATCTCGATCCGGGTTCCCACCCCACATCCGGCACGCCCGTACTGCGGATAAGGTTCTCTTCACGCGTTGAGCGCGTTCCTTCTCGCAACCTAGAGCCACAGTCGCTGGGAGGAACCACCGTGACGGCCGTAGCCTGTTTGCGAGTAGCAGTGGACGCTGCGAAGACCGGCATGTCGGCCGCCGCCTTGGGGCCGCTCGTCGCCAAATTCTCCATCCTCTATCTGGAATCGCGCTGGCTCTGGCCGCGGCAGTTCCAGCCCCTGACCCACTACTCGTATCTCCTGACCGATCCCCGCGCCGACGAACTCGACGTGCGCGAGCTCGCGCGCCTGTCCGACGAACTGCAAACCAAGCTGTTCGGCACCGGCTCTGACGGAGAGATCGCGCTGCTGCTATTTGAAGGATCGCCGGAAGCCGCGAGCGCCTTCGCTGCGCTCGATGCCGCCGCGCTGGTTGCAGCGCTCGCGGACCCCGCACTCCTGCCTTCGGGGGGCCGCCTTACGAGGATCGTCGCGCCGAGCGCTGCGAACGAGGAACCGGAGGACCTCTCCGAGCAGTTAGCGCAGCCGGCCGAGCCGGTGCTTGAGCAGGAGGCGATCGCTGCGCCCGAGCAGGCGATGCCGGCGCTTGAGGGCCTGCAAGGCGTGTACTTCATCCCGCGCGGACTCTTCATGGGCGACGTGGTGAGCTCCACGCCCGGGAGAGCGCATACCCACTTGAGCGTCGTCGAAGGCGCGGAGCATGTGCCTGAGGATTCCACGACTTTCGATGCGGACTGCGTCATCGCCGCCATGCGCTATCTGGCCGAGGGCGCGAAGGCGACGCTGTTCTTGCCGGTCTGTTATTCCAACATCGTCCGGCCCTCGCAGCGCGACGCCTACGAGCAGATTCTCTCCGTGCTGCCCGCAAGCTGCCGCAGGCAGCTGACCGCTACGGTCTACGAGACCCCGCGGGACCCGGCCTTTGGCGCCCTGTCGCAGATCCGCAGGATGCTCGACAAGTACGTCGCCAACATCGACCTCCAGACCCATGATCCGGGCTTTGAGATCGAGAAGCTGACGCCCCAGGCGGTGAACAGCGTCACGCTCGTCCTGCCGGACCTCGATCTGCGGGCACGCCTCGCCGTGTTACGCCGGTTCACCGACCGCCTCGGCCTCTATCGCAGCCGCCAAGTGTGGGGCGGCGTGACCAATGTGCGCAATCGCGCCGAGCTTCAGGCCTGCGTCGCGGCCAAGGTGCCCTTCGTCACCGGCGCGGGTGTCTGCAGATTGCAGATGAGCCCCGTCGGCGGTCGGCTTCAGCCGCTCGACGTGCTGCCGATCCTCGCGGCGTAGCTCAGTCCTGTTCGGCCAGCGCGCGGACGAGGTTGAGGGCGGCGCGGCGCTGCGCCCCTTCAGGGATCTTCGCGAAGGCCTGCACGAGCGACAACACGCCCGGCGCGTTCATGAGCTGCGCCATAGTGTCGAAGGAGTCCTGGTCGCTCGGGCGCTCGTCCACCAGTTCGGCCACGTTCGTGCCCAGGGTCTCCGCGATCCGGGTCAGCATGGAGATGCTGATCCGGTTTGAGGCGCGCTCATACTTCTGCACTTGCTGGAACGTCACTCCGATGGCCTCGGCGAGGGTGGCTTGGGAGACATTGCGCGCCTTGCGCAGCAGACGCACGCGCGCACCCACGGCGATATCGACCGGATCCGGGACGCCGATCTGATCCACCCTGGTCCGCGCTGGCCCCGTGCCTCGTTGCATCTGTTCGTCCTCGTGAAGATACCGGCCCGTCTATATCGGGCAGGCATCTTCACTGCCAACCGTAGCAGTTGACGCAGGGCGGAGCACGGAGGCGCACCCTTGAGGCGATCGGCGAAGCACGCCACGCCGAAGCCCATGAGCAGGAGTGTCCAACCGACGGGGTCGGCAACGCCGCCGGGGCGGACACTTGCACGGCCGTCGGAATCAGATCGCCAGCCGCCGACGCCGTAGAGCCGCCACCACCCAATGGGTTGATCTGGTAGTTCTGGAAGAAGTGGCCCGCCCCCGGGACCGGGCCCGAGAACGGTGCGTCGAGCGACCAGGGGAAATCGCCGATGGCGGAAACGGTGAGCGACCGAAATTCGTGGGTGAACCCAAAGAACTGATCCAACGAGATCGCACCGCTGGCGCTCCCGGGCGCGCTACCCGTCGAGACGTACCCAGCTTGGTATGCCGTGAAGTCGACCGCGACGCCGCCTATCATCCCGAGAAAGCATCACAGCCGCCTCGAGCCGGCGGGTCTACAGAAGTCCCTCGCGCTGCAGTGCAGGCCGGACCGGCTCGTTCCAAAATAAACCTGTGAGCGGCGCAAGCGCCAAAATCGCTTCGCAATTGGAAACTCACTCGGCGGCGATGGGTTCTTGCTGCATCCCTCGCGAAAAATTCGCACCCAAGAGAGGAGGAAGTCCCATGCCCAATCGTGAACTGAACCCCTGGACTGGATCGTGAGAACCGGCCGAGATGCAGCGGGCGTTCAGGATCGAACCTGAGGCAAGTTTCGTGCTGTCGGTGAAGAACCCTGAGGAAAGCACGCCGCCGGGCGCAGGGCCGACGTCCGGCGCGATCTAAAGCTTGACCCCGATAAAACGCCGCTCCCGCCGTTGCTCGAGGGCGCCTGGGACTGACGAACTTACCCCGCCAAGCGAACCGGCCTCCTTCGAGTTTAGCCAAACCCCTCTCATGGATGTCCGCGTCAGTGGCTCAGGCCGATCGCCATCTGAAACAGCGTCAATGCGATCTCGGCCAGGATCAGCCCGACGACGATGGTTTCCAACCGCAACGAACGCCGGGTGTCGATGAGATCCGTCATGACGGTGACGGTCTCGCCGATCAGTTCGAGCTTGCGGGCGAGCGTTTCGGCCCGCTCGACCAATTCGTATTCGTCCTCTAGCCGAGCGTAGAGACGCTCAAGATCGGGCCGGTCCCAGAGGATATCGGGCTTTTCACGCACCGCCACGCGTTCGGCGACGCGATGCTGCACCAGCAGGGCGGAGCCGATCAGCCGGATCATTTCGCGTCGACCATTGGGACTGCGACCGGTCTCGGCCAGCCGTCGCGCCCACGGTTCAACGGTGTCGAACACCCGGGCCACCTGACGTTCGTCCTGGGCGACGGCGGCGCTTTTGGCCAGGGCGTCGGCCACCACCAGCAGCTTGTCGGGCGCCAGCGCGCCGATGCGCACCACGCCGTCGGGGCCGACGCCCTCGTCCTGGTCGTCGCGCGCGGCAAGCCTGATCGTCTCCTCCTCGTGATCCGACAGCGCGCCCTGCACGCGCGGAAGGATCGCGCGCAGGACCTCGTCCTCGGTGACGGCGTCAAGGCCGATCGTCACGACCACGCCATAGCGAAAAGCCACGACCAGCCCGTCGTTGACCGCGAAGGACAGGGGCGTGGTCGAGATCGCGTCGCGCCGCTCCAGCCCGGCGGTATCGATCCGTTCGCCCAGCACGAGGGCCCTTGCGGTCAGAACTGGCGGCGAGGTTTCGGTATCGATCGTCGGAGTTGCCGGATCGTGGCGCATGGAGATGACATAGGGTCGAGGCGAGCGCATGTCGGCCTTAGCCGTCCGAAATTTCGGCAGCAAAGGCAATGCTCGGCTATTTCGGTCGGTTCGGAGAGCCGGAGGTTCGTCTGAACCATGGCCAGGGCCGCGGCCGGCGCCACCAACGCCGTTGCTCTGAGGCCGGCGGGGCCGTCCGTGCAGTTCCCGATCGAATCCATGATGAGACCGGCGCCCAGCGTCAGCGCTAGGCGTACCGCGATCCAACGCGCTGGGGTGAGGGGGCATGGCGATCTCCTCCTCGGCCAACTGGGGGTCGCGCTGAAGACCGATGGGAAAGATCAATCGTCGCTAGGTCTGAACTGCGGATGAAGGGGCAGTATGTAAGGGGAGATCCGTCATGAGCTTGCGAGTTCATAGCCAAACCCCGGGGCGACGGCCGCCAGCACGTCACTAACCCGGGGCCCGGTCTCATCTTTGGTCAGAGAAGCGTGGTCGCCATCTGGATCAAGACATGCCGGCTTCGAGCGCCAGACGAAGCAGATCCGCGGTTCGCGTCACGCCGAGCTTCGTCTTGATAAGGCTGCAGTTGTTGGCGATCGTCTTATAGCCCAGGCCTAGAGCTTCGGCGATTTCGCCAAGGCTCTTGCCCGCCGCCAACTGGCGCAAGATCTCCAGGTCGCGCGGCGCGAGTTGAGCCAGCGATCCGACCTGGGTCGAAGGTTGCAGCGCGATCTCCTGGGCGATCTCCTGCTCGACATAGCGTCCGCCGGCGCCAACTTTCCGGATGGCGGTCAACAGCTCCTCCGGCGAAGCATTCTTGCTCACATAGCCCTGGGCTCCCGCGTCCAGGGCGCGGGTCACGTAAAGCGGTTCGGCGTGCATGCTCAGCACCAGTATGGGCATGGGACCGATCTGGCGCAGCCGCGCCACCAGCTCGACGCCGCCCAGTTCCGGAAGGTTGAGGTCGAGGATGATCAGGTCGAGGCTCTGACTTCGTGCGATGGCCAGGCTCTCGCGGCCGGTGGCCGCCTCCAGGATCTCGGCGTCCGAGCCCATGGCGAGCATCCGCCGCAACCCGGAGCGCACGATGGCGTGGTCATCGACCAGCAGGATTCTCATGGGCGCGCGCCTGCAATCCGTCGGCTTGACCGCGCGGAGGTGAGGCGCAGGCGTGCGGCGGTCGTCCAGCCTGGGGCGGCTTCGTTCGGGCCGTAGGTCAGCGATCCGCCGGTCGCCATTACCCGCTCGGCCATGCCGACCAACCCCAGTCCGCCCGCCGCCGATCGCACCGCGACCGTCGTCCCGTCATCGACCACAGACACGAGCAGGCCATCATCGTTCTCCGGCTCGACCGCGATGCGAATGGATTTGGGATCGCCGTGGCGGACAGCGTTGTTGGCCGCCTCCTGAACGATCCGGTAGACCGCGTCCGCCGTCGCCTCCGCCAGGCGGCCGTCGTCCTCAAGCAGGACCAGGTCAAAGGTGATCTCCGGCCGCCGCGTCGTCCAGAAGCGGACCAGATCTTCGATCGCGGCGTTGAGGCCGAACTCGGTCACGCGGGTCGGCCGCAGGCGGCCGAGGAGATCGCGCACCTGGCGCTGAATGTGGCTGACGCCGCTCTGGATGGCGCGCACCTGGTCCGGGATCGCCGTATGACGGCCGGCCTCACTGAGCTGGAGGATCATTTCCGCATCCATGTTGACGGCGAAGAGATGCGGTCCGATCTCGTCGTGCAGGTCGCGGGCGATGTCCGCGCGCTCTTCGTCCTGAAGCGTCTGGAGCTGGTCGGTCAGAAGCCGATTGCGCTCGGTGGTCGCCGCCAGCTCCGCCGCCATGTGGTTGAATCCATGTTGCAGGCGCAGCAGCTCGGAGGGGCCGCTCTCATCCACCCGTCCGGCATAGTCGCCAGCGCTGATCCGGCCGAACTGGAAGGCCAGCAGGCGCAGCGGCCGGAACGCCGCGCCGATGACCAGGTAGACCAGGATCAGGCCGGCCGCCGCCGAGCTGCTAAGCACCAGGACGACGCCCACGAACTCACGCCATGCGGTGCGCACGTCGAGCTCCGGGGTGGGGGTCAACGCGACCGCGCGGAAGTCGGTCACTATCCTGGGGACGGGGACAATGACCGTGGGCGGGGGCGATCCCAGCAGGCGTTGAAACCACAGCGGTGCGGGATCACCCGAGGCGTTGAGTCGCGAGGTCCAGGCAGGTTTGCCATCTGCGGCCAGCAAGGTCGCGCGCACATGGCGATTGCCGTTGAACGTCGCCACCAGCTGCCGCAGGTCGCGCGCAGGATGGTCGGAATGCGGCAGGTCCTCGAAGGCGCTGTTGACCGTTTGTCGCGCGCCGCCCAGGCCCGCCGCCAACTCCGCGCCGAGCGCCTGGCGAACCTGGTAGCCGGCCACGAGCGCGCCCATCAGCATGGCGATCAGCAGGACCAGCCCGATCAGGGCGACGACGCGGGCGCGCAGGGACATGCGGGGAAAATAGCACATGCCACGGGCGTCGCCGCGGGATCGCCACATTGGGAAGTTTTCCCGACCAAATCGGGAAGGCGCGGCATGGCGGCGCTGACCCCTGCGCCGTATTCGCTCTGTAACTTTGTAACGGGGACGCTTCGGCATGATCATGGTCCGCTCGCAACGGGCGCTCCTCGGAGCGTCCGTCAGCCTTCTTTCGCTGCTCGCAGGCCGCGCGCTGGCGGAGGCGCCGCCGCCGCCGTCCGTCTCCGAGATCGTGATCACCGCGACACGGCTCGACCTGGCCCAGTCAGCGATCGAGCCGTCGCTTGGCGCCACGACCTATTCCATGCCCAAGGACTTCATCACCAACTTGCCGGCCGGCGCCAACAGCCAGCTCAATCAGGTGATCTTGCAGGCGCCGGGCGTCACCCAGGACGGTTTCGGTCAACTGCACGTGCGCGGCGACCACGCCAACATCCAGTTCCGCCTGAACAATGTGATCCTGCCCGAAGGCCTGTCGGTGTTCGGCCAGGCCATCAGCCCCCGTCTCGCCTCCAATATCGACATGATCACCGGCGCCTTGCCGGCCCAGTACGGCCTGCGCACCGCGGCCATCATCAACATCACCACCAAGAGCGGCTTCTCCAACGGCGGCGAGGTCTCGCTCTATGGTGGCAGTCACGGCGTGGTGACCCCCAGCGTGGAGTATGGCGGCGCCTGGGGGAACAACAGCGCGTTCCTGTCGGCCACCTACACCAACACGGACGTGGGCATTGAAAGCCCCGACGGCCGGGCGGACCCGCTGCACGACCACAGCCAGCAGGCCCAGGTCTTCGGCTATTTCGACCACATCATCGACCCGTCGAGCCGCCTCGCGGTCATGGTTGGGACGTCGCAGCAGACCTTCGAGATTCCCAACGTCTCTGGTCTGCATCCGGACACTGGGCTGCATGTGGGCTCGGTGACCGACGCGCTCAGTGACAAGCTGAACGACCGTCAGAACGAAGGCACGACCTTCGTCACGGCCAGCTACCTGAAGACCACCGAGCAATTCACCGGCCAAGCCTCGCTCTTCGCACGCTACTCGACCTTATCGTTCAAGCCGGACCCGGTGGCCGACCTGTTGTTCACCGGCATTGCCCAGAATGCGCGCAAGAACGACACCGCGGTCGGGATTCAGCTGGAGGGTCTCTACAAACTCACCGACGCCCATACCCTGCGGGGCGGGGTAATTGTCCAGGTCGATCGGGCGGTCAGCAAGACCAGCTCGCAGGTGTTCTTCCTGGACGACGGCGGGAACCAGACCACCGACACGCCGGCCACGATCGTCGACAATTCGTCGAAGACCCAGAAGACCTATTCGGTGTTCCTGCAGGACGAATGGGCGCTCGCCGAGGGCCTGACCCTCAACTACGGCCTGCGTTACGATCGGCTCGAATCTTATCTCACCGAGGACCAGGTGAGCCCGCGGGTGAACCTGGTGTGGAAGCCGCTGGATGGAACCACGCTCCACATCGGCTACGCGCGCTATTTCACCCCGCCGCCGTTCGAGCTGGTGGCCTCGACCTCGGTCGCCAAATTCGTGGGCACCACGGCCGAGGCGCCCAACGGCGTCGTGGACGACACGCCGAAGTCCGACCGTGACGACTATTTCGACGTGGGCGCTGCACAGAAGCTCGGCGGCCTGACCCTCGGGATCGACACCTATTACAAGAAAGCCAAGAACTTGCTGGACGAGGGCCAGTTCGGCGCGCCGATCATCAATACGCCGTTCAATTACAAGCAAGGTTACGCCAAGGGTGTGGAGCTGAGCGCCAGCTACGTGCACGGCGCCTTCCAGACCTATGGCAACGTCGCCCTCTCCGAGGCCAAGGGCAAGAACATCATCACCAGCCAGTTCAACTTCGATCCTGGCGACCTGGCTTATATCACCAACCACTATATTTTCCTGGATCACAACCAGACGGTCAGTGCGTCAGCGGGAGTGTCATATCGCTGGGCCGGCACGCGGTTCAGCGGCGACCTGATCTACGGCTCAGGCCTGCGCAAGGGCGGCGCCGTTCCCAATGGCGATCACGTGCCGGAATATACCCAGGTCAATCTCGCCGTCAGCCATGGCTTCGACGCCGGGATGTTGCAGGGGGTGACGGTGCGGGGCGCCATCATCAACGCGTTCGACGAGACGTACCTGATCCGCGACGGCTCCGGCGTCGGGGTCGGCGCCCCTCAGTACGGCCCGCGCCGCGGGTTCTATTTCGGGGTGAGCAAGACGTTTTGATTGGCCGGTGCGGGGCTGCTGTCATGCCCAGCGGCGCGAGGTGGCGTTCCTGAGGAGGGCTGATCATGAGCCCATCAGGCGACGTCGACCTCATTCTGGCGGCGCTTTCCACGAGCGCCTCCACGCGGATCGGCGGACCGTCGGCGCTGACCTGATCACGATGCGAGACCAGTTGCTCGCAGCCGGCGTGGCGCCAGGGCGGTGCTTACAAGCTGCGAAAGTATGCCCGGTCGACCTAATGGGAAGCAACCGTCCTGACGGATGGATCTCACTTCACGCGGGCTGTCGCACGATCTCCACCGTCAGATGAGACAGCGCGGGAAAGCCGGCGAGCTTGGCGCGATAGAAAGTTCCGTCGCGGGCTTCCTTGGTCGCGACGCAAAGAATTGCGCCGAGATGCCCCGGGCCGAGGCGCCACAGGTGGAGATCCGCGACGGTGTCGCCCGAAGCTTCGACGCTTTGCCGGATTTGGCCAGAGAGACGCCTGTCGGGGTTCATGTCCATGAGAATGGCGCCCGTGTCGCGGATCAGTCCGTAGGACCAGCTGGCGATGACGCAAGCGCCGACCAGGCCGGCGACGGGATCCATCCAGACCCAGCCGAACAGACGCGCCAGGATGAGACCCACAATGACAAGGACAGAGACGGCGGCGTCGGCCATGACGTGAACGAGGGCGGCCCGCATGTTGTTGTCGCGATCATGCGTGCTGTGACTGTGCTCATGCTCCTCGAACACCACCGTGTCGCCGGCTTCGCCCGCTATGCGTAGTTGGGCCAGGAAGGCGTGAGGTTCGGGTATCTCGTCGACGGACTCCAAGTACCCGCCTTGATCATCGACCCGGAAGTCCTGGAGCGAGCCGTCCGACCGCTGCGTCTGGATGACGACCGAAGCCGCAGCCGGACGATGATCGCCTTCCCAGAGCAGACGGAACCTGGGCGGAACCCCCTCCTCGAACACCCTGAGCACTGCCGGACCGAAAGTGGTCTCCAGGCGATGTTCCTCCTCGTCGTGGCTGTGGGCGCCGTGATCGTGCGCGGGGCCGTGACTATGCCCATGATGGTGTCCGCCATCGCTTAGCAGCCAAGCGCTTGCGATATTCACGCCAAGCCCGAGCACCGCGATGGGAATGGCTTCACCGAAGTGGATACCCACGGGGTGCATCAGCCGGCTGATCGCTTCATAGCCGATGAGCAGCGAGATCATCGCCAGCACGATCGCACTGGTGAAGCCTGCCAAGTCACCCAGCTTGCCCGTGCCAAAGCTGAAGCGCGGATCGTCCGCGTGCTTGCGCGAATAGGTGTAGGCCAGCGCCGCCAGCAGTAGCGCGCCAGCATGGGTCGACATGTGCAGCCCGTCCGCGACCAGCGCGATGGAGCCGAACATCAAGCCCCCGACGATTTCGGCGACCATCATCGCGCCGCAGAGCCAGATCACCGCCCAGGTGCGCCGCTCACTGGTCTCATGTGTTTCGCCGAGGAAGGCGTGGCTATGGCCCAGGCCCGCGGCCGAATGGGAGAGGTCCGACATGCTGTGGGCCTTCACTTGAGATAGGTCCGGACGACCGCCATCAGCGCTTCAGCCGCCGCCGTATCCAAAGCGCCCGGGTGTTTCTCAGCATCCACCAGATGGCTCTTGATGTGGTCGTCGATGACCTCCGCCATCAGCCCGGCCGTCGCCCCGCGCACGCCTGCGATCTGATGCATGATCTTTTCGCACCCGGCCTCGGATTCCAGGGCGCGCTCGATCGCTTCGACCTGCCCGCGAATGCGCCGGACACGGTCAAGCAGCTTCTGCTTGTCGCGGATTGTGTGCATCGGCGTCAAGTAGGATACCTGCCTACCCTATGTCAACGTCGACGACGCGCCTCAGCACCGCAGCCGTCCCGCGGGCAAAGGACAAGACAGATTCGTTTCACCGCCGCGGCAACGCGCCTAGAGCTGGATGCGAAAAAGTGGGAACCGGTTTTTCGCGTCAATCGCGCTCTAAACTTTTGAGATAGATCAGGTTCATGATTTTGGATTGGTTCAATCCAAAATCATCCTGATCTAGAGATCGCAGGGGCTTGGCCGGCTAATTGTCCAATCCAAACGCCGCGATGAGCAGGCTGGCGAGATCCTTGGTCAATGTTCGCCCTTCCCGAAGCTCGAGCTTCCTGAGCGCACATCGACCCAGGTCATTTCTGGGTGCCCCAGGATGCCGGTCGAGCAGCGGATTCCTGCGGCCGTTAAATCACCGCTCCGGATCGTAACTCGAAGCCGCTCACGCGGTTGGGTCACATCGGCAATTGGGCTGAACGTTCCGCCCAAGTGGGACGGTGTCGCCGATCAGAAGGTCTGCAACAGCCCGTCTCGCCGCCAGGGTGGGGGAACGAAAGCTCTCCGCAACATCGTCAGGAAGGCGGACGACCGAGCGCTTCGACCATGACGGGCTCCTAGGATCGCAACCACGTCCGCCACTGGGGGCTCCCAGCCCGGCAGCACAATCCGAAGCCTGTCCAGACGCAGATCGTCCACAACGTTCCATTCGGAGCGAATCGTTACGCCGAGCCCTGCTTTGGCCCAGCGCCGCAGGACGGCGCCATCGTTCGTCGACATTGCAGGGTGTATTCGGACGGTCGCCTTTTCCTGCTTTCCGACCAGGCGCCAAAGGGTGACGTCTTCCCCGTTCTCGCGCAAAACGAGGCAGCGATGATCCGCGAGATCGTCGGGCGAATGGATTGGCGACGCGCCGTCCAGATACTGGGGACTGGCGCAGAGGACGCGCCGATTTCCCGCCAGCGTCGTTACGGTTGCGTCCAGCGGTGGCGGGGGGCCGATATGGATGATGACGTCGTAGCTGTCCACGAGCCGTGCGACCGGATGATCCGACAGGTCGAGAGTCACGGTTACCTTCGGATGCGCCCGAGCAAATTCGGAAACGATCGGCCCGATGTGCGCCCGTCCAAAGCCGGACGGGGCCGCGATCCGCAAATGTCCGCTGACGACATTCGATCGATCTCGCAGCGCTTCTGTGAGCGTTTCGATGGCGCCGACGACGACCTCCCCGTGCGCGGCCACCATGGCGCCCGCGTCGGTCAACGTGAGACGGCGGCTGGAGCGATCCATCAGGCGCACACCAGCGCGCGCCTCTAACGCGTGCAGGCGTTGGGTCACGGCCGACGGTGTGATGTCGAGTTTCCGCGCCGCATCGGCGAGCGACGTCGCCCTGGAAACCACTTCAAAGAAAGCGAGGTCGTCCGAGTTCAACATTAAGTCTAGCCTTAATCGAAAACCCAATCTCGATTAATTGCCGCTATTGATCCAATTTGGCAATGAGGATGCTCAGGCGAAACCGAGCTGCATTCCAATGTCCGAAACCAAAGTTCCAATCGAACCATCGGCCCCACGACAATCCCTTCAGACACTTCCGACACCTTGCCTGATCCTCGACGCGGATCGGATGGACCGCAACATCGACCGCCTCCGCAG
>FSVG01000282.1_pt1 | contig 11938 bp, 10 predicted proteins | sample 1637511 | NCBI WGS metagenome assembly FSVG01 (sample SAMEA3914816, study PRJEB12502) | metagenome | biome: forest; material: soil | place: USA | collected 2011-09-16 | depth 0.3 m
CCATGGAAGCCATGAAAGGAGGTGAACAGATCATGGCAGAAGAGATGCTCGACGGATTCGACCACACCCAGTACAAGGAGGAGGTCGAAGAACGCTGGGGCAAAGACGCGTACGCGAAGAGTGACGCCTGGTGGCGCGGGATGTCGCCGAGCGAGCGCGCGCAGTGGCAGCACCGCCAGAAACAACTCGCAGCAGACTGGATCGCGGCCGCACAGGCCGGCGAATCACCCGACGGCGAAGTGGCGCAGGCGCTCGCTCACCGTCACTTCGACTGGCTCCGGGACATCCCGGGCACGCCGGGCGGCGGCGCTGAAGGCCCGAGCAAGGCGTACTTCACCGGGCTCGGCGACATGTACGTGGCCGATCCGCGTTTCGGAGCGAACTACGGCGGCCAGGCGGGCGCGGAGTTCGTGCGTGACGCGATGAAGGCGTACGCCGACCGCAACCTGTAGGCCGGCCGGAGGGGCTGCAGACCCTCCCGGCTGGTCGCCGGCGGCGGTGCGACGTCAGTGCTCGGTCGCCGGGTGCGTCGGCCGCGCCGCCCTCGTCCTGCGGCCGTTCGGCCGACGCGGGCCGAACAGCCGATCGTCGAGCCAGTACGCCGCGATCGTTCGCGCGTCCGCTGGGGGAGTCGGCCGACCGCGGTCCGCGCCGTGTGCGCCGATCGTCGAGCTCGTTGCCCTGCGCATGACCCTGTCGCGTCCTGCGGCGTCCGATTCGATGAAGATGCCCTCGCGCAGGTCGTACTGGATGGTCTGCTCGGCCGAGCCTTCGAGTTTGCGCTCTTCAGCATCCGCCACCGGATCCGCGCTCGCCGCCTGCGGAAGCCGGATCGCGAAGAGCGGCAGGGTCAGGCTGCACAGCGGTCCGATGAGGAGGGCGAACGCCAGCGTGCCGACGCCTACGTTGCCTCCGAGGATCCAGCCGATGATGAGCACGGTGACCTCGATGCCGGTGCGCACCGGCCAGATGGACCAGCCGGTGCGTGCGTGCAGGCCGGTCATCAGGCCGTCGCGGGGACCCGGGCCCATGCGGGGGCCGATGTAGAGGCCGGTCGCGACCGCGAGCAGTAACAGTCCGGAGGTGAAGAGGACGACCTGGATCCACGGCTCGGTCTGCTGCGGGATCAGCCACAGCCCGAGCTGGGCGGCCGGCCCGATGAGCAGGACGTTCAGCACAGTGCCGAGTCCCGGGCGCTGCCGGAGCGGGATCCAGAAGAGCAGTACAACAAGCCCGACGATGTTCGTGATGAAGCCGAAGGCGATCCCCGTCTTGATTGAGAGGCCCTGGGCGAGGACGTCCCAGGGGGAGACTCCGATACCGGCGCGCACCATCATGCTGATGGCGATTCCGTAGACGAAGAGGCCGATGAGCAGCTGGGTGATGCGTCGCGTCAGGAGGAGTCGGGAGTTCACTCTTACATCCAATTTCACAATTGGACTTTGATCAAGTAGCCAATTCGCTTAAGGTGGCCTTATGTCGGATGCCCAACTCAGCGCTCGCGCGCTCGAAACCCTCCTCGGCGAATGGCGTGGGACGGGAGCCCACTACCAAGCCCTCGCCGACCGCATCCGCCTTCTCGTGCTGGATGGGCGCATCCCGGTCCACACGCGGCTGCCCGCCGAACGCGACCTCGCCAGCCGCCTCGAGCTCAGCAGAACGACCGTCAGCGCCGCCTACCGCGAGCTGCGCGAGGCAGGATTCGTCGCGAGCCTCCGCGGCTCAGGAACGCTCACACGGCTGCCCGGCCCGGTGCTCGTGCCCGCGCCGGCGCAGGCTGAAGGGCTCCTCGACTTCAGCAAAGCGGCGCTGCCCGCAGCGACGACACTTGCCGCGGCCGCGCGGGCGGCAGCCGAAGAACTGCCCCACTTCCTCGCCGACTCCGGCTACGACCCGGTCGGGCTGCCGCACCTTCGCGAGACGATCGCCGAACGCTACCGGATGCGCGGCCTGCCCACCGAGCCCGACCAGATCCTCGTGACGATGGGCGCGCAGCAGGCGATCGCGCTCATCGCACGGACGTTCCTGAGCCGCGGCGACCGGGCGCTCATCGAGATGCCGACCTACCCCCACGCCTACGAGGCTCTTCGGTTGGCCGGCGCCCGGCTGGTCCCCGCGACCGTAGTGCCGATCGACGGGGCAGCGCGGGAGGGCTTCGGCGCCCGCGAACGCCGGCACCGCAGCGGCGACGACGGCTGGGACTCCGGCGCCATCGAACAGGCCATCGCGAGGGCGAACCCGACACTCGCCTACGTGATCCCCGACTTCCACAACCCGACCGGCGCATCCATGTCGGTGACGACGCGCGAACGGCTGCTCGCCGCCGCCGCAGGCCACGGGATGATCGTGGTCGCCGACGAGACGACGGCCGACCTCGACATCGACCGGGTGGACAACTTCGGCCCGCTCGGGACCTACGGCCAGGGGAGGCCGGGGGATGCGCCGGTCATCCACATCGGATCGGCGAGCAAGAGCCTCTGGGGCGGGCTGCGCATCGGCTGGATCCGCGCCGAGCGTTCGATGATCCGCAAGCTGACCGCCGCGAAGCCGGCCAACGACCTGGGCACGCCCATCCTCGAGCAGCTCGTCGTCGCGCGCATGCTGCCCGGCATGGGGTCGATCCTGGAGGAGCGGCGGGCGCAGCTGCGGTCGGGGCGGGAGCAGGTGCGGATGCTCGTGGCGGAGCGTTTCCCGGAATGGACGATGCCTGCGCTCGACGGCGGACTGGCAGCGTGGGTCGGGATCGGCGCGCCCATCAGCTCGCAGCTCGCACTCGGGGCGCGCAACAACGGGCTGTCGATCACGGCTGGGCCCCGTTTCGGCTTCGACGGCGCGTTCGAGCGGTTCCTGCGCATCCCGATCACGTACTCGGCCGGCGAGACGGCGAGGGCGTTCGACGCGCTCGCCGCCGCCTGGTCGACCGTGCTGCGGCATCCCGTGCCCGACAGCGGCTACCTCGCCGACGTCGTCTGAGGGCCGCCGGCGCGCCCGGCCGCCCGCCCCCTTTCGGGGCCAACTCGCCCCCTTCGCGGCCCGTCCGTCGCCTGCCGGGCCCGCCGGTCTCCCTTCCAGGCCGGCTCAGTTGTCACGATTGGCCGCCTCGAGCGCGTCTGAACGGGCCATTCGTGGCAACTGGCGTGGGCCTGTGGATGGGCTCTGCGCCGACTGCGCTGTATCGGCCACAATCGGGCGAATGACGTCTCCGCGCCCTCTCGATCCGCCGTTCGACGGCGCTCCCTTTCTCGTCTCCGACGCGGTTTCCGCGTCGATCTCGAGGAAGCGCCTGCGCGCGGGTGATCTGCAGGCGCCGTTCTGGGGAGTGCGCGTGCCGACACCGGAGCGGCTCGAGTTCGTCGAACTCTGCGGGGCGTTCGCCAAAAGGATGCCCCAGAACGCCGTGTTCAGCCATCAGACCGCGGCCCGATTGATCGGGCTCCCCCTGCCATTCCGCGCGGTGGACGACAGTCGACTCCATGTGGCCGTTCCGCCACCATCGAGGGCCGTGCGGGTCGTCGGCGCCGTCGGCCACCAGTTGCGGCTCGCGCCGCAGGACACCGGGGTAGCCGCGCGGCTGCCGGTGACGTCGCCCGTCAGGACGTGGTGCGATCTCGGATCGATCCTCACGGTACGCGAGCTCGTGGTCGTCGGCGATTTCCTGATCTCGCGACGCAATCCGCTCGCGACCATCGGGATGCTCGCGAGCGCTGCGGAGACCCGTCGCGGACGCCGCGGTGGCCCTCGACTCGTGGCCGCCGTCCCGCTCCTGAACGAGCGAACCGAGTCGCCGGCCGAGTCGATCGTTCGCACCGTGCTTGCCCAGGCGGGGCTTCCTGCGATGGATGTGAACGTCGACTTCTATGCCCCACCAGGGTGTTTTCTCGCTCGCCCCGACATCCGATTCCCGGAGTATCGGCTCATCGTCGAGTACGAGGGCGATGGACACCGCACCGATCGTGGACAGTGGCGCAAGGATTTCAGACGAACCGCACGACTTCAGCTTGCCGGTGAGACCGTCCTGCGGGTCGGGGCGGACCACCTCGCCGACGAAGCCCTCCTCATCGGCGACGTTTCCGGGTTGCTGCGAACTCTCGGTTGGCCTGGTTGACACGAATGGCCCTCCGGAGGCGGCTGGAACGGGCCAAATGCGTCAACTGACCGTGCGGGCGCGGGTTGGCGAGGGAGCCGCGGACTCCCGGGGGAGTAGGTGCGGATAAGACCACGGTCTGATGTTTTTGCACAGGCTGCAATGAGATACTGACGCGGAGCGCCACAGCAGCTGCTCCGCAGCCGCACAAGCGGCACCCCGAACTCACCTTCCGCCAAGGGAACACCTGTGCATTTTCTCGCCGTCCTCAGTATGAAGAACCGCGCGCTCATTGCGCTTGTCACGGTCGTCGTCGCGATCTTCGGAGGCCTGGCGCTGTCGAGCCTGAAGCAGGAGCTAGCGCCGTCCATCCAGTTCCCGCAGCTCGCGATCGTCACGAGCTACCCCGGCGCCTCGCCTGAAGTCGTCAACAACGACGTGAGCACGCCCATCGAGACGGCCATCCAGGGCGTTCCCGACCTCAACAGCACCTCGGCCGTCAGCAGCACCAATCGCTCGCTGATCACCGCCAAGTTCACCTACGGCACCAACCTCGCCACGGCCGAGCAGAAGCTCAACCAGGCCATCAACCGGATCAAGGCGACCCTGCCGGCCGGCCTCGACCCGCAGGTGCTGTCCGGAAGCTTCGCCGACCTCCCGGTCATCCAGCTCGCGGTCACCAGCGACGAAAACCAGAAGACCCTCGGCGCGAACATCACAAAGCTCGCGATTCCCGACATCAAGAGTGTCACAGGTGTCAACGACGCTCAGCTCATCGGTGAGGTCGGGCAGCGGATCACGATCACTCCCGATTCCGCAAAGCTCGCCGCAGCCGGGCTCACCTCGCAGGCGATCAAGGATGCGCTGCAGCAGAACGGCGTCCTCGTCCCGGCGGGTGCGATCACGGAGAACGGCAAGACGCTGTCGGTGCAGACGGGAGCGCAGCTCGGCTCTGTGCAGGACATCGCCGCGCTCCCGCTCATCCAGTCCCGCGCCGTCGCCGGCGCGACAGGCCAGGGCGGCGCAGCCGGAGCTGCAGGCGCATCCGGTGCTGCAGCTGCCGCCGCCGCGGCACAACAAGCGGCAGCAGCACCATCGGCTCCGAAGACCGTCGGCGATGTGTCGACTGTCGCCACCACGGACGACCCGACGACCTCGATCTCGCGCGTCGACGGCAAGCCGGCGCTGACCATCGCCGTCACCAAGCTCCCGTCCGCGAACACGGTCGACGTGTCGAAGGGCGTCAACGCGATCGTCTCGAACCTCGAAGCGAAACTGGGTTCGAACGCCAAGATCACTGTCGTCTTCGACCAGGCTCCGTTCATCGAGCAGTCGATCAACTCGCTCACCGAGGAAGGCCTGCTCGGCCTCCTCTTCGCCGTGCTCGTGATCCTCGTGTTCCTGCTCTCGGTGCGGGCGACGCTCGTCACCGCGATCTCGATCCCCACCAGCCTGCTGATCACGTTCATCGGATTGCAGGCCACCGGTTACACCCTCAACATCATCACCCTGGGCGCGTTGACGATCGCGATCGGACGTGTCGTCGACGACTCGATCGTCGTCATCGAGAACATCAAACGTCAGATGGTGCACGGTGCGGACCGCGCGACGACCATCGTTCGCGCCGTGCGGGAGGTCGCTGGCGCGATCACCGCGTCGACGATCACGACCGTGGCGGTGTTCCTGCCGATCGCGTTCGTCGGGGATGTGACCGGCGAGCTGTTCCGGCCGTTCGCCCTGACGGTGACGATCGCCCTGCTGTCGTCGCTGCTGGTCGCCCTGACGATCGTGCCGGTACTGGCGTACTGGTTCCTGCGGCCGCCGAAGGGCAGCAAGCACGAGATCATCGTGCTCTCGGAGGATGAGGGCGGCTCTCCGGGCGAGGACGAGCTCGAGCATCCGTCGCGTCTGCAGAGGGGCTATCTCCCGATCATCCGCTGGACGCTCAAATACTCGAAGACGACCGTCGCCATGGCGCTCATCGTCCTCATCGGCACGTTCTTCCTGACGCCGTTGATGAAGACGAACTTCCTGGGGTCGACCGGCCAGAACACGCTCACGATCACGCAGACGCTGCCGCCGGGCACCAGCCTTCAGGCGCAGGATGATGCAGCAAAGGTCGTCGAACAGAAACTGCTCGACACCAAGGGCATCAAGACGGTGCAGCTTTCGATCGGGTCGAGCGGCAGCTCTTTGCGCGACGCGTTCACCGGTGGCAGCGGGAGCATCACCTTCTCGGTGACCACCGACCCGAACGCCGACCAGACGGCGCTGCAGAACACCGTCGAGTCGGAGTTGGCGAAGGTCACCGGCCAGGGCGACATCACCGTCTCCGCGTCGAGCGGCTTCGGCGCATCCAGCGACATCCTGATCAACATCACAGCGTCGACCAACCAAGACCTGCAGACGTCGACGGATGCGATCGTCGCCTCCCTCAAGAAGCTCGGCTCGATCAAGCAGACCTCCGACAACCTCAGCGCGTCACTTCCGTACGTCGCTGTGAAGGTCGACCGGACGAAGGCCGCGCAGGCAGGGCTCAGCGAGGTCGCCGTCGGCACCATCGTTTCGCAGGCGGTGCAGCCGACGACGGTCGGATCGGTAGCGATCAACAACTCGTCGCTGAAGATCTACATCAAGAGCGACAACCCGCCGACGACGGTCGCCGCCCTTTCGGCGCTGCAGATCCCCACCGCGGCAGGTCCGGTCGCTCTCAACACCCTGGCCGCCGTTGCACAGACGAACGGTCCGGCCACGGTCACGACGCAGCGCGGCCTGCGCACTGCGACGGTCACGGCGACGCCCGGCAGCGACAACCTGTCGACGGCGAACGCCGACGTGCAGAAGGCGCTCAAGGACACCACCCTGCCGTCCGGTGCCACGGCGACGATCGGCGGTGTCACATCCAGCCAGTCGGATGCGTTCTCGCAGCTCGGCCTCGCCCTGCTCGCGGCCATCCTGATCGTGTACATCGTCATGGTTGCGACGTTCCGCTCGCTGCGTCAGCCGCTGCTGCTGCTCGTCTCGGTTCCGTTCGCGGCGACCGGCGCGATCATCCTGCAGATCATCTCGGGCATCCCGCTGGGTGTCGCTTCGCTGATCGGCGTGCTGATGCTCATCGGTATCGTCGTCACGAACGCGATCGTGCTCGTCGACCTGGTCAACCAATATCGGCGCCGAGGGCGGTCGGTTCCCGACGCTGTTCTGCATGGTGCGTCGCGACGTCTTCGCCCGATCCTCATGACGGCGCTCGCGACGATCTTCGCCCTGCTGCCGATGGCGATCGGCCTCACCGGCCACGGCGGGTTCATCTCGCAGCCGCTCGCGATCGTCGTGATCGGCGGCCTCGTCTCGTCGACGGTGCTCACGCTGGTGGTGCTCCCGACCCTGTACAACCTCGTCGAAGGCGCCCGCGAGCGTCGCATCGCGAGCCGCGCGGCCAAGGCCGGGCCGGATGAGGCCACCGGCATCGAGCCGGGAACGCCCGGCGACGAGGTGGCAGAGCCCACGCCCGCCGAGTAGCATCCTCGACGGAAGCGACTGAGGCCGACAGCATCCCCATCGAAGGGCCGCCCCGCCGCTCTGGCGCGGGCGGCCTTTCCGCTGAATACTGGGGTCACCCCATGGGAGGCGGACCATCGATGGAGATCATGCAGGTCGCACAGTATGCCGACGACCTCGATCGCGCTGCGGCGTTCTACGAGCGACTGCTCGGCGGTCCGCCGGCCGCGCGGTTCGACCCTCCCGGTCTGGTGTTCTTCAACATCGGCATCTCGCGTCTGCTGCTCGAGCGTGACGCACCCAGCGCCCTCGTCTATCTGCAGGTGGACGACGTGCGTGCGAAGACCGAGGAGCTGCGGGCGGATGGTGTCGAGATCACGGGCGAACCTCACGTGATCTTCACGCACACCGACGACACCCTGGGGCCGGCAGGGACCGACGAGTGGATGTCGTTCATTCGCGACAGCGAAGGCAACACGGTCGGGCTGGTCAGCCACGAGCCCCGGCACGACCCGTAAGCGCGCACGGCTGGCCTTTCGCGCCGCCACGTGTTTGACCAGCGAGAGGCGCGGTTCACTTCTGAGTAAGCGGAGGCCGCAGCCATACCCGAGTTGACCCCAAAGCCATATCAAGTATTATTGATAAAATTCGTCTGGGTTGGGTAGGTGCGTTGCATGGGAGTCTCGGTTTGGGTTTGGATCTGGATCGCGTTGGCAGTCGCGAATGCTCAGCTGGCAGCTCGAAAGAATCGATCCAGACTGAACTGGTTCATCGTTTCTCTGTTCATCGGTCCGCTCGCGACGATTCTTGTCCGAGTGTGGCCGCGTGTGCCTGAGTCAGGCTCGACCGAGTGGACCTCCGGGCAACTCGTTTCCGGGGGTGCCGTTGCGCTCGTGGGGGCCTTAGTGTGCGCGGGGGCCGCAGTCGGCCTGAACGGTGGGTTCGCCCTGTGGTGCCTGTGCGGGTTCTACCTGGTCGGGGCAGGCGCGTTCACCTGGCTGTATGCGAGAGGGCGGGCGGCGTAGCTGGAGCGCCGGCTTCCTTTGGTGCTCGTGTTCCGCGACGTCCGTCATCCCAGACACACCGACGGCAGTGGGCATTCCCGCGGACCACGCCGCTTGCTAACGTCGACACCGTGACCCCACGCCCGCTCTCCGTCGACCCACTCTGGCCCCGGGCCGGCGACTGGCCCGCAGCTGGCGACTTCGCCGAGGACGCGCGGTTCGACCTGACCCTGCTGGGCATCCCGACCTGGCGCACATCCCTTTCGCAGACCGGCGCAGGCGAGACGCCCGCCGCGGTCCGCGCCGCACTGCGCTACTACAGCGCCTTCGTCACGCCCGATCGGGAGGCGACGTCCGCCAGCCGATCCGTGGCAGACCTCACGTTCGCCGATGCAGGGGATGTGGAGGAACCGGACGGTCCTGCGGGTGAGACGCGCGCGATCGCCGCGATGGCGGATGCCGCTTCCCGGTCGACCGCGGTCGTCGCCCTCGGTGGCGACAACGCCCTCACCGTCACGGCGGCGCTCGGTGCGTGGGGCGTCGACCTCCCGACCGCCGGGCTCGTCACCCTCGACGCCCACCACGACCTGCGCGACGGCGTCAGCAATGGTTCGCCGGTGCGCCGGCTGGTCGAGGCGGGCCTGGACGGCCGCCGGATCGTGCAGGTCGGCATCTCGGACTTTGCGAACTCGGCCGAATACTCGACCAGGGCGCGCGATCTCGGCATCACGGTCATCCACCGCGACGAACTGCACCGGCGACCGATCGAGGACGTGATGGCTGAGGCGTTCGAGGTCGCGGGCCGCGCGGGCGGCCCGATCCACGTCGACCTGGACGTGGATGTCTGCGACCGCTCGGTCGCACCCGGATGCCCTGCATCGGTGCCTGGCGGAATCTCGGCCTACGAGCTGCGCAGGGCGGCGCGCGCGGGGGGAGCGAATCCATCCGTGCGGTCACTCGACCTCGCTGAGGTCGATGCGACGGCGGATGCTCCCGACGGCCGCACCGTGCGCCTCACCGCGCTCTGCGTGCTCGAGTTCGCTGCGGGCCTCGCCGCTCGCTGACGCCTCGGGCGCGGTCGTGCGCCCGCCCGAGTGTGACACTTTCGGCGGAGTGTGCCCGGCAGAACGGGCACGCTCGACCGGAACGGGTTCGCTCGGCGGAGCAACCCGCATCGGGCGCGCTCGGCGCAACGACCAGCGGCGCAAGGCCGGGCTCACGCCACGCGCACGCCGTCCTTCCACGTCGCCTCGACCAGCGGAACGCCCGGGCGGTAGGCCAGGTGCACGTACGACGGCGCCCTGAGCACGGCCAGGTCGGCCCGCGCGCCGACCGCCACCCGACCGATGTCGTCGCGCCGCAGCGCAGCAGCGCCGCCCGCGGTCGCCGACCACAGTGCTTCGGCGGGCGTCATCCCCATATCGCGCACGGCGACGGCGATGCAGAACGGCATCGACGACGTGAACGACGAGCCGGGGTTGCAGTCGCAGGCGATCGCTACCGTGACGCCCGCGTCGATCAGGCGCCGGGCATCCGGGTACGGCTGCCGGGTCGAGAACTCGACGCCAGGCAGCAGCGTGGCGACCGTGGATGACCCGGCCAGCGTCGCGATATCGGCGTCGGTCAGGTACGTGCAATGGTCCACGCTCGCTGCGCCGAGCGACACCGCGAGCTGCACTCCTTCGCCCGGGCCGAGCTGGCTGGCGTGCACACGCACGCCCAGCCCCCGCGCGACCCCAGCCTCGAGCAAGCGACGGGACTGCGCCACCGTGAACGCACCGGTCTCGCAGAAGACGTCGATCCAGCGCGCGTGCGGTGCGCATGCATCGAGCATGGGGCCGGTGACGAGGTCGACGTAGGCGTCAGGGTCGGCGGCGTACTCGTCAGGGACGACGTGCGCTCCGAGGAAGGTGACCTCGTCGGTGACGGATGCGGCGATCGCGACCAGTCGCTCCTCGTCGGCCACGCTGAGGCCGTACCCGCTCTTGATCTCGACGGTGGTCGTACCCTGCCGTTGCAGTTCGCGGATGAACCCCCGCAGCCGCGCGCGCAACTCCGAGTCGGTGGCCGCGCGGGTCGCCGCCACCGTGCTGCGGATCCCGCCGGCAGTGTACGGGCGGCCCGACATGCGCGCCTCGAACTCCGCAGACCTGTCGCCCGCGAACACCAGGTGGCTGTGCGAGTCCACGAACCCGGGGATGACCGTCGCGCCGCCCAGGTCGGCCACGACCTCGGCCTCGGGGGCGAGGGATGCGCTCCCTAGCCACGCGACGCGGCCGTCCTCGATCAGCACGGCGGCATCCGCCACCAGACGCAGCCGGTCGACACCGGTCGCGCCAGGGTCCGCCGGGTCGTTGGTGACGAGCTGGCCGATGCCGGTAAGGAGTTCGCGGGTCACGCCGCTCAGTCTTCCATCATGGGCACGCGAAGGCCGCGCTCACGCGCCACCTGGGCGGCCCTCTCGTAGCCGGCGTCGACGTGCCGCATGACACCGGTACCGGGGTCGTTGGTCAGCACGCGTTCGATCTTCTCCGCCGCGAGCGGGGTGCCGTCGGCGACGACGACCTGCCCGGCATGGATGGAGCGGCCGATGCCGACACCGCCGCCATGGTGGATCGACACCCAGGTCGCGCCCGACGCTGTGTTGAGCAGCGCGTTGAGCAGAGGCCAGTCGGCGATGGCGTCGGAGCCGTCGGCCATCGCCTCGGTCTCGCGGTACGGCGACGCGACGGAACCGGAGTCGAGGTGGTCGCGGCCGATGACGACCGGTGCGCTCAGTTCGCCGCTCGCGACCATCTCGTTGAACTTGAGGCCGGCGAGGTGCCGTTCCTTGTAGCCCAGCCAGCAGATGCGTGCAGGCAGGCCCTCGAAATGCACCTTCTCGCGGGCTTGCGTGATCCAGCGGTGCAGGTGCTCGTCGTCGGGGAACAGCTCGAGGATGGCGCGGTCGGTGGCGGCGATATCGGCGGGGTCGCCGGAGAGCGCGGCCCAGCGGAACGGTCCCTTGCCTTCTGCGAATAGGGGGCGGATGTACGCAGGCACGAACCCGGGGAATTCGAACGCCCGCTCATAGCCGCCGAGCTGCGCTTCTGCGCGGATCGAGTTGCCGTAGTCGAAGACTTCGGCGCCTGCATCCTGGAACTCGACCATGGCCTTGACGTGCTTGGCCATGGAGGCGCGCGACCTCAGCGTGAAACCCTCGGGGTCGGCGGCCGCGGCCTCGTGCCATTCGGCGACCGAGACGCCTTCGGGAAGGTAGCTCAGCGGGTCGTGCGCGCTGGTCTGATCGGTGACGATGTCGATGGCCACGCCCCGGCGCAGCAGCTCGGGGAAGACCTCGGCGGCATTGCCC
>FSVG01000860.1_pt1 | contig 11898 bp, 11 predicted proteins | sample 1637511 | NCBI WGS metagenome assembly FSVG01 (sample SAMEA3914816, study PRJEB12502) | metagenome | biome: forest; material: soil | place: USA | collected 2011-09-16 | depth 0.3 m
CGGCCATCAGGCCCATCAGGATGATCAGGAACAGCAGGCCGAGGAACGTGAAACCCTCGTGCCTGCTCGCCCGCGCCTGGGGACGCGTGGCGCGCGGACGGGCGCTGCGCGCGACGCATGGCGTGCGTCGCACGGTCTTGTCAGCCGATGCGTGCATCCGCGATCCGCGACGCGCAGTGCTCGAACGCGGTGTCGATGGCGTTTTCGAAGTCGCGCGCGAACGCCGGGCCGTCCATCAGCCGGCTGGCAGCGACGCGCGCGCGCTGCGTCGCGCGCATCGTCGCGAGCGCCGCGACGTCGCCGGCCAGCGCGCAGGCCGCGGCCACGTAGCTCGCGTCGTCGAGCGCGACCTGCCGCGCCAGCCCCGCGGCGCCGAGGATGGAGGCGCCCATGCGCGACGGATGCGTCGCACCGGCGCGGCTGACGACGGGCACGCCCATCCACAACGCCTCGCAGGTCGTCGTCGCGCCGTTGAACGGAAAGGTGTCGAGCGCGATGTCGATCTCGGCGTAGGCGGCCAGATGGCGCTGCGGATCGGGCTGCCAGGGCGAGAACTCGATGCGCTCCGCGCCGACTCCCAGCGCGGCGAACCGGCGCGCCACGAAGTCGCGGTTGCCGCGCCTCTGGAACGCGCCCGCCTTGAGCCGCAGTCGCGACCCGGGCACGGCATGCAGCACGTCGCGCCACAGCCGCAAGGTGTGCGGGCCGGCCTTGCTGAAGTTGTTGAACGAGCCGAACGTCACGAAGCCGCGCGCCAGGGCCGGCGGCGGCGCGACGTCGGGCGTCGCGCCCGGCCGGTAGCAGAACATGCCGCCCGGCAGGCGCAGCAGCGCCTCCGAGCTGCAGGACTCGCTGCCGGCCGGGTCTATCGTCGCATCGCTCAGGCGGAAGTCGAAGCAGTCGGCGCCGGTGCTCGTCGGATAGCCCAGGTAGGTGAGCTGGCACGGCGCCGGGCGGCGCTGGAAGACGCCCAGGCGCGCGCCGGCCGTGTGGCCGGACAGGTCGACCAGCACGTCGATGCCGTCGTCGCGGCAGCGCTGCGCGAACTCGGCGTCCGACAGCGCGTCGCATTCGACCCACTGGTCGACCAGCGCGCGCAGGCGCCGCGTGACCTCGTCGGCGCCGGCATCGGTCTTGTAGGCGAACACCTCGTGGCGCGAGCGGTCGCGCGCCTCCAGCACGCCTTCGAGGAAGTACGCCACCGAGTGGCGCTTGAAGTCGTGCGAGACGTAGCCGACGCGAAGACGCCCCGGACGGCGCGGCGCGGACACGGGTGCAGCCATTGGAGGCATCGCGGCGAGCACCGGGGCGATGCGCGCGCGGTGCTCGGCCAGCAGCGCCGCGGGGTCGGTCTCGACGTAGCAGGCCGTCATCAGGCAGGAGCAGACGGCCTCGTAGTAGTCGGGCCGTGCGTCTATCGCGGCGCGGAACACCGTCAGCGCGTGCGCGCTGTCGATGTCGGTGTCGAAGACGCGTTGCTCGATGCGCCGGCGCAGGTCTTGCGCGGGCGCGCAGGCCGGGGCCAGGGCGTCGACGCGGTCGATCCACGCCAGCGCCTCGTCGTCCTCGCCCAGGTCCGCCAGGCAGGTCGCCAGCGCCAGCATCACGCGCTGGTCGGGCGCCTGTTCGGCCAGCCACTTCGTGTAGAGCCCGCGCGCCAGGTCGAGCCGCGACTCGTCGCACAACAGGCCACCGAGCTGCAGGCAGGTGCCGGCGCGCGCGCCGTCGACCGCCAGCGCGCGGTCGAACAGCGCCGCCGCCTCGTCCACGCGCCCGGCCAGCCCGAGCACGACGGCTAGGTTGTGCATGGTGTCGGGATGGTCGGGCGCCAGCGCCAGCGCGCGGCGCTGCACCCGTTCGGCCTCGCGCAGGTCTTCCGCCGTCAGGTTGTCGCCGTTGACGCGGCCCAGGCGCTCGGCCAACGCGTTGCCCAGGTTGCTCAAGGCCTCGGGCGAGTCGGGGCGGATGCGCAGGGCGGCGCGGTAGTGCCCGGTGGCCGCGTCGAGGCGCCCCAGCAGGCGCAGCGCGATGCCCAGGCTCACGTGCGCGTCGGCGAAATCGGCCCGCAGCGCGAGCGCGCGCTCGTAGGCCGCGACGGCCTCCTCCAGCCGTCCCGCGGACTTCAGCGCGCGCCCGAACGAGAAATGGAACTCCGCGCGCGCGGGCTCCAGCGCCAGCGCGCGTTGCGCCCGCGCGATCGCCTCGTCCGGCCGGCGCGTGCCGTTGGCGATCACCGACAGCAGGTTCCACGCGCCGGCGTCGCGCGGCGCGGACGCCACCACCTGCAGCAGCATCTGTTCGGCGGCCTCGACGCGGCCTTGACCGAGCAGCGCGCCGGCGAGCGCCGTCGACGCCGGCCGCGGCGCCGTCATGCCACGGGTCGACACGCCGCCCTCTCAGCTGCGCGCAAGCAGCGCCTGCGCCTCGTCGTGATCGGGCAGCGGCGTCTTGCCGGCGAGCGCCTTGCGCACGATCTCGCCGCCCTGCTGGACGTCGCCCTTGCGATAGAGCGCCATGCCGTAGTGCAGCCGCACGCCGCTGTCCTCGGGCGCCAGCGACGCGGCGCGCGCCAGCTGCGTCGCGGCCTGGTCGTAGTTGCCCAGGCGGTACTGCACCAGGCCCAGCGTGTCGATGAAGTTCGGCTGGGCCGATGCCGCGAAGCGGCCCGCGAGCTGCAGCGCGCGATCGAGGCTGGGCTTGTCGCGCCGGGTCTGGGCGAGCACGTAGGCCAGGTTGTTGGCCACGGTCTCGTCGTTGGGCGCGCGGCGCAGGATCTGCTCGTAGACGGCGATCGCCTCGTCGGTGCGGCCGGCGCGGCCCAGCCACTCGGCGCGCGCGCCGGGCAGCACGTCGTCCTGCGGCCAGGCCTTCTCGCCCTGGTCCAGCACCGCCAGCGCGCCCGGCAGGTCCTTGCGCGCCACCATCAGGGCCGCCAGGTTCTTGTAGGCCGACGGCGGCGCGTCGGGCAGGTCGACGAGCTGCTTGAACGACGCCTGCGCGCCGGGCAGGTCGCCCCTGGCGAGCGCCAGCTCGCCGCGCATCTGGCGCGCCAGCGCGGAGTTGGCGTTGGTCTTCTGGATCGCGTCGATGCGCGCGGACGCCTCGTCGAAGCGCTTCTGGCCCGTCAGCATCCCGATCGCCGCGATGCGCGGCTCGGGGGCATTGGGCGCGAGTGCCGCGGCGGCGTCGAACTGCGCCAGCGCAGCGGGAATCTTCTTCTGCCGTTGCAGCACGCGGCCGTGCACCAGGTGGCCCGCGGGGTTGGCGGGAAACGCGGTCTCGATCTCGCGCGCCTGCGTCTCGGCCAGCGCGAAGTCGCCGCTGGCCAGCGCCAGCTCCACCTTCATCTGGCGCGCGGACAGGTTCTGCGGATCGGCCTTGATCGCCGCATCCACCTCGGCCTGCGCGGACGAATACTCCCCGGTCTGCGCCATGTCGCCGGCCAGCATCAGGTGGCCGCGGGCGTCGCGGTCGTTGAACTTGACGGCGTCGGCCAGCGCCTCGCGCGCCAGCTGCGGCTCGCCCGCCAGGCGGTGCGCGCGCGCCAGCAGCTCGGCCACTTCCAGCGAACCCGGGCGATCCTTGGCGGCCGCGCGGAAGTCGGCGATGGCGGCGGGGAAGTCGCCCGCGGCCAGCTCGAGGCGGCCGCGCAGCACGACGCCGGTGGCGTCGCGCGGATTGGCCTTCAGCAGCTCGGCGAGCAGCGTGCGCGCCGCGTCCATCTTGCCCTGCGACATCCACAGCGCCGCGAGCTGCCCGCGCGCGGTGGCGCCGGCGGGGGCCGCCTTGGCGTCGTCGATGATGCCCTGGAGCACCTTCGCCGCCTCGTCCGTGCGCTTCTGGTCCGTGTAGAACCCGGCCTGCGCGAAACGCAGGTCGGTGGCCTTGGGATGGGCGTCGATGGCGGCGAGCAGGTCCTTCTCGGCCTGCGCCTTGTCGCCGAACGTGGTGGCGAAGCGCAGCAGCGCGATCCGGCGCGCGGAGTCGTCGGGATCGTTGGCGATCGCCTTGCGCAGCACGGCCTCGGCGCGCGCGTTGTCGCCCGCGTGCAGGTACAGCGAGGCCCAGCCGGTCCACGATGCGTCGTTCCTGGGAACCGCGGCGGTCGCCTTCGCGTAGTAGGCGTCCGCGCGAGCGACGTGGGCGGCGTCGGGCTTGCCGGACTGCGCGATCTCGGCGGCCATCTGCAACAGCCGCACCTCCTGCGGATGGGCGGCGATGGACTGGTCGAGGACGCCCAGGGCGGTGTCGATCTCGTTCGCGTTGAAGAACAGGCCCGACAACGCGAGCGCGCTGTCGATCGGCAGCGCCTGCCCCGACGCGGCGATGCCGTGCGCCGCGACCAGCGCCTGCGCCTGGTTGCCGGCGCGCGCGAGCGATGCGGCGGCGAGCGTGCGCGCGCGCAGGTTCTGCGCATCGACGGCGAGCACCGCCGCGATCTGTTCGTCGGCCTGCTTCAGGTCACCGGACAGCAGGTAGAGCCGGGCCAGGCCCAGCCTGGCCTCGACGGAGCCGGGATTCGACTCCAGCACCTTCGAGTAGCCCGCGTAGGCGTTGCGCAGCGCGCCCTTGCCGTCGGCGACCTGCGCGACGATCAGGATCGCGCCGGCGCTCTTCGGGTCGATCTGCAGCACGTTGCGCGCCTCGACGCTGGCCCGATCCCAATCGGACTGGGCGACGTACTGCGCGCCCTTGCGCAGGCCGGATTCGATGCGTTGCGCCTTGCTCGTGCAGGCCGCGAGCGATATGCAGACGACGGCTCCGAGAAGCACGCGCCATCCAGTTCCAGCATTCATCAGCCACCTCGTTCACACCCTCATTGCCGTTCGAGGGGAACCGAGATGCTAGGCAAGGAATGTGACCATTTGCCGGTCGCGCGGGCGCGCTTTCGGGCCGTGCGGCAAATTACGCGCGCGGGTCGCGCCGAACACGCCATTGCAGCGCCGCGAGCATGCCGAAGCCGCCGAGGAACAGCCACGAGGCGGGCGGCAGCGGCACTTCCGCCGGCACGCCGTTGATCGTGTGGTCGATGTTGGCGGAGGCCGCCTCCAGCGACTGGAACTGGTTGCCGGACTGCTGCGCCCGCACGTTGGTGACGAAGTTCCACAACGTCAGCTGCAAGGCCGCCGCCGAACTGACCGCGGTGGTGTCCGACGTCGCGAACGCCTGCACGCGGCGCGTGTCGTCCGCCGTCGCGCTGCTGTCGGCGACCGCCTGGGCCGTCTGGCCATCGAGCGTGAACGCCGTCGACGCGGCGCGCACCTGCGTCAGCGAATCGTCCAGGCCGCTGCCCGAGTCGAACTGGGTGGCCAGGCCCGACGCGCTGTCGAGCCCCGTGCCGGACAGGCCGCTGGCGGCCAGGCCGGTGCTGGGTGCGGCCGACGCCGCCGAACACGCGGCCGCCAGCGCCACGATCCATCCACACCCGATGTACTTGTTCACCATCTCGATTCACCCGCCCGGCGACGACACCGATTGCTGCATGACGAACGGCGCGCGACGCGCGCCATCCCCGTGCAACGGAGTGTCGTCGGACGCCGGTCGATCCGGCGTGAAAGCGATGACCGCCGGACTGATCCGAACGGACTAGCCAGGAACCGGGGGCGTCAATCCGGCTTCAGGATGCCCAGGCTCATCGCCCGCGAGATCGCGTGCGTGCGGGTGTTCGAATCGAGCCGTCGAAGAATCGCCTGGATGTGGTTCTTGATCGTCCACGGGCTGCATTCGAGCAGCTTGGCGATCTCGACGTTCGTCTTGCCTTCCTTGATCAGGCAGAGGATCTGCTCCTGGCGCGGCGTCACCAGCCGTCCGCTGCGCTGCGAGCCCGCGCTGGTGATCTCGCGCTCGGTGGCCAGCACGCGCAGGAAGGCGTTGTGGATGTGCGGGATCAGCAGCTCGATGATGTGGCCCAGGCGGGCGTCGAGCGGCGCGGGGATGCGCGCGAATCCGTACAGCGCCTCCACCTTGCCCGAGGCCCCGGTCACCAGGTGCGCCGCGAGGTTCTTGAGCTCGTTGTCACGCACCAGCGCCGCCAGCTCCGCGTCCGAGCTGCGGCCGCCCTCGACCGGGCAGAAGATGATGGCCTGGCGCGACCCCTCGGCCACCGCCATCAGCCGCGGCTTCAGGCCCTTGAGCGAATCGGCGACCACGCCGAAATGCTCGTCGCGGAAATACCGGCTCGCGGAGAAGCGATGCATGGACATGCCCTGGCGCGAGCCGTCCTCGATCCCGCAGATCAGGATCTCGTGCGGCAGCAGCGATTGCAGCGAACTCTGCGTCCATGCAAAGAACTGGTGCCGGCTGGCGATGGCGAACGAGTTCTCGACCACATCCGAGAAATGTTCGCGGTCGCCGTCGTTCATTCTTGAGATACCGCTCACGTGTGCCGTCCCTCGGACTGGATAACTCGAACTGCTCTCTTTCGCAACCCCTTGCGCATTGCTCCGGCAGTTCGCGGACGTTAACGAAGAACAGTGACAATTTGTCGAGGCCGCAACAACTTCGACAAATGCGCATCACCATTGTTCGTAGGGGGTGCCTTCCAGCGACTCGCCACGCGCGCCGCTGCGGATGTCGTAGACGCCCGTCGCGCCGATGTCCTCCGGCGGGGCGACCGTCACCCAGGTCCTGGCGCTCTCGGTCACCGGGTCGTCGGGCAGGCTGCGCAGGTAGCGCCGTTCGACCAGTTCGTCGAGGCTGGCCGGATAGCGGCCGCTGTCGGAGAAGAACTGGTCGATCGCCGTGCGCATGACGCGCAGGTCCTGGTGCAGCACCGCCTCGCGGCTGCGCGCGACGCTGTGCAGGTACTTGGGCAGCGCGATCGTCAACAGCGTGCCGATGATGGCCAGCACCACCAGCAGCTCGATCAGCGTGAAGCCCCGCCGCCGGACGCGCCGCATCACCAGGCCCCGTACGGCTGGCCGTCGAGGCCCTTGCGCGGCGACTTCGAGTAGACGTCGTACACGTCGCGCCCGGGCTGCGGATCGTCCGGGCCGCTCGCGTAGCTGCGCAGGCCCCAGGTCTCCTGCGCCGGCAGCGCCGGGTCGGCCAGCGGATCGCGCGGCAGCCGGCGCAGGAAGTAGATCTTCACGGCCTTGGGGCTGGCGCTGTCCGTCACGCCGTCGCTCAGTTCCGACAGGCTGCGCGGATAGCCGGTCTCGTCGGCGGCGCGCGCGATGCGCTTGTCGTCGGACGCGCGCTTGTAGGCATCGATCGCCTGGCGGATCTCGCGCAGCGAGGTCCGCAGCTCCTGCTCGTCGCTGCGCTGCCTGGCCAGGTCGGCGAAGGTCATCGCGCCACCGGCCAGCACGCCCAGGATCGCGACGCTGATCAGCAGCTCGATGAGCGCGAAGCCGCGCGGCGCGCGTGCGTTCACGGGCCGGCCCTGGTCGCGGAGGCCGCGTCGTCCGCTGGCCGCGGCGCGACGGGTGCGGGCGCGGGCGCGGGCGGCGGCGTGTCGTCCGCATCGTCGGCCGGGTCGGCGGTCGACAAGGACCGCGGCGTCGACGTCGGCGCGCCGGCCGACGACGACGGCGACAACGCCATCTGGCCGGACGACTGCAACCGCAGCCGCGGCGCGCCCGGCGCGGCCTCGGTGCCCGAGCCGACCTGGTAGCGGCCGGCCGCGCCGGCGCCGACGTTGCGCACGACGCGCGGGGTGATCAGGAGCACGATCTCGGTCTTGCTGCGGTCGTTGCTCTGGGTGGAGAACAGCCGCCCCAGCACCGGCAGGTCGGCGAAGCCGGGCAGGCCCGCGGTGCTGCTGCGATCCTCGTCGCTGATCAGGCCCGCGAGCGCCTGCGTCTCGCCGTCCTTCAGGCGCAGCGACGTCGTCGCCAGGCGCGTGCCGATCTGGTAGGTGAGCGTGCCCGAGGCGCTGCGGACCTCGCGCACGATGTTGCTCACCTCGAGGTTGACCTTCACGCCGACCTCGTTGTCCAGGTAGACGTTGGGCTCGACGTCCAGCTTCAGGCCGACGTCGAGGTAGTTCACCGACTCGGAGACGCCGACGTTGGCGGTCGACGTCGTCGTGATCACCGGCACGCGGTCGCCGATCAGGATGCGCGCCTTCTCGCGGTTCTTCACGCGGATGCGCGGGTTCGCGAGGATGTTGGTGTCGCCGTTCTCCGCGCGCAGGTTGGCGGCCGGATTGTCGATGCCGATGCTGGAGCCGGACAGGTGGCGCAGGCCGCCCAGGGTCAGCTGCGTCGGCGTCAGCGTCTGGTTGGTGATCGTCTGGCTGCCGGCCGCCGTGGCGATGACGGTGGCCGGGTTGGGCACCAGGTTGAGCACGGTGAACTTGCCCGGCGGATCGATGCCGATGTCGAGCAGCCGCGAGCGCTTGACCTCCAGCACCTCGACCTCCAGCATCACCTCGGGCTCCGGCAGGTCCTGCGCGGCGATCACGCGCTCCGCCAGCCGCAGCGCATCGGGCGTGTCGCGGATCGTCAGGCTGTTCAGCTTGTCGTCGGCGTAGATGTCGCGCGTCTTCAGCACCGTCTTGAGCATCGTCTGCATGCTCTTGGCCTCGGCGTTGCCGAGATAGAAGGTGCGCACGTCGAGCTCGGCGTAGTCGCGCTGCTTGGGCGCCGTGTTCGGATAGATCAGCACCGTGTTGTCGTTGAGGATCTTGCGTTCGAGCTGGTTCGTCGCGGTCAGCACGCTGACGACGTCGTCGACGGTGGTGTGGCTGATGCTCAGCGTCACCTTGATGTCGGAGCGCACGTCGTGGTCGAACACGAAGTTCAGGCCGGTGCTGCGCGCCAAGGCCTCGAAGACCGAGCGGATGTTGGCCTCGTGGAAGTCCAGCGTCACCGACTTGCGCAGCCCGGCCGCCAGCGTCGGCGGGCCCTCGGGCGCCGGCGGCGCGGCGGCGGCGAGCTGGCGCGCCAACGCCAGCGCGCCGGGGTTGGCCGGGTCGTCGGCCAGCACCGCGTCGACGAGGCGTCGCGCGTCGGCCGGGCGCCCCTGCGCCTGCAGTTGCGCGGCCTGCGCCACGCGCGCCTGCTGGCGCCGGGCCGCGGCGACGGCCTCGAGCCCGGCATGCACGCGCGGGTGGTCGGGCCACAACCCCTCGGCGCGCGCGTACAGGCCGGCGGCGTCGTCCAGGCGCCCGGCGCGCAGCGCCGCGTCGGCCTGCGCGAGCAGCGTGCCCGTCTGCGCCTCGCGCTGGCGGATCAGCGTCATGCGGTAGCTCGCGTTGCCCGGCTCGGCGCCGGCCGCGCGCTCCAGCTGCGCGATGCCCTCCTCCGGCCGGCCCTGGTCGATCAGGCGCTGGCCGTCGTTGAGGAACTCGCGTCCCGGCGCGCAGGCGACCAGCAGCGCGCCGGCCGCCGCGCCGAGTCCGCGCGCCCAGGGCAGCGGGCGGCTCACGGCCGGCTCCCGAGCGCGACGGTCAGGCTCTTGTGGAGCGGGAGATAGGTCAGGGTCATCGAGGTCTCGTCCAGGTGGTCGACGTGGAAGCTGCCGTCGACCGTGGCGCCGCTGCGCACGGCCAGCACGCGATCGCCGTGGCTGAAGAAGGCGGTTCGGCCCGCGTCGTCGGTCAGGCCGCCCAGGTAGGGATAGGGAAACGGCGGCGCCTCGGGCTCGACCGGCGGCGCCGGCGCGGCCGGCAGCGGTGGCGGCGGTTGCCAGGATTGCGCGGCGAACAACGGCGCGGGGGACGATGCCGACGCGTCGGCGGCGGCGTTCGCGTCGCGCCGTTCGGCCAGCGCCTCCAGGTGCAGCACGACGGCCGAGGCGGCGCGCGCGGGCGGCGTGCCGCGAGTCGGCGCCGCGACGGCTTCGCCGGACGACGGCGCGCCGGCCGGCGCCGCCACCACGTCGGCGTCGCCGCCCGACGCCAGCGTGCGCTCGACGATCAGCGCCACGCCCACCGCGACGAACAGCAGGGCCAGGCGCTTGCGTGCAGGGCTCGTCTCCGCCATGGGTGTCACTCCGTCCGGCGCACGAACAGCACGAAGCGCAGCCGTGCGTCGAGCCGCGTGGAGCGCGCATCGGCGCGGCGCAGGCTCATCTCCTCGAGCGCCAGCGCGGGGTCGTCGCGCAGCGCCTCGGAGACGAACGCGCGCAGCGGCGCGTATTCGGCGTTCAGCGGCAGCACGATGGCGTAGCGCGCCAGTGCCTCCTGCGCCGTGTCGGTCAGCTTGAAATCGGCCTGGCGCAGCTGCAGGCCATGCCGTTGCGCCAGGTTCCACAGCTTCGCGTAGCTCTGCGACAGCGCCTGCGGCGGCGCGAAGCCGCCCTCGAAGCCGGCCAGCTGGTCCGCGGTGCTCACCGGTGCGCGCGTGCTGGTCGTGCGCGTGGCGGCCTGGCGTGCGAGGCGCGCGTTGCCGGCCTCGAGCTCGGCCAGCCGCTGCGCGCCCGGCAGCCACAACGCCGGCGCCGCCGCGGCCAGGGCCAGCAGCAGCGCGCCGGCCAGCAGGCCCGGCCAGCCGAGGCGCTCGCCGGCGCGCAGCGTGCGCCAGCGCCAGTAGTTCAGCGCAGGTGCCATGTCGCCGCCACCGTGAACGAGACCACGTCGTTGCCGTCGCGCTGCACCGTCTCGTAGCCTTCGAGGTGCACCTCGTCCAGCACCTTCAGCGCCGCCAGCCGGTCGACGTAGGCGAGCAGCTCGGGCACCGAGCGTGCCTCGCCGGTCAGGCGCAGCGCGTGCTGGCGCGCGTTCGGCGCGAGCGACATGACGCCCAGCCCGCGCGCGTCGGCGGACTCGATGGCCTTGAACAGCGCGTCCCAGGGCACCGCCAGTTCGGCGATGACCTGGTTGGCGGCGACGATGCGGCGCGCCAGCTCGGGCCCGACCACCTCGGCGCGCGCCTGGGCCGGCTGCAGGCGCGCGTTCAGCACGTCGCGCCGCGCCTCCTGCGCGTCGATCCCGGCACGCTGGCGCGCCACCGCATCGGCGAACAGCGCGCCGGCCGCGAGCACGACGGCCAGCACCGCCCATTCGCCCCAGCGCACGCGGCGCGCGGACGCGGGATGGAAGTCGAGCAGCAGCGCGCGCGTCGTCATCTCAGGCCGCCTCGGCCAGTGCCGCGACGGGCGCGACGGACGCGGTGGGAACGACCGTCGCGGCGCGCTCGGGCCGCAGCTCCACGCGCGCCCAGCGATCGTCGCGGCCCAGCGCGAACCACTCGCGCGCGAGCAGCTGCGGCAGCTGCGCCGCAGCGCCACGCACCACGCACACGCGGCGCGGCCGGCCGTCCTCGACCAGCAGCAAGGTCAGCGCATCGGCCTCGGGCACGACGACCCACGACGCGCCGGCGGGCAACGCGTCGCCCAGCGCCGCGAGCTCGTGCACCAGCGACGGCGTCACCGAGCACAGCGCCAGGCCACGCGTCGCGAACAGGCGGCTCAGTTCGTCCAGCAAGGGCGCGGCCATGGCGCAGGCGAGCGTCGCGCTCTCGTAGCCGCCGTCACCGGCGCGCACGACCCAGTCGCGCGCCAGCTCGCCGTAGGTCTCGCGAAAGCAGTGCTCGGCGAAGGTCTGGCGCGCGGCCCGCGTCTGCATCGTGGCGTTCCACGGCACCAGCAGGTAACGCACGTGGCGGCCCGGCACGACGCAGGCGACGCGGGTCTTCGGCGCCAGCGCCGCGGCGTCCAGCTCGTGCGCGAGCGTCGCGAGCGCGTGCGCCCACGCGGGCGCGCCGGCTTCGCCGGACGAGTCCGGCGCGGCGCTCAGGTGGAACGTCCGCACGTCAGCCGACCAGCGTGACACGGTTCACCTCGGCGAGCGTGGTCCAGCCATCCAGGAACAGGTCGACGGCGGCGGTGCGCAGGAAGCGCGTGCCGTTGCGCGCGGCCGCCTCCTTGATCTGGCGCACCGGCGCCTTGGCGACGATCAGCTCGCGCATCGCGTCGTCCAGCATCAGCAGCTCGCCGATCGCCTTGCGGCCC
>FSVG01000445.1_pt1 | contig 11749 bp, 10 predicted proteins | sample 1637511 | NCBI WGS metagenome assembly FSVG01 (sample SAMEA3914816, study PRJEB12502) | metagenome | biome: forest; material: soil | place: USA | collected 2011-09-16 | depth 0.3 m
GCGTCCTGCTCTCGGCCGCACAGAAGACCGCGGACATCTCACTTCCTGTGGCCATCACGGTTTTTCCGGAGGAGGTCTATCGAGCCCCGGAAACCTGGGTCCGACGCGCCTACCGCAACCTGACCTACTTCCACGAGGTTGACCAGGGGGGACACTTTGCAGCCTGGGAACAGCCCGAGCTTCTGTCCGGCGAGTTGCGGGCTGCGTTCCGAGCGCTACGCTGATCGTGCACCGCAGGATCGGAAGGCTCATACAGTTTCAGGGGGCAATGTCATGACTGCGAACCCAAGCAAGTACTGCCCGATCAGCTGCGAATTTCACGATCTGCTCGAGGCGATCGCGACAGCGCGCAAACCGGCGCAAATCCGATTTCGCGACGGGGACGGCGTGGTGCAGAGCCGTGAAGCAACCATTACCGATGTATTTTCTCGAGAGGGATCCGAGTATCTGTCGATGAGCACGGGGGAGACTGTTCGGCTTGATCAACTCTTGGCCGTCGACGCCTACAAGTTGGCCGACTTCTGAACAGCACATGTCCGAACTTGCCCCGCGTAAGGCGAGCGACCTAGAGCATTGCACGGGGACCTCTCGATGAGCAACACACCGTCGATCGAAACGGGGCCCCAGAGCGATGGGGCGTACCTTCGGAACTGGCGCCGACGGCTCGCCGCGCCTTTCGACGGCACAGCCGACACCGAGAGCCTGTCGGCCACGCTTCTGCTGGCTTTCACAGCGCTGGCTATCTGCTGGGCCAATTCCCCCTGGGCCGACAGCTATGCCTCGCTGTGGTCGACCATCGTCGACGTCCGTGTCGGTGCGAGCCATTTCGGGTTGACCCTGCGCGCCCTCGTGAACGACGGCCTGATGACGCTCTTCTTCTTTTCCGTCGGGCTGGAGGTCAAGCGTGAGCTCACGATCGGCGAGTTGACGGATCGTTCGCGCGCCTTGATGCCCGCCGTCGCGGCTGTGGCCGGCCTCGCCCTGCCTGCCTGCATGTTCCTGCTGGTCAACCGCAACGGTGCGATGGCTCATGCGTGGGGCGTCGTTATCTCGACGGATACGGCGTTCGTGATCGGCGCGCTCGCCGTCGTGGGCCCGAGGTTCCCCGCCCGGCTGCGCGTCTTTCTGCTGACGCTTGCGGTCGTCGACGACATCGCAGCACTTGCCGCGATCGCGGTGTTCTATTCCGATGGCGTTCAGTGGGTGCCGCTGCTCGTTGCGGCAGCCTTGTGTGCGGCTGTCGGCGCAGTCCGCTACTTGAACGTGGGCACCGGTCCGGCCTACGCGGTTCTCGCCGTGTCGCTTTGGTTCTCGCTGCATGCCGCACATGTCCATCCGACACTGACGGGGGTCCTTGTCGCCCTCCTGATCCCCGTCTTCCCACCGCGACGAGCGGACGTGGAACGAACGTTGGAGCTGGCCCGGGCCTTCAGGCAGTCGCCCAGCCCGAGCCATGCACGCGCCGCAGCACAGGGCTTGCGCGACTCGATCTCGATCAACGAACGGCTACAAGCATCCTTCGCGCCGTTCGTCGGTTTTCTCGTGCTCCCGGTCTTTGCGCTCGCCAACGCCGGCGTGCGCCTCAGCAGCGCCACGCTCGAAGCGGCAGCAACCTCTCCGCTCACCTGGGGCATTGTTGCCGCGCTGGTTCTTGGCAAGCTTGCGGGCATTTCGGGCGCCGCCGCCTTGTTGAGCCGCACCGGCATCGGCAAGTTGGCACCCGGCCTGACGGCTGGCAGCGTTGCTGGGGGCGCAGCGCTCTCGGGCATCGGCTTCACGATCTCGCTGCTCATCGTCGACATCGCCATTCCCGACCCCGCGTTGCAAGACCAGGCTCGCGTCGGCGTGCTGGCCGCGTCGTTGCTGGCGCTTGGGCTGGGCGGAGCCATGTTCAGGGTGGTGGATCGCCTGTCGCCCCCAACGGCCGTTGGAGCCATTCTGGTCCGCCAGGTCGACCCGACGCGCGATCACATACGCGGCGACCCGGAGGCTCCGCTGACGTTGGTGGAGTACGGTGACTTCGAATGTGCGTTTTGCAGCCGGGCGACAGGGGCCATCGACGAGGTTCGGGCGCACTTTGGGCCCGAGCTTCGCCATGTGTGGCGGCACCTCACGTTGACGCGCGTGCACCCGCACGCGTTCGACGCGGCGCTGGCCAGCGAGGCTGCAGCGCTGCAAGGTCGCTTCTTCGACATGGGCCGCCTGCTCTTCCGGCACCATCAGGCGCTGGAATTCGCAGACCTCGTTAAGTACGCCAGCATGCTCGCTCTCGACGTGGATCGCTTCGAGGAAGACATGCGTTCGGCGCGGGTCATCAATCGAGTGAAGGATGACGTCCTGGATGCCGAAGTGATGGATCTTCACGCGACGCCCACGTTCTTCATTGGCAATGCGCGACACCAAGGTCCGCATGACGCGGCGACGCTCATCCGCGCACTTGAAGCATCGAGAGGGGGATGACGGCAGACTCAGCGGCATTGGCCCTTGTTTCAAGCTGGCCACGCGTGCTCGCGCCCGAGCCGATAGCTGCGGTCGTCCACCAGAGGGCGACTGGAAATTGGACGCGAGCGCGGTGCGGCCAGGCGCACCCGTGCCGCATTCAGAACGAGGCGGCGTCGATGACCGCCTGCGCGAAGTCCTGCGGCGCTTCCTGCGGCAGGTTGTGCCCGATACCGCCGGTGAGCGCACGGTGGGCGTACTTGCCGGTGAACTTGGCACGGTACATGGCGGCATCCGAGTGGGCGGCGCCGTTCGCATCGCCTTCGAGCGTGATCGTTGGGACGGGAATGACCGGAAACGCACCCAGCTGGCGCTCCAGCGCGTCGTACTTCGCCTCGCCCGGTACTGCGCCGAGCCGCCAACGGTAGTTGTGAATCACGATGTCCACGTGGTCAGGATTGTCGAAGGCGTCGGCGCTGCGGTTGAACGTCGCGTCGTCGAAGTTCCAGTTCGGCGAGGCCGTGCGCCAGATGAGCTTCGAGAACTCACGCCGGTACTTGGCGTATCCCGCCTTGCCGCGCTCCGTGGCGAAGTAGTATTGGTACCACCACTGGAGTTCAGCGGCTGGCGGCAGCGGCGCCTTGTTGGCCTCTTGACTGCCGATCAGGTAGCCGCTCACCGACACCAGTGCCGTGCATCGCTGAGGCCAGAGCGCCGCAACGATGTCGGCCGTGCGCGCGCCCCAGTCGAACCCGGCGACGACGGCCCTGTCGATCTTGAGCGCATCCATGAACGCGATGATGTCCACGGCAATGGCTGCCTGCTGGCCATTGCGAACGGCGCCGGGTGAAAGGAAGCGTGTGGTTCCATACCCCCTTAGGTAGGGAATGAGCACCCGAAAGCCCGCCGACGTCAACAGCGGTGCGACGTCGACGAAGCTGTGAATGTCGTAGGGCCAGCCGTGCAGCAGGATGACAGGTGGCCCGTCGGCAGGCCCTTCTTCCGCATAACCCACGCTCAGCGCGCCGGCGTCGATCTGCTTCAATTTTCTGAACCCTGTGTTCGAACCGGGCGCGGTACTGGACAGAGTCTTTGCCGTCTGTGCGTTTGCGATCGCCAGCATGCCGATTTGAGACGCAGCAATGGCTATCGCCGCCGATCCGAAGAAGCGGCGGCGCGGTTGATTGATGTCATCAGTCACTGTTTTCTCCGTGCGGTAGTGCAGTGCGCCGCGCGGTGGCGTAGGCCATCCGCCGCGGCGCACGCCGTTCGTCAATCCGGTCGGCCGGAAGCCTGCACCCCGGATGCATGCGCTCGATCGCTCGAGGCATTGGCAACGGCCTGGCCCATCTGTTGCGATGCCTTCTTCCGGTGGAACGGCATCAGCGGATACATCCCGGGAAACTCGTCGCGCAGGGTACGACCCTCGTCACCGAAGGCGATGTCGCCGTTGCGAACGGCTTCGGCCAATTCGGTGCGCACCTGCTGCCGCGTCAGTCCCGGCTCGGCGGGAACCTTCGGATAGCGCCCCGGGAATTGCTCGCGCAGCGTGCTGCCCTGGTCGCCGACGGCGACGTCGCCGTCGCGCTGAGCCTGGGCCAGCTCGATGCGCACTTGTTCGCGCGTCTTGCCAGCCTCCACGGCAATTCGCGGATAGCGCCCGGGCTCCTGCTCCCGAAGCGTGGTTCCGATGTCGCCAAACTGGATGTCGCCCGTGCGCTGAGCCTCTTTCAGTTCCGCAATGACTTGCTGACGCCTCTTGCTGCCAGCGCGGTTGGGGTCCGCAGTGCTGCTGCTCGGCACCGCCGTGCTCGCAGTCGCGAGGACAGAGGCCGGCTCAGCGTGGAGACTGCCAGACAGCGCGGTCATTGCGATGATCGCCGTGGCGAAATGAGTCGATTTCATGATGTGCTTTCGATAAAATGTTGAAGATCAGAGGAAGGCCCGGAACGCAGCTCGCACTCCGACACTGAAGAGCTCCGGTTGCTCCCAGGCCGCGAAGTGGCCGCCCTTGTCGGCCTCGCTTCAATAGACGAGCAATGTGATTGCAACGAACCACGCATGTCCGCGGTGCGCGATAGAGAGCGAGTGGTCGGCGAACTACCCGAACGTGAACGCGTAGGCCTGCGCACCAGGATCGAAGAACTCGATTTCGAACAACCGATCGCCGCCCGGTGCGCGTTGCCGCACCAACTGGTAGAGGCGATGACCGTCGATGACGCCAAAGCCTTTTTCGTCGACATCGCTACCGTGATCCTGACCCGGCGGCTGACCATCGATGCTCACGACAAAGTGCAGCAATCTTTGCGAAGGCGCGCCGAGCACGAGGTGCAGATCGCGCGCTCTGAAGCGAAAACTCAGCCGCGCGCCGCTGTGTTCGGTCATCGCGAATTCATCGTCGACGCGCCACGATCCCGTGAGCGACCATTCGTTCAGGCGAAGTGCCGGCGTGAGCGGATAGTCCGTTGTATGCCCACCGACCAACTTGCCCACAGGCACGAAGTTCTCGGCGTTGCGCGTGCCGAGGTACGTTTCCTGCGACCGTGCGTGCTCGATCGCCGGAGCGGCCTGCGTGCCCCGACCATCGGGCTTGACGAGGTCCGTCGGCACTGCCTTTGCCCCCGCTTCGCGCAGCAGCGATTGCAGCATCCGTTCCGACTGGTCATAAGCACCTTCGCCGTAACGGCGATTCACGATGCGGCCGCTGGCATCGACGAAGTAGAAGGCCGGCCATGCCTGGTTGCCAAAGGACTTCCACACCGAGCCGCGGCTGTCGATGGCTACGGGATACGTGAGACCGAGCTCACGCGTCGCCCGCAGCACGTTCGCGTAGTCGTGCTCGAACTCGAACTCCGGCGTGTGCACGCCTATCACAACCAAGCCCTGGTCGCGGTACTTCTGTGCCCACGCGCGCAAGTAAGGCAGCGTGCGCAGGCAGTTGACGCATGAGTACGTCCAAAAGTCCACCAGAACGACCTTGCCACGCAGGTCTGCGATCGACAGCGGAAGCGAGTTGATCCACGCGGTCGCGCCGTCCAGTGACGGAGTGTCCGCCACGGCCGCCCATGCAGACAACGAGCCGGCGCCCGGCGACGCATAGGCCCTGTTCGTCAATGCCGCCCACGTTGCGGCGGTGGCTGCACAAGCCAGAAGGGCTATCGCGCAGTGCTTCAGGTAGTACATCGTGTGCTCCACGCCGATGAGGGATCGGCATGAGGCAAATCAGACCAGGGACAACTTCGACGCGCAATTGAACCTTCGGCGTGCCCGCCCCAACCAACGTTTGCAGACTCCGGTCCCTGCGAGTTGCGCAAGTAGACCTTCGTAGGGATCTGCACGAGCATTTATGCAATGCGCACACACAGCGCCCCACGGTGTCATTGATTCCCCAGCCCCACGGGATAGCTCTCAGGTGGTACGGCCACTGAGCCGCGACAGACCTGGAGGGGGATCGACGTCGGCGCCACTGAGCCAAAGTTCAGTTCACAAAACAACGTACGCGAGATCTCGGGCCGCAGGTTAAGGATTACATGCAATATGCATGCGGACTTCGTGCGCATCGACACCGGGCGGTCGAAGAGCCTGACATTGACACATTTGGTGGGGCTTCCAAGGTCTTCTTTGACATGGCCAAGCTGACGCTTGGGGCGTTTATCGGCTCATTCGTCACCAAGGGAAGCAGCCGTGATACGGAGGCCACCAAAGAGGGGGCCACCGCCGCTGCGAAGGCGATAGTCGGGAAACTGACGCCTCCGCCCACGCCCAGGTCTCCGCCGAGCCCAACGCCGACACCAACGTCGACGCCACCCCCACCTTCTGACGGGATGCCACCGCCTTCAGCGAACTAAGGCATTCCAGCTCGAAGTCACTTCCCGGCGAGTGCGGGGCATCTGATACGGCTCGACAAGCGTTGAAATCGCTTGTCGAGAGCGCATCCGCGCCCGTTGATCAACTTCGCCAACCTGGCTCCAGCAACGCGGAAGTGCTCGAAGCTTCCTATCCGCAGCGAATGCGGCCCGTGCACGTAAACCAGGCCCCGCGACGGACTGTAGTAGGCAGCTTTGCAGCGGAAACAGTCGTCCGATGCGTCATGCCGCCCGACTGCTCCATCGCTGCAAAGCGGCCGAACGGGAGCACGCTCGGAAGACGCCCTCGGTGATTGGCTCAGAGCTATTCGGACGCAAGGCAGGGTCGGACTGCTTGGCTACCTGCACTGCATCTTCGATCTGTGGACGCAGCGCTGGCGTCAGCGGCAAGCGAAAGGGGACATGATGATCGTTCGGCATGCCGACGACAGTGTCCTCGGTTTCGAGAGCAAGAACGATGTCGACCGATTCCTTGAGGAACTTCGAGTTCGCTTCGCTCAGTTCGGATTGACGCTCAATGAGGACAAGACGCGCGTGTTGCAATTCGGTCTGCGCGTGCGGCACCTGGACGGTGATCGTGGTCCTCGGCTGCGTCGCGTAGCAGTCCTCCTCCCAGATGCGGGCGATCAGAAGTCCGGCGTTTGACTTGGCGTCACCGCGCGCGCGGCCGGCAGCCTTTCCCTCATTGCTGCCTCCCAGGCTGCAGCAACGCGCGAATGACCTGCGGATCGTCCATAAGGACGGCTGCGAACGCCGGCCCGAACTCAGTGGCGGCAAGCTGTACGAAGCCCGGCACGAACGCCGCTTCCGGGAGAGGCATCGTGTCGACGCCACCGAGCCAGAGCATTAGGGCCGCATCGTCGATCACGTGCTGGTCCGCAGGATCGTCGATCACCCAGGTGGACTTTTCCTTGACCTCTGGTGGCTCGTCTTGTGCCGTGCTCGAAGTTGCCTTGCGCGCCCGCGGCTTCACCGTGCGCTTTTGCTCCTTGACCCGTCCGACGATCGCCCGGGTGATGATGGTCATGAAGGGAAAGGAGAGACGCAGCCGGATCCGATCCGGGAGCTCGGCCGAGGTGGTCGCGCGGCCAGCGGCCGCGTGATCGGCGAGCGCGACATCCCAGCATGCCGCGCGTACGCCCATGTACGCTGCAATATCGAGCGAGCCACTCATGCCGCCGATGATGCCGACGACGTTGGGCATCTCCGACACCACGTGCCAGAGATACGCGGTGTGGCGCAGGTCGACCTGCCTGGCGAAATTCGCAGGCGACGCCGTGTAGACATTCAGGTGGCCGGAGCCGTCGGTCACCCAGTCGTGTGGCCCACCGATGCGAACCAGGTGCAGGCCCAGGACATCGGCAGCCGCCTTGATCTGCGCATACAGCGCGGGCGTCACGTCATGCTCCGGATGGTAGCCACCGATGCGCATGTTTAGCAGCAAGCATCGACGGCTCCCGATCGAGCGGGCGCGCTCTTCGATGGTGCTCGTTTCCTGCTCCGTGAGGCGGTACAGGAAGCTCTCCTTCAGGGTCTGCCGCACAGCGTCGATGCCTCGCAGCTCGACGGCGCGCATCAGCACCGACGTGGCCGAGAATGTCATGCCGCAGATGACGTTTCCCCGTTCCGACAGAAGATGCAGTCGACTCGCTGAGAAGATCTGTTGCCCCTGTTGCGGCACGGTCGATTCGAGCGCCCAGGCAAGCACGCGATCGGTAAAGCCACAGTCCGAATAGAAATACAGGAACTGGTTCGAGATGAGGACGTATTCGCTTTTGATCATGTCAGCGGCTTCCAGCGTCTCCTCGTAGAGTTCCGCGAGCGCTTTTGCGGCATCGACGATGGGATCTCGATTTGCTTCGGAGAATGCGTCGATCAGCGCAAGTTCCGTGGTGATGGGCTGGGGCGCCAGCAGGAAGTCCCGCAAGCGTTCCTGGAGGCGCTCGCAGACGCGTGCCGGGCCCAGTTGCCGCAGGCGCCTCCCACCCAGCCAACGTTCGTCGGACATCTCGGCAACGAGGGTCTGGATCAGCAAAGGCTTGAAGTCTTGCAGCTTGCGGATTTGTGGGCGACCCCATGTCGGCCACGCCACCGTATTCATCCAGGTTGGCATGTCCAGCGATCCGACGAAGGCCCTGATTGGCCCCTCGATGGCCGAAGGTTTGCCCTTGGCATGCTTGCGCAGTTGCGATGCGAGATTCTCGATCGCAAAGCTCTGGTCCCATTCCAGTGCTTCCGTGTGGAGACCGCTGACGTTGAATTCAAGCGCGCGAATCGTGATCTCTAGGTCAATCGTCGCGGCCCGTTCGTGGTCCGCCAGGTGGCGGTCGATGCCATTGTCGAAATCGACGCGCGAGAGGGCGTGCATGGGGCGCAGCGACAGGGGGATGCCTGCAGGCTCCGGACGATGGGCGTCGTCGCCTGGGATCGCGGTCTCGCCCTGGTGACAGACCACGACGGTCGACGAGATCTGGCGCCACATGCTGACCCGGAATTCGACGTTGCCCGCGCAGACGAACTTGACGCCGCCCACAAGTTGATCGCACGTGAAGATGCGAGAGATGCCTAATTGCGAGCGGACCTCAATCTCGAGACCGAGGCAATCGTCGACGAAGTAGCGCAGCAGCGAGATGTGCAGCAGGCTCGGCGTGACCGGTGCACGGGGAACGAGCAGGAGAAGGCTCGGATTGAGGATCATGGCGGCCGCGACATGCCAGCAGTCGCCGGAGTAGCGGCCGGGTTGTACTAGCCAGCGCTCGGTGCTGTCGATGGTGGTCAGGGCGTTCGTACGAGCGTCGCCCGAATTGGCGTCCACGGCGCCGTTGACGTCATCCATCTGCACAGAGTCCTGGAGTGGCGCCGGCAGTGCCGGGCATACGCGCAAGTGCGCAGCGCTCTTTGCCCAGACGGCGAACGTCACCCGGTAAGGCTCGACGGTCAACCGGAACGGCAGCGGACCGATGTCGCGCCAGCCCTGGAGGGTCGCACGGTGCTCGAACGACCGCCGCAGCAACACCTGCATTCCCTCGTCGGGATCGTCCTCGTCATCGGCTTGGACGCCCAGGTCGATGACGACGTCGACATGCAGGTTCGGGTCGCCATCGAGCAAGAACCCGGCACTTCGCGTGTCAGCATCTGCGTCGAACTGGCGACGCTGCCCATCGCCGCCGACGGTCACCGCCAGGCTGTCGATCCGGGCTGGTTCCAGCGGCACCCACTGGCCCTCCGGCGTACGGCGCTCCAGTGACTTGACGATAACCACGAGCGCGACCTTCACGCGTCCTCCGGGTAGCGTCCGTTCCGGTCATGGAGGTCGCGCAGCGCGGAGGCCGTTGCGCCATCGAGCAGGCCGGTGTCGGGCAGCCCGCAACGTCGTTGGAGTTCAGCAAGGGCGCTTGCCAGCTGCGGAGTGGGGCGGCCATCGCAATGTCCCGTGTACAGCCCCAGGTTCGCTAGGCGGCGCTGGGTGCCGGCATCACCTCGGAGGGTCTCCAACCTGCCGAAGGTCACGTGCTGAGCGGGGCTGCTCCCGGCCTGCAGACGAGCCTCGAGGATTCCGGGCGGCACCGGGAACTGCACGATTCCTTGCGCATCGGCATGGGCTTCCAGCCTCAAGCCCTTGGCCTCGAGCACGCACGGTTCGCCCGCGCGCGGGCGCCCGTTGCGCATCAGGCGCAAACGAAAGATCGCCGGTACGCCTCGCTTCACGAAGCGGTGAACCGCATCGGTGGCACAGGCGGCGGCGCGCGTCGTTTGCGGCGGGATGAAGAGCAGATCGCCTGGATGCAGGGTGTTGCCGTCCACGCGCAGCGTGCGCAGTGCCTTGTTCTGCGGGTGCAGCCAGAGGGTGTCCGGCGCAAAGCCGTGCCGACCCGCCAGCAGGGACAGGCCCTCGCCTTCTTCGATCTTGTAGTAGGTCATTGGGCGGCCACCTCCCACGCCGCGCCGTCCAGCCGAGGGAACGACACGCGGCACACGCCAGCGCTCTCGATGTCGTCGATCCGGGCGCTGCCGCGCTGGTCGAGGCTCCCGCTGCAAAGGCGGCCGCCCGGCAGCACCACGCTGTAGGGCTCGTCGGGAATGGGGCTGCCGTCTTCGCCAACCAGCTCGATAGCGATCCAGTGACGCGTGGGCTGGGTGACCTCGGTGGGTAACGCGCCCGTGGCTTGGGAGGGCGGCGGGGTAATTCGGGAGCGCACGTCCGTGCGGGCCTTGGGCAGCGGGGCCGGGGTCGCCAAGGCGTCCGGACGGGCGGTAACGGGCACCGTTGCGGTGGCGACGCTACTGCCACCGGTGGCGTCGTCGAAGATGTGGGCTGACGCATCTAGGGCGTCCTGTGGACTCCAACAAAGTTCGCCGCGCTCCAGCATCCGGCGAATGTGCTCGAAGACCTGATGGTCAGTGGCGCGGGCGAGTGGAAATCCCAGGCGGTCGGCGCGCACAAGCAGGCGCAACGTCGACATGTCGTCGCTGGATCGCAGGCATGCGGCGAGTCGCCATGATGGCCAATCCTCGGATTTGCTGCGGAGGCAACCGCCGGCGTCGGCTGCCGCGCGATGACTGCACGCACGGCCGAAGTCCTGGCACGAGCCGATGACCATCCCGGGAACGGCCCGTAGGCGGCGTTGCGTCAAGTCGCCCCTCCCTTGTCGATCGTCACCGGTCCAGCTTGCCTGTTGTTCTAGGCGACAGTTCGGCAGAGTCTAGTCGGGAGTTGCAAATGTAATCAAATACCCAGGCGGGTATAAAGGTTGAATGCCGCGCGGCCGTAAAGACCTTTCGCAGAGCGCTCGGGCCCGCGGAGGCTTGGACGATCGAGCATCGCGTTGCGCTCTGTGGCGATGCCCGGACGACGCGCGCGGCGGGCAGCGTAGCCCGCAAGGAAGACCGACAGGCCTGGTGGCCACCGCCGGCGGCGGTGGTGCGTCAGCCGAGCGGAGCGAGGGAACGATCGAGCCCGAAGGGCGCCTGCGAGTAGTAGCTTGGAAACCGATGCGAAGAGATCGTCTAAAGTCATGTTGCGAACTCTACAGGGCCTGACCTCGGACGCGGACGCTGACTCTCTCGGCAGCCAGGAATGCGTTGGTCTGCATTGCAGCGACTGCTGTCGTCCTGGCGGGTACTACGACGGACATCCTTGCCAGCGTCGAGCGATTTTCTCAATCAGCACACTAGCGCCATTTTGCCCACCAGGCGCCGTGACAGTTGGCTGAGGTGCCATCCCAAGGCACAGTCAGTTCGAACCCAACGTCAATGTGCACCCCCCCGCTCGTCCCGCTGGCATGACCGCGCAGCAACCCGATCACCGGGTGCTCGGGGCTGAATAGCGCCGAGGCGGCTTGGCCAATAGGCGGCCCGTATACGGCTCCGCCGCTGGTTGTGACCTGGATGCTGCCGAAGACATAGAGGCGGCCGGGGATGTCGCTGACAAGGTTCAGATTCAA
>FSVG01000937.1_pt1 | contig 11673 bp, 11 predicted proteins | sample 1637511 | NCBI WGS metagenome assembly FSVG01 (sample SAMEA3914816, study PRJEB12502) | metagenome | biome: forest; material: soil | place: USA | collected 2011-09-16 | depth 0.3 m
ACCTGGATCACGCCGCCGGCGGAGTTGCCGTACAGCGCGGAGGCGGGCCCGCGCAGCACCTCGATGCGGTCGATCGATCCGATGTCGACGTTGGTGATCTGGCCCTGGCCGTCGGGGAAGGTGGCCGGGATGCCGTCGACGTAGACACGGATGCCGCGCAGGCCGAAGCTGGCGCGCGCGCCGAACCCGCGCATGGATATCTGCACGTCCTGCGCGTAGTTCTGGCGATCGCGCGCGATCAGGCCGGGCACGCCGCCCAGGCTTTCGGAGATGTCGACCTGCGCACGGCCGTCGCGCGCGAGGTCGCCGTCCACGCGGTCGATGGACGCGGGCACATCGAAGGGGCGCGCCTCGGTGCGCGTGGCCGTGACGACGACCGATTGCGACGCACCCTGGGGCGGCTCCGTCGCGCCCTGCGCGCCGACGGCGCAGAGGGCGAGCGCCGCGGCGGCGCATTGCTTCGGGAGGGGCGATCGCATCGGGTCGGCGTCCTTGTCGAGGGGAGCCCCTGGCAAGCGGCGCGCCGGCCCCGCGCAGGCGGGGAGATGAATCGCGGCGCTACTGCTCGCTGCTTTTCCAGGAGAGGCGGCCTTCCAGCCGTTTCGGGCTCGTGTCGCTGTACTGGTAGAAGGCTTTCTTGATCTTGCGCTCTTCCTTGGTGAGGTCCTTCGTCAGCTTGTTCTGGCTATTGGTCATGGTGACGATCTTGCGGCCCGTGTCCGTTTCGGGAATCTCCAGGTCGGGTTGGCTGCTGCGCGGATCGAGGGATCTGACGGCGCCGGGGAAAAGCACGTCCACGTACGCCGTATAGCCCGCGATGATCGGCCTCAGCGAAGGGCTGCAAGTGGCCAGCGCCGCGCAGAAGTCCGTGATGAACTTGCGTCCGTCCAGGTTCTCGTTTCCGTTGTCCACTTTCCCGCCTGCTCGACATGCCACCAGGTTGATGTAGTCGAGCTTGCCCCCGACGACCTGGGCCACCAATTCCGCGACGGCCTGGCCCGAGTGATATTCCAGTTTCTGCGCCTGCCAGACGAAGTTGCCGACCAGGTACATGCCCACCGTCGGGTTCTCGGGGTCGGCGCTCTGGCTGGCGGTCAACACCGTTGTCTTCGGGTTGGACTGTGCAGCTGAATTGACTTCCGTCCCTTCGGACTGCGAACTCTCGAGGATCAGGCTGCGAACTTTCTTCGCCTTGCCCGCGTGCCGGCTTTCCAATGCCTTGACGCACTTTGGCGTGTCGTTGTCGAGGCCCTGGCTCAGCAGTCCCACGATGTAGAGATGATCGACGTGCATGGTCCTGTCTCCTTCGGGATGAGGGCGCGGGACTGGATCGTTCACGGTCGGCGCATCGCCGGCCCGACTCGACGCACGAACGAGAGTTTGCGGCTCAACCGATCGCCGCCATACCCCTAGGGGTGTGTGTCGGGACGGGCCGCTGCTTTGCGTTTCTGCGGGAGCGCTGGCGTCAAGAACGCGGCGATGACGTCGCGAGACGTGTATGGCGCCAGAGGGTGCTAACCGTCGCGCTGTACAAGCCGACTGACGCACAAGCAACGCCGATCAATCCACCAGCCATCGTGCGAACGCACAAGGAGCAACGCTCGCGCTTTCGCCGACATGTTCGGCCCTGGCCCAAGGTGAGCTCCGTGGATCGATGTAGGAGCCTCCGCCCGCCGATGGATGTTGCCTTGATCACTGCATCAGACCTTCGAAGCGGCCATTCCGGACTTCCGTCATGTGAAGCACGCGCCGGGCATCGCCATAGGCGTCGAGCGAGAAATCGCCATCGAGGCCAGGCCATTGACTGGGTACGGACAATGTCGCACGCAGTGAGTTCGTTCCGCGTCGATTCAACGCATCGGCGCCCAGCATGATTGCTTCATAGCTCTGAACTGCCGGCGTCGCAGGCATTTCGCCGAAGCGCGCACGATAGCGAGTCACGAAGTCGCGCATTCGCGCCAGTGGGCTTTCGAGGTCGACGGCCTGCAACGCAATCGTGCCCTCGCTCGCGCGGCCGGCGATCTGGAGAAACTGTACGTTCGCGCCCCAAGGCGACAGGGCGATGACGACATGGTGAGCAACGCGACGCAAATGCTGCGTGGCGATGGCTGCATCGCTGGGACTGTTGACAAGGATGACAGCATCGCAAGATTGGCCGTCGGTCCGACGCAGCGCTTCGGCGAAGTCGAGCGAATTACCGGACCGGTAGCCGAGTTGGTGGGCCTGGGTCCCCCCCAACTTCAGGAATTCCATTGCCGCGGCATGACCAAAGCTCAATGAGTAGGCACCATTGGTGACGTCCATTAGCACCACAATCGACCGCACCCCTCGATCGCGCAGCAACCCGGCGAGCTGGCGGGCACTGGCAGGCGCATCAGCGGCCGTGCGGAAGAAAAAATCGTCCTTGGCTGACAATTCGCCAGTCGTGGCCGTCGGAGAAATCACGACGATTCCCAAGCGATTGGCCTCGGGTACGGCGGCGACGGCCATCGCGCTCGTCATGGGTCCGACAACGAAGGCGACGCCGCGCGACGCGAATGACGCGATGTCTGCCCGCGCTACGTTCGCGTCGTTTCGATCATCCTCAACGAGGAGTTCGTAGCGCACCCCGTGCTCGGCGTTGAGTGTGTCAACGGCAAGCTGAGCGCCGTTGCGCCCCCCGACACCGAGCTCGGAAATCAAGTCGCCAAAAAAGCCAATTCGAACGTCGACGGACGGCCGGCAGCCGACGGTAGCCACCAGCGCCAAGATGGTGACAACTGCAAGTACCGATTGAAAAGAGGATCGTGCAAACATGTGTTCAATCAGCCACCGCAGCCACCAGAGCCATGAAAATCGGCCTGACGATGATGTCCGCACCGCCTTGAGGATGCATGTGCAATGCGTAGGCTGCTCCGAAAACGGCGATTCCAGTACCCCTCAAACCGCCCATGAGCAGGGCGTTCCTGCCAAAGCTCGCATGGTGATGCGATCGTGCCTCGACTCCCACGGCCCAGAGCAAGCGATGGATCAGAGCCGCTGCGTCGGACCGACCAATGCCGCGGGCAATCGCGGTGTCCGCGGCGAACTGAATTTCGGGTGTCAGCGTCATGACCATTGAAGAAGCTCGCCCATTTTCGCAGTGCGACGCGCCGCGCGAGATGCTCGAAATATTCCCATCCGATCGATTTGCGTGAGCAGCTCGCGGCCCGCGTCAATTTCACTGAGCGCAACCAGGAGTCGTCCTCGGCGACGTTGGGGGCGGGCGATGCTTGCGAGAGGCAGGAATCGACTGCGATCGGTCTCACTCAGGGGCGACATCGATCGGTGAATTCGGGCGCTTTAACCTTGCATGAAACCTTCTCGTTGCTGAACACTTCGATCAGGGTGGCATTCGACAATTGAGCCGTCACTGTCGAGGCGATTCCGTCGTCTAACACCTGGCAAGGAAACTCCGGTCACGATGTCGACGATGAAGTCCCCCGATCCCCTTTGGCGCGGTCGCCCCAGCCGCCTCGTCCTCTTTCACGGCTTGGCCAGCAGCGCCAAGGAATTCGGCTTCCTCACGCATCCTCTGCGTCGCCAAGGTGTGCGCCTGCATGCACCCCAAGTGCAAGGCTACGGCATCGACACCCTTGCCGACCGTGCGCCTTGGCGGACGTGGGTGAGGGCGGCCAACCAGTGCCTTGACGAATTCGAGGCGGAATTTGCCGAGCCCTTTGTGCTGGGCGGCTTGTGCACGGGTGCGATGCTAGCGCTGGCCGCAGCCGCGGAACGGCCGCGGCCGCGGCTACGCGGCTTCGTTCTGCTATCGCCGTTGTTCGCCTATGACGGCTGGGCGCTGCCGTGGTGGTACGCGCTGCGCCGGGTGGCTTATGCGACTGGCCTGGCACGCCATTTCACGATGCGCGAGCGCGCGCCCTACGGCCTGCGCAACGAGCGCATGCGTGCGCTTGTTCGCCAACAGATCATCACCGGCGAGACCTCGGTGGTCGGACCCGGCCAAGTGCCGCTGGGCGTTGTGCGCGAGAGTGAACGGCTATCGGCGCATGTGCGGTCGCTGCTACCGAATCTGTCGCATCCCGTGCAGGTACAGCATGCCCGTGACGACGAGATCTGCCGCCTCAGCAGCGTGCGCCGATCGTTGAAGGACATCCCCACCCGGCTATTGAGCCTGCATGTGCTGGAGAACAGCTATCACATGATCACCGCCGACAACGACCGCCACCTGGTCGCCGATCGGCTGAGCGCCTTCATGCAGGGGCTCGACGCCTGCTCACTCGAGGTTGCGCCGTTGGGGCGCCAACACGCCTACGTATCCGACGTCGTGGAAGCGGCGACAGCACCATGACAACTCTCGACAGACTCAGCCACCTCATCCACGACCGCTTCGGCGTAGCGCTCGACGTCATCGATCCCGATGCGCCTTTTGCCAACTACGATCTCGATTCCCTCACGGTCGCCGAATTGATGTTCGAGATCGATGACGCCTTCCACGTGGTCGTGCCCGATGAGGCCGCTACCACCGTGACTACACTGCGCCAGCTTGCTCAGTTGATCGACGGGTTGCCGGTTGTCGCGACCAAGGGGTGAGCCATGACGGGCGCAGCGCGTATCGGCGTCGTCGGCATCGGACTGATCAGTCCGCTCGGCGATGACCTGGACAGTTGCTGGCAGCGGTTGATCACCGGGCAAGGGGCAACTACACGGATGTCTTTCGATGGCCTGGCCGACATCGCCGCCGCGCAGGTCACGACTGATCTCTCTCGGGTGCTCACGCGGCTGCAACAGGTGGGGACCGAGCGGGTGAGCCGGATGGCGCTGGGCGCGGTGCGTAATGCGCTGGCTGACGCACGCGTCGGCACCTGGCTCGACCCTGAGCGCGTCGGTCTGTACCTGGGCACGGGCATGGGGGGGGCGGCGACGATGGATGCCGGCTTTGCCGCGCTTTACTCGGGCGGGCGCGTGCCGCCATTGACGGTGCCCGCGGGCATGGTCAACGGCGCCGCCGCGGTGGTGGCGATCCATGCGGACATCCGCGGTCCGGTGCTCACCTACGCCGTCGCGTGCGCATCGAGCGCGGTGGCGATCGCGGAGGCCGCGCATGCGCTGCGCCGCGGCGAGATCGACATTGCCATCTGTGGCGGCGTCGAAGCCCCGCTGGTGCGCGGCACTGTTGCCGCCTGGCAGGCATTGCGCACGCTGGCGCCACCCGAACTGGGCGACGCCGCGCACAGCTGCCGGCCGTTTTCTGCCGATCGCGCGGGACTTGTCCTGGGCGAGGGCGCGGCGTTCTTCGTCTTGCGGCGCGAGGGCGATCTGGTGGCCACGCCACGCGCGTGGCTGGCCGGCTCTGCGGTGCGCTGCGACGCGCTGCACCTGACCACTCCGCAGGTGCGGGGGCAGGTAGCGACGCTGCGCGCCGCATTGCGCGCCAGCGGCTTGGAACCGGCCGACGTCGGCTACTGCAACGCTCACGGCACGGCGACGATCGCTGGCGATCCTGTCGAGTGCGAGGCCTTGCGCGAAGTCTGGGGCGGGCATGCCCCCGCATTGCGCGTCAGCTCGACGAAGGCCGCGCATGGCCATCTGCTGGGGGCGGGGGGCGCGCTGGAAGCCGCGCTGACAGTGATGGCGCTGCAGTGCGAGGTCGTGCCGCCAACACTGGGCGTCGTGAGCATCGACGCGCGCTGCGCGGGCCTGTCTCACGTGCTTGGCGAAGGCCAGCGCGCGACCGACCTGCGTCACGCCATCAGCAACTCGTTCGCGTTCGGTGGCACCAACGCTGCGCTGATCTTCAGCCGCGCGTGATGTGGTCGTGCGGCGTTGTGCTCGCGGCCCTGCTGACGACAGCGGCGGCGCGCGCCGACGACGCGCCGCGCTGGGTCGGCGACCTGGGAGCGGGCGTCGCACGCTCTGAGGCTTCCGCGCCGCGGGCTTCGACCCAGACCCGAATGGTGCCGTACGCCTACGGTGATCTGGGTCGGCTGTTTGTGCGCGAGGACACGTTCGGCGCGAAACTGGCGCCGGCCGGATGGGGCGCGTTGGAGTTGGTCGGACGCGCCAGCACGGAAGGCACGGATGGCGACGGGCCGGGCCGCCGGCATCGCAGCAACCCTCGACCGGTTGGCCTCGGCACGTTCCAGGAGACGCCCTGGGGGGGGGTGTTCGTCGACGCCTTCGTCGATACGAACTCCGGCGGAACCCTATTGGAGGCGTCATACGCGGCAGAGCTCAGGTTCGGGGGGGCCTCGCTCTATCCCCAAGTGGGCGTGACACACCGCAGTGCGCGCTACAACGGGCATCTGTTCGACGTTCGTTCGGCGTCGACGACACCCGTTTTCCAGCTGTCCGCCGAACTGCCGATCACCGACCACTGGGTCTTTCTCGCGCATGCACAGGTCGAGCCGTTCGATCGGGCGGTGCGCGCCAGTGCGCGCGTGGACACGCGCTCACGCGGTTCGGCGCTGGTCGCACTCGCGTGGCAATTCAAGTGAAGGCTGTGCGATGGACGAGGTGATCCTGTTCGCACTGCCCTTGTTCGCCCTGCTGATGGCCGCCGAGTTCGCCTGGGGCCTTGTGCGCGGTCGCAACACCTATGGCCTCGCCGACACGTTGGCCAGCCTCAGCCAAGGCCTGCTGAGCCAGGTGGTGGCCGCGTGCACCCAGCTGATCCAGATCGGGTTGTACACGCTGGCCTACCCGTGGCTCTCGTTGACGCTGCACGCCACGCTATGGCGGCAGCCGGCCGGCCTCGCGTTGGCGGTGCTGCTCTATGACTTCTGCGACTACTGGTTGCACCGCGTTTCGCATGAGAGCGCGCTGTTTTGGGCTGCGCACGTGGTGCACCACCAGAGTCGCCGCTTCAACCTGTCAACGGCGCTGCGTCAGGAGAGCGCGTACGCGTTGTCGGGTTGGATGTTCTTCCTGCCGATGGCGGTCGTCGGCGTGCCGCCGACCCGGTTCGCGATGGCGTCCGTCGTCGTGTTGTTCTACCAGTTCTGGATCCATACCGAACACATCGGCACGCTGGGGCCGCTCGATCGTTGGCTGTCGACGCCTTCCAATCACCGTGTGCACCATGCCACCAACACGCGCTACCTCGATCGCAACTACGGTGCGATCTTGCTGGTCTGGGACCGGCTGTTTGGAACCTTTGAGCCCGAATCCGAACCGTGCGTGTATGGCACGACGGTGCCGCTGGTGGGCTGGGATCCGCTGCTGGCCGTGAGTGGCAACTACGTCGATTTGTGGCGTCGGTGCCGTGATGCACGTGGGTGGCGAGAAAAGTTGAGCGTGCTCTTTCGGGCGCCGTCGTGGAAGCCGAACGGCATGAACGCGCCGACATTGAACGCGGTCATCGTCGATCTGCCCCTGACGCGAGGCCAGGCCGGCATCGCTGTCGCGCTGTTCCTGCAGTCGACCGCGTGCATGGGCGTCTTGTTGTGGCGCGTTGACCAGCTTGGCGGCACGGCGCTCGCGGGTGCGGCAGCCTGCCTCGTCGCCGGACTTTGGACCATCGGCGCCGTGCTGGACCGTCGACTGGCGTTGTGGATCGGAGGTTTGGTTGGTTTCGCATCAGCAGCCGGATCCATGCTCATGTTGCTCTACGTCGCCTAGTCTTGCTGTGTCAATAAAATCATGAGCCTCGATGGAAGAACTGGTGGAGTTTGAGCGGTCGTCTGGGCGCCTTTCAGTCATCCGACGTTCGATGCGACATCGATTCTCACTTCAGTGAGGGGCGGCGGATCGGGATCTTGCGGTGTGGGCCCAGGCGGATTCAAGGGCGTGGCTGACGTCTCGTAGACGGCGTCCTCCAGCCGCACGGCAGTTTGACTCGGGTTTGCAGGCGGGATAGTTGCGATCGTCGCAAGCGGCGATCTCCTGCGCAATGATCATGTACCGAATCGGTTGCCCTTGCGGATCGGTCATGAAGTCGACGCAGGTACGCCGAGCGTCTCGTCCCGGGTTGCCGACGCGCTCAACTTGCCTCGACTCGGCCAGCATCGACCGCACCACCGCAGCACATGTTCTGCTGCACATCACTGGCTGGAGGCGGGCGCTCTTGGAGATGTGGCGCGTGCTGGCACCTGGTTGCAGCGTGTCAATCGGCGAGATTGACCCTGAACTCATCCGCCCTGGCCGGGTCGGGGATGGACCTCGTCGGCCGTGGGGTGTCCATTGGCCGGGCCGCTCGCGTGCACAGGCGGGCGGCCGCCTGCCTCTGCTTCCGTGGGCCGAGGCGGTTGCGACAGTTGCTGCGCTCGTTGGCGCGACGGCTCCTCTGTATGGGTTCGCTGCTGTTGCTGGGCCTGCCGCGCGCGCTCTTCGGCCTGGGCACGCTGCTGCTGTGCTTGTTGCTGCTCGCGTTGCCGTGCCTGGGATTCCTCCAGGGCTCGTTGCTGTTGCTGTTGCTGGCCTTGCTGGGCGCGAGTATCGGCTTGGGCGCGTTGTTGCTGGGCCTGTTGCTGTTCGCGTTGCCGTGCCTGCTCTTCCGCCTGAGCCCGCTGCTGCTGTGCCTGCTGAGACTGCGGTGACAGCTGCTCTGCCTGGGTGCGCGGTGGCTGTGCGGGTTGCTGATCGCGCTGTTGTGCCTGCGCTTGCGCGCCGGCGCGCTGCTGTCGTTGGGCTTGTTCGTCGGCTTGGATGCGCTTTTGCTCACCCTGTTGCTGCGCGCGTTGGCGTTGTTGCTCGGCGCTTTGCAGACTCGTGGGCTGGGATTCGCCGGTGAGCGTGTTGCGGGCGCGGCTGTCGTCAACAGGTCTACCCTGGACTGGAGGCGTTGGCGTCGGCGTGCCGGCGACGGTCGCGGCCTTGGGTCCGGCCTCCGCCGTCGGCGCGGCGCCGTGTGGCGGCGGCACGATTGGTGGATGCGCCATCTGTCCCCGCTGCGCTTGCGACAACGCGGCCACTGGGTGCGGCGGGACGGTCGGCAAGCCTTGCACATGCTGCGGCTCAGGCAGGGTGGCGACGGCGTGACCCGGCACGTACGCCTGCACTGCTGTGCGCGAGTTGGGCGTGGGGGCGCGCACCGCGACCACAGGCTGCTGCGCTGCTGCCAGATGGGCTTGGTGAGGAACAGTGGCCTCGAAGGCGCGCCCGTTGGCCATGGCGTCTGCGGGGGCCTGGATCACGACGTTGGTCACGTTGCGCACGTTCGTGACGTTGTAGTTGGTGACGCGGTTGTCGTTGACGACCGTGTTGTGGCTGTTGGCACTCACGTTGCCGCGAATGCTCATACCGACGTTCATCACGGGCGGCGCACTCACCACGACTGCCGGAGGCGTTCCAACTGGCGCGGGGATGATGATGCCCGGACGCGAGCCGGGCGGCGGTGGAATGAAGATTCCGGCCGGGCCCAGGGGCGGCGGCCCAACCACGACATTGGTGCCGACGTAGGCCCACGCGATCGGGCGGTCATAGGACGGTGCGACGAACTCGACATCGGGCCGAGACCAGTAGCCAGGCAGGAAGATGACCCGATCATCGCGGTGCTCGTAGTACGGCTGGACCCAGACGTACTGCGGGCGTGGCGGCACCATCCAACGGCCCGCACACCAAACCCAGTCGCCTTGCCAGGTCCAGTAGCCGCCCGTCCAGACCGCCTCCGGCTGCGGCGGCGGCGGGAGCTCCTCGACCAGCATGGGTGGGGGCGCCCAGCCGATCGCCACCGGCTCCGGCTCCTCCAGCGGTGCATCGACGAAGATGCTGATGACGGCACCCAGGTCGTAGAGCCAGCCGCCGTCGTTGCTTTCGACTCGCACGGCGCCAGCGTGCTGCGCATTGGCGGGCAGCGTCTTGACGGCGATAAACAGTGTGGCGATGGTCAACGCGGCCGCTGCGCCAACGGAGCGTTGAGCGCCATGGTGTCGATGATTTCTCATGTCTTGTCTCCTTCGAATCAAGGCGAGTTTGTCGAATGGCGCAGTCGCCGAGTTGGCCAAACACTGGTCGCGTGCGAGGCTCGGCGCCGTTCGTTCTCATCCAACGCAGTGACCCGTGAACGGGCTGTCAGACAACGCCGCGTCGGCGTTGGCCGTCAGCTTGCTGAAACTCGACGGCAGGCGCCTGAACCGCAGCGTTCCCAAGACGAGCGGGGCGGATCGGTCTCTCACGGCGACGGGTATCGACCCGCAAGGGGCCTGAAAGGAAGGCTTCTGCAGGCAGGATCGAGACGTAGCTCTCCATTGGCCTGACTCGCACGGAATTGGGGGGCGGCTTACCAGCAATAAACCAGTCGTTCTTGTCGCGTTCATGGCGGCGTCGCCGAGCTTCGCTGCGGGTTGCCTCAGTGGCGCTGCCGTCGGCGGCATCGGGGGCCACATGGCCGGTCATCACGCTGCCGCCGGGGCGGTCGTCGGCTGTGCGCTGGCCGTCAAGAAGTAGCGCCAGGCCGATGCCGCTGCCGCGCAGCAACGAGCAGCGGCGGCGAGCACGCCCGGCGAGCATTGACTCAGACGGTGCAGTACGATTTCAAACGCCGTCCGCAGTTCGTTCCACCCGGGTGCCAGCGTATCGCTCAAGCGAGACGAAACGAATCAACAAGGCAGGGCCATGTCCACAACCACACGATTGCTCATCGCCGGCGCAGCAGCCCTGCTGAGCCTGCACATTGCGGCGCTGGCCGATGAACGCAGCGAGTGCGCGGCGGGTAACGGATCGCTGTTGGTAGGCACGGTGCTCGCGCGCCCGACATTCGTCGCGGGGAAGTCGCTGCAGGGCATTGCGTTGACGCATACCCACGTTCGAATCCGCGCTGATGCGGACGGCAAAATCTATGACCTGGCCGTCGACGATGTCTTTGCGTCGGGCTATCAGCCACAGACCGCCACGGTGCCTGCGCCGCTGAACACCATCACGGTCGGCCAGCGTCTTGAAGCCTGCGGCCTGCCGTACGTGGGAGGCATGCACTGGGTCCACAACAATTGCGGAGATGTCCCCACGCCACACGATCCGAACGGCTGGCTGAAGGTCGTCGACGCCAGCGGGACTGCCGGACCCAATCTGGAGGACAGCCAAAAATATTGCTATCTCTGGCCCAGGCCTTCCGGACGACAACACCACCGCGGCCGGCACCGCCACGGCCCGAGCACCACTCTGAACAGCTCTGACAACTGACGCAGGCAGCGGCGTCAGGGCGTGCGGCCAACGTCACGACCGTTGCAACGTCAGGGTGCCACCTCAAACCATGGACGCCATCCGCAAACCTTGTGCCATCCGTCGGAAGGCATGCGTGCCCCGGTATTGGAGGTCCACGAGCGGGTTGCCACCCACAACTCGTTGACGAGTTGCGAGGGCCGCCAGGAACCGGTTGGAGTGGGTTGCTCGGATACCTGCAAGTGCAGAAGCCGTCGGCTCAACCAACGGCGTACATCTTCGCTACCGCGGCCTGTTTTGCAACCAACTGCTGTGCCTGACGGTCATTGCCGCGGGCCTCGCGTGCGGTTTGCTCCGGGGTCTCGGCGGATTCTTGCGCGGCTTGAGCTGCGGGGCTCAAGGTGACGGTCGTGGCCGACGCGGGTGTCGGCGCAGTCGCCACGTCGCGCTGGGGAGGCGGCTTCGACGCCGAGGCGCTGCCAGCGACCGGGGTGGCCGCGGCTGTCGACGATGAAGGCGGCGTTGCAGATAGGGAGGTGTCCACGCGATGTCGTCCGGTTGTTTGAGGCTTTGATCGGCCTACTGCTGATATCGGAG
>FSVG01002056.1_pt1 | contig 11668 bp, 6 predicted proteins | sample 1637511 | NCBI WGS metagenome assembly FSVG01 (sample SAMEA3914816, study PRJEB12502) | metagenome | biome: forest; material: soil | place: USA | collected 2011-09-16 | depth 0.3 m
CCTCACAACTGCTCCATTCGATGCGATTGCGCCCGTTGTGCTTGGCGCGGTACAGCGCTTCGTCAGCTGTCGCGATCAAGGTGTCGACGTCGACGGGCCCGTTTCCACTCGTTCCGGCCACGCCAAAGGAGCATGTCACGATTCCGACGCTCATCGGCGAGCCTGCGATCGACAGGTGGATCGCCGCAAGACGCGCGCGGTGCTCGGTCTGCGTGATGTCAAGGCCTGGCATGACGACGACGAATTCTTCGCCACCATAGCGCCCGACAGCGTCATAGGGACGTATTGCGCCGGCAAGGCGCGCAGCGAATTCGCGCAGCACCGCATCTCCTGCGGGGTGGCCGTAGGTGTCATTGACCTGTTTGAAGTGATCGATGTCCGCAAGCGCAACCGCAAAAGGCAGTTGTTCGCGGGCGCAGCGGTTGGCCTCGCGCGCCAGGATATCCATCAGAGCGCGGCGGTTCCAGACATTGGTCAAACCATCTTTCGTTGCCTGTTCGCGCAGCAGTTCGCGCGATTCCTCGAGCTCGCGCGTGCGCTCGCGCACCAGCATTTCCAACTGCCGCGCTCGCAACGTCATGACGTGCACGCGCCAGCGATACAAGCCGTAGGCTATCGCCAACGTCGCGAGAGCGGTGGCGGCGAGCGCGATGCGCGACAACCACCACGGCGGGTCGATCTCGAAATCAAAGCCTGTAGCGGGCGACGGCGCCCCGATATCTCGATCGATCGCACGAGCCTCGAAGCGGTATCGACCTGCCGGCAATCCCGTCAGGCGAACTTCAGGATGCGCGGCCAGGTTCCAGCGGTCGTCGAAGCCCCGCAGTCGGTACTCCATCGCGAGGGAACCGCGGTCGCGGAAGACAGGCATCGCGAGGTCAATTTCAAGCTGATCAGGCGACCACGGTATCTCGATCGCCCGGTCAAGGGGCAGCGTCTGATTGCCCCAGGTGACGGAACGGATGGCAACCCGACCCGCGACGGGCGTGAACAGGTTGCCCGGAGCCAGAATGTGAGAAGCCCCCCGGCTCGTGCCGATCCACATTGACCCGTCGTGGTCCTCGTAGAGTGCCCCGGCAGAGGTGTCATTCCACACCAGGCCGCGGCTGTGATCTAGCAACCGCCAGTGCTGGTGGTTCCAGACGGCGATACCCGCGTCCGTATTTACCCATAGCCAGCCCCGGACGTCCTCCCGCATGGCCAGGATGTTTCGACCGCGCAGTTCCGGCGGCGTCACGTCGCGATCGTGGAGTGTCGAGCCTGCGAGCGCCAGAATCTGCACGCCCTCCGGGCCACTCGATACGGCCAAGGTGCCATCACGCAGGCAAGCCAGCACGGTGACGGCCTTGGTGGAGCGAAAAAGGCGCTCCCATCGACCACCCGAATAGCGGGTGACGCCCCCGCTTCCCGCAAACCACATGGCGCCGTCTCGATCCTCGCAATTGCCAGAGAACCCTTCGTTGCCGCCTTGCACGCCTGTCACGAGCGGTACCGCCATCTCGCTCGAGGCGCCCGGCAGTCGATGACGCATACCCGCATCGGTATTGATCCACACGTCGCCGGCGCGCTGGGCGAAGATGTCGTAGACGCTTTCCGTTCCTGGCAATCCAATCGACGTGCCGCGCTCGCCCTCCGTGCCGGCAACCGCAAACCTCAGCAAGTGGCCATGCACTGTTCCTGCCCAGAGCACGCCACGCGCGTCGCTCGCCAGCGCCTGCGTCTCTTGATCGGCCGTGTCCGCGAGTGGCCGGAAGCGGGCGGCATCGACATCGAGCGACGCGACTCCCGCGCCAGTGGCGGCGTACAGCGCCTGGTGATCCGGCGGCCCGGCGCGAGCGAATCGCCAGACCGCGGTGTGTGGCAAGCCGCTGGCGACCGACCAGTTCTCCCATTGGCCGTAACCGCGCCACTGCAGCACACCGGCTCCCATCATCCCGAGCCATATCCCGCCCTCGCGGTCGAGCAGCAGGGCTTGTAGCCGCCCGCTTGCGGGCAGCCCCGCATCCGTTCCGAAGCGGTCCCACGCGTGCCCGTTCCAACGCTCCAGCGCGTTGCGCGCAGCCCCAAGGATGCGATGCTGAGCATCCTCCACCAGCGGGTATGTGCCGTTCGGATCGGCGCCGTCGCGGGCATCGGTGCGATCCGAGAATTTCGCGGTGCCCGGCTCGAGCTGCAGTACATGACGCACACCGCGCGCCCACAGGGAGCCATCGCTACTGCGCAGCAACCAGTGCCAGCTGTCTTCGGGAACGCCCCGCTCCTGGCCCCAGGCGTCGACCTCTCCGGCACGCAGCCGACAGATCCTGCGACCGCAGCCAAACCAAGCGTCGCCGTTGCTCTCGGCCATGACGCTCGTGATCGACTCGCTACCCGGACGCCCGACAATCTCGCGCTCGATAGGGACGTCCCGTCGACGCCAGCCGCCCCCTGGCGTCGGGGTCAGGCTCAGCAAATGCCAGTTGCTGATGACCCAAGCACCACCGGCACCATTCGGAGCGATCATCTGTGGATAGTTGTTGACATCCAGCGGCGGTCCCTCCGTCACGACGCGCTGCAGGCGCTCGTTGCGCCACAACCACAGGCCGCTGTCGGCGGCGATCCAGATTCGCTGGCCGTCAACCGCGAGCGAGTTGACGGCAAAGAGCTTCTCCTGAGCGCCGATCCGTTCGAAGCGGGCCCCGTCGAATCGATAGACGCCGTTCTCGGTACCCGCCCAGACAAATCCAGCGGAGTCCTGTGCGAGAGAGGTCACGGCCAGGTTCTGCAAGCCACGGGCTTGTCCGAACTCCTGTAGCGACATCTGCTGCGCGCGGGGCTGTGCTGCCAGCAGCGCCAGCAGGAAAAAGACCGTCAGCCTGGTTGCGGCGCACCACCACAGCGGTTCCTGGCGAGTTTGCCGCCTGCGTATCATTCGCTCCACGTCAATTCATTCGTTTGGGTGAGTCACTGCCAAGTATGACGAAAATGATGCTGCCGCAAGCCGTGTGAAGCATGTCGACCGAGCAATCGTCCTCGAAGTAGCGCGCGATTTCGGGTCGTCCCGAGACGCGTTGCAGATTTCAGGGCCGTTTTCCTAACACTGAGATTAGTTGCTGCGCGCTCGGAGCCGCGAGCAGGTATGTGCAAGATTGTTTTGACAGCCGGCGACATCACCAGCGCGATCGCGATGCGCCCTGCATGAATGGGCTCGGCCCGCGCTTGTGGGCTTGTGGGCTTGTGGCATCGGACGGAGAGGGGCTTCGCGATCGCTGGGCTTTGCCGTCAGCGCTTGATCGTCCGGTGGTCATGACTTCATTCAGCACGGTCGATAGAGTCGTCGTGGTCACCGATGAGTTTGAAGTCTCCCGGAACTTGAGTCGAGACACCGAGCCATGCGCCAGCGGGGACCTGGCGGACGTGGCCATTGTTGCCCCGCACTGTTTGATCGATACAGGCCTCATCAGAAATCCGCAATGCCCAAAGACACGCGCCTGGCCGGCACTCGTCGGCGGATGACATTGCTCTGCTCGGTCGTGCTGCTGCTCGTTGGCGCTACTGCGAAAGCAGACATCGTCGTCGACCGGGTCGCGCCGTTTGCCGGGCAGCAAGCGTCGACGGGTTGGGCCATGCACGCCGGCGAACTCACACGCTCGCACGTCACGATGATCGGCGCGATATCGCGCACGACCAGCGCCGCGCAGGGCAACGGTCCGCTCGTCGTCAAGGCGCGCGATCGCGACGAAGTCGATCGTCCCCTCACTGGCCTTGCACACCGGGAAATTCACCACGTCGGCGTGGACGGGAAGTTCGTTCGATGAAGCGACTTGGGAGGCGCGCGGCGTACGCATGGCTGCAATGCCAAATCCAGGGGATGCGCTGCCTGCGGGGCCGGCGAATCCGATTGGTGCGCCAGGGTTTCGATTTTCGGATCGTGATTGAACCTGTTGCATCAATGACCGTTGCGTTGCCGCCGGCGGCACCGGATGTCTCCGAGGTGAGCGTCCCGTCGGTGAGTCCTGTCCGCGTGATCGATGCGCAAAATGATCTGAAGGCGATTCTCGATCGACATCCGGCGGCGCGCTCCGTATGGCCATCGCTTGCGCTCGTCGAGCGGGCTTTGGGAAAGCATGGCGGCGCAGGCATCGTTTGCCTGCCTGCCGCAGTGCTCCGGGATGCCGCGCCGTTAATTGACTTGCTCGTCGATGATTGGGGCGGGTCCGGCGTTGCCCTCCTTCAGGAGTATGTCGGGCTGGTGCTTCGTACCGTGCATGGAGACGCGCCGGCTTGCAACGCGCGACATCCGGAGCACCGCATCGAGATGCAAGTACAGGACGCGAGCATGTCGGAATTCATGGAGATCGACCGCCAATGGAATCAGCATCCTGGCCGGCGCGCATGAGTCGAGACGTAAGGCAGGATATGAGTCCGTCTACCCGGCATTTCAGCGCGTGGACACCTCGTCGTCCGCAGCAGCGACGAAGCGGTAGCCGACGCGCTGGTAAGTGCGGATGACCTGGCCGATGCCCGTCTCGTTCTCGCAGACGGCCTTGCGCACTCGCATGATCGCGGCAGTCAATGAACCCGGTTGAACGACCTCGTTGCGCCAGACGTGGTCAAGCAGCTCATCCGTGGCGACGACACGCTCGCGATTCTCGATCAGATAGATCAGAAGGTCGAAGGGTCGAGGCTGGAGCGGGCGCGCTTGTCCATCGACCAGTACTTCCCGGTGGGCCGCGCGAACCTCGCATCGCCCGAAACGCAGAGTCCATTCACTTCGCGCCGGCTGGACCGCACTGCTCCTGAGCAATGCCGCCGGGTCCTTGAACGAGTCAAGCCCGTCGTGATTTCTGAGATGCGAAAGGTTGTGGAACATGCGACCTTAGAATGTAATTGTGAACCCATTGCTGTAGGGGAAACTCTACACAAGTCTACACGAATGAACGCCGAGGTTCGTTGGTAACTTTTCACGAATCCACGCGACGCTCAACCGTGACTTCCGTCGCATCAAGACGACATGCGCGGACGTTTACTTGGCGCGATTGGCAGTATCGAGTCGGCTTGGCCACTCAACGTCTTCCGAGTTTCAGACGTTTGAACTGCTGATTTGAGGGCGGAAGCTTCAGTACCCGCTCAATCGTTAACGACTGCTGCCAATGCACGGCGGCGGCGCGAACGACCCTGCCGACCTTCGCCAGGGTGCTTGCTAGACTTGCGATCTTTGCCTACGGCAGGGTGGCATTCATGGGCCTCGGCGGCATGGCGTTGGAGCGACACCGGACGCAATTCTGGGGCGAGGGTTCCGTTCACGTGGACGCCGGCGGCTTCAGCTTCCATCGCCTGACCGCGCGAGGGCCCGAAGATGAGGTGGAACACCACATTCATGTCGAGGCGCACTTCATCCTCGTTCTCTCCGGCGGGTACATCTCCTCGGCGGCTGGTGCCCCGATTGTCTCGAGCGCTCCCTTGCTGGTCTTCAATCCACCGGGCACCACCCACCGGGACCGCTTTTTGGATGGACGCGGTGAGTTTCTGGCTGTCTCTGGTGGCGAGGCGAAGGTAAAAGGGAGCGCCGTCGCGGTTGCCGACCCTTTCGCGCACTTCCTGGCGCGCGCCATTGCGCGAGACCTTCGAATGGGCACAGGCAGCCGTTTCGGTCTTGAAGCGCGTGCGCTGTCGCTCGCAGCCGCCGTGACGTCGCCCGGAGACGAACACGCGCGGGGCGCGACGCAGCCACCAAACTGGCTTCGCACCGCGTTCGAGCTGATCCTCTTCGGCGACGACCCGGCCCTGACTGTGCAGGACGTCGCCGCTGCGGTGGGCGTGCACCGCGTTCATCTCGCCAGGGTGTTTCGTACATTCCTGGAGTGCTCTCCTGGAGAGGCCTTGCGCGGCCGTCGGCTCGAGCGTGCGGCGGCCGTCCTGGGCCGGCCCATGGCGTCGTTGGCAGAGGCCGCGCACGCGACGGGCTACGCCGACCAGGCGCACATGACGCGAGCGTTCCGTCAGCGTCTCGGTGCGACACCTGCCGATTGGCGACGGCGATGTTGCGCAGATCCAAGACAGGACTGCGAGCCGCCGCTAGTCTTGTCTTCACAATGAACCATCTGCACCTTGTAATAGTCGCCCTCGCTGCGGCACTGAATTTTCCGTGGGCGGCGCGCGCGGATTCGCCCGATAGGGAGCTCTCGCCGCAAGACGAGGGTGCCCTTGTCGGTTTGTGGGGCGCGCGTACGATCTTCCCAGTCGAGGGCGGGGAGTTGAAGATAGTGCGCCGGGGGGCGCTTTGGCGAGCGACGCTGCGCGATGCAGCGGTCACGTTCGAGACCGATGGCGCCGCCATCCGCTTTCAGTTTCCAGGCACCGCGGGCGGCTTTCGTGGCGCGCTGGACAAGACCGGCAGAAGCCTACGCGGGTTTTGGCTGCAGCCTGCGCACACGGCTGACGGTGCCTCCGGCCTGAGTGGCGCCGATCAGGCCTTCGCTTCCCCTTTGGAGCTCAAGAGGTCGGATCGCGGCGACTGGCGGGGCGCAGTGCAACCCCTTGTCGATCCCTTGACGCTCTTCGTCGAAATCCACCGAAGACAGGACGGCGGGCTTGTGGGCGAAGTCCGCAACCCCGAATTCAACTTCAACGGTGGGTCGGGCCAGTACACGGTCGAGCGCTCAGGTGACGATGCCATCTTCACGACGTCCGCCGAGGGATCGGCGCGCCGGGAAGTCTTCCGGATGCACTTGTTGCGCCACCCCGACCGCCTTCAGGCCGCTTGGCCCGCCTTGATGGCAACGGCTGATCTCGAGCGACTCGGTACGGGCTCGGCCGGTGCCTTTTTCCCTCGCCCCGAGCACGCACCGGCCTACGCGTATCGGAGACCGCCTCAGAACCGTGACGGCTGGCGCACGGCGCGCGCCCGGGACGTCGGCATGAATGAAACCACGCTCGAGCGGCTGGTGCGTCGGCTGATCGCAGCGGACCCCGCGTCAGCGCGTCCGGTACTGATCGATTCCATCTTGGTCGCGCACGGCGGCAAGCTGGTGCTGGAAGAGTATTTCCATGGTTTCGACCGTGATACCCCGCATGACATGCGCTCCGCTGCGAAGACTTTCTCATCGGTACTGATGGGCGCGGCCATGCTGGGCGGCGTGGCCATCGCGCCGGAGGACTCGCCTTATCGGCACATGGCTGCGCTCGGGCCGTTCGCCCATCCCGATCCGCGCAAGTCGCTGATCACCCTCGCGCAGCTCATGACTCATACCTCTGGTCTGGACTGCGACGACAACCAGGAGGACTCGCCCGGGGCCGAAGACACCCTTCAATCTCAGACAACGCAGCGAGACTGGCTCAAGTACACCCTCGACCTGCCCATGGTCCACGAACCAGGCGAGCGTTACGCCTACTGCTCCGCGGGCATCCACTTGGTCGGTGGTGCGCTCAGCGAAGCGACGGGAACCTGGCTGCCGGAACTCTTCGAAGCCAAGATCGCCCGGCCCCTCAGATTCGGGCGCTACTACTGGAACCTGGCGCCCGATGGCGCCGGCTACTTGGGCGGCGGGGCCTACATCCGCCCGCGGGACCTGCTCAAGCTCGGGCAGACCTACCTCGATCGCGGCATCTGGCAAGGACACCGCATCGTGGCCGCCGACTGGGTCGCCCGCTCGACGGTTGCCCGCATCGCCATCGATCCGTCGACCACCGGCTTAAGCAAAGAGGCGTTCGACAACGCCTATGTCCGGGGCCAGGATGGCTTCGCCTGGCATCTAGGGAGCTTCGATGTCGGTGGTCGCGATTATCTGAATTACGCCGCGACCGGAAATGGCGGGCAGCTCCTCGTCGTTGTCCCGGACTTCGACTTGGCGGTCGTGTTCACGGCCGCCAATTACGGCCAGGGTGGGGTATGGAATCGCTTCCGCACGGAGATCGTTCCCAAAGAGATCATTCCTGCAATTCGTGGCGAAGGGGCGTCTCCAAAAAAGTGTGCGGAGCTCAAGATGAGCGGTGACGCGGGACGGCGAAGATCGGCCACAAGCGGACGGCGGAGATAGGCTGCTGTGGAGCACATGGTGCATTCGACGACCGAATCCGAAGTGAATTGCGGCGGTCGTCCGCGGCGCGCGCTCCGAAGATGTGCCATGCCCCGGCGAGTTACATCTGCGACGGTGGCGCCGCCTCGATACGCAGTCGGATCGACGTGCCAGTCCCCGGCGCACTGTCGATCCAGAGCGCGCCGCCGAGCATGCGCGCGCGCTCTTGCATGCCGAGCAACCCGTGCCCCGGTTGCTGGCGCGCGGCGTCGAAGCCGATGCCGTCGTCACTGACCGTGAGTTCCCAGCAACTGCCGTTGCGCTGCAGTTGCACTGCCGCATGGCTTGCGCTGGCATGCTTGCGCACGTTGTTCAGCGATTCCTGGGCGATGCGAAACACCATCGTCGCCGCTTCGGCTGCCATCTCCCGTGCCGTTGCATCGAGATCGAGACTGCAAGACAGGCCGGTACCGCGCATGAACTCGGAAGCCAGCCACTCGATTGCCGTAAGCAGCCCGCCGTCGAGTGCTGGGGGGCGCAGTTGCGTGACGACGCTGCGCACGCTGCCGACGAGACGGTCGACGCGGTCCAGCAGCATGTCCACCTGCGCCTCGTTCGGTGGCTGATCGGCGCGCGCGCGCAGACGCAGCACCGCGACTTCCATCCGCAGTGCCGCGAGCTGCTGGCCCATTTCATCGTGCAGTTCCCTCGATACGCGCTTGCGTTCGTCCTCGAGCGAACGCGTGTTGTAGTCGCCCAGTTCGCGCAACGCCCTGCGCGAATCCTCGAGTTCCGACGTGCGCTCGGCAATCGCCCGCTGCAGCGCAAGCCTGCTGGCGCGCTCGCGCCGGCGCATGACGAACGTCGACAGCAACCACGACGCGGCCAGACCGCATGCGTAGACAAACAGCGCCGGCTTGGACTGCCACCACGGCGGAGCGACCGTGAAGGGAATCTTCAGCGGGGGGCCGGCCTCGTCGATCGGCAGCAGCGCGGCTGCTCGCATTTCCAGCAGGTACGAGTCTGCGCCAAGCGAGTCGAGCAGGATCTTGTTGCCTTCGATCGTCTGCCACGGTTGTTCGTGATTGAGCCGGTACTCGATCCGGATCGCGCCCCCGCGTCCGATGCTTGGCGTACCGACAGTGATCCCGAGGCGGCGGCCGGCCCAGTTCATCGCTGTCGTCGGTGCCGTGCGCATGGCCTTCGTGCCCACCTGCAGTTCATCCAGCCGCAGCGTTGGCGCTGCTGTCCGTGGCCGACCGGGATGGAGTTGAGTAGCGCCCGCGCTGGTACCGATCCACGCGGTGCCGTCGGGGTCGAGGAAGAAGGCGTTGTCGTCCACGTCGTCCCACAACAGGCCGTTGCTGCGGTTCACGTGCCTCCAACGGCCGTCTTCAAGGATGAAGAGCCCCTGGTCGGTGCCCAGCCAGATGCGTCGCGCGGCGTCGGAGCGAAGGAACATCGCGGCTGCCCCGCCGAACGACGATCGATCGAAGCGCCGGGAGAGATGTGCGACGGCGCCATTCATCGAGTAGACGGAGACCCCTTTCGAATCGGCAGCCCAGAATTCGGACGGCTCTGCGAAGGTGGCGTGCGATAAGACCTCGACCGGCGCGCCGCGATCGTCGCGCATCGGGGCCCACGCGCCATGATCCTGCCGGTATGCGTGCCCGTCGACGATCAGCCATTCACGCGTCCCGTCGTCGATCGCCTCGTCCAGCGCGCCTGCGCGGGGAAGCCCTTCGACGATCGGTTCGCGTCGGAGGCCCGCGGGCGATCTCACCAGTCGCTCCACGCCGCCGTAGCTCACCACGTAGACGCTGCCTGCGGTGGGTACGACGTAGCTGAACGACGCGGCACTGAAGCTTTCCCGGGCGGACTCGTCTCCATGCTGCACCGTCAGAAGGTGCCCGTCTTCGACCCACCACAGATCGCCGGCCGCATCGACGGCCAGCCGGGTGACCGAGCCGGGTCGGCGAGACTGTTCGCGCACCCGGCGAAACCTTTGGGTGGATTCGTCGAACCAGGCGATGCCGCGAGAGGTGGCGGCCCATAACCGTCCGCTGCCGTCGCGCGCGAACGACCAGACGACCGGCGACGGCATGCCCCGAGCTTCGGTCCAGTGCGTGGCCTCCCCGTAGCCGACCCACCTGTGCAGGCCCCTGCCCGAAGTGCCGAGCCACAACGATCCCTCCGTGTCGAACAGCAGCGCGCGCACAACCGTTTCGGGCAGGCCGTCGCGCGGCGTCCATTGATGCCATCGCCGTCCGTCCCATTGCGCCAGTCCGTCGCCGGTCGCCGTGAGTATGGCGCCCGCGGCGTCTTCGGCGAGAGCGATGTTGCCGGCCCAGATGCGCGCTGCGGGGGCGCGGATTACCTCGAAGCGCGTGCCTTGGGGGGCAAGCCGGGCCAGCCAGTCGCTGCTGCGGGCCCAGACGCTGCCGTCCTTGCCGCGAAGCAGATTGGACCAGGCGGCGGCCGGAAGGCCTTGCGCCACACCCCAGGTCGTCAGGCGCCCGTCATGCCACTTGCACAGGCCTGCCCCGGAGCCGAACCACAGGGCGTCGCCGATGGCCCGAACCGGGCCGCCGTCGGCTTCGGTGGTGTGCACGAAGGGTTCGAACGACGGCACCGCGGCCCGTTCTGCCACCGGTGCCTGCGAGTCCGAAGCCGGCGCCGTGACGGCCCAGAGTCTGCTGCGACCGTCCATTGCATAGAGGACGCCGTGGTCGTCCACGTCGAGCCGTTGGCCGCCTTCGACGTTCAACGCGGCACCTTCACGGGTCGAGACGGGAATCCAGCTCGACGCGCCTGCCGCCATGCGTCGCAGAAACAGCCCGCGCTCCGTGGTCACCCAAAGGCGGCCGAAGCGGTCCGCCAGCGCGCCCTGAATGGAGATCCCGGCAGCGACCGGCAGAACCTCGCGATGGACGCGAAAGCCGTCGAACTCGAACAGCCCGTTCTCGGTGCAGATCCACAGCGTGCCGTTCTGCTCCTGCGTCAAGCACAGCGCCGCCATGTTGGTCAGCCCGGCACTTTCCTGGTAGGGCTCGACGACCACGTGCTGAGCTCGTGCGCAGATTGGCGAAGCCGCGAGAAGCAGCGCAACGAGCGCTGCCCGGCAACGTTCAATCGCCGATGCCATGGCGCAGCGCATAGCGCACCAGATCGCTCAGCGATGCCTGCCCCAGCTTCTCCATCAGGCGAGCCTTGTAGGTGCTCACGGTATTGGCGGCCAGATGCAGTTCCTCGGCGATGTCGATCACCGGCCGGCCTTGCACCAGCGCGACCAAAACCTGTCGTTCCCGAGCCGAGAGTTGCTCGAGCGGTTCGGCCGCGGCGGTCTGCCCCAGGATGAGCGCGCCGCTGAGCGACGGGTCGACATAGCTGCGCCTGCTGGCGACGTGACGGACGGCGTCGATCAACAGTTCCGGCGAGCTGTCCTTTGTCAGATAGCCCAACGCGCCGGCTTCCAGCGCCCGCCGAGCGATGTGCGGGTCTGCGTGCATCGTCAACACGAGTACCGGCAGGCGCGGGTGCGCGGCGACAGCCCGCTCGATCAGGTCGACGTCGCTGGCTCCCGGCATCAGCAGATCGAGCAGCAGCAGATCGACGCCGCCGAGTTCGAGGCGCGCAAGTACATCGGCGGCAGTCGCGACATCGCCGGCGAC
>FSVG01001268.1_pt1 | contig 11619 bp, 9 predicted proteins | sample 1637511 | NCBI WGS metagenome assembly FSVG01 (sample SAMEA3914816, study PRJEB12502) | metagenome | biome: forest; material: soil | place: USA | collected 2011-09-16 | depth 0.3 m
CTCGATGCAGGCGCCCGTCTACTACATCATCGCGCGCATCGACATCGCCGGCGGAAGCACCGGCTGGTACCGCGCGCGCCTGATCGAGAGCGCCTCGGAGCACATCGACGAATGGTGGCTCGCCGGCACCGATCGCACGGGGCACTGGATGGCCACGGGCATCGACAGCGAACACGCGGACATCACCAACCAGTACCTGCACATGGGCGTCACGGGCGGCCTTTTGCTGATGTTGCTGTTCATGGCGATGCTGATCACGGCGTTCCGCTACGTCGGCGCGGCGATCCGGGCGCCGGGCGCCGACGGCGACCAGTTCCTCGCCTGGGCGCTCGGCGCGTCGCTGTTCGCGCATGCGACGACGTTCATCTCCGTGGCCTATTTCGACCAGTCGTTCGTCTTCCTCTACCTCACGCTGGCCATGATCGCCGCCGTGGGTTCACCCGCCGCGCTCAAGGCCCACGCCGCCCGGCCCGCGGAGGGCGGCGGCGACAGCCGCGCCGGCTTTCGCCCGCCCGTGGTCAGGCCGCACCCCCCGTTTCCCACCTTCGACACCCGAGGCCTCGAGCCATGAAAACGAGCAAGATCCTCCTTCTGGGCGCGACGCTCGACAGCGACAACCGCGGCATCGGCGCGCTCGCCATGGGCGCGCTGGCCATCCTGCTGAACCGCTATCCCGGCTGCGACATCCGCTTCGTCGACTACGGCCACACCGCCCGCGCGACCGAGGCGCGCGTGAACGGCGAGACCGTCACCATCGGGTTGGTGAACCTGCGATTCTCGTGGAAGCCCTGGCTGCCCAACAACATCGTCTGGCTGCTGATGCTGGCGGCCCTGAGCCGGCTTTTCGGCGCGCCGCTTCGCCGCAGGATCACCGACAGCAACGCGTGGCTCAGGCAACTCGCCGCGGCGGACGTCGCGGTGGCGGTCTCCGGCGGCGACAGCTTCAGCGACATCTACGGCCTCCCCCGGTTCATGTACATGGTGTTGCCGCAGTTGCTGATCATCGTGCTCGGAAGACCCCTGGTGCTGCTGCCGCAGACGATCGGGCCCATGAAGACGGGCTTCGCCAAGCGGGTGGCGCGCTACATCATCGATCACTCGCAGATCGTGTACTCCCGCGAGGTCGACGGCGTCAACGGCACGGCCGAAGTGCTCAACCTCGGCAAGAGCCGCTCGAAGCTGCGCTTCGGATACGACATGGGCTTCGTGCTCGAGCCGCGCAAGCCCGCGGCGAGCGGTCAGCCGGACACGCCCGAGCCGGCGCCGGATCGGCGCCCGCTGGTGGGCGTCAACGTCAGCGGCCTGCTGTCCATCGGCGGCTACGACGGCAAGAACACGTTCGCGCTGCGCTGCGACTACGACGAGCTCGTCGAGCGCCTGATCGTCTTCCTGGTGGAGACGCACGAGGCCGACGTCCTGCTCGTGCCGCACGTCTTCGGCAGCGCCGCCGAGAGCGACATCCACGCGGTCAACGCGATCTTCGACAAGCTGAAGGACCGCTATCCGACGCAGCTGTCCAAGGTCGACCGCGCCTACGACCAGGGCGAGATCAAGTACGTCATCGGACAGTGCGACCTGTTCGTTGGCTCGCGCATGCATGCCTGCATCGCCGCGCTGTCGCAGTCCGTTCCCGCCGTGGCCGTCGCCTACAGCCAGAAGTTCGCCGGCGTCCTGGAGAGCGTCGGCGTCGGACATCTCGTGGCCGACCCGAGACGACTGGGCATCGACGCGATCCTCGCGATGGTCGGCGAGGCGTTCTCCAAGCGGGCGTCGATCCGCTCCTACCTGAGCACGACCATGCCGCGCGTGCGCGCCGACGTCCTGAACATGCTCGCCGACGTCGCCTGACGCCGCGCCTGCCGAAACGACCAAGATGATCGAAATCAGAAACGCCACCGACGTCGCGCGCTGGAACCTGTGCAACGGGTGCGGCGCGTGCGTGTATGCCTGCAAGGACAACCTGCTCGAGCTGGTGGATTTCGCCGCGCACGGCCTGCGTCCCGTCCTGCGCGAGACCTCCTCGTGCGCTTCGTGCACCGATTGCATCCAGGTCTGCCCCGGCCTCGGGATCAGCCATGACGGCGCCTCGTTCTCGGCAACGTCCGTCACGGACCTGGCCAGCAGCTGGGGACCGGTGCTCGAGGTCTGGGAAGGCCAGGCGAGCGACTCGGACATCCGCCACTTCGGTTCCTCGGGCGGCCTGGCGACGGCGCTTGCCCTCTTCTGCGTCGAGCAACAGGGCATGCGCGGCATCGTCCACATCGGCAGCGACGACCGCACCCGCTACCTCAACGCCACCAAGTTCAGCGAGACGCGCGCCGAGATGCTCGCGGCCACCGGCTCCCGCTACGCGCCGGCGTCGCCGTGCGACGGCCTGCAGGCCATCGAGGACGCCGGCGGCCCGTGCGTGTTCATGGGCAAGCCGTGCGACATCCACGGCCTGCGCAAGGCGCAGCGCCTGCGCCCGGAACTCGCGGCCAACGTCGGCGTGGCCATCGGCATCTTCTGCGCCGGCACGCCCAGCACGCAGGGCACGCTCGACCTGCTGGAGCGATTCGACATCGACCCGAAGGACGTGGCCGAGGTCCGCTACCGGGGCCGCGGCTGGCCCGGCACCTTCGCCGTGCGCCTGCGCGACGAGCCCGAATGGCGCGACCTGGCCACCTACCAGGAGGCCTGGGGCTTCCTGCAGAAGTACCGCCCCTATCGCTGCCACCTGTGTCCGGACGGCACGAGCGAATTCGCGGACCTGTCGTGCGGCGACCCGTGGTACCGCGAGATCGTGCCGGGCGAAGAAGGCCGTTCGCTCGTGCTGGTGCGCACAGAGGCGGGCCGAAGAATCGTCGCGGCCGCCATCGCCGCCGGCTGCGTGACGCTCGAGCCGGTGCGGCCGGAGGTATTGCACCTGTCCCAGCGCGAGCTGCAGCTCAAGCGCGGCGCCATCTGGGGCCGCACGCTCGTGATGGCGATGGCCGGCCTTCCGGTGCCGAAGTTCGCCGGCTTCTCGCTGTTTCGCAACTGGCTGCGGATCCCGTTCGAACACAAGTTGCGATCCCTCGTCGGAACCGCGCGTCGCATCGTGTCGCGACGCTACTTCCGGCCGATCGATCTCGACAAACCCCAACCGCGTTGATCGAGGCCGCCATGGATACACCGGACGTTGTTGCAACGAAGGCAGGTCGCCCGCTGCGCGCCTGCATGCTGGCCTACACCTTCTACGAGAACGACGGCCGCGTGCTGCGCTACGCCGAGGCGCTGGCGCTCGAGGGCGCGCAGGTCGATGCGATCGTGCTGCGGCGAACCGGCCAGTCCGGCGAGGACACGATCAACGGCGTGCGGGTGTTGCGGATCCAGGAGCGGCAGAAGAACGAGCCCAACAAGTGGGTCTACCTCATCCGCGTGATGCGGTTCTTCTTCCGCTCGATGTTCGAGATCACGCGCCGCCACCTGGAGTCGCCCTACGACATCATCCACGTGCATTCCGTCCCGGACTTCGAGATCTTCGCGGCGATCATCCCGAAGATCCTCGGCGCCAAGCTCGTGCTCGACATCCACGACATCGTGCCCGAGTTCTACGCGGCCAAGTTCAAGGTCAGCGAACAGTCGATGGTGTTCGGCGTGCTCAAGCTGGTCGAGCGCGCATCGGCCGCGTTGGCGAACCACGTCATCGTCGCCAACGACCTGTGGCTGAAGAAGATCGCCGAGCGCTCGAGCCACCCCGCGAAGTGCTCGGCGATGATCAATTTCCCGGACGCCACCATCTTCGACCCGGGCCTGCGCGATCGTCCGGCCGACGACAGGTTCATCGTGATGTACCCGGGCACGCTGAGCTGGCACCAGGGCCTGGACCTGGCCGTCGCGGCGCTGTCCCTCATCGCGGACCAGGCGCCGCGCATGGAGCTCCACATCTACGGCGAAGGCCCGGCCAGGGACGGCCTTGCCGCGCAGATCGCCGCGCTGGGCCTGCAGGACCGGGCCTTCCTGAGGCCGCCCCTGCCGATCCGCCAGATCGCCAAGGTGATGGCCAATGCCGACCTGGGCGTCGTCCCCAAGCGCAACGATGCCTTCGGCGGCGATGCCTTCAGCACCAAGACGCTGGAGTTCATGTCGCTGCGCGTGCCGCTGGTCGTCGCCGACACGCGGGTCGATCGCTTCTACTTCGACGATTCGCTGGTGCGCTTCTTCACGCCGGACAGCGTCGAGGACCTGGCGGCGGCGCTGCTCGAGGCCTATGCGAAGCCGGCTCAGGGCGCCGCCCGTGCATCGCACGCCCTGGAGTACGCGGGCGCGAACAGCTGGTCCCACAAGAAGGGCGAATACCTGGACATCGTCGGGAGGCTCGTCCATGGGTGATCGCATCTCGCCGCGGGTTCGCCTCGATCGCCTGCTGACGCTGGGCGTCGTGGCGCCGGTGCGCTCCCGCATCGCGCGCCCGCAGCCGTCCAGGCACCTGCGCATCCTGATGTACCACGGGATCTCCGACCGCACGGACGGCGAGCGCCATCCGTATTTCCGCACGGTGACGACCCCGGCCGCCTTCCGGGCCCAGATGGAGTTCCTGCGCGATGGGCACTACCGCGCCATGACGCTCGGCGACGCCCTGCGCTGGAAACGGTCGGTCGCGCCGGCAGCCGAGGCGGCGGGCGGCTCGAGGGGCGACGACCGCGCGCCGGTCGTCGTGACCTTCGACGACGGTTTGCGCGATTTCCGTTCCGCCGCCTTTCCGATCCTGGAGGAACTGGGCATCCCGGCCACCGTCTTCCTCACCTCGGGCTGCCTCAACGGCCAGTTCATCACCGGCGAGGAATGCCTGACCGACGCCGAGATCGTCGAGCTCGCGGCCAAGGGCGTCGAGTTCGGTTCGCACACGGTTTCCCATCCGCAGCTCGCCACCCTGGGCGACGGCGCGCTCAGGCAGGAGCTCGAAGGGTCGCGCAAGGCCATCGAGGACATCCTCGGCCGTCCCGTCGACCTGTTCTCGTACCCCTACCGCTTCCCGGAGGAGGACAGCGCTTTCGTCGGCCGGCTCGGCGCCGGGTTGGTCGCTGCCGGCTACTCGGCGGGCGTGACCACCTCGATCGGCCGCGCCGCCGTCGACGCCGATCCGCTCTTCCTGCGCCGGCTGCCGATCAACGACGCCGACGACCTGCCCCTGTTCAAGGCCAAGCTCGACGGCGACTACGACTGGCTTCACCACGTGCAGGTCGCGCGCAAGCGCGTGCGGCGCCTGCTGCAGCCGAAATCGCCCACCCGGGCCGCTGGCCACGTCACCGAGGAGATCCAGTGAACACCTACGTCGTCATCACGCCCGCGCACAACGAGCAGGACTTCATCGAGCGCACGCTGGACTCGATGGTCGTGCAGACGGTGCTGCCGAAGAAGTGGATCATCGTGGACGACGGCTCGACCGATGGCACCGCCGAGGTCGTCGCACGCTACCTGCAGCGCTACCGGTTCATCGAGCTCGTTCGCAAGCCGCGCGACGCCGACCGCAACTTCGCGCGCAAGGTGGCCGCCTTCAACCACGGGCTGGCGCGATTGGAGGGCCTCTCGTACGACTACATCGGCAACATCGACGCCGACATGTCCTTCGGGCCCGACTACTTCGAACGAATCATGGCGAAGTTCGACGAGGACGCCGCGATCGGCATCTCCGGCGGCATCGTCTATACGAAGTTCGTCGACGAGTTCAAGACCTACGACACCACGGTCGACAGCGTCGGCGGCAAGGTGCAGCTGTTTCGCCGGCAGTGCTTCGAGGCCATCGGGGGCTACCGGCCGCTGAAGTTCGGCGGCATCGATGCGACGGCCGAGATCATGTCGCGCATGAGCGGCTGGAAAGTGGAGAAGTCGATGTCCACGCCCGCCTTCGAGCATCGTCCCACGGGCTTCGCGTACGGCAACGCGCTCAGCATCAAGATGTGCGAGGGCCGGCGGTTCTATTCGCTCGGCTATGACCCGTTCTTCTACCTGCTGCGCTGCGTCTACCGCATCCGGGAACACCCATTCCTGCTGGGCAGCGGCGCGGCCTGGCTCCGCTATCTCTACGGCATGTTGCGCCGCGAGGCCATCGCCCTGCCGGCCGACGTCGTCCGCTACCTGCGCGACGAGCAGCGCGCGAAGATCCGGCGCCAGTTTCGCCTGCGGTCGAAGTGAAGACATGGCCGGCCTGCATCCATCAACCTTGCATTGCACCCGAGACTGAGAGTCAACCATGTGCGGGATCTGCGGCGTCTTCAGCATGAACGGCCAACCGGTCGACCCGAGCCTGGTCGACCGGATGAATTCGGCCATCGCCCACCGCGGCCCGGACGGCAGCGGACACCTGTTCGACGGCGAGATCGGCCTGGGCCATCGCCGGCTGAGCATCATCGACCTGGACGGTGGCGCGCAGCCGATGGCCAACGCGAGCCAGTCGCTGCACGTGGTGTTCAACGGCGAGATCTACAACTTCATCGAACTGCGCAAGGAGCTCGAGGGCCTGGGCCACCAGTTCGCCAGCCGGTCCGATACCGAGGTCATCCTGCATGCGTACGAGCGGTGGGGCGAGGACTGCGTCGACCACTTCAACGGCATGTTCGCCTTCGCGCTGTGGGACAAGCGCCAGCGCAAGCTGTTCCTGGCGCGCGATCACCTGGGCGTCAAGCCGCTGTACTACGGCCTGTTCGGCAGCGATCTCGTCTTCGCCTCCGAGATCAAGGCCCTGCTCGTGCACCCGCAGGCGCCGCGCGAGGTGGACATCGAGTCGCTGAGCAGCCTGTTCACCTTCCGCTACGTGCCGTCGCCGAAGACGCTGTTCAGCCGCATCATGAAGCTGCCGCCCGGGCATTGCATGACGGTCTCGAGCGCGGGCACCGAGATCCGTCGGTTCTGGAACACCATCCCGGCGACTCGTGCCAACCGCACGGAAGACGACTTGCTGGAAGAGTACAGCGCCTTGCTGCGGGACGCGGTCAAGCTGCAATTGCGCAGCGACGTGCCGCTTGGGTTGTTCCTGAGTTCCGGGATCGACTCGGGGATGCTGCTGGCCATGATGACCGAGCACCTGTCCACCCAGGTGCAGACCTTCACGATCGGCTTCGACGGCGGCGAGGCGACCAACGAGGTCGACGACGCCCGGGCGCTGGCCCGCAGCTTCGGCGCCGCGCACTCCTTCGAGATGCTCGGGCCCGACGACTATCGCAAGCACTTCGAGCGCTACATGTCCGATATCGAGGAGCCGGTCGGCAACGAGACGGCGGCGGCCTTCTACTTCGTGTCCAACATCGCGGCCCGGCAGATCAAGGTGGCCCTCACCGGACAAGGTGCCGACGAACCCTGGGCCGGCTATGGCCGCCACCTGGGTGCCCGCATTTCCGGCGCCTACAGCCGCCTGCCCGGCCCGGTGACCTCGTCGATCGAGGCGCTCGCGTCGCGCATTCCCGGCCGCATGGAGCGCCTCAAGCGGGGCGTGTCCTCGCTGGCCGAACCCGACATGCTGACGCGCCTGGCCAAGATCTACTCCTTCTTCAGCGCGGAGATGAAATCCAGCCTCTTCCAGGGCGAGCTGGCGCGCCTGCACGAGGCCGACCCGTACGGATCGCGCCACGCGCTGGCGCGGCTGCAGAAGGACGTCGCCCACCTGGATCCGCTCACCCAGATCCTCTACGTGGACACGCGAAGCAACCTGCCGGACGACCTCCTGATGGTCGGGGACAAGACGTCGATGGCCAATTCCATCGAGGTGCGCGTACCGTTCCTGGACAAGCGGCTCGTCGAATTCGTCGAGAGCCTGTCGCCCGAACTGAAGCTCAAGGGCCTCGCCGGCAAATACCTCCACAAGCGAGCCGCGGAGAAGTGGCTGCCAAAGGAGCTGGTGCATCGACGCAAGAAGGGGTTCGCCAATCCCGTCGAGCACTGGCTGCGCACCAGCATGCGTCCATTCGTCGAGGAGTGCCTGCTGAGCGCCGACTCGGGCATGCGCCAATACTTCGACCAGGCACGCATCGCCCAGATGCTGCGCGACGACCGCGAGGGCCGCCACCAATACCGTCGGCACATCTACCTGCTCGTCTCGCTGGAACTCTGGCACCGGGCGTTCATTCGCCACTGACCGCGGAGCACACTGAATGGATCTCTCGATCGTCATCGTCAACTGGAACTCGGTCGACTACCTGCGCGCCTGCCTCCAATCGGTGATCAAGGAGACGCAAGGCATCGACTACGAGATCATCGTCATCGATGCGGCCTCGTTCGACGGCTCCGAAGCGATGGTCGCCAGCACCTTTGCCTCGGTGCACTTCATCCAGGGCCGGCGCAACGTCGGCTTCGGGTTGTCCAACAACCGCGCCTGCGAGGCGGCACGCGGCGACGCCATCCTGTTCCTGAACCCCGACACGGAGGTCGTCGGCCCGGCGATCGGCGCGCTCCATTCGGCGTTGCTTCGCCTGCCGAAGGCGGGCGCGGTGGGGTGTCGCCTGCTGAACTCCGACGGCAGCCTGCAGACCAGCTGCATCCAGGCGTTTCCCACCATCACGAACCAGGTTCTCGACACCGAATGGCTGCGCGAGAAATGGCCGGCCGCGCCGGTCTGGGGCACCGCGGCCTTGTATGCCCGGGACGACGGCGCGAAGATCGTCGACGGCATCGCCGGCGCCTGCATCATGATGCGACGCGAGGTCTTCGAGCAGGTCGGCGGCTTCAGCAGCGACTTCTTCATGTACGCCGAGGACATCGACCTGTGCCACAAGGTGCAGGCGATCGGCCTGCACAACTACTATCTCCCGGACGCCACCATCGTCCACCACGGCGGCGGCTGCTCGAAGGAGGCTCCGAGCGATTTCGCCGTGGTCCTCATGCGTGAGTCGATCTTCCGCTACTTCGCCAAGACCCACGGCCAGATCTACGGGCAGGTCTACCGCGCGGCGATGCTGGCGGTTGCCGCCATCCGGCTCGGACTGCTGGGCGTCGCGAGCGTGCGCGACCTCCTGCGTCCGTCGGCGGGCAGTCGAGCCGGCTCGATCCGGAAGTGGACCGCGGTGCTGCGCTGGTGCGTCTCGCGCAGGGCGACGGTCAGGATGTTCGAACCGGCGGCCTGACCTGCGGGTCTGCCGCATCACCGAATGAAGCGAGCTGGAAAGATGAACATGACGTACGAGACCCCGGCCACCGTCCTGCCGGACCTGAGCCTGATGATGAAGGTCGGGCAACTGCGCTACATCCAGTCGCGCCGTGAATCCGGCGAGCTGAAGAATCCGGATGCCCTGGTGTGGAAGTTCCTGTCGCTGTCCCAGCGCTGGAGCTGCCTGTGGCGTGGCGGCATCCTGCTGAACCGCCTGCGCACCGATCCGTTCTACTACTACCTGGTGGCGCGGACGAAGCACTACGACGACTGCTTCGTCGAGGCCGTGCGCGACGGCTTCACGCGGATCGTCAACGTCGGCTGCGGCAGTGACACGCGTGCCTACCGTTTCGCGTCCTTGCTGGCTTCGAACAACGTGCGCGTCCTCGAGTGCGACCAGGCCTCGGCCATCGCCGCCAAGCAGACCATCGCGCGGCGGCAGTGGCCGGTCGAGCACGTGGACTACCTGCCGATCGATCTCAACGAGACCAGCTGGCCCGCCTTGCAGGGCTGGCTCGCCACCGGCACGACCGGGAAGACGCTGGTGATGATGGAAGGCGTGACGCCCTACGTCAACGAGGCGTCGTTCACGGCCTTCCTCAAGATGCTCAAGGGCTCGCTCGCGCCCGGCAGCCGCCTGGCTTACGATTTCAAGATCAGCGGCATCGACGACAAGTTCGGACTCAGCGACCGAACGAGCCAGCCATTTCGCCTGCCGCTCGACGAAGCGCGGGTGAAGGCGTTCCACGCCGCCCTGGGCTACGAGACGGAGCAGCTCGAAAGCGGCGCCGAGCTGTCCCGGCGCCTGCTGCCGTCGCTGGCAGCCGCGAATCGCCCGTCCTTCAAGAACGACGCCCTGCTCAAGACCGTGTTGGCGGCCTCGTAGCAGGGCGGCGTCGGCCCTTTCGGGCCTAGCGGCGACTTACTTGACGATGAGGTTCGTCGGCGGAACGAGCGCGACGCCGCTCGCCGAGTATTCCATCGCACCGCGGTCCCAGATGCCGTCCGAACCGCGCGTGGCACCGGAAGGATCGACGTTGTAGGCGGCGCCAAGCACCGCGCCCGGCAACGCTGCCTTCAGGGTCCAGTTGCCCGTGAGCCACGGTTGGGCATCGACGAACGGGCTGGAGGTGCCGACCACGTCGTTGGCGCCGGACTTGGCATTCGTCCCGTTCGCGTAGTAGAAGTTGTAGTCGACGAGCGAGCCATCCGACGCGCCACCGGCCGCCACGTTGTTGTACCAGATGTTGTTTTCGACAACATAGGTGCCCAGCGGGCCTTCCGGCGCGATCTGGGCGGTGAAGGAGCCGCCGCGGATATTGGCGAACACGTTGTTGTAGATATGCCAGTTGACGGCACGCACGTTGATCGGACCGCCGGCGCCGTCATACCGGTTCATGATGACACCGGTGTTGATGATGCCGTCCGTGTATTTGCCCGTCCAGTAGAAGATGTTCCCGTAGATGTCCCAGTTCGCGGCGTCGCCATTGGCATTGACGATGGCGATGAAACCGGTCCCCATGATGTCTTCGAACTGGTTGTTGCGGACGATCACGTTGCTCTCCGCGCCGGCGGACCAGGCCTCGCGGTGTTCGGCGACGCCGTTGCGGGCGAACTTCGAGTATTCGACCGTCAGGCCGGAACCGCCCGAAGGCCAGCTCAGGATCATCGTGCGCGAGACATCGTGCAGGAAGCAATAGGACACCGAGATATTGGTGTACTTGTTGACCAGGTACAGCAGGTCGGTGTCGCTGCTCTCGGCGCGGCCGCCGCCCTGGATGTCGGTATGGCGGATCGCGATGTTCGACAGCACCGCGGGGAAATCGATCGTATGGTACGTGCCCTGCACCTTGAAGCCGAAACCGGTCTCCCAGGCGCCCGGGCCACCGCCCGTGTTGCCGTCGAAGACGTAGTTGCTGGTATTGAAGCTCAGGTTGCTGAATAGGGCCTGCGTCGTGCCATAGGTGTCCTGCCAGCCGGTGACGATGCCGTGGTCCGATACGGTGGCCTTCTTCACCGTGATGGCGGTCGTGCCGCTCAACGCGTCGGAGAACGTGTGGCTGCCGTAGTTGCCGCCGGCGAGGTAGTAGGTATCGCCGCGCTTGAGCGACGACGGCAGCTTGGTGTAGGCATTCGCCCAATCCGAGCCGTCGTTGTTGCCGGTCGCACCGGGGCGGACATACTGGTTGGCGGCTTCGGCAAAACCCGGGATGAGCGCTGCAGCGGCAAGAGAAATTACGAGGGAAAATCTGTTCATGTCAATTCCAAACCTATATTGCTTTGTTCGTTTCGCTCAGGGAACCAGCTTCGATCCTTCGATCGAATATGCGCTCTCTTCACCTGCCGAATTGATCGACGTAACCGCAAAATAGTATGTGTATCCAGACTGCAGCGATGGAGAAGTGTAGGCGGTACCGGTCGTGTACACCCCGCTGCCGAGCGGCTGGATATACGTCCGGGACTTGGTGCCATAGTAGACCCGATAGCCCGAAACTGCCTTGGCGGGAGCTGTCCACGCC
>FSVG01001504.1_pt1 | contig 11546 bp, 10 predicted proteins | sample 1637511 | NCBI WGS metagenome assembly FSVG01 (sample SAMEA3914816, study PRJEB12502) | metagenome | biome: forest; material: soil | place: USA | collected 2011-09-16 | depth 0.3 m
CTGCATCGCCGCGCCGAGGTCGATGCGGCACTGCTGGACGAACGCGGACGTGCAGCAGCCGTCGATGGCACTCTGGAGATTCTGCTTCGCTTGCGTGACGCCCGTGTTGGCGTCGGCGAGTGCCTTCGAGTACTGGTCCGCCTTCAGCAGCTCGCCATCGATGTCGAGGCCAGGCGCGGTGGCGGTGCCTTGATCCGCGACGGTGAGCTGCCACGCGGCCGATGCCTTCTTGCTGGCCTGGGTGTCCGCGTCGAACTGCACGTGGGCGCCCCACAACGCCGAAGCCGCGGGGTCCAGCGCGCGCTTGCTGCCGTCGACGTTGACGTACCAGTACCGCCCGTCGATCAGCTTCACGTGTTCCCGGTCCGCGGCGTTGGCGTAGTCGGGCGGGATCTGTGCATCGAAACTGGTGAAGGTCGGGGTGATGCCGTTGGTGCCGAACGGGCCCGCAGCAGGCTGCACGTGGTTCAGCGGGTTGTCGCTGTACTTTTGCGCCGCAGCCAGCGCCGCCTTCGACTCGAGCAGCTTGGCGTCGGCGGCAATGGCGGCCTGCGTCTGCGTGGCGAGCGTCTGCCCGTCCACCGCGTGTTGCCATGCCGTGTAGGCTGCCTGCTGTTGCGCGGGCGTGCTCGCAGGATCGGCCAGCGTGGCCAGATAGGCCGTGCGCGCATCGCCTTCGACCAGATCGGCACCCCGCTTCTCGTAGTCGGCCTGCAGCAGGCCCAGGGTGTCGTCGTCCGGATGCTTCGCGTCGGTGTGGCCGTAGACCTGCTCGAGCGCATCGAGCCTGGCCTTGGCGGTGGTGGCCGCCTGCTTCAGCTGCGCCGCCTTCGCCTGCAACTGGTTGGCCGACTGGCCGCCGGGCCCGGTGGGCGCATCGAGCGCCGTATTCCGGGCGGACGTCGCCGCCGCCCCGTTCACGTAAGGGCCGTATTGGATGTGCGCGCCGGCGGCCGCGGTGGCGGCGTCGGCGGTCTTCTGGGCGGCCGCGGCTGCGGCATTGGCCTTGTCATAGTCCGCCTGCGCATCGGCAACCTGCGGCTGCCCGGCCTTCATCGCCGAACCGAGCTCGAGCATCAGTGCACGCTGCGCCGGCGTCTCCGCCTTGACCTGGGCGACCAGCGACGGCTGGCCCTTTGTCGTGGACTGGGTCAGGACGCTCTTCAACGAGTCCGGATCGAAGTAGCCATTGGCCTTCACGCTGGCGACGATCTGCGCGAGTTGCGCATCGACCGCGTCGTTCGGATCCTTGCCGTCGACGGTCGCCTCGGCGGCAGCCACGCGCATCTGGTCCTGCATCGCGGCGATCCAGTCGCTCTGGTCCTTGTTGGCCTTGGCTATCTCGTCGGTGGTCGCCTTGCCGCCGTTGGCCTTCGCATTGGCGACGACCTTGGCCGAGGCCACCGCCGCGCTCTGAGCCGTCTTCGTCCGCGCTTGCGCTGCCGTCAACGCCGCAGGCGAGGATCCTCCGGCCTGGTTGACCAGGGCGTTGTATTTGTCGGCAGCGTCGTACTCGACCCGCGCGGCAACTGTCGCGGCCGAAGGGTCGTCAGGAGCGCGGTTGCGGTTCGTGTCGTCGAGCAGCGAGTCCTTCAGCGTCTGATCCTTTTGCGCGAGGTCGGCGGCGGCTTCCTTCTTCTCCGCCTCCGCCTCGTCGGCCGTCGCCTGCGCGCGCAAGGTCTTTGCCTGGGCCCGCTGCGCCTGCGTCGCCTTCGCCGCGGCGGCAGCGGCCTGTGCCTTGTCCGCGGCCTGCTTCGAGGCGGTGGCCTTGGCACGCGCGGCCGCGGCAGCCGCCGCCGCGGCTTCGGCCGCACGCTTGGCCGCCAGCGCGGCCTGCTGGGCCGCGGCGATGGCCGCGGCGCGTTGCTGCGCCAGGGCATCCGCAGCCGGGTCGCGGCGCGGTGTCGTCCAGCCGGTGTTGAACAGATTGTTGGACGGCGTGTTGACGTTGAACAGCGTGAAGGGTGCGCTGGAACCGGAACCGGCGTCGGCAGGGATGCTCATGATTTTTCCTTGGTCTGGAATGCAAGTCAGTTGCCCTGGGCCCATCGCAACAAGGTGGCGACGGGTGCGTACAGGCTTCTCGGGATCGGTTGATCGAGCGCCACGTCGGCATGCAGCTGCTCCGCCAGCCCGGCCTCGGCCACGCTGGGCACCAGCGCCTCGGCAGCGAAGCGGCGGATCTGGATCGCGACCTCGTTCTCGCCCCGTGCGATCACGCGGGGCAGGTCGTCCGGCCCGAGGTATTGCAGCGCGATCGCCACCTTGTTCGAATGGATCACGGCGGAGGCCATCGCCACCCGATCGCCGAGGCCGATGTACACCGCCTCGAAATACGTGTTGCGCCGGCGCGCGCGGGTGAGCGGGTCGCCTTCGGCTTCCTTGTAGTCGCGGCGGATCTCGTCGATCGACATGCGCTGGCGCTTCATGAATTCGAAGCGCTCGTGGAGATAGTCGATCGCCGCCGTCAGCACGTAGACCACGGCGGCCCAGCCGAAGATGACGGTCAGCGCACGCGCACCCGTGGCCATGATTCCCGCTGGCGTGAGATGCCCCAGGCGCACCGCCGTGTCGAGCAGCCCGCGCACCACGAACCAGATGATGGCCGCGAGCAGCAAGGTCTTGGCCAGCATCTTCAGCAGGTTGACGAGATTGCGCGTCGAGAACAGGCGCTTCATTCCGGCGGCCGGGTTGAGCCGGTTCACGTCCGGCTTGAGCCGGCTGAATGCCAGGACGCCGCCGACCTGCGAAAACGAGCCCGCGATGCCCGCGAGCGCCGCCACGCCGAGCACCGGCAGCATGACCCACGACAAGGTGCGCGCCGCATGCGCGAGCAGTTCGGGAAAGCGACCCTCCGGGCGAGTGAGCATCGCCGGACTGGTCGCGTGCAGCCACAGCTCGCGCACCAGGCCCAGCACCGTGGCGCCGAGCGCCCACAGTGCCACGGTCACGACCACGAACACGGTGGCGGACGCGACGTCGGAACTGAACACGACCTCGCCGCGCTTGCGTGCCTCGCGCAGTCGCCGCGCGGTCGGGGGTTGGTCCTTGGTACTCATCGCTCGCTCGGTGCCGGATCGCTAAAGCGTCGATCGAAGAAAGGCGAGCACGCCGTTTTCGGGTCGCAGGAAATCCTGCAGCGACTCGTAGACGACGTACAGGAACAGCAGCAGCATCAGGTTGGCGAGCAGGCTCTTCAACGGCTGCGAGAACACGAACACGTTGAGCTGCGGCGCCGCGCGGCCGATCAGGCCCATGCCGAGCTCGACGAGCAGCAGCACGAAGATCACGGGCGCGGCGAGCTTGACCGTCCAGAGGAACAAGGTGTCGCCCTGGCGCACCGCGAACTCCTCGAGCACCGCGCCGACGTGCGGGAAGAAGCTGCCGACCGGCCAGATCCGGTACGAATCGACGACCACGCCGATCATCGCCAGCAAGCCGCCGGCGGAGACGAACAGCGTGATGACCGTCCAGCCGAGGAATTCGCCGGTGGGCCCGTTCTGATGCCCGCCGACCGGATCGAAGAACGCCGCATTGCCCGAACCCGTCTGGAAGTCGATCAGGTCGCCCACGCTCTGGATGGCCCAGACGAAGATGCCGAAGCCCAGGCCCAGCATCAAGCCGATCAGCGACTCCTTCGCGGCGACGAGCGCCCACATGGCGATCGACATGGACGGCATGTCGCCCGCCACCGGCGAGACGAAGATCGCGAGCACCAGCACGACGCCGTTGCGGGTGACGCCGGTGATCATCGAGCCCGAGAAGAACGGCGTGACCATGAACAAGGTCAGCAGCCGCGGCAGCGTGAGCGCCACCGCGCTGAAGAAGTTCTCGATGAGCTTGAGTTCGTCCGGCTGCATCTAGACCGCCCTGCGCGTGGCCCACGTCTGCGCTGCAAAGTCTTCCGCTGCGTCGTCCTGGCGCGCCTCGACCCCCCGTTGCGCCCGCGCCGCCTCTTGCTGTTGCAACTGCTGCGCCTTCTCGACGCTGCGTGCCGCCGCGCCGTGTGCGCGTCGCGAGCGGTCCAGCGTGGCGTCGACGCGGGCGGCCTCGGCGATCGCCCCTGCGCAGGTGGTCGCGGCCTCGGCGATCTGGTGATCGAGCACGCCGCCCCATGCACTTGCACGGCGCAGGTGCTCGATGCGGCAGGCGCCGCCCTGCGCGGCGTCGATGGTCGATGTCCAGTGCCGGGCCTTGGCTGCCATCTCGTCCTGAAGGCGCCGTGCGGCATCGGCAACCACCGCCGCCGCCGCCTCGGCTGCCCGGCGCGCGGCGAGCATGCGCTGCAGCGCGATCGCCTGGCGGCGTTCGCGGATGTCGACCAGGAGATTCCATTCGACGCTCATCGACCCTGCCCCTTCATGACGCGGCGCACAGCCGCTCCAGCGCGGCGACGCTCTCGGCGAACGGGGTGCTCTCGTCCGCGGCCTGCGACAGGAAGTCGCGCATGGCGGCGCGCAACTGCACCGCGCGATCGCCTTCGAGGTCCGCGCCCGGGCGGTACTCGCCGATCTGGATCAGCAGCTCGAGCTCCTGGTACTTCGCAAGCAGCAGGCGGAAATCGGCGGCGGCCGCGAGATGCCCGCGCGCCACCACCTGCGCCATCACCCGGCTCACGCTCGCCAGCACGTCGATCGCCGGGAACTGGTTGCGGGCGGCCAGCTTGCGCGACAGCACGATGTGCCCATCGAGGATGGAGCGCACCTCTTCGGCGATCGGGTCGTTCTCGTCGTCGCCTTCGGTCAGCACCGAATAGATGGCGCTGATCGAGCCGTTCGCGCCCTGGCCGGCGCGCTCGAGCAACTGGGGCAGCATGGAGAAGATCGAAGGCGGGTAGCTGCGCCGCGTGGGCGGCTCGCCGCTCGCCAGCCCGATCTCTCGCTGTGCCCGCGCGAAGCGCGTGAGGGAGTCCACCAGCAACAGGACCTTGGCGCCCTGGTCGCGAAAGTACTCGGCGATCGTCGTCGCCACGTAGGCCGACTTGATGCGTTCCATCGGCGGACGATCGGAGGTCGACACGATCATCACCGTGCGGGCCAGCCCCTGCGGGCCCAGGTTGCGTTCGAGGAATTCCTTGACTTCGCGGCCGCGCTCGCCCACGAGGGCGATCACGTTCACGTCGGCGGTCGAGCCGCGCGCGAGCATGCCCAGCAGCGTGCTCTTGCCGACGCCCGGCGGCGAGAACACCCCGATGCGTTGCCCCTCGCCGAGGGTCAACAGGCCGTCGATCGCGCGCACGCCGGTGCGCAGGGGACGCGAGATCAGTCGCCGGGCAAGCGGCGCCACCGGCTCGCGATGCACCGCCCAGCGGCTCACGCTCGCCACCGTACCCAGCCCGTCGATCGGTTCGCCCAGTGCATTCAGCACGCGGCCGAGCAACGCAGGGCCGACCGGGCAATCATGCCCGCGGCCGGTCGGCACCACCTCGGTCAACGCGGAGATGCCGGTGGTCGACCCCAGGGGGGTGAGGATGGCGGTGTTGTCGCGGAACCCGACCACTTCGGCGAGCAAGGGCGGTTCGCCCGGCGTGACCAACTCGCACAACTCGCCCACGTGCGCCTGGATGCCCGTGGCGTCGATCATCATGCCGATCGCCTTGCTGACGCGCCCGCGCATGGCCAGCGGCATCACCCGGGCCACGGTGTGCGAAAGTTCCGCGACGATGTCGTCGGCGGCGCCCGCGTCGAAGCCGACCCGGGCGTTCACCGCACGACCTCCTGCAGACGCCCCGGCCCGGCGCGTTCGATGGCGCTGCGGAAGGCCTCGATCTGCGCATCGACGCCGATCTCCAGCGTTCCCGAAGCCGTCTGGACAAGGCAAGCGCCTTCGCCCAGCGCGGGGTCCGCAATCACCAGGACGTTGGCCGCCCAGGCCGCTTGCGCTCCCAGTGTCTCGAGCGCCCGGCGCATGCTCGGCTCTCTTGCGGGAGCGACGCGCACCGTCACGAAGGGCTCCTTGCGAAGAAGCGAGTCGACCCGCAGCAACGCGGCCTCGAAGAGCTCGTTCGGCTCGGCATCGGCGATGAACTGCGCGACGGCCTTCACCACGATCCGCGCCATGGCGGCCCGCAGGTCCTGGAGTTGGCGCTGCATCGCCACGCTGTCTTCGACCAGCTTGCGGGCGTACGCCTGCTGGCCTTGCTGCAAGCCGTCCCGATAGCCGGCGTTGCACCGTTCCACGGCTTCGGCCGTGGCTTGCTCGGCGATGCGCGACGCCTCTGCGCGCGCCACCTCGATGACCGCGGAGGCGTCGAGCACGGCGGCGTATTCGGCCTCTTTCAAGACCTTGCGCTCGCCGAGCAGTTGAAGCTTCTCGGCCGTGATCAGAAAAGCCAGTCCCATGCTTCCAGCCTTTCGGGAATGAGGCACAGCCGCAGCAACTCTTCGAGCTGCGTCGATTGCGATGGCGTCAACTGCGGCACCGGATGCATCGAGACGCGGCGCGGCGATTTGCGCAGCGCGCGCTGCAGGGTGGGATCGCCCGCGACCGCGATGACCCCGTGCAACAGGCGATAGCCGCGGTCGAGCACGATGCGGCCGCAGCCGAACGGGTTGTCCGAGAGCGGCGCCGTCGCCATGCGCAGCGCCGTGAGAGGCGGCGTGCGATCGAGCACGAAGTCGGCCGCGTCGTCGGCCAGTCGTCGCGCCTGGCGGCGCAACTGCGCGCCGAGCCTGGAACGTTCGCGCAGCAGGCCGGCATGCGCGCACAGGCCCAGGTAGCCGGCGAGACAGCGCAACGAGGCCCCGTCGATCAGCGCCAGCCGCGCCGCGGGCGAGCCGATGGCGAAATCGCTGCTCGCGGGCACGATGCCGCGAGCGCGCAACACGTCGCCGAGCACGGCTTGCGCGCCGGCACTGGCGCGCCGCAGGCGCGATCGCACCCTGGGTGGCCAGTCGTGCGGCAACCAGCTCGGGTGCAGGTCGGCCTCGGGGTGCAGCGCGTTGCGCAGCGCGAGTCGCATGTCCTTCATGGCGTTTGCACGGCTAGCGACCCGGACGGCGAAACACCTGGCGCGCGAACCACGTCCGCGCGTCCAGCCCCTGTCGGCGCAGCAGCGTCGGCAACGCGATCAGCGACAGCGCCGCCAGGACGAGCACCACCAGCAGCACGATGGCAGTCTGCGTTCCGAACAGGCCGAGGAACATGCGGTCGCCCGGGTCGGCGGCAGCGGCCGGCCCTGTCGTCGCATTCGCCATCGCGACCGGCTGCGCCGGAAACAGCGAGAGCGAGACCTGGTCGTAGCCGAGGCCTTCGATGCTGTGCGCGACCAGGTCCTTGACGGCCGGCACCAGGAGGCGCAAGTCCACGTCGGGTCGATGCTTGATGAAGACCGCGGCGGAGGACGGCCGCACCTTGTCGCTGAGCGGATCGTTCTCCGGAATCACGACGTGCACGCGCGCCTCGACCACGCCGTCGATCGAGCGCAAGGTCTGGGAGAGCTCCTGCGAGACGGCGTAGATGTAGCGCATGCGCTCTTCCGCGGGCGTCGAGACCAGCCCCTGCTTCTGGAACATCTCGCCCATCGTGGCAAAGCGCTCGTGCGGCAAGCCCTGGGCGCGCAGGACGGCGAGCGCCGGCCCGAGCCGGTCCTCGTCCACCTGCACCTGCCAGTCGGCCCCTTCCAGGTGCTCCTTGCGGGCGTCGATGCCCTGCGCCGACAGGGCGGCGACGATGTCGTTGGCCTCGGGTTCGTTCAGGCCCGAATAGAGCCCGGCCTTGCAGCCGGCGAGCGCAAGCAACAGCGCAACGGCAGCCAGCGTGCGCAAGGCGAAGGGGCAGGCGATCGCGTTCACGGGCGGCCTCACTGCTGGTTCTTCAGCAAGGTCGAGAACAGGCTCGTCGCGGAGCTGGCGAGGCTGGTGGACAGATGCAGCTTGGTGAACATCATGTTCGCCTCGATCGCGTGATCGGTCATCGCGAACATGGTCTTGATCGGATCGCGCAGGTCGACCGACTGCATCATGCTGTGACGCATGTCCTCGAACGATCGCATGTTGTCGCCGAACCGCGCGGCAAGCGATCGCGCGCCGTCGGCGAAGCCGGACGACTTGTCGACATGCGGCGTCTCGGAGGCGGGGCCCTGCATGAGCTCGGCGAAGGTCTTCTTCTCGGTCGGCTGCGCCGCGCCAGGCTGCAGGCCGGCGGGCGACGTGGCGTGCAGGGGCGCGGCCGCGGCGTTCTGCGAGGCCGGATCGGTGGCGACGGCGGTGGCGATCGCGGAGACGGGTTCGGTCATGCTGGTTCCTTTCGACAGGGGCACGTCGCTCGACGTGCCCGGACCGAGGCGCGCTGCGCGGCGCCTGGACGGCGCCGCGCAGGCGCTCGTCAGGACGACTTGGCGGCCTGGCGGATGTCGTTGCCCGCGGTCTTGGCAACCTCGCCACCGGCGGCGCTGGCGCCGTTGACGGTCTGCGCGGTGGCCGCGGCGCCCTGGATGGCCGTGGACACGGTCATGCTGGCGGTCATCAGCCTGGCGTTGTCGGCCTGGGCTTGTTGCATCTGGGCAATGGAGGTATCTACGGCTGACATGGTGTTTCTCCTGTGAATTTGGAAGGCAGGACTTGCTTCGAACAGCCCGGCCGCGACGGCCGGGCATTCCAGGCGACACGTCGCCTGGAATCGGGGGGACGGCGCCGCCGCGGCGACACCATCGAATGGGAGCGGGTCACGGCCTGTTCTCCTTCGCGACGGGCTTGCCGCCCGTGACGACGAGGCCGTTGCTCTCGATGCGTTGCAACTCGACGCCGGGCTTGAGCATCGAACCTTCGTAGTAGCGGCTGCCGTTCGCCAGCTGGATGTAGCTCAGCCCGCTGTCGTCCTCGGTGATGCCGACGAGCCGGGAAGGCAGCAGCTCCTGCCACGCGGTCCACTGCGCGGGCGTCGCGTCCGCCGTCTTCCCGAGCGGCGCCGCGGCGGCGTGGTACTGCACCTTGTCGGAGACGATCACGAGCGGGTGCAGTTCTTCAGCCAACCTGCGAATCCGGGCGCGCACCGCGTCGTCCTGCGCGCTGCCCGACGCGACGAGCCTGCCGCGGCCCGCATAGCTCATGGCGACGCCCGGGTCGCCCAGGTAGCGCGTGGCCTGCTCGACCAGGTCGTCCGCCGATTGAACGTCGACCGTCACGCCCGAGCCGAAGCGTTGCAGCGCGCGCCGCAACTCCAGCAGGCGCAGGCGCGACTCGACGAAGCCTCTGGCGGCGAGCTGGCCACCGCCTACCGCTTCGACCTGCACTTCAGGGAACGGGGCGACCGCGCGTTCGACCGACGCCAGGTTCATGGCAGTCCCGCCCTGCGTGAGCGCCGCGGCGCTGTTCGCGCCGAGAGTCACGCCCACCAGCCCGACGATCGCCATCAGCAGCAAGGCGATGCCGGCCCAGAAACTGGCGCCGCGCTCGGCGTGCCGTGCGCCGGCGAGCGGGGACGCCAGGTCCTGCGCGTCGCGATCGGCGAACATGCTGTCGAGCGCTTCGGGTTTGGGCAGTACCTGCTCGAGCTGGAGTTCCAGGCCGCCGAGGCGGATGACGTCGCCGGGCATCGCGCTGCGGCGCGCCTGGTGCACGTCGACGCCGTTGAGCGCAATCTCGGCGGCGCCCACGCGCTGCAGCGAGACAGCGAGCTCGCCGACGTGGATGACCAGGTGATGCGGCTGCACCTCGCCGCCGGGCAGCATCACGTCGCAATCGCCGGCGGAGCCGAGCGTGTTGTCTCCGGCTCGCAACGCGATCGTGCGGCCCTTGAGGCTGCCCTTCATGAAACGGACGCACCAGTCGAGACGGGCGGGGTTGGTGGCGCTCATGTCACCGCTCCCCGACTCCGACGACCTGGCGCGCCGGCGGCGCGGGTCGCAGCACAGGTGCGTTCTGCGGCGACAACTGCGGCACCTGCCGCGGCGCCAGGGCGGCAGGGCGCATCCCGGGGGCATCGGCCACCACCAGGCGCGGGGTGAGCAGGTAGAAGCGCTCCTGCTTGTTGGCCTTGTCCTCGCGGTACTTGAACAGATTGCCAAGGACCGGAATGCTCGACAGGATCGGCACGCCCGTCGTCGCGTTGGTCTTCTCCTCGGAGCTGTAACCCGCGATCAACAGGCTCGTGTCCTCGTCGATCAGCGCCTGCGTGCTGACGGTGCGGTGCAGCACGACCGGAATGGAATCGACGGCGTTGCTGGTGCTGAGGTTGCCGTCCTCGATGTCGATCGACATCATCACGCCCCGGCTCGCGCCTTCGTCGACGATCAGCGGCGTGACGCGAACCGACGTGCCCGTGGTCACCTTGAAGAGGCCGGCATCCTGGAAGCCGTTCACGCGGACATAGAAGTCGCTCAGGTTCTCGAGGATGGCCTCGTTGTTGTCCAGCGTGAGCACCTTCGGACGCGCAACGAGATTGGCATCGCCCTTCTGCGCGAGCGCCGAGACGCGTGCGAGCAGGTAGTTGCGCAGGGAGTTGCCGATGGATGCGGTGAAGAGTGCTCCGATCGGCGTGATCAACATCCCCGCGGAATTCGTTCCGCCGAGGCCGCCGATCTGTCCGGCCTCGCTGGTGGCGTTGCCGAAGGTCAGCGGCGAGTTCGCGCCGTTGCCGGTCTGGAAATCGGCGTGGCTGCCATGCGCACGCCAGTCGACGCCCAGGCTGTCGAGCGTGTCGGTGCTGATGTCCATGATCGTGACCTCGATCTCGATCAGTCGCTGGCGGACGTCCATCGATTCGATCAGCCGCGCGTACTCGCCCATGCGCTCGGGCAGGTCGCGCACGAGCACGGCGTTCAGGCGCGGGTCGGCCTGGAACTGCGGCAGGTCGCCGTCGTTGCCGAAGCTCGGCATGGCGTCGATGGCGTCGGTGCCGCCGGTCGTGGGGAGCTCCACCTTCGGTGCATTGACCGTGTCTCCCGAAGACAACCGCAGCTGGCGATCGGCGCCCGCAGCGAGTTGCGTGTGGGGCCGGCGGCCGATACCCGATTCGGCTCCCTCGTGCGCTGCCTTGCCATCGTGCCCGTACAGGCTGCGCAGCAGGTTGGCGACGCCCTGGATCGACACCTCCTTGCCGGATCGCGTGATCTTGGTGTCGGACGCCCACGCGTACTTCAACTTGAACATGCGGATCTCCGCCACGTCGCGGCGACCGTTCGCGCGATCGACCAGCCGCACCGCCTGGCGCACCATCTCGATGTAGCGGCGCGGGCCCGACACGTGCACGCTGCCGTCCACATCGCTGACGATCAACGGAAACCGGCGATCGACCAGCTTGAGCCGCGCCAGGGTGTCGTAGAGCACGCCGGCGGTGTGCGGTGCGATCGACATCACCTCGCTTTGCGCATCGCTGCTGGGGTCGACGTAGAGGAAGGCGCCGTCGTAATACCAGCTGAGTCCGTTGGTCGCGGTGATGGTGTTGAGAATGTTCAGCGGAGCGCCGGAGAACCTGCCGCTGATGGTGCCCGACACTTTCGGGTCGATCACCGCGGTCGTGCCTTGCGACGCGGCGAGCTCGCGCAGGAAGTCCGCGAGCGGCTTGTCGTTGGCCAGGCTCTGGAACGGCCTGCCGTGCCATGGCAA
>FSVG01000170.1_pt1 | contig 11439 bp, 7 predicted proteins | sample 1637511 | NCBI WGS metagenome assembly FSVG01 (sample SAMEA3914816, study PRJEB12502) | metagenome | biome: forest; material: soil | place: USA | collected 2011-09-16 | depth 0.3 m
GGCGATCCACGTCCTCGCTCTTCAGCTCGATATCGATGGCATCGACATCGGCGAAGCGCTTGAACAGCACCGCCTTGCCTTCCATCACCGGCTTCGACGCCAGCGCGCCGAGATTGCCCATGCCGAGGATCGCGGTGCCGTTGGAGATGACGGCGACCAGGTTGCCCTTGGCAGTATAATCATAGGCCGTGGCGGGATCGTCGGCGATCGCCTGCACCGGCACCGCGACACCCGGCGAATAAGCCAGCGCCAGATCGCGCTGAGTCGTCAGCGGTTTCGACGCGACGATCTCGATCTTGCCGGGCCGCCCTTCGGAATGGAACAGCAGCGCTTCGCGGTCGGAAAACTGCACGTTGGCTTCGTCGGACATTCAGGCTTCCCCGTAATTTCGTCCGGTCTTTAGGGGTGAGCGCCGGAGAAGGAAACCGGATTGCTCCCTCCTTTGCCCCACGGATGTATTTTTGTATTCTTGGCGACTGTGCGACAATCCACACATTTCCGGCAATCTCCGCAGGTCATCGACAAAACCCATTTGTCCGCATCCGGCGGCTCGGCTACCTCGCGGCGATGGCCGATGCCGCTCCGACCCCGATGATGGCGCAATATCACGCGTTGAAGGAGGAGGCCGGCGACTGCCTGCTGTTTTACCGGATGGGCGATTTCTTCGAATTGTTCTTCGACGATGCGAAGATCGCTAGCGCGGTGCTCGACATCGCGCTGACCGCGCGCGGCGAGCATGACGGCGAGAAGATTCCGATGTGCGGCGTGCCGGCGCATGCCGCGGTCGGATATCTGCAGCGGCTGATCAAGGCCGGGCACCGCGTCGCCATCGCCGACCAGATCGAGAGCCCGGCGGAAGCGAAGAAGCGCGGCGGATCGAAGGCGCTGGTGGCGCGGGCGATCATCCGCGTGGTGACCGCGGGCACGCTGACCGAGGAAGCATTGCTCGATTCGCGCGCGTCGAACTGGTGCGTCGCGATCGGGGAGGCAGCGGGCGGCGTCGCGGTGGCGGCCGCCGATGTGTCGACCGGGCGGTTCGAACTGGTCGAGACCGACGCGGCTGGGTTGTCCGCCGAGCTGGCGCGGCTCGGCGCGGCGGAAGTGATCGCCAGCGAGGACAGCGCCTTCGCGGAGGCCGCGACCAGCCTGCGCCCGCGATCGGAATTCGATTCGACCGGCGCCGATCAACGGCTGAAGCGCGTGTATGGCGTCGCGACGCTCGACGGGTTCGGCCAGTTGAGTCGAGCGGGGATGAGCGCGGCGGGTGGTCTCGTCGCCTATCTGGAGCATACTGCGAAAGGCGCCCTGCCCTTCCTGCGTCCGCCGCGACTTGCCCGCTCGAATGAGGCGATGGCGATAGACGCGGCGACTCGCGAGAGCCTGGAACTCACTCAAACGCAAAGCGGCCAGCGCAAAGGCAGCCTGCTCGACGCGATCGACCGGACGGTGACTGGTGCGGGTGCGCGATTGCTGGCGGCGGACATCGGCGCGCCATTGATGAATCGCGACGCGATCGATGCCCGGCTCGACCTGGTGCAGCGGCTGGCCGATGATGGGGGCTTGCGTGAAAGCCTGCGCGCGACGCTGCGCAGCTTGCCCGATATCGGCCGGGCGCTGGGGCGGCTTGCGGCTGGCCGGGGGAGTCCTCGCGATCTCGGGCAGCTTCGGGACGGGCTCGACGGGGCATGGCTACTCGGCGAGCGGATCGACGCGCTGGCCGCGCCGCCGCCGCTCCTCGAACAGATCGCGCCGAGGCTGCGCGGGCATGGCGCGTTGATCGACTTGCTCAAGCGGGCGCTGGTCCCCTCCCCACCGATCGAAGCGTCGGACGGCGGCTATATCGCGGAAGGGTATGACAGCGCGCTCGACGATCTGCGCGATGTCGGCGCTGGCGGGCGTCGCGCGATCGCCGCGCTGGAGGCCCAATATCGCGCCCGCACCGGCGCGAGCGCGCTCAAGATCCGCCACAACGGCGTGCTCGGCTATCATGTCGAAGTGCCCGCTCGCGCCGCCGACCCGCTGATGGCTGCGGACAGCGGCTTCACCCATCGCCAGACCCTGGCCGGGGTAGTCCGCTTCAACGCGCCCGAATTGCACGAGCTGGCGATGAAAGTGACCCAAGCCGGCAGTCACGCACTCGCCGCCGAGGCTGCGCATCTGGAAGAGCTGACCCAGAGCGCGCTTGCCTGCCGCGAAAGCATCGCGGCGACCGCCGACGCGCTGGCGCGGTTGGATGTGTCGGCGGGACTGGCCGAGCGCGCCGCCGAAGATGGCTGGGCGCGGCCGCTGCTGGTCGAGCACCCGTGTTTCGAGATCGAGGGCGGACGGCATCCGGTGGTCGAGGATGCGTTGCGTCGCACCGGTGAGCGGTTCGTCGCCAACGATTGCATGCTGTCGGAAAATTCGCGGCTGTGGTTGGTCACTGGCCCGAACATGGGCGGCAAGTCGACTTTCCTGCGGCAGAACGCACTGATCGCCGTACTGGCTCAAGCTGGCAGCTTCGTTCCGGCGACGCGCGCGACGCTGGGGCTGGTCGATCGCTTGTTCAGCCGAGTCGGTGCGTCGGACAATCTAGCGCGGGGCCGCTCGACCTTCATGGTCGAGATGGTCGAGACGGCACGCCTGCTGTCGGGCAGCACGAAGCGCAGCCTGCTGATTCTGGACGAAGTCGGGCGCGGCACATCGACCTATGACGGGCTGGCGATCGCCTGGGCGGTGGTCGAGGCGATCCATGACGACAATCGCTGCCGCTGCCTGTTCGCGACTCACTATCACGAACTGACCCGGCTGGCCGAGCGCTGCGACGCGCTGACGCTACATCATGTCCGCGCTCGCGAATGGAAGGGCGAACTGGTGCTGCTCCACGAAGTGAGCGAGGGGCCAGCCGACCGCAGTTACGGGCTGGCCGTGGCGCGATTGGCGGGTTTGCCGCCGCTGACGATCGCCCGCGCCAAGTCGGTCCTCGCCAAGCTGGAGGCCGGACGCGCCAAGACCGGCGGGCTGGCCGCGGGGCTGGACGATCTGCCGCTCTTCGCCGTCGCCGCCGAGATCGAGGAGCAGGAATGCGATGCGATCCGCGCGGAAGTCGAATCGCTCGACATCGACTCGCTCACCCCGCGCGACGCTCTCGAAACGCTCTACCGGTTGAAGGCACTGGCGCGCCAAGGCGAGTAGGTCTGCTCTCGGCCCGTGTTCCTGCGAAAGCAGGAACCCAGGGTAGCTTGGCATTCCCTCGCCTGGGCTCCTGCTTTCGCAGGAGCACGAAGAACATGATTGCACCGAACGCCGTATGGCGAGGAAGCGTGACGCCGCCCAATTTCCTGCCTATCTAGCCCGCCATGCCGTCGCGCTTCGACTCCCTGCCGCATCGTCGCGCGATCATCGACCGCCGCGGGTTGGCCGATGCGCTGGCTGCGCTGGAAGGCGGAGGCGCCAAGCTGCGTCAGGCAGGGACGACCCTGCTCAAGACCGCACTGATCGATGGCCGCGCCGAGATCGAACGGCGACTGATCGAGCACCCGTCGCGCGGGCTGGAAATAGCCGCCAGCCAGGCGTTCCTGGTCGACCAGATCCTGCGGCTGCTCTACGATTTCACCGTCCAGCGGCTCTATCCCAACAGCAATCCGACCGCACACGAACGCCTGACCCTGATCGCGGTCGGCGGCTATGGGCGCGGCGAGATGGCGCCGCATTCTGATGTCGATATCGGCTTCCTGACGCCGTGGAAGCAAACCGGCTGGCACGAGCAGGTGATCGAATCGATCCTCTATGCGCTGTGGGATCTGGGGCTGAAAGTCGGCCAGTCGACGCGCAGCCTCGACGAGATGGTCCGTCAGGCGAAGGCTGACGTGACGATCCGCACCGCCCTGCTGGAAGCGCGCTATGTCTGGGGTGATCAGGAAGTCTATGACGAGGCGGCGCGGCGCTTCAAGACCGAGGTCCAGGCCGATACCGGACGCACCTTCGTCGCGCAAAAGCTTGCCGAGCGCGATCTGCGGCACAAGAAGATGGGCGATACTCGCTATGTCGTCGAACCCAATGTGAAGGAGGGCAAGGGGGGCTTACGCGATCTCCACGCACTCTTCTGGATCGGCAAATACGTCTATAACGTGCAGCGCGCCGTCGAGCTTATCGAGGTCGGGCTGTTTACGCGCGCCGAATATGCGCAGTTCCATCGTGCCGAGAATTTCCTGTGGGCGGTCCGCTGCCATCTCCACTCGATCGCTGGCCGGGCCGAGGATCGCCTGACCTTCGACATGCAGCGCGACATCGCCGAGCGAATGCGGTTTGCCGACCGCCCCGGCAAGTCCAAGGTCGAGCGGTTCATGCATTACTATTTCCTGCAGGCGAAGGCGGTCGGCGACCTGACCGGCGTGTTCCTGTCGCACCTGGAAGAGAAGTTCTCCGCGCGCAGCCGCTTCGGACTGCCGAACCTGCGGCGCTCCCCGCGCAAGCTCAACGGCTTCGTGCTCGACCGCGGGCGGCTGGCCCTGCCGCGCGAGGATTTCTTTTCGGAGAAGCCAACGCGGTTGCTGGAGATGTTCGTGCTGGCCGACCGGCACAATCTGGAAATCCACCCGCTGGCGATGCGCAGCGCGTCGCGGGACGCCAAGCTGGTCGATGACATCCGCCGCGACCCGGATGCCAACGGGCTGTTCATGGACGCGCTGACCAGCCACAACCACCCTGAGCTCGCGCTGAAGGGGATGAACGAGGCGGGCGTGTTCGGCCGCTTCGTGCCCGATTTCGGCCGCGTCGTCGCGCAGATGCAGTTCGACATGTACCATCACTTCACGGTCGACGAGCATACCATCCACGCGATCGGGCTACTCAGCCGGATCGAGCGCGGCGAGTTGAACGACGATCACCCGCTGGTTAGCGCGACGATGCGGCAGATCGTGTCGCGGCGCGTGCTGTATGTGGCGGTGCTGTTGCACGACATCGCCAAGGGGCGTGGCGGCGATCATTCGGTCCTGGGCGCGGAAGTGGCGGAGCGGCTCTGCCCCCGCTTCGGCATGACTCCGGCGGAGACCGAGACGGTGGCCTGGCTGGTCCGCTATCACCTGATCATGTCGGCGACCGCGTTCAAGCGCGACTTGAGCGACTTCAAGACGATCCTCGATTTCTGCGAAGTCGTGCAGAGTCCCGAGCGGTTGCGATTGCTGCTCGCCTTGACCGTGGTCGATATCCGCGCGGTCGGGCCGGGCGTGTGGAACGGTTGGAAGCGCCAGTTGCTGTCCGACCTGTATGAATCGGCCGAGGAAGTGCTGCGGCTCGGCCACAAGCAAAAGGGCCGTGGGGAGCGGATCGCGAGCAAGCAGGAAGCGGTGGCCGCGACGCTCGGCTGGGACGCCGACACATTCGCGCGGATCGTCGACCGCTTGCCAGAATCCTATTGGGTCGCCGAGCCCGAGGACGTGCTCGCCCCCAATTTGCGCCTGATGGCCGAGTCTGCCGACACTCAACTCGCCATCGCCAGCCAAGTCGACAAGGATCGCGGCGCGACCCTGGTGACGATCTATGCCTCCGACCATCCCGGCTTGTTCTATCGCATCGCCGGCGCGATCAGCGTGGCGGGTGGCAACATCATCGACGCGCGGATCCACACCACGCGCGACGGCATGGCGATCGACAACTTCCTGGTCCAGGATCCGCTCGGTCGCCCGTTCGACGATCCGGCGCAGCTGACACGATTGAAAACCGCGATCGAGGATTCGCTGGCTAACCGCAACCGCGTGATCGAGCGGCTGCGCGCCAAGCCCCTGCCCCGTCCCCGCGCCGAAGCATTCGACATCCATCCGGCCGCGTTCGTCGACAACCGCGCCTCCAACCGCTTCACGGTGGTCGAGGTCAACGCGCGTGACCGCCCTGCTTTGCTGCATCAACTCGCCCAAGCGCTGTTCCAGTCGAAGGTGACGATCCATTCGGCGCATGTCGCGACCTATGGGGAACGCGCGGTCGATACCTTCTATGTCACCGACCTGTTAGGGGATAAGATCGACACGCCGTCGCGAGTCCGCACGCTGGAACGGCGGCTGCTCGACGCCGCCACGGGTGAAGCCGCAGAGCTCGCGGCATGATGGGAGAAACCAAATGCCGGTCCTGGGTATAGGGGGAATTTTCTTTCGCGCGGCCGATCCGGATGCGCTGACCGCCTGGTATCGCGATCATCTGGGCGTCGGCGCCGGATGCGCCGCCGAGGATACTGGCGAGCCCGACCAGTGGAGCTGGCAAGTCCAGGGCGGGCCGGTGGTGTTCGCGCCGTTCAAGGCGGACACCGATTATTGGGCGGCCGACAAACAGGTCATGCTCAACCTGCGAGTCCGCGACATCGACTCGCTGATCGACCAGCTCAAGGCGAGCGGGATCATCGTCATCACCAAGCCCGAATGGAACGACCCGCAAGTGGGCCGGTTCGCGCGAATTCACGATCCTGAAGGCAATGCGGTCGAATTGTGGGAGCCGCCGGCTTGAATCGATACGACCCGGCCCGGCCCGGCGCGAGTTTTCAGGCAAGCCTGCAAGGCACTCTGGAGGATTTGAGCAATCGTCACCGCCGCCGCTCGCTGGCGACGCGGGCGGGGCATGACTTCGCTTCGAACGATTATCTCGGGCTTGCGGGGTCGGCCGAGATGCGAGCGATAGTCGCCGAGGCAGTGGCGCGCGGTGTTCCGATTGGTGCTGGCGGATCGCGATTGCTGCGCGGCAACCACGCCGAGCATGAAGCGCTGGAGAGCGAGGCGGCGGCTTATTTCGGCAGCGAGGCAGCGCTCTATTTCAGCTCCGGGTTCGCGGCCAATGCCTCGCTGTTCGCAGCGCTGCCGGGCACGGACGATCTGGTCGTCCATGACGAACTGATCCACGCCAGTGCGCACGACGGGATGCGGCTGGGCCGGGCCAAGCGAATCGCGGCACGGCATAACGACCCCCAGGCAGTGGCCGATGCCGTTGCGGACTGGCGGCGGACTGGCGGCACCGGACGGCCGTGGATCGCGGTCGAGAGCCTCTACAGCATGGACGGCGACACGGCGCCGCTGAACGATCTGATCGCGATCGCCGACCGCGAGGACGCCGTGCTGATTATCGATGAGGCCCACGCGACCGGCGCGTTCGGCCCGGACGGGCGCGGACTGGCGGCGGAGCTGGAAGGGCGTGGCAACGTCATCACACTGCGGACCTGCGGCAAGGCAATGGGCGTGGAGGGCGCACTGGTCTGCGCATCGCGCGCGGTTGCCGACGTACTGGTCAACCGTGCGCGGCCGTTCATCTTTTCGACTGCACCGTCACCGTTGATGGCCAGCGCGGTGCGTGGCGCCTTGCGGCTGATCGCGGAACCGGACCGGATCGAACGGCTGCACCGGCTGATCGCTCATGCGCAGCAGCAGCTGATCCCGTTGGGCGCCGCCGCCACGGGCACGCCGATCATGCCGCTGATCATCGGCGACGATGCGCTGACGATGGCGAGGGCAGCGCGGTTGCAAGCGGCCGGGTTCGACGTGCGTGGCATCCGTCCGCCGACTGTGCCAGCCGGTACCGCGCGGCTGCGGCTGTCGATCACGCTCAATGTCGGTGAGCCAGAAATCGATGCGCTGGCGGAAGCGCTCGCCGAGTGAGTGCAATCGTCGTCACCGCGACCGGGACCGATATCGGCAAGACCGTGTTCGCCGCCGCGCTGACTGCGGCGCTCGACGGATATTACTGGAAGCCTGTTCAGGCGGGCACCGACGACGGGACCGACCGCGAGCGAGTGCTGGCGCTGTCGGGGTTGAGTGACGACCGGATCTTGCCCGAAGCGTATCGCCTGACAACGCCTTGCTCTCCGCATCGCGCGGCGGAGATCGATGGGGTAGTCATCGACGTGGAGGCACTGGCCCCTCCCCAGCCCGATCGCTCGCTGGTGATCGAGGGTGCGGGCGGTGTGTTGGTGCCCTTCACGCGATCCACAACCTTCGCCGACATCGTCGCACACTGGCAGCTGCCGGCCGTACTGGTTGCGGCCACCTCGCTTGGCACGATCAGTCACAGCCTAGCCGCGATCGAGGCCCTTCGGACGCGCGGGGTCGATATTCGCGGTGTGGCGTTCGTCGGCGATCCGAACGAGGACAGCGAAGCCACCATCGCCGAGATGGGCAAGGTTAAGCGGCTGGGGCGCTTACCGATGCTCGATCCGCTGACTCCCGCGACACTCGCTGCTGCGTTCGCCGCCAATTTCGATCTCGCGGACTTCCGGTGAACGACTCGCCCGTCTGGCACCCGTTCACACAGCACGGTCTGAACGAGCCGATCCCACTGGTGACCCACGCCGAGGGTGCCGCGCTCTACACCGCCGACGGGCGGCGCGTGATCGACGCGATCTCGTCGTGGTGGGTGACGACACACGGGCATTGCCACCCGCGCATCATGGCCGCGATCGCCGCGCAGACGCAGAAGCTCGACCAGATCATCTATGCCGGCTGGACGCATGAACCGGCGGAGACGCTGGCGCGGGGGTTGACCGCGATCATGCCGCCCGAGCTGGCGCATGTCTTCTATTCCGACAGCGGATCGACCAGCGTCGAGGTTGCGCTGAAGATGGCGCTGGGTTTCTGGGCCAATCGCGGCGAGCCACGTCATCGCGTCCTGGTGATGCAGCACAGCTATCACGGCGACACGATCGGGGCGATGTCGGTCGGTGCGCGCGGCGTGTTCAACCAGGCATATTCGCCATTGCTGTTCGATGTCGGCACGATCCCCTTTCCTGTCGAGGGGGCGGAGCAGGCGACGCTCGATGCGCTGGAGGCGGCGTGCCGCGAGCAACCTGCGGCGTTCATCGTCGAGCCGCTGATTCTCGGCGCAGGCGGAATGCTGATCTACGCGCCAGCAATGTTGGCGGAGATGCGAGCGATCTGTGCTCGGTACGGCGTGCTGTTCATCGCCGACGAAGTGATGACCGGCTGGGGCCGCACCGGCACCTTGCTGGCGTGCGAGCAAGCGGGCGTGGTGCCCGACATATTGTGTTTGTCGAAGGGCCTGACCGGGGGTGCCGTACCGCTGGCGGTGACGATGGCGACCAGCGTGATCTTCGAGGCGCACCGGTCGGACAACCGTGCCAAGATGTTCTTCCACTCGTCGAGCTACACCGCCAATCCGATCGCTTGCGCGGCGGCGGTGGCGAATTTGGAAATCTGGCACGACGAACCGGTGCTGGGGCGAATGGCCGATCTGGGCGAGCGGCAGGCAATTCGGCTGGAGGCGCTGACCGGCGTGACGGGCAAGCGCCGCATCGGCACGATCACGGCGATGGAGATGCCGGTGTCCGATCATGGCTACCTCGCCGCGATCGGACCCGAATTGCTGCGCCATTTCCGCGAGCGCGACGTGTTGCTGCGGCCGCTGGGGAATACCGTTTATGTGATGCCGCCCTATTGCATCGAGGATCGAGACCTGGACGCGGTGTATGGGGCGATCGCGGAGTTTTCGGCGAGAGTCGGCGCGGAGTGAATCCGCGCCGTCGGACGGCACCTTACGGTGCCGCCGGCCGGTTCGCCGCCGAGACGTGCGATAGCTCACGCTATCGCACTGCGGCTCACTTCGGCGACAGCACCATCAGCATCTGCCGACCTTCCATCCGCGGATGGCTCTCGACCTTGGCGTCCTCGACCGTGTCTTCCTGGACTCGGCGCAGCAGGTTCATGCCGAGCTGGCCGTGGCTCAGTTCGCGGCCACGGAAGCGCAGGGTTACCTTGACCTTGTCGCCTTCGCCGATGAATTTGTGGATCGCCTTCATCTTCGTATCATAGTCATGATCGTCGATGTTCGGACGCATCTTGATCTCCTTGATCTCCTGCGTCTTCTGGCTCTTGCGGGCGAGGTTGGCCTTCTTCTGCGCCTCGTACTTGAACTTGCCGACGTCGAGGAACTTGGCCACCGGCGGATCGGCGTTGGGCGACACTTCGACCAGGTCGAGACCCAGGGCGTTGGCCTGCTCCATCGCTTCGCGCGTGTACATGACACCCAGATTCTCGCCTTCGTGATCGATCACGCGGACCTTGGGCGACTGGATGAATTCGTTGAATCGGGGGCCGTTCATCGGCGGCGCCTGCATTGGCCGGCGCATATTGGGCGGTGGGATAGAGACTGCTCCTGTGTTGTTGAAAGGACTTCTAGGCGGCATAGCATATATCAAAGCTTAACCGCCGGAAACCCGTCACGCCGAGGGATCGCCCCGGCGTGACGTGTGGTTATTTTAGATCGGGTGCCAAGGCGTCTTTCGCAAGCTGTTCCACGACCGCCGCGAGATTGAGAATCTGCTGCCGTTCCGAGCCGAGCTGACGCAGCGCGACAGTGCCCTCGTCGGCTTCGCGCTTGCCGACCACCAGCAGGTTCGGGACCTTGGCTAGGCTATGCTCGCGTACCTTGTAGTTGATCTTCTCGTTGCGCAGGTCGGTCTCGACGCGGAGCCCGGCCTTGCGCAGTTCCGCCGCAACTTGCTCGGCATAGTCATCGGCGTCCGAGACGATCGTGGCGACAACAACCTGAGTCGGCACCAGCCAGAGCGGGAAGCGCCCGGCATGATGCTCGATCAGGATACCGATGAAGCGCTCGAACGTGCCGAGGATCGCGCGGTGGAGCATCACTGGGCGGTGCCGCTCACCGTCATCGCCGACATAGCTCGCATCGAGCCGCTCGGGCATGACGCGGTCGGACTGGATCGTGCCGACTTGCCAGGTCCGGCCGATCGCGTCGGTCAGATGGAATTCGAGCTTGGGTGCGTAGAAAGCACCCTCGCCCGGCAACTCCTCGAATTTCGATCTGATCGAATCGCTGAGGCTCGAGACGGCGACCGCGCGGCGCAGTTCCTCCTCGGACTTGTCCCACATTTCATCGCTGCCGAAGCGCTTCTCCGGGCGCAGCGCCAGCTTCACCGCGTAGTCCTCGAATCCGAGATCGCGATAGACCGAATCGAGCAGATTGATGAACGAGGCAACCTCGTCGACCAGCTGATCTTCACGGACGAAGATATGCGCGTCGTCCTGCGTGAACTGGCGCACGCGCATGATGCCATGCAGCGCGCCGTGTGGCTCGTTGCGGTGACAGCACCCGAATTCGGCCATGCGGATCGGCAAGTCGCGATACGACTTGATCCCCTGACGGAAGATCAAGACGTGCGCCGGGCAATTCATCGGCTTCAGCGCCATCAGGTCGGCGGTGCCGGAGAAGATCGGCCCCTCATCCTCGCCGCTCGGAATCTCGTCGGGCACGACGAACATGTTCTCGCGATACTTGCCCCAATGGCCCGACTGCTCCCACTGACGAGCGTCCATCAGCTGCGGCGTCTTGACCTCGTCATAGCCCGCTGCGTCGAGCCGGCGGCGCATATAGGCCTCCAGCTGGCGCCACAGGATGAAGCCCTTGGGATGCCAGAACACCGAGCCCTGCGCTTCGGACTGGAGGTGGAAC
>FSVG01000260.1_pt1 | contig 11419 bp, 12 predicted proteins | sample 1637511 | NCBI WGS metagenome assembly FSVG01 (sample SAMEA3914816, study PRJEB12502) | metagenome | biome: forest; material: soil | place: USA | collected 2011-09-16 | depth 0.3 m
CGCGCGCCGCGCGGACGATCTGCTTGAGGGCGGCGGTCGAGTCGGTGTCGGGGCACGATACGCGGATGATATCGACCCCGGCTTCCTCGCAGCGGCGGATCTGGTCGATCGTCGCCTTGGCGTCGCTAGTCGGGGTGTTGGTCATCGTCTGGACGGTGACCGGCGCATCGCCGCCGACGGGGACGTTGCCGACCATGATCTGGCGGCTTTGGCGGCGCGTAATGTCGCGCCAGGGACGAACTGACATTCGTAAAAGTCCTCGGGTTTCGCCCGCTATATAGCGACGTTCTGCTACCGCTTCCAGAAGGCGTGTCAGCTTTCGGGACGATAGCGACGGCTGCCCCGTAGCGATGCGCCGGACGCCAGCTCGACGGTGAAGTCGCCCGATTTGTCGGTCTCGATCCGCCGGATCGCCGCGCGCCGCACCAGGCGCCCGCGATGGATGCGCAGGAACGCGTCGCCCAATTCGTTCTCGACCGCCGACAGCGTGGCGCGGTGCAACAGGGTGCGGCCAGCCCACGCGACCTCGACATAATTGCCGGCCGAGGCGATCGACTCGATCTCGTCGACAGGGATCAAGTGCGTGACCGCGCCATCGGCAACCGCCAGCGTCTTCGCTCCTTCCGCAGGCGGTGTCGCGGCCCGCGCGATCAGCCACTGCGCGATCGCCGCCAGCCCGACGAACTGCAGATAGCTGGCAATGTCCTTGCGATATTCGTAGAGGATGCGGTTGTCGGCGATCACTCCGAAGAAGCGATACGGCCCCTGCCCCACAGCGTCGTAATAGAGGTGGCGCAACAGGACCATCACGCTGATGTGCCAGGCCGAAGCGATGACGCTGCCTAGCATTAGCGCTACCACTACGACTGGCCAGGAAAAGCGGGGCGGCCGTATCTTGCTCACCAATACCCACAACAGCGGATAGAAACTGAGCCACGCGATCATGCTGGTCACTTCCCACGACCAGACTAGGTCGGAGCGGAAATGCGCGCCGCTCGACGCCAGATCGGCCAGCGTCGATTCGGCATTGGCGACCATGATCAGCCCGATGATCACAAGGAACCCGGCGAGAAAACCGAGCGCGATGCGGCGCTGCGTCCCGTTCATCCCGCGCCACCCGCCGTTCGTCCCAGTGCCGTTCGTCATCATCCCCGTGAAGCCGCCTCTTGCCCCTTCCGAATACCGGCCCGACGCGCCGCCGCCTAGCCATCGTCGCATCCAAGCAATGGAGAGACGAGATGGAACGGCATTACGGCATGGACTGGCTGAGGATCGGGGCGTTCGGCCTGTTGATCCTCTATCATATCGGCATGGTCTTCGTCCCCTGGGGCTTTCAGGTGAAGACCGCGCAGCCGATGGCGTGGGTGGAAATCCCGATGCTGCTGACCAACCCCTGGCGGCTGACCTTGCTATTCGTGGTGTCGGGCTATGCCAGCCGCGCCCTGTTCGCGAAATCGGCGTCGATCCGCGCGTTCGTGCGCAGCCGCAATGCCCGGTTGCTGATCCCGGTCCTGTTCGGAATGACGGTGGTCGTCCCGCCCCAGACCTGGGTCGAATTGGCGACTCAGCACGGCTATCAGGGCGGCTTCCTGCATTTCTATACGCAGGACTATTTCCGTTTCGGGACGCTGTTCGGCATCGTCATGCCGACCTGGAACCATCTGTGGTTCGTCGTCTATCTATGGGTCTACACACTCGCGCTCGGGCTGATCATGCTCGTGCCCGGCAGCAACCGTTTGCAGCCCTCGTTCGACCGCGTGTTCGGCGGCAGTCGCGCGATCTGGGTGCCGCTCGCCTTCCTGTTGGTTACCCAATTCTGGCTATTCCACCGCGACGAAGACACGCACACCTTGTTCGACGACTGGATCGCCCATCTGCAATATTTCCCGGCGATGTTGCTCGGGTTCGGACTGGCCGGCTCGCGCAGCGCGATGGCGGGGCTGGCAAAGCACTGGAAACTGTCGTCGGCCGTCGCCCTCGCTGCCTATGCGACGATCGCCGCGATGCTGGTCGCCTGGCCCGATTTCAGCTTCCCCGCGCACAGCATCACCCTGGTCTTCCGGATCGCTCGTGAGGTCGAGGCCTGGGTGGCGATCGCCGCGCTGATCGGTGTCGCCGAACGCTTCTGGAACCGCGATGGCAGCTGGCGCGCCACGCTCGCGGAGGCGACCTTTCCCTTCTACATCATCCACCAGACGATCATCGTCCTGGTCGAATTCTGGCTGAGGCCGCTCAACATCGGCCCGCTCGCCGAGTTCGCGATCCTGGTGCCGGCAACGGTTGCGGGATGCTGGGCCTTTTACCTGATCGGCCGCGAGATGAACCCGATCCGGCCGCTGATCGGGCTAAAGAAGCGCGCTCGGCGGACCGTCGAACCCAGCCTGGCGCCCGAGCCCGCTTGGACACGCCGGACCCGCGCCCAACCCGACGTCGCCTGAGCGAAATCGGGCAATCCGGCAGGCGGCTGCGACCGCTGCCTGCCGGGCACGGGTAGTTTTTCGCCGCTCAGTCGTTATCTGGCTGGTATGCAGCGGCATTACGGCATGGACTGGTTGAGGATCGGGGCGTTCGCGCTGCTGATCCTCTATCATGTCGGCATGGTGTTCGCGCCCTGGCCGTACCATGTGAAGACCGCCGAGCCGATCGAATGGCTGGCACTGGCGATGAAGCTGACCAATCCGTGGCGGCTGACCCTGTTGTTCGTCGTCTCGGGCTATGCCAGCCGCGCCTTGTTCAGGAAGGCGGGTGGCCTGTCCGGCTTTGTCGGCAACCGCAGCTTGCGCCTGCTGATCCCACTGGGCTTCGGCATCGCGGTGATGGTGCCGCCCCAGGATTGGGTCGAGCTGGTCACCCAGCACAATTATCCCCACGGCTTTGGCTATTTCCTGATCCACGATTATTTCCGCTTCCGCGAGGTGAACGGGGTACTGACGCCGAGCTGGAACCATCTCTGGTTCGTCGCCTATCTATGGGTCTACACGGTCGCCCTCGCCTTGCTGCTCGTGCTGCCGCGGCCGGCCAGGGCACAAGCAGCGTTCGACCGGGTGTTCAGCGGCTGGCGCGTGCTGGCGCTTCCGATGATGTGGCTGATCCTCACCCAGATCGTGCTGTTCCATCGCTGGTCCGACACGCATGACGTAATCGGCGACGGCGTTGCGCATCTCGCTTATTTCCCCGCTTTCCTGTTCGGGTTCGCCCTGGGCGGATCCGCGCCGGTGATGGCGGCGATGGTGCGCTGGCGCGGGCTGGCGGCGGCGGCGGCGGTGCTGGGCTATGCGATCGGCGCCGGGATCGAACTGGTCTATCCCGGTGGCCAGGTGCCGCCGCAATGGCTGGGCAATATCATGCTCGTCGCCAGCTATGTGCAGAGCTGGGGCGCGATCGTCGCGCTGGTCGGGGTGGCCGAGCGCTATCTCAACCGCAACCATCCATGGCGCGCGACGCTGACCGAGGCGGTGTTTCCGTTCTACCTGGTCCACCAGACGGTGATCGTGCTGACCGAATTCTGGATCCGGCCGCTGCAGCTGAACCCGATCATCGAATTCGCCGTGCTGGTGACCGCCACGATCGCCGGATGCTGGGCTTTTTACCTGGTCGGCCGCGAAGTGTCGTGGCTCGGGCCGCTGATCGGTCTGAGACGGCTAAATCGGCCGTTGACTTCAGCCCGCAGGAGCGTAGCCGTCGCCGCTCGTCCGAATGCAAGTAATGCGAGTAACGGCGATGAACCTGCTTCAACTGCCAAAGTGCCTGTTCGGCAACCATCACCGCGACCATTCCCGGGCACGGCTGGTTGATAGTGAATATCATAGCGTATGCACCGGATGCGGACGGCCGATGGTCCGCAATGGCGGCGGCTGGAAACTCGACGACAAGCACTAGCCCCGGCATGGGACGACGATGAGCCACGGCTGGTCCCTGATCATTCACGGCGGCGCCGGGGTCATCCTGCGCGATCGCACGGCGCCCGAGACCGACCGAGCGGTTCGCGACGCGCTGGGCCGTGCGCTCGATGCCGGTGAAGGCGTACTGGCGGCGGGCGGCGGTGCGCTCGATGCGGTCGAGGCGGCGGTGCGCGTGCTGGAGGACGATCCCCATTTCAACGCCGGGCGCGGTGCTGCCTTCACACTGGAGGGGGCCAACGAACTCGACGCCGCGATCATGGACGGCGCGACACTGGCCGCAGGATCGGTCGCCGGGGTGACCGCGACGAAGAACCCGGTGACATTGGCCCGCACGGTGATGGAGCGCAGTGCGCACGTCCTGCTCGGCCGGGAGGGCGCGGACCGGTTCAGCCGCGAACAGGGGCTGGAACAGGCCGGGCCGGACTGGTTCGCCGTGCCCGAACGGCAGCGGCAGCTCGACGAGCTCAAGGCCAATGGCGGCGCGTTCGATGTCGATATGAAATACGGCACGGTCGGCGCGGTGGCGGTCGATACGCACGGCCACCTTGCCGCCGCGACCTCGACCGGCGGCGTGACCGGCAAGCGCTGGGGGCGGATCGGCGATTCGCCGCTGATCGGCGCCGGGACCTATGCCGATGATCGCGGCGCGGCGGTCAGCTGCACCGGCGCCGGCGAATTCTTCATCCGCGAGAGCGTGGCGTTCCAGATCAACGCTCGAGTCCGCTTTCTGGGCGAAGGCTTGCAGACCGCCGCCGACACCGTGCTGGCCGAGGTCAGGACACTGGGCGGCACCGGCGGCGTGATCGTCGCCGCGCCCGGCGGAGAGCTCGCCTGGAGCTTCACCACCCCAGGCATGTACCGCGCCCGCGCCAACGCCGCGGGGTCAAGAATGATCGCGATTTACGGAGACGAAAACTAGATTTACGGAGACGAAAACTAAGCGTAGCGGGCGGGCCATGAAGCGCCTGATTCCCCTCGCCGCCGCGCTGAGCGCGCTCCTGATCGCCTCGCCCGCCGGGGCCTATTGGGAATATGGGCACCAGACCATCGCGCAGATCGCCTGGGCCAATATCAAGCCGGTCACGCGCACCCGAATCCTCGCACTACTCCGCCAGCAAAAGCTGCTCGATACGCCTCAATGCAAGGCGGGAACGCTGGACGATGCGTCGGTCTGGGCCGATTGCATCAAGGGGATCAAGAATCCCGACGGCACCCGCAAGTTCGCCGCGACCGAATCCTGGCACTACCAGGACGTCAACATCTGCCAGCCGTTCGACCTGGTCGTCCCCTGCAAGGACGGCAATTGCGTGTCGGCGCAGATCGTCCGCGACGCCAAGCTGCTGAAGGACCGCCGGACGCCGACCGCCGACCGGGTCCGCGCTTTGGTGTTCCTGATCCACTTCGTTGGCGATCTGCATCAGCCGCTCCACGCCGGGGAAAAGAGCGACAAGGGCGGCAATGACGTGAAGGCGAGCTACGGCATCGATGCCGGGCGCCGTCTCAATTTGCACTCGATCTGGGACGGCTTGCTCGCCGAACGCGCGATCTCGACCGGGCCGAGCCTGGTGCGGCGTTACCCGGCGGCGGTCCGCGCCAAGGTGGCGGCGGGCAGCGTCGAGGATTGGAGCCGCGAAAGCTGGCAGGTTGCCAAGGACGCCACCTATACGACCGCGATCGGCGGCGATCCGTGCGGGCCGACCCCGACTCGAGTAAAGCTCGACGAAGCGACGATCCAGAGCCTCATTCCAGTCGCCCGGCTGGAGGTCGAACGTGGCGGGTTGCGGCTGGCCAAGATGCTCGACGCGGCGCTGGGCTGAGCCCAAAGGTCACACAAGGGTCACACTATCGCCGAGTTATTGGCAGGTCGGAATGATGCCAGGCGCCGCGGGTCCGGGCGATGAGAAAGAGCAACCCGAGCCTGTCAGGCGAAATCCTACATTGCAAGGATCACGATCGCGCCGTTACGAACGCCCGGATTCGCTCGGCTGTGTCGTCGGTGGCCGGGTTGTAGACGATCATCGCGAGGTCGGGGCGGCCATCGACCGCGAATTCGGAGAATTCGAGTTGGATCGGCCCGATCTCCGGGTGCCGGATCCGCTTCACGCCGTCGCCATGCCCGGGAATGTCGCTCTCACGCCACATCGCCGCGAAATCGGGGCTGGTGCGAGACAGCTCCTCGACCAGCTGCACCACCTCCGCCCCTGCCCCGGCGCGTGCGGCGTCGGCCTTGAACGACCCGACCACCGACCGCGCGACGCTCCGCCAATCCTCCTGTGCGGCGCGCATCCGTGGCTCGGAAAACATCATCCGCAGGATGTTGCGTTGCTCGCGCGGCAGCGCGGCGTAGTCGGTCAACACGATCGTCGCCGCGTTATTCCAGGCGATGACATCCCAAGTCGCGGTCTTGATGATCGCCAGCGCTGGGTCGAGCGCATCGAGCACGCGCTGCAGTCGCGGCGTCACGCCGTCGCTGCTCGTGTAATGCTGCTCGGGCGGGTGGCCGAGCCCGAGGATGAAGAGATGCTCGCGCTCGGGCGCGGTCAGCATCAGCCCGGCGGCGATGCGGTCGAGCACGTCGGCCGATGGCGCGCCGCCGCGCCCTTGTTCGAGCCAGGTGTACCAGGTCGGGCTGATGTTCGCGCGCTGCGCCACTTCCTCGCGGCGGAGGCCGGGAGTCCGCCGGCGACCGCGCGCGAAACCGAAATCAGCAGGGTCGAGCCGGCTGCGGCGATCGCGCAGGAAACTGCCGAGCGACTGGGCGGGTTGAATCTGGGCGGATTGTATCGGCATGGCTGATCCTGTTGTTCATTATACCATGATAATATCACTACTTTAACGGGATAAAATGTACGCCCAATTGGCGCTTCGGACAATATGGAGGTTCCCATGCGTGTATTTCTGACCGGCGCAACCGGCTTCATCGGATGGCGGATCGTCGCCGAACTGACCGGCGCCGGACATCAAGTGATCGGCCTGACCCGGTCCGACCGCGGCGCACGGTCGCTCGAAGTGGCGGGCGCCGAAGCGTATCGCGGTACGCTGGAGCAGCCCGACAGCCTCGTTGCCGGCGCAGCGCAGGCCGACGCGGTGATTCACTGCGCGTTCGACCACGACTTCACCAACTTCCTCGCCAATTGCGAGAAGGACAAGCACGCGATCCGCGCGCTCGGCGGCGCGCTCAAGGGGTCCGACCGGCCTCTCCTCATCACCTCAGGCACCGGGATCGGCAGCCCCGGGCCGGGCGAACTCGCGGTCGAGGACGTGCTCGACACCAGCCACCCCAACCCGCGCATCGTCTCCGAGCTAACCGGCAACGAGCTGCTCGACGCCGGCGTCAACGTATCGGTCATGCGGTTGCCGCAAGTCCACGACACTGCGAAGCAGGGGCTGATCAGCCCGATGATCCAAATCTGGCGCGCCAACGGCAAGGTTGGCTATGTCGGCGAGGGCGCGAACCGCTGGGCGGCCGGCCACATATCCGATGTGGCGCTGCTGTACCGGCTGGCGATCGAACAGGCACGGCCCGGCGCGCGCTGGCACGCAGTCGGCGAAGAGGGCATCACCGCGCGCGCGATTGCCGAGACGGTGGGCGCCGGGCTGGGCCTGCCGGTCGTGTCGATCACGCCCAAGGAGACCTCGACCTATTTCGGCCCGTTCGCGATGTTCGCCACACTCGACATGCCGGCGTCGAGCGCGCTGACCCGCGAGCGGCTCGGCTGGCAGCCGACCGGACCGGGGCTGATCGCAGACCTTAAGGCGATGGATTATTCGGTCGCGACAGAGGCCGCCTGAGGTGGGCTGGGGGATGGCCACCGCCATTTCCCCATCCGTCACCCCGGACTTGTTCCGGGGTCCAAGGTTCCGCAAGCGCAGCGAAAGAGCCTCCTGCTCCTTCCTTCTTGCTCGGTGGACCCCGGAACAAGTCCGGGGTGACGGGAAAGATGGTCTAGCGCTTGTTATTCACGAACACCGCGACATCTTCGGCGATCAGCGGCGAGATCGGCAGCGTGGCGTCGGTATAGGTCGCGATATTCGCCGCGCGGTCGTCACTCGCCACCGGCCTCAGCACATGATTGATGCCGGGCAGCAGGGTGAGCGTCGCGTTGGGCTGAGCCTGCTTTGAGCGCGCGAGCGTCGCCGACGCTGACTTGAATGTCGCGAAAGCACTGATCTCACTTGTCGCCCTCCGAACCCCAGCGCCAGCGCCAGCCGCCCCTGGCGTGCTGTGCTGCGATGACGTTCAGCGCCAGCGCGCCGATCACCGCGATCGTGATGAACACCGTACGATGATGCTGGACGAGTAATACGCCGGACACGACGAGGATCGCCACGTAGACGCCGATGACCGCCCAGCCCTGCCACGCAATCGGTGCGCCGGCGCCGAGACCGAAGCGTTTCGGCGCGAACCAGTCTCCCTCGCTCACGACACCGCCACCGTGATCCCGATCCCGAGCAACAGCGCGATGATGGCGAGCAGATAGGGCAAGCGCCCCCGATTGGTCAGCATTCCGATCATTCCTCATCTCCTTGATCCTTGGGCGGACGGCCGCGTTTTGCGCGGACCGGGTCCGTCAGTTTCACCCCACGCTTGGCCAGCGCCTCGCGCAGCAGCACTTCGACCTGGGCATTGACGCTCCGGAAATCGCCCGCCGCCGCACGCTCGATCGCGGCGTACAGGCCGGGATCGAGGCGCAACGGGAACGCCTTTTTGGGAGGAGCCGCCACCGTCCGTCCTTACTGGTAGAGCGAACCGGTATTGACCACGGGCTGGGTGTCGCGTTCGCCGCACAGCACGACCATCAGGTTCGACACCATCGCCGCGCGGCGCTCGTCATCGAGCTCGACCACGCCCTTCTTGCTCAACTGGTCGAGTGCCATCTCGACCATGCCCACCGCGCCCTCGACCAATGTCTGGCGCGCCGCGACCACCGCTTGCGCTTGCTGGCGGCGAAGCATCGCACCGGCGATTTCCTGTGCATAGGCCAGGTGTGTGAAGCCGCATTCGTCGACCGTGATCCCGGCCATGCCCAGCCGGGCAATCAATTCCTGGCGCAGCTCGACCCCGACCTGATCGTGATTGCCGCGCAAGGTCACTTCCTGATGCTCGTAATCGTCGTAAGGGTAGCGCGAGCCGATCGTGCGCACGGCTGCCTCGATCTGGACCATCACGAACGACTTATAGTCATCGACGTCGAACAGCGCCTGCGCCGTGTCGGTCACACGCCACACGACTTGCGCCGCGATCTCGATCGGGTTGCCGCGGAGATCGTTGACCTTGATCTTGTCGGAAATGATGTTGTTGGCGCGGACCGAGATCTTCTTGTGCCCCAGCCATGGCAGCAGCCAGCGCAGGCCGGTCTTGCGGTCAGTGCCCTGATAGCTGCCGAACAAGGTGATCGACATCGCCTGATTGGGCTGCAGCATGTAGAAGCCGCAGATCACGAACGCGAAGACGATCGTCCCCGCGATGATCAGCGGCGCGCCGAGCAGCGGATTGTCATCCACTTGCGTGCCGCCATAGACGCCCACCGCCAGCGCGATAAGCATGACAAGCAGCATCAGATAGCCGCTGGATGTAGCAGCCGGGCGCTCCCTCGACAGAGTGAGCGCAGTTCCCCGTTCAATCGAATCCGCCATCGGACCCCTCCAGTTAATGTGATATCACTTTTATATCGCATTTGGATGAGTCGCAAGGGGGAATCGGCACACCCCTCCCCTCTCTGGAAGGGAGGGGAGCAACAAAAAAGGGCCGCCGGAGTCTCCCCCGGCGGCTCCTTTCAAGAAAGCAAAGTGGCTTACTGAATAACGATCGTCACCGCGCGGCGGTTCTGCGCCCAGCTGGCTTCGTCCGACCCGAGTGCGATCGGGCGTTCCTTGCCATAGCTGATCGTGTTGATCCGCGACGGGTTGATCCCGCGCGCGGCCAGATAGTTCTTGGCGGCATTGGCGCGGCGGTCGCCGAGGGCGAGGTTGTATTCGCGCGTGCCGCGTTCGTCGGCATGGCCCTCGATCGTGATGCGGCGGTCGGGCCATTTCATCAGCCATTGCGCCTGGCTGTCGAGGATCGAGCGCGAGGTCGAGTCGATGTCATATTGGTCGAGCGCGAAGTGGATCGTGTCGCTCATGATCGAGCGCAGGAAGTCCTGCTGCGATCCGGGCGCCACGGTGTCCGCCCCGCCTCCATTGTTGACCGGCGCCTCGCCGCCGCTCGGGGGCAGCACCGGGGGGCGCTTGGAAGCGCAGCCTGCCGTCGCCACCAGCGCGGCGAGTAGGATCAGCTTTGTCGATGTCTTTGCCATTGCAGGTCTCCTCCAAATTTTGGCTCGTAAGCGTAATGATCGGCACCGCCGGGTGTTCCCGACTAATCCTTGCGCAGCGGGCCCCAGCTCGGGTCCGAGCCGTCGAACGGGGTGGGCAGCGGGCGTTCATTGACCCCGGTCAGATCGACCGACCACAGATCGGCCTTGCCCGATCCGCCCTGGCTCGAGCGAAAGAACATGATAACCCGGCCATTGGGCGCCCAGGTCGGCGCCTCGTCCTGCCAGCCGTCGGTCAAATTCTTCTCGTTGCCGCCGGAGGGACTCATCACCCCGACATGAAAGCCGCCGCCGATCTTGGTATAGGCGATCAAGTCGCCACGCGGGCTCCACGCCGGCGTCGCATAGCGGCCCGAGCCGAAGCTGATCCGCTGCTGGCTCGAACCGTCGGCGTTCATCACATAGAGCTGCTGAGCGCCCGACCGATCGCTTTCGAACACGATGCGGCGCCCATCGGGCGACCAGCTGCCGCCGGTACTGATACCGGGCGAGTTGGTCAGCCGAGTCGGCGATCCGCCGCTAGCAGCGATCTTGTAGAGGTCGGTATTGCCGCCCTGCGCCATCGAATAGAGGATCGTTCGGCCATCGGGCGAGAAGCGCGGCGCCAGCGCCAGGCTGACATCGGTAACGAGCTTGCGCTGCTGACCCGTGGCGATGTTCATCACGTAGATCGTGGGGCGCTTGTCGAGGTACGACAGATACGCGATCTGCTTCTGGTCGGGCGACAGCTGCGGGGTCAGCACGATCGTCTGGCCGTTGGTCAGGAAGCGGCCGTTGAACCCGTCCTGGTCCATGATCGCGAGCCGCTTGATCCGCTTGCCCTTGGGACCGGTCTCCGAGACATAGACGACGCGGCTGTCGAAATAGGGGCCTTCGCCGGTCAATCGGGAATAGACCATGTCGGCGCATTTATGCGCGGCGCGGCGCCACTCGCCGGGCGATACGACGAAGCCGGCGCGCGCCAGTTCGGACTGCGCGGCGGTGTCGTAGAGATAGCAGCCGACGGTCAGCGCTCCGTCGCCATTGGCACGCACATAGCCCTGCACCAGCGCCGTCGCGCCAGCCGCGCTCCACCCGCCGAAATCAGGCGCGGTGACTTGCGGGAAGGTGACGCCGAGCAACTGCCCGGCCGGGAGCGGCTTGAACAGACCGGAATTTTTGAGGTCGTTGGTGATCACCTCCGACAGCTGGCGGCCGAGC
>FSVG01000602.1_pt1 | contig 11312 bp, 13 predicted proteins | sample 1637511 | NCBI WGS metagenome assembly FSVG01 (sample SAMEA3914816, study PRJEB12502) | metagenome | biome: forest; material: soil | place: USA | collected 2011-09-16 | depth 0.3 m
CTTGCCACCCGCCCGCGACCGGCTCCGCCACCCGCGCTTCGCCCGAATCGAGCTGCGCCAGCGCGGTCTCCACCGCGTCGCGGACCGCGCCCGTCGTCGCGATGCTGACGTTCGCCCGGTCTTCCCACGCGGCGTCGATCGTCGCGGCCAAATCGGTCATGCTTCCTCCCAGATGGCGTGCAGCCAGTGCGTGATATCGTGAGTCGTGAAATCGACCCAATCCGGGTCGACCTCGCCCTGCTCGCTGCCATTGTCGACCCACACGGTGGCCATGCCGATCGCCTTGGCCGGCGCGAGGTTGCGCGCCATGTCGTCGGCGAACAGGCTTTCGGCCGGGTCGATCCCATACGCGTCGCACAGGCTTTGATAGGCGGACGGCTGAGGCTTGGGCAGGTATCTGGAGGCATGGACATCGTGGATGCCCTCGAACGTTTCGCTCAACCCCAGCCTCGCCAGGATCTTGTCGGCATAGGGCGCATCGGCATTGGTGAAGATGATCTTGCGCCCCGGCAGCCGCGCGATCGCGGCGGCGAGCGGCGCATTCTCCTCCAGCACGTCCATCTCGATATCATGTACGTCCGCCAGATATTCGTAGGGGTCGATATCATGCTCGGCCATCAGCCCGGACAGCGTCGTGCCGCGCGTCAGGAAATAGCCCTTCTGAATGCGATATGCCTCGTCGAGATCGCACTCGAACTTGCGCGCGATATAGGCGGTGATGCGCTTGTCGACCTGAGTGAACAACTGCGCCTCGTGCGGGTACAGAGTGTTGTCGAGGTCGAAAATCCAGTTGCGGATATGGGCCAGACGCGCAAGCATATGAGCGATGCTCTAGGAGGGGTATTGTCCTGGAGCAAGGCGAGGACCGGCCGACGCCGTTAAGGCGCTGTCAGCAATAGACAGTCTATCCCTCGCCGACGCGTTGGGGGGCCTGGGGCACATGAAAAGAGTAAGCGTGAGGCTTGGTCAGTCGGCGGCGATGTCGGCCATCCTGTTGACGGCGGCGTGCGGCAGCGGTGGCGGCGGCGGAGTCAACAGCATGCCGACGCCTGTGCCCAGCCCGACCCCGACGCCGGTCCCCACACCGACACCGACACCAACTCCCGTGCCGACACCAACGCCAACGCCAACGCCGACAGCGTTCGACACCCCCGAATATCGCGCGACGGTCGGCGCAGTGTCGGCGAACGCGCTGACCGCCTATGAGCATGGCGGCACCGGGGCAGGCATCAAGGTGGGCGTGGTCGACAGCGGGCTCGACATGGCCAGCGACCAGTTCACCGGGCGAATCGACCCGGCCTCCGCCAATGTCGCCGGCGGCTCGACCTATGACGATGAGGATGGCCACGGCACCGCGGTCGCCTTCACCATTGCCGGCCTGCGCAATGGCGCGGGCACGCATGGCGTCGCATTCGACGCCACGATCATCGTCGCCCGCGCCGATACGCCGGGCAGTTGCGCCACCACCACGGGCACCGATCCCGGCTGCAAGTTCGACGACAGCAACATCGCCAAGGGGATCGACCTGGCCGTGAACAACGGCGCGCGTGTGATCAACCTGTCGCTGGGCGGCGATCCGCCCTCCAACGCCGTGATCCAGGCGCTCAGCCGGGCGACCGCCAAGGGCGTGATTATCATCGTCGCCGCGGGCAATGACGGCACCGACGCGACAAAAGGGCCGCAGCCCGATCCGTTCGGTGCCGGGCTGGTCGATAGCGGTGTGGCCCGCGGGCTGGTGATCATCGCCGGATCGGTTGGCGCGAACAATTCGGCCACGCCGGGCGCCGATACGCTCTCGACCTTCAGCGACCGCGCGGGCGCCGGCCCGGAAGCGCAATTCTATCTGGCGGCGGTCGGCGAAGACGTGCGGGCGCCATGCAATGACACACAGGTCTGCCTGTGGTCGGGCACCTCCTTCGCGACGCCGCAGATCGCCGGGGCGGCCGCGTTGCTGGCCCAGGCATTTCCCAACCTGACCGGCGCGCAGATCGTCCAGATCTTGCTGACCAGCGCGCGCGATGCTGGCGCGGCGGGCACCGATTCGACCTATGGCCGCGGCGTGCTGGATCTGACCAAGGCGTTCTCGCCGCTTGGCTCTACCTCGACCGTGGCCGGCGTGAAGACCTCGCTGACCAATAGCGGCACCTTGTCGGCGCCGATGGGCGATGCCCGGACCGGCATCGCGGGGGCGATCATCCTCGACGGGTTCAACCGGGCCTTCGCGCTCGACCTCGCGCGGCAAATCAACCGCAGCGGCCCGCAGCGCACGCTGGCCGCCACCCTCATCTCTCGCCAGCAATATCGCTCGATCGACGCCGGCCCGACCAGCATCGCAGTCACGCTCGCCCCGTTGCGCGACGGCACGACCAGCGGCGCGGTCTATGGCAGCCTCAACCTGTCGCGTGCCGACGCCAGCCAGGCGCGAGCGATCGCCGGGACGGTCGTCCAGCGGTTTGGCAGCAACGCCAGCTTCGCGATCGGTTTCGCCGAGAGCGGCCAGGGCCTGACCGCTCGTCTGTCCGGCCAGTCCGCCCCCGCCTTCCTGGTCGCGGCGGAAGCAACCGCCGGACTGGGCTTCGACAGCCGCGCGCTCAACGCGATGGCGGTGCATCAGCAATTCGGCCGCTGGGGCCTGACCGCCGCGACGGAGAGCGGCGACGCGCTGTATCGCGGCGACGGCACCGCGATCCCGCTGCTCGCCGATCGCTATCGCCGGTCGGGCTATGACAAGACCAGCCTGACGCTCGACCGCCAGGTCGGTGCGCTCGGCCTGTGGCTGGGCGCGAGCCGGCTGGGGGAACGCGATTCACTGTTGGGCGCGCGGTTCGACCCGGCGCTCGGGGCACCGCGCGCGACCAGCTGGTTCGTCGACGCCGCCGCGCGCTTCGATGCCGGCAATGGCTGGTCGCTGGGCGGATCGCTGCGTCAGGGCTGGACCTATGCCGATCTGCGCTTCGGCGTCGATGGCCGCGGCATGGTCCGCACCAGCGCTTTCTCCGCTGATGTCAGTAAGTATGGCGTGTTCGGCAAGACCGATTTTGCCGCGTTCCGCATCGCGCAGCCGCTGCGAGTCTCGACCGGCGGGCTGAGCCTCAACCTGCCGACCGATTTCGATTATTCGACGATGAGCGTCTCGCAATGGACGGTGCAGAAGCTCAACCTCGCCCCGACCGGACGAGAACTGGATATCGAGGCCGCCTATAGCCGAGCGTTCTGGCTAGGGACCGTCCAGACCAACCTGTTCTACCGCCGCGACCCGGGCAATTTCGCGCAGCTGCCGGACGATTACGGGTTGGCTCTGAGGTACAGCTACGGGTTCTGATTTGAGGGGCCGTCCGATATTTCGACCACTTCTTTGACGAGGCGCGCGCAACCATACCCGTCACCCCGGGCTTGACCCGGGGTCCCGCTTACTCTGTTTTGCGATTATGATCGTGGGGAGTCGCGGCGGATGGGTCTACATGATGGCCGATCGGTATCGCGGGACGATGTATGTCGGCGTGACAGCGCACCTCGCCGGGCGCATTCAACAGCATCTAAGCGGCGATGGATCTGACTTCTGCAAGCGGTACGGCCTGAGGCGGCTGGTCTGGGCAGAGCGAGGTGAAGATATCGCCGCCTGCATCGAACATGAAAAGCGCTGGCGCCGCGACTGGAAGTTCGCCTTGATCGAACGCGATAATCCGGACTGGCAAGACCTTTCCCAGACCGTCGGTTAAAGGAAGAAGCGAGACCCCGGCTCTAGGCCGGGGTGACGGATGTGAGATCCGCAACCGGATCGAAAGCAGCAACCGCTGACCCAACCGCGACCTAGTTTTGATTGCCCCGCAACAGCACGCTTGGGCTAGCCGAACGCCATCCACTCCCTATCTGTACCGCATGACTGCTTATTCGCTGCTCGATCTGGTCCCCGTCGTCGAAGGCGGCACCGTCGCCCAGGCGCTGGCCAATGCCGCCGTCATGGCCGCCCATGCCGAAGCCAATGGCTATGCGCGCTACTGGGTCGCCGAGCATCACGGCATGGACGGCATCGCCAGCTCCGCCACCGCGGTCGTCATCGCGCATGTCGGGGCGGCGACCAGCACGATCCGGGTCGGCGCGGGCGGGATCATGCTACCCAACCACTCGCCCCTCCAGATCGCCGAGCAGTTCGGCACGCTCGACGCGCTGTTCCCCGGCCGCATCGATCTCGGCCTGGGCCGAGCGCCCGGCAGCGACCAGCGAGTCGCCCGCGCGATCCGCCGCACGCTGGAGACCGATCCTCAGGCGTTCCCGCGCGATGTGCTGGAGCTGCAAAGCTATTTCGCCGATGACGGCCAGACCGGCATCCGCGCGACGCCCGGCGCGGGCGCCAATCCCGAACTGTGGATCCTCGGCTCCAGCCTGTTCGGCGCGCAGCTCGCCGCGATGCTCGGGCTGCCCTATGCCTTCGCCTCGCATTTCGCGCCCGATATACTCGATCAGGCGCTCGCCACATACCGCCGCGATTTCCGCCCCTCGGCGCAGCTCGACCGGCCCTATGCAATGGCCGGGTTCAACGTGTTCGCCGCCGATACCGATGAAGAGGGCGAGTTCCTGGCGAGTTCGCAGCAGCAGGCGTTCGTCGCGTTGCGCACCGGCCATCCGCGCCAGCTGCCGCCGCCCGTCGCCGGTTACCTCGACACGCTGGGCGAGCAGGGCCGCTCGATCCTCGGCCAGGTCCTGCAATGTTCGGCGGTGGGCAGCCCCGCCACGGTCGCACGCGGCCTCGCCGAGTTCATCGAGCGCACGCAGGTGGATGAAGTGATGATCGCCAGCGCAATCTACGACGTCGATGCCCGGCTGAAGAGCGTCGCGATCGCCGCGCAAGCGATGCAGGAGCTGAAGGTCGCGGCCTAAGCCTGGACCTTCCCCATCTCCATCAGCACAGCCCACTCGTCGTCCCGCACCGGCGTCACGCTAAGCCGCGACTGGCGCAGCACTTCGATCTTCGCGAGCCTCGGCTCCTCCTTGATCTCGGCCAGGGTGACGTGATGCCTGAACGGCGCGACCGGCTTGACCGCGACCGAGGCCCATTGGTCCTTGTCGCCGTCGGACTTCCAGGTGCGCGTCACCTCCATCACCCCGGCACACGCCTTTTCGGTGTTCGAATGATAAAAGATCGCCCGGTCGCCGACCTGCATCTCCTTCAGGAAATTGCGCGCGGTATAATTGCGGATACCGTCCCATTCGGTCGCGCCGTCGCGGACCAGGTGATCCCAGCCATACACTTCGGGCTCGGAGCGGAGAAACCAGTAAGCCATGCTGTCCTTACCTAAACATTAAATGAATGCCCCCCTCAGGGGCCGTTCAGCGCGAATCACCTATATCGATGCAACAGGCTCGGCCAAGTATGCGTTGTCGCACCAAACGGAACCGGGTTTTTTTGACGAGGAGGTTCGAGATGAACAGATTTCTGACCAAGGCCGTCCTGGGTGCGACCCTGGCGGCGACTGCAGTGACCGCGGCGGCTCCGGCCGATGCCCAGCGTTATCGCGGCGGCTATCGCGGTGGTGGATATCATGGCTGGCATCATCGCGGCGGCAATGGCGGCGCAGTGCTCGGTGCCGGCATTGTCGGCCTGGCGCTGGGCGCGGCGATCGCGTCGAACGACCGTCCGCGCTATCGCGGCTATGACCGGGGCTATTATTATGATGGTCCGCGTTACTATCGCGACGACTATTATTACGATGGTCCGCGCTGCCATTTCGAGCGCCGCTACGACCCCTATTACGGGTACCCGACGCGCGTTCGCGTCTGCTACTAAGTCGAGGCCAGGCTGACCGCGCGGCGCGGGAGGAAACCCCTCCCGCGCCGTTCGCGTGTCCGGGGCCCCTAAACCGTGGTCCGCGCGATATACGCCAGATGAATAGGCACCTCAGTAGTCGTTCATATCGACTCGGCTAAAACCTTCCCATGCTCTGAAGAGCCCTGCATTCCCGCAGCCAGCCCGCAAAGAGCCCCATTGGAGGAAGTCGACATGAACAAGTTTCTGACCAGGGCGGTCCTGGGTGCCACGCTCGCCGCCACCGCGCTGACCGCAGCCGCTCCGGCCGAGGCGCGTCGTTATGACCATCGCGGCAATGACGGCGCGGGTGTCGCGATCGTCGCCGGCATCATCGGCCTCGGCATCGGCGCGGCCATCGCATCGTCCAACGACCGCGATCACCGCTACGACCGTCGTTACGACCGCCGCCAGCGCTATTACCGCGACCAGAGCTACAACAGCTATCAGAACAACTACGACTATCGCGACAATTACCGTCGCGATGCCTACAATGATGGTGGCCGCCGCGGCTATTACAACGACAATGGCTACGGCTATGACAACCAGAACTACGGCTACGGCCGTCGTTAACTGACACACGATCGGCGCGGGATGGCCACTGGTTATCCCGCGCCGATTGCTTTTTGGGCGTCCGCGCGGCAAGAGGCCGCGCCATGACCGACAGCCCGCCCGATCGCCTCTCGACCAACGCCAAGAGCCCGTTCTTCGAGCCCGAATTGCTCCAGCGCGGCATCGGCATCCGCTTCAAGGGCGCCGAGCGCACCGATGTCGAGGAATATTGCATCTCCGAAGGCTGGGTCCGCGTCGCGCTCGGCAAGAAAGTCGACCGCCACGGCAATCCCCTGACGCTCAAGCTCAGCGGACCCGTAGAGGCCTGGTACCAGACCGGCAGCGACGGCGAAGGCGGCGAGGGCGCGAGCGCGGCGGGGGAGTAGGCGGAGGATCGACTGCTTCCGACCCAATAGCCGACGTTACCGCTCGCCGGAGTTCGCTTCCCATTATGGCCGCTAGCTGACTGACTGCTTTCGGGGCGCGGCATTCCAAAAGCCGAACTTGGGGTGGGCGAGGCCCACCCCAAAGCGTCTTACATGCCGTCGAGACCCTTGCTGACCATGATATTCACCGCAACGCGGCGGTTCTGCGCCTTGCCGTCAGCGGTGGCATTGCTAGCCGCCGGATCCGCTTCAGACATCCCGGTGGGAGTCAACATGCGATAGGGTTTCCAGTGGCACGCCTGCTGAAGATAATTGACGACGCGAGCGGCTCGCTTTTCGCTGAGCACCTGGTTCGTTTCCTGACCCCCGGTGGAGTCGGTGTAACCAACGACGAGGAGCAGGGCGTTGTTCATCCCTTCGGCTGAGGTTGCCGCTGTGCAGAGATCGTTTTTCGCCTGAGGGGACAACACGGCCTTGCCGGTGTCGAACGTTACGTTCGTCGTGCCCTTAACGTTGTACTGATCGATATCCGCCATTCGGCCGCGCAGCGCCTCGGTTGCTGCGGTCTGTTCGCCAAAGCGCTGGTCGGTGCCGTTGCGGATCATGGAGGCGGTTTTGAGATCCTTGGTCTTGAGAGTGATCTGGTTGGCCACCAGCCCCTCGCCCCATTGCACCGTCTTGATGCTGACCGGCAGGCCGTTGAGGAGCGAGTCAGCATCACGCTTGTTGCGGCTGATGCCCATGAATCCGCCGCTGGACCTGATCCTGGTTCCATCGCTGATGAAGACCACCGTCTTGGTACCGCCTGCGGTCGTAACCTGCATCTTTTGGTCGTTGCGCGCCGAAATGAAGCCTTCGACTTCGGGCCCGGCTGCCATCCCGGACAAGTCGACCGGTACCGTGCCGGTCACGGTTATGTCCGGGTTGGCCTGAGCCGGACCCTGCGGCACTTCCTGCGCGTGCAGGCCGACCGACGCCGTGCCTGCGAGTATCGCAAGCAGGAAAAGAGTTCTTGGACCTTTGGAAATAACACTCATCGCCTTGCTCCTTCAAATCTGACCAACCGGCCCTGCCTGATCTCATTCATCGTCCGGTCGTCGTCTCCTATTGCCGTATCCGGCAGTTTAAACCCGCCACGCCAAGCTCCATCAGAATGTGCGGCGCAGCTGTACTCGAGCACCAGGAACCTGCTGGGTGTTCAGGCCAACCTTGCGGGCACATGAACGCTCCGATAAAAGGAGCGTGCCGTGCGGCGAGCCGATGCAAGTCGCGCTGCACAAGAGTTTTAGACATTCACCCTTTGACCGTAGTGGTCGGGCAAGTGCAACTCACCAATCGAGTGTCGGCTTTCAGGATCAACGGGCGATTTATTGAACGTCACGGCACCATACCGGACTTTGCGGCTCGGCAGGTCTGTCCTACATCCCTGATGACATGCTACACTCGCGTCGGAGGTAGTATTCTTGCGCCCGCGCTCTTTCGTATCATCGTGACCTTTGGCGGTCGGGCCCACACCCGCCTTCCCTTTTCGTTCCCCATCGGCTAAGGGCGCGCCTTCGCGCGGCGTCCCGCCGTGTTCGAACTCCCACGAGGTTTGTTTGGCAAAAGAAGAACTTCTCGAAATGCGCGGTCAGGTGGTGGAGCTTCTCCCCAACGCCATGTTCCGCGTCCGGCTGGAAAACGATCACGAGATCCTGGGCCACACCGCCGGCAAGATGCGCAAGAACCGGATCCGCGTGCTGGTCGGCGACGAAGTGCTCGTCGAGCTCACACCCTATGATCTGACCAAGGGCCGCATCACCTATCGCTTCATGCCGGGCCGCGGCGGGCCGGGTTCGCAATAATTCTCGCAGTCTCAGCGGTCACTTTCGTCACCCCAGCGCAAGCTGGGGTCTCTTTAATCTCTTGAGATGCCAGCTTCCGCTGGCATGACGGTCTAATGAAGCTCGTCCTCGCCTCCACCTCTCCCCGCCGCCGCGAATTGCTCGCGCGGATCGGATGTGTGCCGGCCCGCATCGCCGCGCCCGACATCGATGAAACCCCGCTCAAGGGCGAAGCGCCGCGCGATTATGTCGCGCGGCTGGCGCAGGGCAAGGCGCAGGCGGTGGAGCGTGCCGCCGATGAGATCGTGCTGGCCGGCGACACCACCGTCGCGGTCGGCCGCCGCATCCTCGAAAAGCCGCTCGACGAGGCCGATCTGCGGCGGATGCTGGAGTTGCTGTCGGGGCGGCGGCATCATGTTTTCTCGGGCGTCTGCGTGGTCGGCGCGGACGGCAAGCCGCGCACCCGCGTTGCCGACACGATCGTCGCGTTCAAGCCGCTCTCGCCTGCCGAGATCGACTGGTACGTGGCCAGCGGCGAAGGCATGGGTAAAGCAGGCGGCTATGGCATCCAGGGCCGCGCGGAAACGTTCGTCCGCTATTTGGCGGGCAGCCATTCGAACGTCGTCGGATTACCGATCTTCGAAACGCGGGCGTTGCTGACCGCTGCCGGCCTGCCGCTTGGCTGAGTGGCTCTACGAGGCCGGGATCGGCGAAGCGCGGGCGGCGCTGGTCGAGGGCGGCGTCATCGTCAAAGCGCGGGTCGAACGCGCCGATGCGGGGTTGCGGTTGGGCACGCGGATCGAGGCGAAGCTGATCGAGCGCGTTTCGGCCGGGCTGGCACGGATCGAGACCGCGCAGGGCCCGTCGATCCTCGACCGGGCACCGGCTGGGCTAAGCCTGGGACGTTCGCTGCTGGTGGAGATCACGCGGGAAGCAATCCCCGAAATGGGGCGCGCCAAGCTGCCCAAGGCGATCCCGGCTGAGGGTGAACCGGCGGATGGCCCAGACCTGCTCGCCCGTTGCCAGGCGGGCGGCATACCGGTCCGCACCGTCCGTGCCCACGAACCCGATGCGCTGGAGGCAGCCGGTTGGTCCGAAGTGCTGGACGAGGCCCTGACCGGAGAGATCGCCTTTCCCGGCGGTGCCCTGCGCTTGTCGCCGACCCCGGCGATGACGTTGTTCGATGTCGACGGCCCCGGCGCGCTCGGCCCGCTGGCGGTAGCCGCGGCGGACGCCACGGCGGCAGCGATCGTCCGCCACAATATCGGCGGGTCGATCGGGGTGGATTTCCCCACCCTCGCCAACAAGGCCGAGCGGCTGGCGGTGGCCGAAGCGATCGACGCCGCCTTGCCCCAGCCGTTCGAGCGCACCGCGGTCAACGGCTTCGGCTTCCTGCAGGTCGTCCGGCCGCGCCCGGTCGCATCGCTCCCCGAAATCCTCCGCGCCGACCAGCAAGCGACCGACGCGCTGGCGCTGCTCCGCCGCATCGAGCGCACGCCGCCGCCAGTCCCGGCCGATCAGCCTGCCTCACCCGCCGTCATCCGATGGCTCACTGCCCGCCCTGCCCTTATCGCAGAGCTATCGCGCCGATGCGGTGTCGACATCCGCCTGACTGCTTCCCATATCCACAGCGATGACCAAGGCTAATTCCTGCCCGCACTGCGGGAACCCCACCGACCCGGCGCACGCACCCTTCTGCTCGCGCGGCTGCAAGGATCGCGATCTGCTCAAGTGGCTAAGCGACGGCTATGCCATTCCCGGCGAGCCAGTTGATCCGGAAGCTCTGGACAGGCCCGAATCCCGCGACTAAGAGGCCGCTCTTTCCGCGCATTCGCGCCGGATGCCCAGGTAGCTCAGTTGGTAGAGCATGCGACTGAAAATCGCAGTGTCGGCGGTTCGATCCCGTCCCTGGGCACCATTTCCCCTGATTGACGTCTCCGCAGCGAGCGCGCACGACGATGGCCGATGTCCAGGCGCCTGATCCTCATCCTCGCCGCAGTCGCCGTCTTGCTGTTCGTCGGTGCCTATGTCGGCTCCCCATATCCGGCGGTGCGCAGCTTTGTCGCGGCGGCCAAGAGCGGCAACGTCCAGCGGCTGAACGAGGCGGTCGATTTCCCCGCGGTGCGCAAGGGGCTGAAGTCGCAGGTGGCCGACGCGATCGGGGGACGGACTCGGCGCGGGCCGTTCGGCGGGCTCGGCAAATTGCTCGCGCCGCTGATCGCCGATCAGACGGTCGATGCGCTGGTGACTCCTGAGTCGATCGCCCAGCTGGTCAAGCATGGTGAGGTAAAGGGAGCGCCGACCCCCGGCAAAGCACCCAAGCGGCCGCTCAGCTATTCCTATTCATACGCGGGTCTCGACCGCTTCCGCATGACGCTGGTATCGCCCGATCATCCCGCTTCGCCCGGGACCCTGATCTTCGAACGGCGCAATCTGTTCTGGTGGAAACTAGTTCGCGTGGAGCTGCCCAAGCATGTTCTGACCGGGCGCAAATCCGAGCCCGTGGTCTAGCCCGGCCGGTATTGCCGCTCGACATGACCCTTCAGCTCGGCCGGGTAGAAATAAACCGGCCGCAAATTGCCCGACGCATAACGTTCGGCCTGATCGGCGAAATGCGGTGATTTTGGGTCGCCGCTCTCGCCGCCGGCGGTCACAGCGACGGCGCGCACGCCGCTTTTGCCGAAGCTGACCACCGCGACGAAGCTGTTGCCGCTGGTGCCGTAATAGCGCGCCGTGTTGGGGTAGGAC
>FSVG01000429.1_pt1 | contig 11309 bp, 10 predicted proteins | sample 1637511 | NCBI WGS metagenome assembly FSVG01 (sample SAMEA3914816, study PRJEB12502) | metagenome | biome: forest; material: soil | place: USA | collected 2011-09-16 | depth 0.3 m
GACTACAAGCAGTACGTCAACCTCTACAACATCCTCACGCAAAAGGGCCAGCGCACCTTCGTCATGTACCTGATGATGACGCAACCCTGGGAGGCCGACGGCGTGCTCGACCGAGCCGAGGAGACCTTCAAGAAGATCAAGATCCCGTTCTACACGGGCTCCGGCGCCTACGCGTACACCTACAAGCTGCACTGGCTCGGCGCGCAGAACTACTTCCGCAACGTCGAGCAGCCCAAGAAGCTCCTGTTCACCGGCCCGGCGCACCTGGAGCGGCCCTTCCACCAGTTGCACGACGAGATCATTCGCTGGTACGACCACTGGCTCAAGGGCAAGGACACCGGCATGCTGGACGAGCCGCCCGTGCGCTACTGGCTCATGGGCGCCAACGAGTGGCGCACCGGCACGGACTGGCCGCTGCCCGAGACGCAGTGGAAGAAGTTCCACCTCTCGCACTGGGAGGGCCTGACCACCGAGGAGCCGCGGCCCGCGGCACAAGTGGGCGACTCGGCGCGCGAGCCGGACGTCTTCACGCAGATGCCGGTCACGCGAACCACCAAGGTCGAGCGCCTGCGCTACATGACGGAGCCGCTCGCGCACGACACCACCGTCGCCGGCCCGATCTCGCTCACGCTGTACGCCGCCATCGACCAGGACGACACCAACTGGATCGTCGTGCTCAAGGACGTCGGCCCCGACGTCTCCGTGCGCACGGCGCGCGAAGGCGAGCGCGACGTGCCCTCGGACCTGCCCGAGCGCGAGATCACGCGCGGCTGGCTCAAGGCCTCGTATCGGGCGCTCGACGAAGGCCGCTCGACGCCCTGGAAGCCGTTCCACAAGATGACGCGCGACTCGATCGCGCCGGTCAAGCCCGGCGAGGTCGTCGAATACAGGATCGAGATCCTCGCCACGGCCAACCAGTTCAAGGCAGGACACCGGATCTGCCTGGAGATCACCAGCATGGACGTGCCGACGGGGACCGGCGCGATGACCAACGTGGAGTACATCCCCTACCACGTCTGCAGCAGCAAGACCGTGACGCATCGGATCTACCGGGACGCCGCCAGGCCCTCGCATCTCCTGTTGCCGATCATTCCCGACTGATCACCCAGCCCCCCAGCCAGCGCCCGGCCACCGCGCGAGGCGCGGCATCGCCTACCCAACTGCAAGGTACCGACCATGAGCACCATTCGTTTCGAACGTCGCGAGAACATCGGCAGCATCGTGCTGGCCAACCCGCCCTACAACCGCATCGACCAGCAGTACGCGGTCTCGCTTCGCGAGGCCGTGCACGCCGCCAGCGAGAGCGACATCCGGGTGCTGGTCGTCCGCGCCGAAGGACCGCACTTCAGCCTGGGCGGCGAGGTCCGCGAGTGGCCGGGCAAGGACATCAACTGGTTCCGCACCTTCGTCTCCGACGTGAACGCGTCCTATCGCGCCATCGAATCCCTGCGCGTGCCGACCGTCGCCGCCATCCAGGGCCTCGTCTTCGGCGGCGGCCTCGAGCTGGCGCTCGCGTGCGACTTCATCGTCGCGGCCGAGGACGCCGTCCTGCGCTGCGTCGAGGTGACGACGGGCATGCTGCCGATCGCGGGCGCCCTGCAGCGCCTGGCCGAGCGCGTCGGCCGTTCGCGCGCGTCGCGGTTCTCGATGCTGGGCGAGCCCATCCTCGGCAAGCAGGCCGGCGAGCTGGGCATCGCCAGCCACGTCGTCCCGGCCGCCAGGCTCGCCGCCGAAACCGATGCGCTCGCGCAGCGTCTCGCTCTCGGCCCGACCCGCTCGTATGCGGGTACCCGGACGATCCTCAAGGCCTGGTCCGGCGGCGGCATCACCGCCGCCGACGCGGTGATGCCCGACGTGACGATGGAGCTCTTCCTCACCGAGGACGTGCGGCGAGGGTTCATCAACACGGCCAAGGCCTTCGACGCGGACGTCGAGCCGCCCGAGATGACGTTCGACGGCAAGTAGACCGCGATTCGCCAAGGAGAAGCCGTGACCCACGAAAGCTACGTATCGGGCGAACGCTCGGCCACTCTGATCGAGGACACGATCGGAGCCTTCCTCGACCGCGTCGCCGAGCGCGACGGCGCCAAGCTCGCGCTGGTGGTCGCGCACCAGCGCGTGCGCTGGAGCTACGCCGACCTCAAGGCGAACTCCGACCGCTTCGCCGCCGGCCTGCTGCGCCTGGGCCTCGAGCCGGGCGATCGCGTGGGGATCTGGTCGCCCAATTGCGCGGAATGGACGGTGGCCCAGTTCGCGACGGCCAAGGCCGGCCTGGTGCTGGTCAACATCAATCCCGCGTACCGGACCAGCGAACTCGAGCACGTGCTGCGCGCGGTCGAATGCCGCGCGCTGATCACGGCCACGCACTTCAAGTCCAGCGACTACCTCGCGATGCTCCGCACGCTCGCGCCGGAGCTGGCCGAGGACAGGGGCGTCCTGGACAGCGCCCGGCTGCCGGCCCTGCGCCACGTCGTCACGATCGGCAACGCCATCCACGCCGGCTGCACGCCTTTCGACGCCGTCGCCAACCTGGCCGACGAGAGTTCCCGCCAACGGCTCGAGGAGATCGCCGCGGCGCTGGACCCGCGATCCGCCGTCAACATCCAGTTCACGAGCGGCACCACCGGCCTGCCCAAGGGCGCCACGCTCTCGCACCACAACCTCATCAACAACGGCTTCTTCGTCGGCGAGGCGACGGGCATCCAGCCCGATTCGCGCGTATGCATCCCGGTGCCGCTGTATCACTGCTTCGGCATGGTGATGGGCAACCTCGGCTGCCTCACGCATTCGGCAGCCATGGTCTACCCGGGCGAGTCCTTCGACCCCGCGGCCACGCTGGCCGCGATCGAGGCGGAGCGCTGCGACGTGCTGTACGGCGTGCCGACGATGTTCATCGCGCAGCTGAACCTGCCCGGGTTCGACCAGTACGACGTCTCGTCGCTGCGACGCGGGATCATGGCCGGCGCGCCGTGCCCGGTGGAGGTGATGAAGGAAGTCATGTCCCGGATGCACCTGAGCGAGATCACGATCGCCTACGGCATGACCGAGACGAGCCCCGTGAGCTTCCAGAGCAGTCGCGACGACCCGATCGAGCTGCGCGTCTCGACGGTCGGCCGCATCCAGCCGCACCTGGAAGTCAAGATCGTGGATCAGGAGGGCAGTACCGTTGCCCGCGGAGCGGCGGGCGAGCTGTGCACGCGCGGCTACTCGGTGATGCTGGGCTACTGGAACGACGCGGCCAGGACCGCGGAAGCGATCGATGCCGGCGGCTGGATGCACACGGGCGACCTCGCGACCATCGACGACGCCGGCTACTGCCGCATCGTCGGCCGCATCAAGGACATGGTGATCCGCGGCGGCGAGAACATCTATCCGCGCGAGATCGAGGAGTTCCTGCATCGCCACCCCGACATCCAGGACGTCCAGGTCATCGGCGTGCCCGACGAGAAGTACGGCGAGGAGCTTTGCGCCTGGATCATCCCGCGCACCGGAGCGACGCTCGACGAAGACACCGTCCGCGCCTTCTGCCGCGACCAGGTCGCCCACTACAAGGTGCCGCGCTACATCCGCATGGTCAAGGAATTTCCGACGACCGTGACGGGCAAGGTCCAGAAGTTCCAGATCCGCGAGGAGATGATCAAGGAACTCGCCGGGCCGCGTTCGTGAGCCATCCCACCCAGCCCCTGATCTGCTGACGCGACCATGATCAAGCACATCGTGATGTGGAACGTGCGCGGCGCCACGCCGGACGAGAGGCGGGATGCGATCCGCTTCCTCAAGAGCCGCTTCGAAGGCCTGCGAGGACGCATCCCCGGCCTGCTCCGTCTCGAGGTGGGCGTGGACACGAGCAGGATCGACTACGCGTGCGACGTCGTCCTGTACAGCGAGTTCGAGTCGCAGCAGGCACTCGACGACTACGCGACGCACCCCGAACACCTGCGTGTGCGCGAGCAGCTGGGCGACGTCCGCATCGCGCGCCACCAGGTCGACTACAACCCGGACCCGCAATGATCGACAAAGTCTTCCCGGACGCGCATGCCGCGATCGCCGCCGTGCGCGACGGCGCCACGGTGATGATCGGCGGCTTCGGCGGCGCCGGCCAACCCGCCGAGCTGATAGCCGCGCTCATCGAGCACGGCGCGCGCGAACTGACCATCGTCAACAACAACGCGGGCAACGGCGAGACCGGCCTGGCCGCGTTGCTCAAGGCGGGCCGGGTGCGCAAGATGATCTGCTCGTTCCCGCGCCAGGTCGACTCGCAGGTGTTCGACGGCCTGTACCGCGCCGGCCGGATCGAGCTGGAGCTCGTGCCGCAAGGCAACCTCGCCGAACGCATTCGCGCCGCCGGCGCCGGCATCGGCGGCTTCTTCACGCCCACGGGCTACGGCACCGACCTGGCCAAGGGCAAGGAGACGCGCGAGATCGGCGGCCGCATGCATGTCTTCGAGACGCCGATCCACGCCGATGTCGCGCTCGTCAAGGCCGAGGCCGGCGACCGCTGGGGCAATCTCACCTACCGCAGGACCGCGCGCAACTTCGGCCCGATCATGGCGATGGCGGCGCGGACCACCGTGGCCTCGGTGCACGCGCTCGTGCCGCTGGGCACGCTGGATCCGGAGGCGATCGTCACGCCGGGCATCTTCGTGCAGCGGGTCGTCCAGGTGCCGCGCAGCGCGACCGGGCCGGCCGGTTTCAGGCAGGCGGCATGACCGTGGCCTACGCAAAGCTCACCCGCGACCAGATGGCGGCCCGCGTCGCGCGCGACATCCCCGAAGGCGCCTACGTGAATCTGGGCATCGGCCTGCCCACGCTCGTGGCCAACCACCTGCCGCCCGACCGCGAGGTCTTCCTGCACAGCGAGAACGGCCTGCTGGGCATGGGCCCCGCGCCCGCCGCGGGCGCGGAGGACTACGACCTCATCAACGCCGGCAAGCAGCCGGTGACGCTGCTGCCCGGCGGCGCGTACTTCCACCATGCCGACTCCTTCGCGATGATGCGCGGCGGCCACCTGGACATCTGCGTGCTGGGCGCGTTCCAGGTGTCGCGCCGGGGCGACCTGGCCAACTGGCACACCGGCGCGCCCGATGCCATTCCCGCGGTCGGGGGCGCGATGGACCTGGCCATCGGTGCGAAGAAGACCTGCGTGATGATGGAGCACCTGACCAGGTCGGGCGAGAGCAAGATCGTCGAGTCGTGCAGCTACCCGCTCACCGGCATCGCCTGCGTGAGCCGCATCTACACGGACCTCGCCGTCCTCGACGTCACGGCCGCGGGCCTGAAGGTGGTCGAGGTCGTCGAAGGCCTCGCATTCGAGGAACTGCAGCGGCTCACGGGCGTGCCGTTGCTGGCCTGAACGCGTGAAATCGCGCGGACGGACCTGACAGGGAGATTGGAGCCATGGAAGATTTCACCTACACCGCGCTGCCAGGCCGGGTCGTGTTCGGCCACGGCACCCTGGCGCGCATCGCGGACGAGGTCGAGCTGCTGGGCTGCCGCAGGGCCTTCGTCCTGTCCGACGCGCATCACGCCGAGGGCGCCGCCGCGACGGTTCTCCAGGTGCTGGGCGACCGCGTGGCGGGGTTCTCCACCGAGGCGACGATGCACACGCCGGTCGAGGTGACCGAGCGGGTGCTGCTGGCACTGCAGGCCGCGGCGGCGGACTGCCTGGTCGCGCTCGGCGGCGGATCCACCACGGGCCTGAGCAAGGCGCTCGCGCTCAGGACGGGCCTGCCGCAGATCGTCATCCCGACCACCTACGCCGGCTCCGAGGCGACGCCCATCCTCGGACAGACGGAGCAGGGTCGCAAGACCACCTTGCGCTCGCCCAAGGTGCTGCCACGCACCATCGTGTACGACGTGGACCTGACGCTGGGCATGCCCGCGCAGCTGTCGGTCGTCTCGGGCATGAACGCCATGGCGCACGCCGTCGAGGCGCTGTATGCCAAGGATGGCAATCCCGTCACGGCGATGCTGGCCGAACAAGGCATCGCCGCCCTCGCCCGGGCGCTGCCCGTGATCGCCGCGGACACCCGCAACGCCGACGCGCGAAGCGACGCCCTGTTCGGCGCCTGGGCCTGCGGCAGCTGCCTGGGCACGGTGGGCATGGCGCTGCATCACAAGCTGTGCCACACGCTGGGCGGCAGCTTCGACCTGCCCCACGCGGAGACGCACACGGTCGTTCTTCCCCATGTCGCGGCCTTCAACGCGCGGTCGGCACCGCAGGCGCTGCGGCGTGTCGCGCGAGCGCTCGGCGTCGACGAGGCAGGGGCTGGCCTGTTCGACCTGGCCCGGTCCCTGGGCGCGCCGACGTCGCTGCAGGCCATCGGCATGTTCGAGTCCGATCTCGACAAGGCGGCCGAGATCGCCACGTCCGCGCCGTACTGGAATCCGCGCCCCGTCGACCGGGACGCCATACGGGCACTGCTCGACGACGCGTTCCACGGTCGCCGGCCACGAAACTGAAAAGGAACTCCCCATGGAATCGGTCTTTCCTGAACTCACGGAGGACGTGATCGGCCGCATGGGCGGCGCGTCTCCGCGCTTGCGCGAGGTCATGACGCTGCTCGTGCGCCACCTCCATTCGTTCGTGCGCGAAGCCGCCCTCACGCAGGAGGAATGGAGCACCGGCATCGAGTTCCTGACGCGTACCGGCCAGATGTGCTCGGGCAATCGACAGGAGTTCATCCTGCTGTCGGACATCCTGGGCGTCTCGATGCTGGTCGACGCGATCGACCATCAGTCGTCGAGCGAACGCGTCACGGACTCCACCGTGCTGGGCCCCTTCTATGCCGGACCGCAGCGCGAACTCGCCAAGGGCGATTCCATCCTGCTGCGCGAGGAAGACGGCGAGCCCCTGCTCATGAAGGGGCGCGTCGCGGACGCGAGCGGCACGCCCATCGCCGGGGCCAAGGTCGAGGTCTGGCAGACGGCGACCAACCAGCTCTACGACGTCCAGGACGAGAACCAGCCGCACGGCCATCTGCGCGCCACGTTCACGACCGACGAGCGCGGCGAGTACGCGTTCCGCAGCATCCTGCCGGTCAGCTATCCGATCCCCGACGACGGGCCGGCGGGGCAGCTGCTGCGCGGCCTCGGCCGCCATCCCTTCCGCCCGGCCCACGTGCACTTCATGATCAGCGCGCCTTCGCACAGAAAGCTCGTGACCCACCTCTTCCTGAAGGGCGACAAGTACCTGGACAGCGACGCCGTCTTCGGCGTGAAGCCCTCGCTCGTCGTGCAACCCGTCAGGCAGGACGGCACCCTCACCATCGCGCATGACTTCGGCCTCGCGCGAGCGCAGGACGCCTGAGGCGGGATCGCTTCGGTGGCGAAGCGTCAATGGCGACAAGACTGTCCCGCTCGGCGAGGCGCTCGACATGGCCGCCGCCGGTGCGGCCGGGCAACAGCGGGAGTCGGCGCCGAGGCCGGATTCCCATGTGGTAGCGTCTCGCGATATGGCAACCAAGAGCACTTCAAAGAGCACTTCAGCCGCGACAAGCGCCCGATCTGCGAGCGCGAAAACGGTTGCGGCCCCCAGGAAACGCGCCGAGCAACAACGCGCGCAGTCGACTCGAACGGCCATCCTGGAAGCGGCGCTCGCCGAGTTCGCGGACAAGGGCTTCGAGGCGGCGAGCATTCGCAGCATCGCCGAGCGCACCGGCTTCCAGCATCCGCTGATCACGTACCACTATCCCAGCAAGGACCTGCTCTGGCAGGCGGTCGCGGAAGACACGTTCGAGCGCATCCGCAAGGAGTGGGACGCACGCGCCTCCGAGGAAGGCGACCTGCCTCCGCTCGAGCGCCTGCGAGCGGAGTACCGCGCGCTGTTCCTGCACACGACGAAGTTCCCGGAGTTCCATCGCTTCATGCGCCAGGAGGCGGCGACGAGCAATCCGCGCCTGCAATGGGTCGCCGAGAACGTGCTGACGCCCCTCATCAACCGGCTGCTGCCGCAGATCAAGGCCGCCCAGGCGAAGGGGCAGTTGCCGCCGATCGAGCCCATCCTGTTCCACTACATGATGGTGAGCCTGACCGCGGCCCTGTCCGAGTTCGGGCCCGAGATGCAGGTCACGCGGCGCCTGTCCGCCAATCGCCCCGAGATCGTGGACGCGTACTGGAACTTCGTGGAACAGACGGTCTTCGGCGAGCCCCGCGTGACGGCCGCCGGCGCTCGCAAGCACACGCCAGGCGCCTGTCCGCCCAACCTGCCTGCCAAGGACTCCCGATGACACAACAGACATCACTTCTCGAGCTCGGCGACCGGATCGCCATTCGCCAGCTGGTCGACGCCTATGCGCACTGCGCGGATCGCAGGGACGCGGCGGGCCAGATGGCGCTGTTCACGACGGATACGGTGTTCCAGGTCTTCATGGACAGCAAGGTCGCCGAGCCGACCTTCGTCATCCATGGACGCGACGGCCTGGCGCCGGTCTTCGCGGACCTGAACCAGTACCACGCGACGACGCACTTCAACGGCCAGAGCAGCGTGGAGCTCGCCGGCGATCACGGCACGGGCGAGACCTACTGCATCGCTCACCACCTGACCGTCAAGGAGGACGGCCAGCGGTCCTTCATGGTGGCGTCCTTGCGCTACCTGGACACCTTCGTCAGGCAGGACGGCGCCTGGCTTTTCGCCGAGCGAAAGCTGCTGGTCGACTGGACCGACACGCGTCCGTCCATACCGTAGGCGCGACAGGCGGTCCTTGGCCCCGGGCTAGCCCGCCTCGGCCTGCTGGAAGCCGACGGCCAGGGCGTCGATGAGGGCGCGCACCGCCGGGATCAGGCCGCGCCGGGAGGCGAAGACCGCGTGCACGATGCCCGGCACGATCCTGAGATCCGGCAAGACCTCCATGAGGGATCCGTCGGCCAGGTCCTTTCGGATGAGCGAGTCCGGCAGCAGCGCGATGCCCACGCCGTCCAGGGCCGCCGTGCGCAGCGTCGCGAGGTCGTCGGTGGCGAGCCGCGGGACGTGGTGCACCTCGGTCGCGGACCCGTCCTCGGCCACGAAGGTCCAGACGAACTTGTTGCCGGGCCGGGCCATGCTCAGCGTCGGCAGCTTGCCCAGGTCGTCGGCGGAGGCCGGCTTGCCGTGCTGCGCGACGAACCAGCGGCTGCACACGAGAAGCAGGCGCGACTTCCCCAACGGGCGCACCGCGAGTTCTGAATCCTCCAGCGGCGGCAGGCGCACGCGCACGGCGACGTCGAAGCCTTCCTCGACCACGTCCACGCGTCGGTTGGTCGCCTCCAGCGACAGCCGCACGGCCGGGTTGTCCGACATGAAGCGCACCAGGATGGGCCCGACGTCGCTCAGCAAGAGCCCCACCGGGCAACTGATGCGAACCAGACCCTGCGGGGCGGAGCGAGTCCGCTCGATCGCCTCGCGCGCCGCCTCGGCCTCGCCCACCATGGCCAGGCAGTGCCGATAGAAGGTCTCGCCGGTATCCGAGAGCGAGATGCTGCGCGTCGTGCGATTCACCAGGTGCACGCCGAGCCGCCGTTCGAGCTCGGACACCCGCCGGCTCAGCTTCGACGTCGCGATGCCCAGCGCACGCGATGCGGCCGAGTACCCGCCGTGCTCGATCACCTTGGCGAACATGTACATGTCGTTCAGGTCGTGCATCTCGTCCATCTTCGCTCCTCACCGCTGCAGGCTGCAAGAGTGCCTGGTCGTTCGATTGTTGGCCACGTCCGTGCTGCGCCGATCGCGGCGCATCGAGTCGCAAGGGCGCTCCCCGTTTCCGGATGGTCGCCGGCCTTGCTCGATCGTGCAACGCGGATCGACACGGAGCCGCGTACCGACCGTGCTCCTTCGTCGCGAGGCACGCCGACCCGTCGTTTCGAACGAGTCGTCACGCCTTCGGAAAGAACCCTACTTGCATCGCGCGTTCATGTGCATTACTCTTTACGCTCGTAAAGATTAATCAGCCGGATGTGCTTCCCGCAAGGGCCAGGCCATCCACCCCGACGGGAGCCGCTCCCGACTGGATCGAGGGTGAAGGAGACAAACATGACATCACGTCGCATGCATGGCGTGGCCAGACGAACGATCAGCGACACGCGCACAGACGCGAGCGCCTCGAGACGCGGCCCGACCAGGATGGCACCACACCGGGCGGCGCCCGCACGGGGGGCGCGACACGCCCCGCTGCAGGCCGTCCGCCTGGTCCGCCCCGGCGATCAGGGGCTGGCGGCATCCGCGTGCCGGCACGTCCTCAGCCGCGGCCCGTGAGCCGGCCGGGCCACGCAGCCCACCGACCGAACGCTCGCAAACCACTCACTCCTGTCGACGCTCGTCGACACAGCACGACCAACGGAACAATCATGAACACGATCGAAACTGATGTCCTCGTCATCGGCGCCGGCCCCGCGGGCCTGACCGCCGCCGCCCTGCTGGCGCGCCAGGGCGTGCGCGCCCTGACCGTCACCAAGTACAACGGCACGGCGCATTCGCCGCGGGCCCACATCACCAACCAGCGGACGGTGGAGGTCGTTCGCGACCTCGGCATCGAGGACAAGCTCAAGGCGATGGCCATGCCGCAGGAGCTCATGGGCACGCAGGTCTACGCCACCAGCTTCTCAGGCATGGAGATCGGCCGGATGATGACCTGGGGTGCCGGTGCCGACCGCCGCATGGACTACGAAACCGCCAGCCCCTCGGCCATGTGCAACGCGCCGCAGCACCTGCTGGAGCCGCTGCTGCTCGATGCCGCCAAGAGCCATGGCGCCGAGATTCGCCTGCGCACGGAACTGGTGTCCATTCGCCAGGACGACGACGCGGTGTACGCCGTCGTCCGGGAGAACGCGACCGGCACCGAATACCAGATCAAGGCGCGCTACGCGATCGGCAGCGACGGCGCACGCAGTCTCGTGGGCGAGCAGCTCGGATTCGAGTACCTGGGCGAGTCGGGCATCGGCAACTCGCTGTCCGTCTGGCTGGAGGCGGACCTGACGAAGTACACGGCGCATCGCTCCGGCGCGCTGTTCATGGTCTGCCTGCCGGGCAACGACTCCTGGCTCAGCGTGTGGCCTTGCGTGAAGCCGTGGACCGAGTGGAACCCGCTGTTCATCCAGCACGACCACCTGCCCGCGGATGCCTCCGAGGAGATGGTGCTCAAGCTCGTGCGCGAGTCCATCGGCGACCCGAGCATCGAGGTCAAGATCAAGAGCATCAGCCCCTGGCAGATCAACCACGTGGTCGCGGCAAACTACAGGAAGGGCCGCGTCTTCGTCGCCGGCGACGCCGCCCACCGCCACCCGCCGACCAACGGCCTGGGCAGCAACACCAGCATGCAGGACAGCTACAACCTGGC
>FSVG01000555.1_pt1 | contig 11236 bp, 10 predicted proteins | sample 1637511 | NCBI WGS metagenome assembly FSVG01 (sample SAMEA3914816, study PRJEB12502) | metagenome | biome: forest; material: soil | place: USA | collected 2011-09-16 | depth 0.3 m
CCCGCCGAATATGCTGTCGTCGGACAAGGACGATCTCTGGGTCATCATTACCCGGTTCAAATTCACGCGAGAGGAAAAGATGGAAGCGGACTTGCGCGGGGGCAGCGGCCAATGAACGACCAGTATGTTGTGATCGGCAACCCGATCGCCCACAGCAAATCGCCCGACATCCATGCCGCGTTCGCGCAGCAGACGGGCCAGCAGCTGAGCTACACGCGCTGCCTGGCGCCGCTCGACGGCTTCGCCGCCACCGTGCGCGCGCTGATCCACAGCGGCTGCAAGGGCGCCAATGTGACCTTGCCGTTCAAGCTCGAAGCGGCGGCGCTCGCGCTCACGCTCAGCGAGCGCGCGCGCGAGGCGGGCGCCGTCAACACCTTGAGTTTTATCGGTGACGACATCGTTGGCGACAACACCGACGGCGCCGGCCTCGTCAACGACATCGTGCGCAACGCGCGCGTGCAGATCGCCGGCAAGCGCATCCTCATGCTGGGCGCGGGCGGCGCGGCGCGCGGCGCCTTGCTGCCGCTGCTGCACGAGCACCCGCAGCAGATCGTCATCGCCAACCGTACGGCGGCAACGGCCGATGCCCTGGCGGCCCATTTCGGCGCGCGCGCCGAGCATGGCCAGCAGATGCGCGCCTGCACCTTCGAGGCCATCGACGGGGCCTTCGATATCGTCATCAACGCCACCTCGGCGAGCATCTCCGGCGCCTTGCCGCCCGTGCCGGCGAGCGCGTTCGGCGCCGGCACGCTGGCGCTCGACATGATGTACGCGCGCGCCCCCAGCGTGTTCATGCAGTTCGCCGCCAGCCATGGCGCTACCGTGCGCGACGGCCTCGGCATGCTCGTCGAGCAGGCCGCCGAAGCGTTCTACCTGTGGCGCGGCGTGCGGCCCGACGGCGCGCCCGTGCTGGCCCAATTGCGCGAGCGCCTGTGAGCGCCGCGCGGCGCGGCGGCGCGAAAAAATTCGGCTTCTGGCGCACGCTGCGCTGGCTCGTGGGCGTGACGCTGGCCGTCGTGGTGGGCGTGCAGCTCTACTTCTTCGCCCAGATCTGCTGGTACGTCAAATACAATCCGGGCACGACGAGCATGATGCGCCTGCAGCTGGACGCGCTGCGCGAAGCCAATCCCAAGGCGGCGCTGGAACAGCAGTGGGTGCCGTACGCGCGCATCTCCGACAACCTCAAGCGCGCCGTGATCGCCTCGGAAGACGCCAACTTCAACGAGCATGACGGTGTCGACTGGGAAGCGCTGGCCAAGGCCTACGAGAAGAACAACCGCAAGCACAAGGTGGTCGGCGGCGGCTCCACCATCACCCAGCAGCTGGCCAAGAATCTGTTCCTGTCCGGCTCGCGCAACTACCTGCGCAAGGGCCAGGAGCTGGTGCTCGCCTACATGCTCGAAACGGTGATGGACAAGGAACGCATCCTGGAAATCTACCTGAACGTGGTCGAATTCGGCCGCGGCGTGTTCGGCGCCGAGGCGGCGTCGCGCCACTACTTCAACAGCCACGCAGCGACGCTCAGCGCGGCCCAGGGCGCGCGTTTGGCCGTGATGCTGCCCAACCCCCGCTTCTACGACCGCCACCGCGACAGCGGCTACCTGGCGCGCCGTACGAGCCTGATCATGAACCGCATGAACGCGAGCGAAGTGCCATGAGCGGCGCCGCGGCCACCTCCACCACCTCCACCACGACAGGGAGCACCACCATGTTCACACACCAGCGCGGCCTGACCCTGACGGGCGTTGCCCTCATTTCCGCCCTCGTGGCCGGCCTGGCCATGGCGGCCCTGTTCTCGATGCGCTACGACCGCAACCTGTTCGCCGAGGGCGCCGCCAAGGTGAGCAAGCTGTTCGCCGCCACGCCGGCCCAGGGCGCGCTCGACGCGGCCAAGAGCGCCGTCGGCGCGGCCACGGGTTCGCCCGCCGCGCCCGGCGGCGGCGCGCTGCGCAAATGCGTCATCGACGGCAAGACCGTGATCTCGAACAGCGACTGCAGCGACAAGAACCCCACCAGCAAGACCATCGCCATCCACGACAGCAAGGGTTTCGAAGCACCGCCCAAGCCCGTTGCCCCCGAGGCCGCGAAAACCTCCGATCCCGTGCTCGACAAGGCGATCGAGAAGCAGTTGCATTGAGCAAATCCGGCTGCTTTCGGACTGGCCGGAAAGTTGACTGAAGAGTACACTGGCGCAGTCTCGTCATCGGCCCCTCAAAAACGCATGATCAATGTATTCGTCCTTCAGAACGGCCGGCTTAGCCAGGTGCATATCGACAGCCGGGCTGACCTGGAAAATGTCGCCCCGATCTGGGTCGACCTGACCGATCCGAACGAGGACGAACGCGCCTGGGTCAAGGCCATCTACGGCGTGATCCTGCCCGGCGAGGATGAAGTCAAGGACATCGAGGCATCGGCGCGCTACTACGAGGCGGAGAACGCCGACCTGCACCTGCGCACCGACTTCCTGCTCGAAGAAGAGGACGGGCCCTCGCGCATCGTCACCGTGGCCTTCATCCTCGCGCGCAAGATGCTGTTCTCCGTGCACACCGACGACTTGCCCGTGTTCCGCCTCGTGCGCATGCGCGCGCGCTCGCGCCCGGGCTCGATCGGCGACTGCATGGACGTGTTGCTCGACCTCTACGCCACCGACGCCGAATATTCGGCCGACGCGCTCGAAGGCGTCTACCAGAGCCTCGAAACGGTCTCGGGCCGCGTGCTGCAGAAGGAATTCACCGACCAGGACGCGGCCGCAGCGCTGAACGCGATCGCGCACGAGGAAGACTTGAACGGCCGGATCCGCCGCAACATGATGGACACGCGGCGCGCCGTCAGCTTCCTCATGCGCGGCCGCCTGCTCAACGGCGAACAGTTCGAGGAGGCGCGCCAGATCCTGCGCGACATCGAGTCGCTCGACAGCCACACGTCCTTCCTGTTCGACAAGATCAACTTCCTCATGGATGCGACGGTCGGCTTCATCAACATCAACCAGAACAAGATCATCAAGATTTTCTCGGTGGCCTCGGTGGCGTTCTTGCCGCCCACGCTCATCGCCAGCATCTACGGCATGAACTTCAAGGGCTGGTTCCCCGAGCTCGACTGGTCGCTAGGCTACCCGTTCGCGCTGCTGCTGATGCTGACCTCGGCCATCGCGCCGTTCTGGTATTTCCGCCGCAGGGGCTGGCTCAACTAGCGCCAGCCCGGCTCAACCAGCGCCAGCCCGCGCGCCGCGCACGCCCTCACGGCAGGATCACCGTCGTCAAGCCCGCGTCGGCGGCGATGACGTAGCGGTGCGGCGCCACATAGGCGATGCCCCAGCCCAGCGGCAGGCTGCCTGGCAGCGCGTTCGACGTCGCTACGCCGGAGCGGCCGCGCGTGCCGGCCACGGTGCTCACGGTGCCGTCCAGCGTCACTTGACGCAGCAGGCCCGTTCCCGCTTCCATGACGAGCAGCATGCCCGCGGGATCGTAGACGATGCCACCGGGCGCATTGAAGCGTGCCACCGTGCTTGCACCGTCGATCGCGTTGGCGGCCTCCCGCAGCGCCCCGGCCAGCACCCTGACCTGGCCGCCGGGGGTGACCTTGACGATCACATGACTGTCCGCGACAGCAACATACAGGTTACCTTCGCCGTCGATCGCCAGCCCTTCGGCGCAGCCGGTAATGTTGGCATCAACCAGGCGCGCCAGCGTGCTCACGCTGGCGCGCCGCGTGATCTTGCGCACTGCGGTCGAGCCCGACTGGCAGTCGAGCACATACAGCGTGCCGGCCGCGTCGGTTACCATGCCGTTGAGCGTGCCGAAGCGCGCGGCGGCGCCGATCCCATCGAACGTGGCGTGCACGCCGGCCAGGCCGGCCACCGTGCTCACCATGCCGTCGGCGCCGATCTGGCGCACCACGGCGTCGTCGCTCACGAAGATCGTGCCGTCGCTGGCGCGGGCCACGCCCAGCAGCGACTTGAAGCGCGCGCTGCCGCCCACGGGCCCATCGACGACAGCGTGCGCGCCCGCCAGCCCGGCGATGGTGCTCACGGTGCCGGCCGGGGTGACGAGGCGCAGCGTGGCGTTGTCGTTGTCGGCGACGAGGACGTTGCCGCCGGCCGTGGCGGCCAGCGCGCCGCCGTTGTAGAGGTAGCCGAAACGCGCGCGCGAGCCGGCGCCGTCGGTGATGCCCGTTTCGGCGGCCATGCCGGCCAGCGTGCTGACGCTGCCGTCGGGCGCCACGCGCCGCACCGTTTCCTTGCTGACCACGAACAGCGTGCCCGCGCTGTCGGCGCTAATCGAGTCGGTGGCGGCGAACTGCGCGACGGCGGCGGCACCGTCGATATCGCGCGTCGACAACAGGCGACCGTTGAGCGTGCTGACGGCCGCTGCCGTGCCGTTGACGCCGCTGATCTTGCGGATCGTGTTCGCGTCGGTGATGTAGAGCGTGTCGGCGCCCACGGCGACGATGCCGACGGGGTTGTGAAAGCGCGCGTCGGTGCCGATGCCGTCGCGCACGTCCGGCGCGTCCGCGCCGCCGGCGACCGTGCTGACGATGCCGCTGGTGCTGATGCGGCGCACGGCCCGGTTGGCCCGGTCGGTGACGTAGAGCGTGCCCTGGGCGTCACTCGTGATTCCCCACGGCACGCTGAACTTGGCCGTAGCGCCGGGTCCGTCGACGAGGCCGCTGCGCAGCATCGTGCCGGCCAGCAGCGATACCGTGCCGTCTGGCGTGATCTTGCGCACCACCTGGTCGAACGCATCGACGAAATAGATGTTGCCGGCGGCGTCGCTGCAGATGCCTTCGGGCTGGCTCAGGCGGATCGGGCTGGGATTGCCTGCGGCGTCCGGGGGCGGATCGACCTGCCCCGCGAACGTCGTCACGTCGCCGGCCGGCGTGATGCGGCGGATAGTCGCGCCGTCGACGACGTAGAGGTTGCCGGCTGGATCGATGGTGATCCCCCGCAGAGCGGTGAACACGGCTTGCGCGCCCGGCCCGTCGCGCCGGCCAACCACGCCCGCGACACCGGCGACGCCGGCGAACGTGCTGACGTCGCCTGCGGGCGTGATCTTGCGCACCTGGCCGTTGAGGATGTCGGCGACGTAGAGATTGCCGGCTGCGTCGGTCACGCCGCCGGCCGATTGCGCATTGGTGAACTGGAAGCGCGCGGCGCTGCCATGGCCGTCGAGGGCGCCGCCGCCGCCCGCGCTGCCGGCCAGCCGGTAGATGCCGGGCGCGCTGGGCCCTGCGGCCAGGCTGGCGATGGTGGCCTCGATATTGGCCTGGAAGGCGGCGGTGTCGGTGCCCGCGCCCACCTGGGCGAGCAGGGCGCGCACGGCGGCGTTGGCGGTCAGGCCGTCGTAGCTGTCGCTGCGCGCGCTGGTGTTGAGCGCGGCCGTGAAGTTGCTGGCCACCTGGGCTTTGTTGGCGACGATGGCCGCATCGGTGGACTGGGCGCCGTTCATGATGGCGGCGGCGGCGTTGCCGCGCGTGATCGCGCCCGCATCGAGCCCGGCCACCCAGTAGGCCTTGCCGGCGGCGTCCGGCGCGCGGCCGAACAGGTTGGCGTAGACGGCCGTGACGAAGGTGCCGTTGTCGCCCGGATAAAGCGCCTGTGATTCGGCGCTCGTGCCGAAGCCGTCGATGGTGCTCTTGACGACGCTGTTGCTGCCGTACGCGGCCAGCATGCCCGCCAGGTCGGTCGGCACGCCCGCCTGCACGAAAGCGGCCGCGTAGTAGTCGAGGCCGGCCGGGTCGGCGGGGCGGCCGAAGTAGGCGAGGTAGACGCGCTGCAGCAGCGGCGTGTAATCGGCCTTGGTGGCGCCGGCGCGCGCGCCGGCGGCCGCGAACGCGCGTGGCGGGGGACCGGCGCTGCTGGCGTCGTTGCTGCCGCAGGCGGCCAGCAGGGCGCTGCCGGCAAAGGCGGCGGTCAGTGCGAGTGCGGGCAGGTACGCGGACACGCGCGCGGCGCGCGTGCGCCGGGAGGAAATGGTATGCATCGGGGCCTTGGTGAGAGTGGCTGGCGCCACGCTGTTGCGTGAAACCTTGTCGATAGTTTAACCATGACTGCTGATCAGCGCCGGCGCCAATGTCTATCGTGCGCGGCCATGCGGCGTGGGTAGCGGCCGCCGCTGTCAAGATAGCGCTCGCGCGTCCGATCGTGTAAATTGGATATTATTAATAAGAAATTACACCATGCATTTAGTGCTCTCGATTGCGCTCGCCGGCGCCATCCCCGCCATGAATTCCGTTGAACCCGTGCCCGTGCGCGCGCTCGCCGCGCTCGCTCCCGTGGTCGCGCAGGCGAGCGCGCCCGAGCCGGTGGCGCCGGCCGGCCTGGCTCCGGCGCCGCCGGGCACCAACCTCAAGCTGTGGATCGTCGATCCGCTGACGCGGCGGCCCGTCGCGGGCGCGCCCGGCATCTTCATCCGGTCGGCCACGAGCGACTGGGTGCATCACGGCGCCAACGCCGACGGCAGCCTGTACCTGACGCTGGCGCCGGGCGCCTACAACTTCGACACGGTCGAGCCAAGCACGGCGGGCACCCCGCTGCGCCGGCACAACTACCAGGTCGACGTGGCCGCGCAAGATGCGCCAGCGCGCGCGCCAGCCAGCCCCGCCAAGGCGCCTGGCGGCCCTGTGGCGGCGTCCGCACCGGCGTCCGGCGGCGTCACCATGGAGGGCAAGACGGCCGACGCACACGGCTATTTCGCCGTCACGCTCGACGCGCCGCCGGCCCTGTCGGCTGCGGCGCTGGCTCGCCTGAACGCCCTGGCGGCGCAGGCGAACGTGCCCGCGTCGGCCTTCGTGCCCGCGTCGGCCTGCCAGCTGCGCGACCAGGTCACGGCGGCGCGCGGCCTCGGCGTCGACGTCACGGCCGGCTTCCCGCGCGTGCCCACGCGCCTGCCCGCGTACGGCCACGTGCGCGCGCTGATCGTGCCCGTCGACTTCCCCGATGTGCCCGGCGTCGACGACACCGTCGCCTTCTTCACGCCGCTGGCCAACGAGGTGCGCGACTTCTACCTGAAGCAGTCGTATGGCCGCCTCGCGTTCGATTTCACGGTCATCCGGGGCTGGTCGCGCATGCCCTTCCTGGCCAGCAAATACCGGCTGGGCGGGCGCGTGGGCGCGGGCGACGCCAACGGCTACCGCGACGAACTGGTGCGCCTGCTCGACCCGCTGGTCGATTTCAGCGACTACGACGCGGTCTACTTCCTGCTGCCGAAAGAGACGCCGTTCGACGCCATCGCCTACGGTCCGGCGATCACCGTGCCTATCCCGACGCGCAACGGCGCCATTATCAACGGCGCCTCGGGCGGGGCCGATATGTACCTGGCGCGCAACGGCCCCGGCGCCGCCTGGCGGTGGATGGCGCACGAGACGGGCCACACCTTCGGCCTGATCGACGAAGATCTCGACCACGCCTCGGCCACGCTGGGCAACTGGGGTCTGATGGCGAATAACTGGAGCCAGGGCGCGATCGAGCACAACGGCTGGGACCGCTATCTGCTGGGCTGGCTGGGCGAAGCGCAGACGGCCTGCCTGCCGCGCGCGGCACTCGGCGCGGCCGGCGTGACCGTCATGCTGGACCCGCTGGTACGCCAGGACGGCGCGCTCAAGCTGGCGCTGGTGCCCCTGGGCGACGCAAAGATCCTGGTCGTCGAATCGCGCAAGAACGAAGGCTACGACCGCCTCGCGCCCGGGCGCGAGGGCGTGCTGGTCTACACGGTCGACACCACGCGCGGCCCGCTGCAGGGCGGCTACCGCACGCTGCGCCGGCCCGGCTCGACCGACCCGCAGTTCCAGGACGCCGCCTTGCATGCGGGCGACAGCGTCAGCGTGGATGGCGTCGTCGTTACGGTGCGCGCGCTCGGCGCCGGCGGCGACACGGTCACGCTGGGCCTCAAGTGAGGCGCGCGCGCGACGGCGCAGGTCGACAGCGCCTGTCCCTTTCTGCAGATCCTGACGGAGTGAAGATGGTTCCAATCAACACCGTCCTTTGAGGCGAACTGAGCGGGCGAGGGCGTCTTGAACGGGCCGGGCGCGGGCGCATCGTGGGCGCGTGCGTCTGGCGCCGAGGACCTCACAACACGCGCAAGCGTCAGTCACGCCACTACCATATAGCGCGAAGATGGACTGGAGCCGGCCGTGGTCTACCTCGCCAACCTTGGCGTGCCGCTCGAGGTGATCCATCGTGTGCTGATCGAGCAGCTTAAGGCGAAACTCATCCGCCAACGCGACGACGCCGTCAACAAGAAATGAGTCGCGCAATCGTGCGTGCGCGCCATCCAAATCGCCGACTTCCTACGTCGCGTATTTATTGATCGGGCGGCCGTGCGCCCGCGCCCGCCTGCGGCGCGATGACCCCAGGCAGGCGCACAGCGCCGCCTACGCCAGCGTGGCGAACACGCGCCGCGCGGCGGCGATGGTGGCGTCGATGACGGCGTCGTGGTGCTGGGCGGACACGAAGCCCGCCTCGAACGCGGCCGGCGCGAAGTACACGCCCTCGTCGAGCATGCCGTGGAAGAAGGCGTTGAATTTGCTCTTGTCGCCGGCCATCATCTCGGCGTAGCTGCCCGGCACCGTCTCGCTGAAGTAGATGCCGAACATGCCGCCTTCGGTATCGGCGCAGAAGGTCACGCCGGCGTCCCTGGCCGCTGCGGTGAGGCCGGCGGCGAGGCGCCTGGCGGTGGCGCCCAGCTTGTCGTAGAAGCCCGGCTGCTGGATCAGGCGCAGCGTGGCCATGCCGGCCGCCACGGCCACGGGATTGCCCGACAAGGTGCCGGCCTGGTAGACGGCGCCCAGCGGCGCCATATTGTGCATCAGCGCGGCGCTGCCGCCGAACGCCGCCACCGGCATACCGCCGCCGATGACCTTGCCCAGCGCCGTCAGGTCGGGCTTGATGCCGTACAGTTCCTGGGCGCCGCCCAGGCCGACGCGGAAGCCGCACATGACTTCGTCGAAAATGAGGATGGCGCCATGCTTCGTGCACAGCGCGCGCAGCGCCTGCAGGAAGGCGGGCGTGGCCTTGATGAGGTTCATATTGCCGGCCACGGGTTCGACGATCACGCAGGCGATCTCCTCGCCCATGCTGTCGAAGGCGTCCTGCAATTGCTCGACGCTGTTGTAGTCGAGCACGAGCGTGTGCTTGACGAAGTCTTCGGGCACGCCGGCCGAGGTGGGGTTGCCGAAGGTGAGCAGGCCGCTGCCCGCCTTGACCAGCAGCGAGTCGGCGTGGCCGTGGTAGCAGCCTTCGAACTTGACGATCTTGTCGCGTCCCGTGGCGCCGCGCGCCAGGCGCAGCGCGCTCATGGTCGCCTCGGTGCCCGACGACACCAGCCGCACCTGCTCGATCGAGGGCACGAGCTTGCAGATTTCCTCGGCCATCTCCACTTCGCCCTGGGTCGGCGCGCCGAACGACAGGCCGCGCGCGGCCGCCTCCTGCACGGCCTTGACGACCTCGGGGTGGGCGTGGCCGACGATGGCCGGGCCCCACGAGCCGATGTAGTCGATGTAGCGCTTGCCGTCGGCGTCCCAGAAGTAGGGCCCCTCGGCGCGCGTGATGAAGCGCGGCGTGCCGCCCACCGACTTGAAGGCGCGCACGGGCGAATTGACGCCGCCCGGCGTGGTTTTCTGGGCGCGGGCGAACAGGATGGCGTTATTGGACGAGGGATCGGTTTTCATGGCAGTCTCTTGGCAAGGGGTTCAGGCCGCGCCGGGCGCGGCGTGGCGGAAAAATCGGTTCGGGATCAGCTTGCCCATGCCGAGGCGCTGGGCCGCGGCGAGCGCGCCGACCGTGTATTCCTGGGCCGCGGCGATGGCGTCGCCCACATCCTGCTGCTGCGCCAGGTAGGCCGCGATGGCCGCCGAAATGGTGCTGCCGGCGCCCGTGAAGGGGCCGGGCAGGTGCTGCCAGTTGAAGCTGCCCACCAGGCCGTCGGCGTCGAACAGGGTGTTGGTGAGCGTGGTGCCGGCGCCGTGGCCGCGCTTGGCCGTGCCCGTGACGAGCACGTGGCCGCAGCCCATGGACGTCAGTTCGGCCACGTCCTCGGCCAGCATGGCGTCGCCGGCGCCGTCGCGCCAGGTTTCGGCCATGCGCGCCAGCTCCACGTGCGAGAGCAGCAGCACCGTCGTTTGCGGGATCAGGATCTGGCGGATCGCCATGAGCATGTCGTCGTCGGCCAGGCCCGAGTCGGGCAGGCTCGACAAAAACGGGTCGAACACCAGCGGCACCTCGGGGTAGTCGGAGACGATTTCGGCGATGGCCGTGGCCAGCTCCATATTGGCCAGCGCGCCCACCTTGAAGGCGGCCACGGGCATGTCTTCGAGCAGCAATCTAGCCTGGTCGACAACCCAGTCGGTGTCGATCTCGTGCAGGTCTTCGACGCGCGCGCTGTCGGCGATGAGCAGGCCCGTGGCGACCGACAGGCCGTGGCAGCCCAGCGCGGCGAACGCGGCCAGGTCGGCCTGGATGCCGAGCGCGCCGACGGGGTCGGACACGCCGAAAGTAAGAATGAGGGGAGTTGTTTGGTTTTGCACGGCGGGTAGATTAAGATACCTGATTCGGCATTTTACTAGATAGAAGGAATCACAACGTGAGTAGCGACGATAGCAAGGCCCCATTCCAGAGCTGGATGTGTCTCATTTGCGGCTGGGTGTACGACGAAGCGGCCGGTTCGCCCGACGACGGCATCGCGCCGGGCACGCGCTGGGCCGACGTGCCCATGAACTGGACCTGCCCCGAATGCGGCGCCCGTAAAGATGATTTCGAAATGACCGTTATCTAGGCAGGCGGCGCACGCGCGCCGCCGCCGGCCCCGTGCGCATCAGTTGATTTGATGCAACATTTTGCGCACAAGGGGCTTGCCCTATGCTATCGTGCTGATTCTCGCTGAGTGAACTGAATATGACGACATCGCCGCAACCGACAGGCTTGAAAATCATGGTCATCGACGACAGCAGCACGATACGGCGTTCGGCTGAAATCTTCCTGACCCAGGCCGGCTACCAGGTGGTGCTGGCCGAGGACGGTTTCGACGCGCTCGCCAAGATCAACGACCACCACCCCGCGCTGGTGTTTTGCGACATCCTCATGCCGCGCCTCGATGGTTACCAGACCTGCGCGCTGATCAAGAAAAGCGCGCGCTTCCACGCGACCCCCGTGCTCATGCTCTCGTCCAAGGACGGCCTGTTCGACCGCGCGCGCGGCGCCATGGTCGGTTCCTCGGCCTATCTGACCAAACCCTTCAGCAAGGAC
>FSVG01000426.1_pt1 | contig 11219 bp, 11 predicted proteins | sample 1637511 | NCBI WGS metagenome assembly FSVG01 (sample SAMEA3914816, study PRJEB12502) | metagenome | biome: forest; material: soil | place: USA | collected 2011-09-16 | depth 0.3 m
GACATATCCATTTGGAACCTCTGTGAATTTCTCTGACGAAAAACCATTGGTGCTCCTCTTCTCGCCCTCGTGAGGCGGATTCAGAACCATAAGATCGAAAACTGCCGGTGCCCGCTTTCGGGTCGGCCTTCAGACCGGTTCGCATTTGTGCGAAGCACCATTATTGCACCGGTTGACCGGATTTGGTTCGACAACCGCACGCGTTGCGTGCCGAAACAGTCGAATCGTCGTCGTGCCCCGACGCCGTGCCGTTCAGGCAGTGGCAAGCCCGCATTGCTCGACGTTTCCGCGATGACATAATTCGCCGCGTCATCAGACAGGGCGCCTCGCGCACACCCTGCCCCCACCTTGGCCACCGACAAAGAACTTTCAGACTTCCTCAAGAGCGTCGAAAAGCGTGCCTTCAAGCGCACCGCCTTTGCCGTTCGCGACGACGACTCGGCGCTGGACATCGTGCAGGATTCGATGATCCGGCTGGCGGAGAAGTACATCGACCGCCCCGCCGCCGAGTTGCCGCTGCTGTTCCAGCGCATCCTGTCGAACGCCACGATGGACTGGTTCCGGCGCCAGAAGGTGCGCAACGCCGTCGTGCACAACTTCTCGGACTTCGAGGGCAAGGACGAAGACGGCGAGTTCGACATCCTGGAGATGCTCGATGGCATCGAAGGGAACGTTGGCACCGAAAGTGCATCAGATTCCGTATCGCGGGACCAGATCCTCCAAATCATCGAACAAGAGGTTGGAGATCTGCCGACGCGTCAACGCGAAGCCTTCCTGCTGCGTTACTGGGAGGAATTGGACGTTGCCGAGACCGCATCCGTGATGGGTTGTTCGGAAGGCAGCGTCAAGACGCATTGCTCGCGCGCCGTCCACGCGCTGGCGAAGGCGTTGAAAGCCAAGGGAATTGCACCATGACCAAGAACTCGAACCTGACCTACTCCCACACGCCGGATCGCGACGGCCTGGAGGCACGTTTCGGCGTGCGTGTCGCTTCGATGCTTGGCGAACGCGCCCGCTCCACCGCGCCCGACATCTCGGAACGCCTGCGCTTCGCCCGCGAGCAGGCGTTGGCCCGCGCCCAGGCCGTGCGTCGCCAGGAACAGCTGATCAGCGCCCCGGTCGTCGTCGGCCGCGGCCGCTCCGCCACGCTCGCCAACCCGATGGGCTGGTGGGTGCGCCTGGGCTCGGCCATGCCGCTGGCGCTGCTGGTGCTGGGCCTGGTGGGCATTGCCCACGTCCACGACAAGGCGCAGATCGCCGCCGTCGCCGAGGTCGACGCCGCGCTGCTGTCGGACGACCTGCCCCCGGCGGCCTACACGGATCCTGGTTTTGCGGAGTACCTCAAGACCAATCGGGAATGACGGAGGGATTCTTGCCGCGTTCCCCGCTCGCCCATCCCGCCCGGCTCGCCCGGGCCCTGTTCGCCGCGACCCTGATCGCGGCGTTCGGCTTTGGGGCGTGCCAGGCGCTGGCCGCCCAGCCGGCCAATACCGGCTCGGCGTCCGCCACCGCGGAGGCCGACGGCCCGCGCTGGACCGACCTGAGCGCCGCCCATCGCAAGGTGCTGGCCCCGCTCGCCGCCGACTGGAACGGCATGGATTCGCGCAACAAGGAGCGCTGGATCGACGTCGCCGGGCGCTTTCCCACCATGCCGCCCGACGAGCAGCAGCGCGCCAACCAGCGCATGGGCGAATGGGCCCACATGAGCGTCGCGCAGCGCCAGCAGGCCCGCATGAACTTCCAGGAGACGCGCAGCGTCTCCAAGGAAGAGCGCGAGGCGCGCTGGAAGGCCTACCAGGCATTGCCTGAAGAGAAGAAGCGCGAGCTCGCCAAGCGCGCGGCCGCGCCCGCTTCGGCCGCCTCGACCGCGGTGGTCCAGGCGCGCCACCGCGCCCCGCCGCCGCTGGACGCGGTGCAGCCCAAGACCAACGTCGTCAGCGCCGCCGCGCCCGCGCGCAGCGCCGCCGGTTCGGCGCCCCAGGCCGTGCCCGCGCGCCCCGGCGTCACCACTACGCTGCTCAACCGCCGCGCGGCGCCGCCCGCGCACCAGCGCGACGGCGGCCCGCGCATCGCCGCCGGCCCGAACTCGGTCGACCGCAAGACGCTGCTGCCCAAGCGCACCACCGTCGCGGCCGCCAGCACCGCCGCCTCCTCGCCCACCGCCGTCCATCGATGAGCGCGGGCTCCCCGGCGGCGGCCGGCGCCGATTCCATGCCCGTGGGCGACGCCCGCCTGGTCGCCGCGCCGCTGCTGCGCCGCATGGCGGCGTTCCTCTACGAAGGCGTGCTGCTGTTCGGCGTGCTGGCCGTCGCCGGGCTGTTCTACGGCGTCGCGGTGCACCAGACCAGCGGCATCGAGAAGCGCTCGGGCCTGATCGCCGTCTGTTTCGTCGTGCTGGGCGTCTACTTCATCGGCCTGTGGACGCGCGCCGGCCAGACGCTGGCCATGAAGACGTGGCACCTGCGCGTGCTCACCGACCGCGGCCTGCCCTTGTCGCCGCGCCGCGCGCTGGCGCGCTACCTGGCGTGCTGGGTCTGGTTCCTGCCGCCGCTGGCGCTCGCCGGCGCCCTCCACCTGCCGAGTGCCGGCGCCGATTTCGGCGTGGTCGGCGCCTGGGTGGCCGTCTACGCGCTCAGCTCGCGCCTGCATCCGCGGCGCCAGTTCTGGCACGACGCCCTGTGCGGCACGGCCCTCGTCAGCGCGCGCCCCGTCGCGCCGTTGCCGCAGTAGCCACCACTCCTTCCGCCACAATCGGGCCATGTTCTCGCTCTGCGTCTATTGCGGCTCGCGCAGCGGCGCCGACCCGCGCCACGCCGCGGCCGCCCGCGCCCTCGGCACCGCGCTGGGCCGCGGCGGCCATCGACTGGTCTACGGCGGCGGCCACGCCGGCCTGATGGGCGCGGTGGCGGACGCCACGCTGGCGGCCGGCGGCCAGGTGCTGGGCATCATCCCGCGCCGCCTCGTGGCGCGCGAACTGGGCCATCGCGGCATCCAGGAACTGCGCGTGGTGGACACGATGCACGAGCGCAAGCTGCAGATGGCCCAGGCCGCCGACGCCTTCGTGGCGCTGGCCGGCGGGCTCGGCACGCTGGAGGAGTTGTTCGAGGCGTGGACGTGGCAGCAACTGGGCTATCACTCGCACCCGATCGGGCTGCTGGACACGGCCGGCTTCTACGCCCCGCTGCTGGCGCTGTTGGCGCACACGCGCGACGCGGGCTTCGTCGACGCGCAGCAGGTGGAGCGGCTGCGCGTGGACACCGAGCCCGAACGCCTGCTGGAGACGCTGCGTGCCGAGGCCCTCGCGGCTGCCGGCGCGCGCGCGAACTTCAATCCCGTCTGAGCCGACGGGGCATGCCTGTCAGACGGCCGCTTCGTCCTGCTCGCCGGTGCGGATGCGCACCACCTGCTCCACGGCCGTGACGAAGATCTTGCCGTCGCCGATCTTGCCGGTCTTGGCGGCCTTGACGATGGCCTCGATGGAGCGTTCGACGTCGCTGTCCTTGACGACGACCTCGACCTTGACCTTGGGCAGGAAGTCGACCACGTACTCGGCGCCGCGATACAGCTCCGTGTGGCCCTTCTGGCGGCCGAAGCCCTTGACCTCGGTGACGGTGAGGCCGGACACCCCGACTTCGCCGAGCGCCTCGCGCACTTCCTCGAGCTTGAACGGCTTGATGATGGCGGTGATCTGTTTCATGGCGGACTCCGGAGTTGCTGGCGTGAGAGACGTGGGATATGAAAAGCGGCTTGAATCGATTTAAGCACGGAAGCGCGATGTGATGGGGTAGCGCCAATCGCGTCCGAACCCGCGGTGGGTGATTCGAATTCCCACCGGCGACTGGCGGCGCTTGTACTCGTTGATCTTGATGAGCCGCGTCACGCGCTCCACATCGGTGCGTTCGTAGCCGGCCGCGACGATTTCGTCGATGCTGCGGTCCTCTTCCATGTAGGCCGCCAGGATCGCGTCGAGCGTCTCGTAGGGCGGCAGGCTGTCCTGGTCGGTCTGGTCGGGGCGCAGTTCCGCCGACGGCGGCCGGGTGATGATGCGCTCGGGGATCACCGGCCCGACCGTGCCGTCGTCGCGCCGCGTCGGCTGGCGGTTCTTCCATTCCGCCAGGCGGTAGACCAGCGTCTTGGCCACGTCCTTGATCACCGCGAAGCCGCCGGCCATGTCGCCGTAGAGCGTGCAGTAGCCGGTGGCCATCTCGCTCTTGTTGCCGGTGGTCAGCACGATGGCGCCGGTCTTGTTGGACAGCGCCATCAGCAGCGTGCCGCGCACGCGGGCCTGGATGTTCTCCTCGGTGGCGTCCTCCGGCAGCCCGGCGAACTGGCCGGCCAGCGCGGTGCGGAACGCGTCGAACATCGGCTCGATCTCGATCTCGTTGTAGCGCACGCCCAGCCGCCCGGCCATGTCGCGCGCATCGATCCACGAGATGTCGGCCGTGTAGGGCGAGGGCATCATCACGGTGCGCACGCGGTCCGCGCCGAGTGCGTCGACGGCGATCGCCAGCACCAGCGCCGAGTCCATACCGCCCGACAGCCCGATGATCACGCTCGGGAAGCCGTTCTTGTTCACGTAGTCGCGCACGCCGGTGACGAGCGCGCCCCAGGCCTGGGTCTCGAGGTCCGCCAGCGGCACCACGCCAGTGCCTGCGGCCGGCGTCGGCGCGACGCCCGGAGCCATCTCCAGCATCAGCGTCGTCGAATCGAACAGCGCGGAACGCGCGACGACCGTGCCGTGCGCGTCGAGCGCGAACGAGCCGCCGTCGAAGACGACCTCGTCCTGCCCGCCGGTCATGTGGGCGTACAGCAGCGGCAACCCGGTGGCCAGCGCGCGCTGGGACATGCGGGCCTCGCGTTCGGCCGGCTTGCCGAGGTGGAACGGCGACGCGTTGATCACGCACAGCACGTCGGCGCCGGCGGCCCGGGCGAGCGCGGCCGGCTCGTCGAACCAGGCGTCCTCGCAGATCAGCACGCCGAACTTCAGGCCGCCCGCGGCGAAGACGACCGGCGCGAAGCCGGCGTCGCGGCCGGACACGAAATAGCGGCGCTCGTCGAACACCTGGTAGTTGGGCAGCTCGCGCTTGCAATAGGTGGCCGCGACGAGCCCGCCGGCCAGCACCGAGGCCGCGTTGAACACGCGCGGCACGCTGACGGACTTCGACCTGGGATCGTCCTCGTGCGTCCGCCCTTGCCCGTGATTCGCCTGCCTGCCCGCCCCGCCATCCCAGGGATGACCGACGACCAGGTGGAGGCCGTCGCAGTCGGCCAGCGTGCGCGCGAGGCCTTCGAGCGCCGCGGCGCAGGCGGCCAGGAAGGCCGGGCGCAGCAGCAGGTCCTCCGGCGGATAGCCGCACAGGGCCAACTCCGGCGCCAACGCCACGCGGGCGCCCTGTTGCCATGCCGCCCGCGCGGCCTCGGCGATCAAATACGCATTGCCATCGAGATCGCCCACGGTCGGGTTGATCTGCAGCAGTGCGACCCGCACGGAATCTCGATCTGGCATGGACTGTGGAAGCGCATTGACTGAAAACGATTATGTCATCGAGGCCCACGAGGAGGCGCCCTCGATCGGCACGCCAGGCTAGTGCGCGTCCCTGAACGGGTTGCTGGCATCGAGGCCTTCGACATACTCGTCAATGGCCTGTGTCTCGCGCTGGAGGAAGTCCTCGATCGCACTGGCGAAGCGGCGATCGCCGACCCAATGGGCCGAGTAGGTCCGGGTAGGCAGCAGCCCGCGCGCCATCTTGTGCTCGCCCTGCGCGCCGCCTTCGAAGAACTCGATTCCTTGCTCGATGCAAAAGGCGATGGATTGCATGTAGCAAGTCTCGAAGTGCAGCCCGCGAACGAATTCGGTCGCGCCCCAGTAGCGGCCGTAGAGCGACCGTTGGCCTCGCACGTTGAGCGCGCACGCGACGGGCTTGCCCTCGCGGTGCGCCAGGATGAGGACGAAGTCGAGCGCGCGCAATCGGTGCGCCTCCTTGAAGAACTCCAGGCTCAGGTAGGGCGTGGACCAGTGCTCGCTATAGGTATTGGCGTAGCAGGCGTAGAAGAACTCCAAATGGTCCGAGCTGATTTCGGAACCCGCCAGCCAGGAGTACCCGATACCGGCCTGCGCGACGTACTTGCCGTCCTGCCGAACCTTCTTGCGCTTGTCATGAGAAAGCTTGGCGAGAAACGCATCCACGCTGTCGTAGCCGTCGTTGCGCCAGTGGAACTGAACCCCTTCACGCACCATGAAACCGGAGGATCGCAACGCCTCCAGGTCCTCGCCTTCCACGAACAGGAGGTGCAGGGACGAAGCGCCGGCGGATTTCGTGAGGGACAGGAGCGCCGAAATCAATGCCTTGCGCGCCAGTGCGTCCGCCGCGAGCAGCCTCGGGCCTTGCACCGGCGTGAACGGCGCGGCCACCAGCAGCTTCGGGTAGTAGTTCAGTCCATGCCGTTCGAACGCCTCGGCCCAGCCCTGGTCGAAGACGAACTCGCCGCGGGAGTGAGACTTGAAGAAGCAGGGTGAGGCCGCCACCAGGCGCCCCTCGAGACGAACCAGTACGTATTGCGGGAACCACCCGTTGTCCGCACGGACGCAGCCGGAGTCCTGCATGAGCTTGAGAAACCCGTAGCTCATGAACGGGTTCGACTCCGTGAGCCGCTGCCACTCGGACTCGTCCACGGCGTCTAGCGACGGGACCACCGAGACCTCGAATGAACGCTCTACCTTCATGAATGCCGACGACTGCGATCGCATGGCTGCATCATGGCATGTCCGGGTGGAACTCCGCTTGCCCACGCAAGCGCGGCGGGAGCCGATCACCCTGCGGCTCGCCCGGAGTTCCGAAGGACGAATCGTCGGTCGATTGTTTTGGAAATTGAAAAAACGCTTTCCTGCGCGGAGGCTAGCTCGGGCGGTAGGTGACTCCTACAGTCCGCTCCATGCCCAACCTCACCTTGCGCTCGATCGTCTACGCCGCGAACACCACTGCCGCCGCGCTGATCGCGCTGTTCGTGGCGTTCGCCTGCGACCTCCCGAATCCCTGGTGGGCGGCGCTGACGGTGTTCATCACGAGCCAGCCGCTCGCCGCGGCATCGGGCGCGGTCGTCGCGCGGGCACGCTACCGCATTGCCGGTACGCTGATCGGGATGAGCGCTTCGCTGGCGATGATCCCGGCGCTCGCGAGCTGGCCCGAGTTGCTGATCGCCGCGATCGGCACCTGGCTGGGCCTGTGCGTCTACGTGGCGTTGCTCGACCGAGGCCCGCGCAGCTACACGTTCCTGCTGGCGGGCTACACGGTGGCGCTGGTGGGGCTGCCCCTGGCGGGCGATCCGGGCACCATCTTCGATAGCGTGGTCGGGCGTACCGAGGAAATCTTGCTGGGAGCGCTCTGCGCAGCCGCCGTGCACAGCATCGTGCTACCGCAGAAGCTGCGCGACTCCGTCGCCGCGAAGCTTGCGGCGAGCCTGGCCGACACGCGCCGCTGGATTGCCGGCGGCCTCGCCCCCGAGCCGGCGGCGCCAGAGGAGCAGCAGGCGCGCCGGCGCCTGGCGGTCGATCTGACCGAATTGCGCACGCTCGCTGCCAACATGCGCTTCGAGCCCGGCGTTGCTGCCGATGACATGCGCGTCATCCTCGCGCTCGAGGAACGCCTCGTCGCCCTGCTGCCGCTGCTGACCTCGATCGAGGACCGCCTGGCCGGCCTCGCAAGCGAGCGGGATGCCTTGCCTGCGCTGTTCACGCACGTCGCAGAAGTGCGCGCATGGATTGCGCAGGATCGCCGCGAGGATCCGGCGCTTGCCGAAGCCTTCCTGGCCGCGGGCAGGGCCGCGCTGCCGGCATCGGGCACGCTGGCCCCGAACGTCGAGTTGCTCGCTACCAGCGCCGTCGTCCGTCTCGGCAAGCTCGTGACCGCATGGGACGAGTGCCTGTTGCTCGCGGACGCCGCGCGCGCGCCAAGCCGCCCTCTGCCGGCGCACGTCGTGCCCTTGCTTGCACAGACGACAAAGCGACCGCTGCACGTCGATCACGGCCTGGCGGCGTTGGCGGGCTTCGCCGCGGCGGTTGCGGTCATGGTCACCGGTGCAACCTGCTGGATGACGGGTTGGCAGCAGGGCGGTGCCGCCGTCGGCCTTGCGGCGGCCAACTCCGCGGTCTTCGCCTTCCTGGACGACCCCCGTCCGCTGCAACGGCTGCTGCCACTCTGGGCGCTTGCGGCGGTGCCGGCGGGCGCGCTGTACCTGTTTGCGATCCTCCCCGCGGTCGAAGGCTTTCCCACGCTATGCCTGGCGCTGCTGCCGCTGTTCTTCGGCACCGCCATCTACCTCGGCACGCCAAAGCATACGCTGCACGGACTTGCCTTCGCCTTGATCTCGCAGTCCCTCATCTCGCTGCAGCCGACGATGCGCGCCGACTTCAACGCCTTCATCACGCTCTCCATCGCTTCGGTGCTCGGCACGATGATCGCGCTCGTCGTGACCGGTCTGATCCGCGTCGTGAGTGCCGAGTGGAGCAGCTGGCGGCTGCTGCGGGCGGGGTGGCGCGAGCTCGCGGGTCTCGCCGATGGCAGCCGGCCCCAGACTCCCGCCGCCTGGGCGAGCCGCATGCTCGACCGCACGGGACTGCTCTTGCCACGGCTCGCTCGTGCCGCAGGCGATGAACGCGTGCGCCTGGCCGATGCCCTGCGCGACCTGCGGGTCGGCGTCGCGGTCGCGGAATTGCGCGAGGTCGCCAGCACCGCTGAGGGGGGCGTTCCCGCCACCATCGAGACCGCGCTGCGCAGTCTTGCCCGCCATGTTCGCAGCCAGGCGCGTCGTGGACATGCCGCGCCGGGCGCCGCGCTGCCTGCGGCGTTGGACCGGGTCATCGCACAGCTCTTCGCGCTGGCCCCGGGCGCGCAGCGCACACGTGGCCTGGCCGCCGCGGCGGGCCTGCGTCGAAACCTCTTTCCCGATGCTCCCCCCTACTCCTCGCCCAAGGACGCTGGCCATGCTTGCTGACATCAATCTCTTTGGCGTCTTCGTCGACGTGCGCTTCGCCACTGCCGTCGTCGCCCTGCTGCTCGTCATGCCGGTCAGGCGCGTGCTCGGTGCCCTGGGCGCCTACCGCGTCGTGTGGCATCCGGCACTCGTCGACCTGGCGCTGTTCGTCCTGCTCTGGGGTGCGACCGCCTCGATTGCGCTCGTGCTCCCGTCCCGTCTCGTCTCTTACCTTGGATGACCCTCATGAAGCCTGCTCTGATGCTCATCTCCCGAGCCGCCGTGACGCTCGCGCTGGTTGTCGGCGCTGCCGCGTCGGCTTCTTCGCTCTGGCAGCACTACCACGACGATCCGTGGACGCGAGACGGACGGGTGCGCGCAGACGTCGTGCAGGTCGCGCCCGACGTCTCCGGCCTCGTCGACAAGGTGCTGGTGCGCGACAACCAGGTCGTGCATCAAGGCGATGTGCTGTTCACGATCGACCCGGTCCGCCCGCGCCTGGCGCTCGCCCAGGCCGAGGCGACCGCACGCAGCCTGCGCACGCAGATAGATCAGGCCGCACGCGAGGACAAGCGCAACGTCGCTCTTGGCGACCTCGTGCCTGGCGAGACGCGCGAGCAGAGTGCGTCGAAACTGGAACAGTTGCAGGCGTCGCTCGCGCAGGCCGTCGCCGCGGTCGACACCGCACGAGTCAACCTCGAGCGAACGCAAGTGCGGGCCTCCGTCGACGGCTGGGTCACCAACTTCGATCTGCGGCCCGGCGCCTACGCCACCGCCGGCAAGCCCATGCTCGCCGTCGTCGACCAGGCCTCGCTGCACGTTCTCGGCTACTTCGAGGAGACCAAGATCGCCCGCATCGCCGTGGGCGACCCCGTGCACGTGCGGCTGGTCGGCGACACGCGCGAGCTCGAAGGGCACGTCGACTCCATCGCGGCGGGCATCGACGACCGCGAACGCACCGCGAGCTCCAACCTGCTCGCCAACGTCAACCCGACCTTCAACTGGGTGCGGCTCGCGCAACGCATTCCCGTGCGCGTGCAGCTCGACCGCGTGCCTTCCGACGTCCGTCTCATCACGGGCCGCACGGCCACCGTCGAAGTCCTCGATGGCGGACGCCGCGGCGCCTCCTCGAAGGGAGCCTGACCATGCGTCGCATACTCGCGCTGCTTGCCCTCGCGGCGCTGGCCGCTTGTGGAACGATCGCGCCGCCTCCGCCGGTGCCGGCCAATGCGGTCGTCAATCGGCCGTCCGCCAATGCGCCATTCCTCGGCGCGAGCGCACCGTCGTTCGCGCAAGAGCCCGTTCCGGACGACTGGTGGCGCCTGTACGACGATGCGCGCCTGGACGCGCTCGTGCACCAGGCGCTCGCGGCCAATACGGATCTGCGCGCGGCCGCTGCGAATCTCGAGAAGGCCGAAGCCGGCCTGGACTACGCGGACGCCGCCAAGCAGCCGTCGACCAGCGTGTTCGCCGCCCCTTCGTACGGCCGCCGCTCGGCCGAGGAGGATCTGCATCCCGGCAAGCCGTTTCCGAACAAGTTCGTCTACGGCACCGGCGTGAGCGTTTCTTATCAGGTCGACCTGTTCGGCCAGATCGCGCGCAGCATCGATGCCGCCAAGGCCGATGTCGGCGCCGCCACGGCCGCGCGGGACGCGGTGCGCGTCACCGTGGTCGCCGAAACCACGCGCGCCTACATCGACGCCTGTGCCAGCGGTCGCGAGATCGGTGTTGCGCAGCGCCTGCTCGCCCTGCAGGAGAAGAGCACCGCGCTCACCCGCACGCTGGTCGACAACGGTCGTGCGGGCTCGTTGGACACCAAGCGCTCGTCCGTGCAGGAAGACCAGGTGCGCGCCACGCTGCCGCAGCTCGAGGCACAGCATCGCCTGGCGCTCTACCGCCTGGCCGTGCTCACGGGACAGACGCCGGTCGATTTCCCACGGGACGTGGCCGCTTGCGCGCAAGAGCCGCGTCTGACCGCGCCCGTGCCGGTGGGCGACGGCGCGAGCCTTCTGCGCCGGCGGCCGGACGTACGCCGGGCCGAGTTCGAAGCACAGGCCGCGGCCGAGCGCATCGGCGTCGTGACCGCGGACCTCTACCCGAAGGTCTCCCTGGGTGCCTCCCTCGCGTCGGTCGGAGCGCTCCAGCGCGGCTTCTCCGACGACACGTTCAAGTTCTCGCTCGGCCCCTTGATCTCCTGGGAGTTCCCCGACCGCAGCCGCACGAAGGCACGCATTCGCGCAGCCGATGCC
>FSVG01000369.1_pt1 | contig 11198 bp, 12 predicted proteins | sample 1637511 | NCBI WGS metagenome assembly FSVG01 (sample SAMEA3914816, study PRJEB12502) | metagenome | biome: forest; material: soil | place: USA | collected 2011-09-16 | depth 0.3 m
CGCATCTTGTGATGCCAGTAGCCGCCGCTGACGCGTGCGGCCGCATCGTCGCTGGTGGCCAACCAGGCCTGCGTCTGGTGACCCATCTGCAGGTCGTCGGGCGCACTGGATCCCCCCATGCGCGTAGGAACCCAGCCCGGGTCGACCGCGTTGCTTAGGACCTCGGGCCATTTGCGTTCGAGCGCCGCCGCCAGCGCGGCGACGTGGAGCTTGGTCTCGCAGTAGGCCTGGGTGGCCTGCCAGCGACGTTCGATCCAGTCGATGTCGCGCAGCGAACCCTCGCCGCCACGATGCATGCTGCTGCTGAGGTACACGAGCCGATCCGGCCGCGCCATCAGGGCGGTGAGCAGGTAAGACGCCAGCGTGTTGACGGCGAGCACGGTCGCATGACCCTCCGCCGTATTGCCGCGGGTCGCTTCCATGTAGACACCGGCGTTGTGGATGACGGCATCCATCCGGCCGATGGCATTGACCTGATCGGCGACTGCACGAGTTTCGTTGGCGCTTGAGAGGTCACCCACCACGATGGCCGCCGCACCTGCCAGGCCTTCACGCAATGCGCGGGCCCGCTCGTGAGAGCGCGCATGCAAGACGACCTCATGGCCGCGGGCGATGAGCTCCTGGGCCGCGCCGCGGCCCAGGCCCTCTGCGGATCCGGTGATGAAAATGCGGCTCATGGGATGTCCTTTCTACGGGAAGATGGTCGAACTTCTCAGTCGCTCACGCGCGAAGTGAAGATGAGCGACGGCCCGAAACTCAGCAGCGGTCCCAGCTCTTTCATCACGCTGGCGACGTGGGCGTTCTTGGCGTGGGAATCGACGGCCGCCTGGTTGGCCCAGCCGTCGATGATGAAGAACGTGTTGGGCTCGTCGAGCTTCTGATGAAGGTTGTAGTACAGGCAGCCTTCCTCGGCTCTGGCTGGCTCGACGAACTGGAGCGCGAGTTCGCGCACCCGCTCGCGGTCGGCCGCCTCGCAGCGCAGCTCGCACACGATATGGACTTCGTCCATCTGGTTTGCAGTCATGGTGCTTCTTCTTTCAGTTCTTGCCTGCGTAGACACGGGTCATGCCGCCGTCCACCACGAGGTCGATGCCGCGGATATACGCACTGGCGTCGGATGCCAGGAACACCAGCGCATCGCCGATGTCTTGCGTCGTGCCGACACGGCCCGCCGGGATTTCGGTCGAGACGCGCTCGACGTAGTCCGCCACCTGCTGGTCGGTCATCTTCTGTTCCTTGCCGTACCCCTCGGTCGGTACCACGCCGGGACTGATGGTGTTCACGCGGATGTCGCGCTGCTTAAGATCCGTCGTCCAGCTGCGGGCCAGCGAGCGCACCGCGGCCTTGGTCGCGGCATACACCGCAAAGCCCGACAAGCCCATGTCCGCCGTGATCGACGCGTTCAGCACCACCGAGGCCCCGTCCCGCAGCACGCCCAGCATCGTCTGCATCGTCAGCACGACGCCCTTGATGTTGATGGACAGTTCGCTGTCGATCTGTTCTTCGCTCAGTTCTTCGAGCGGCGTGGCGTGGCCACCGCCAGCGTTGGCGAACAGGATGTCGAGCTTGCCGTGCGCGGCCTTGATGGTGTCCGCCACACGCTGCATGTCGGCCTTGACGCTAGCGTCGGCCTGGATGCCGTGGGCGCCCTTGCCAAGCTTTGCGACGGCCGTGTCGAGAACCTCTTGCCGACGGCCCGTGATGTAGACGGTCGCGCCGTGCTCCATCAGGCGCTTGGCCGAACCAAAGCCGATGCCGGTGGTGCCGCCGGTGACGAGCGCGATGCGCCCTTGAAGTGTCTGTGCAGTCATCTCGGTCGCCTCAACGGTTGACGGTCTTCATCATCGCGGCGGTGTAGCGTTCGCCGGTGACCGGAACCTTGGCCATCACATCGGCCAGCTCCTTCAGGTCGGCGGCCGTCAGCTCGACGCCGGCGCCACCGATGTTTTCTTCCAGGCGATGCAGCTTGGTGGTACCCGGGATCGGCGTGATCCAGGGCTTCTGGGCCAGCAGCCAGGCCAGGGCAACCTGCGCCGACGTGGCGTTCTTGCGCTTGGCAACGTCGGCAATCAGCGTGACGAGGTTGTGGTTGGCCTCGCGGGCATCGTCAGCAAAACGCGGCAGGTTCTTGCGCACATCGCCGTCGGCGAAGGTCGTGGCGGCGTCGATCTTGCCAGTCAGGAAGCCCTTGCCCAGCGGGCTGAAGGTGACGAAACCGATACCCAGTTCTTCCAGGGTCGGGATGATTTCTTGTTCCGGCTCGCGGGTGAACATCGAGTATTCACTCTGCAGCGCGGCCACGGGCTGGACCGCATGGGCGGCGCGGATGGCCTTCACGCCGGCTTCGCTCAGGCCGAAGTGCTTGACCTTGCCTTCCTGGATGAGGTCACGCACGGTTCCGGCGACGTCTTCCATCGGAACGTTCGGGTCGACGCGGTGTTGGTAGAACAGGTCGATGCGGTCCGTCTTCAGGCGCTTGAGCGACTGTTCGGCGACCAGGCGGATGCGGGCGGGGGTGCTGTCGAGGCCGGCGCTGGCGATGCCATCCTTGAAGCCGAACTTGGTGGCCAGGACGATCTGGTCGCGGAACGGGGCAACGGCCTCGCCGACCATTTCTTCATTCACCGCACCGTAGGCCTCGGCACTGTCGAAGAAGGTGACGCCACGTTCGAACGCGGCGCGGATCAGTTCGATGCCGGCCGATTTCTCGGTAGCCGGGCCATAGCCAAAGGTCAGGCCCATGCAGCCGAGGCCGATGGCAGAGACTTCGAGACCGTTCGTGCCCAGTGTGCGCTTTTGCATTTTCAGCTCCTTCAGAGTCGGTTGTTGCCTCCTTTGGATAGACCGAAATGGCGGTATCCGGAAGGCATGTGCGTACTTTAGAAACTTGAGGGTCATGTGAGAACCCGGCATACTTGTCTAAACGATATGAGTTTGGTTCATGGCAGATCGAATAGACCTCAACAGCCTGTCGTCCTTCATCGTGGTGGCGCGGGAGCGCAGCTTTACGCGTGCCGCAGCGCAACTGGGCGTGACCCAGTCGGCGTTGAGTCACAGCATGCGAGCGTTGGAGGAGCGCCTGGGCGTCCGGCTGCTGGCGCGAACCACCCGGGGCGCATCGCCGACCGAGGCCGGAGAGCGGCTGCTCCTGAGCCTGGCCCCGCACTACGAGGGCATCGAGGCGGAACTGGCCGCCATCAGCGAGCTGCGCGAAAAGCCATCAGGCACGATCCGCATCACGACGCATGACCATGCAGCGTCCACGATCCTCTGGCCCAAGCTGTCGAAGCTGCTGCCCGAGTACCCCGACATCCGGCTGGAGATCAACATCGGCTACGGCCTGATCGATATCGTGGCCGAGCGATTCGACGCTGGCGTGCGCATCGGCGACCAGATCGCCAAGGACATGATCGCGATCCGCATCTCACCGGACTTCCGCATGGCCGTCGCGGCATCGCCTGCCTATTTCGCGAACCGCTCGAAGCCTCAGACGCCGCAGGACCTCACTTCGCACAACTGCGGCAACCTGCGCATGGCGACGCACGGGGGACTGTACGCCTGGGAGTTCGCACAGGACGGGAGAGAACTGCACGTCCAGGTGCCGGGGCAGGTCATCTTCAACACCTCTACACAGCTTCTGAACGCAGCGCTGGAGGGGTACGCGTTGACCTATGCGCCGGAGGACGTTATCCAGCCGCATGTGGAGGCCGGGCGCTTGGTGCGCGTGCTGGAAGACTGGAGCCCGACATTCCCGGGGTACCACCTCTACTATCCCAGCCGCCGCCAGTCCCTGCCTGCCTTCGCGCTCGTGGTCGAGGCGCTCAAGCTGCGCGATTGAGATGGCTGCGCCAAGGCGGCGCGCTGACCCTACCTGAGCGCATCCAAGGCCTTGATGATCTCCGACCCCGGCGGGCGGGAAAGATCGGGTGCCCACCTCGTCACCAGGCTCAGTACCGAACTCGTCGACCCGCCGGCCATCTCGATCTGCCGGATCGCGGGAGATTCAGTGCGCTCCGAGCGGCTACCGATGGCATCTAAGGGTACCTGCACCGCATAGCCTGCGGCGATGCCGTCGAGCGCCGACTGCAGGACGGCAACCTCTGTGGTGAAGCCGGCGATGACCAGTGTCTTGCGATGGCTGGCTGCGAGTCTGGCCACGATGCGCGGCTCCAAGAACGGGCTCGTGACCATCCGGCCAAACGTCGTCTCCGGCATCGCGAATTCGGCGAGCTCGGGGATCAGTTGCCCGGGCTGGCCAGCGACAGGGACCACCGCGAACGTCATGGGAATACCCAGGATGCGCGCGACCTTTGCCAATGCTGCCGCGGCCGAGGACAGTGCTTCGGGAGCGACCGTTCGGCTGCCGCGAATCAGTTGCGGCTGCAGGTCCGCGAACAGCACCTGCAAATCCTGCACGTTCATCGCACTACTTATGTTGACATCATTTTTCTCGGACATGGAATCGCCGGCAACCGCGTTGGGCGTCAGCGACGCCAGCATCGCAGCAGCAGCAAGTGGCGCCGTTACTCGCAGGAGAGTCCTGCGTTCTTCGTTGATGAGCATGGGCAATCCGCCATTTCAGGATGGAGTCGGCGACGCCGGTTGGACGGCATTCGCCAAGGCGCTCCGCGCGAACCTTTTCGCTGAGGCGGAGTGCAACGACGCTTACTTGGCGGCCTGTGCGGCAAGGTGGCGCTTGATGGCCTCGCCGACCCTGGCCCCAGCGTCGGCATCGACCTGCTCCGCCACCACCACGGCGACCTGATTCAACTGGGCGGCCGTGATCCCGATGTTCATGCTGATGCTCACGTGGGACTGCAGTTGCGGGTCCACGCCCTGCAGCGCCGAGAGCATGCCGACGGTTGCCAGCTCTCGGCTTTGCCAGTCGAGGTTGTCGCGCTCGAAGATGTCCCCGAACAGATGTGCCTTGAGGTACTGGTCGGCTGCGGGGGCGAACTCGAACAGCGGGCCTTTGACCGGAGCGCCGATGAGCTTGGTCTGGTTGGCCGTGCCCGCAGCCAGGAGGGCATCGCCGGTCGGGATGGCGTGCGACGGCTCCTGGCCGACGTCATCCTTCAAACCGCGCTGCTTGCGGGCCGCCACCACTTTCATCAATTCGCCCAGGGCATTCAGGCTTCGCGGGAAACCGGCATAGGCGTAGAGCTGAACCAAGACTTCCTTGGCGTCGCTCACCATTAGGCCGGCATCCAGCCCCTGGTCGATGGCCGTGCTCAGGCGGGAGATGTCGCCGGCAGCTGCGAGCGCCGCGATGGGCACGATGGCCCGTTGGCGGTCAGAAAGAGTGTCGGACGAGGATTGCGAGTAGGTCATGGTCGAAGAATCCGTTGGGGTCGAAGCTGACATCTGGAAGGCGAGGGAGCAGCCGGCGGCGAGCAGGGCGGCCGCAAGCAGCTTGTGCATGGTGATCTGACGGAGCGGTTGCTTCGGGTCAGGCGGTCACGAGCGGGCCGTGCTGGTACTGCTCGTCGGTGACCGGCTCCATCCATTCGACGTTCTTTCCATCGACCATCTCAGTGATCGCCAGATGAGACATCGCCGTCGTTATCGAGGCACCGTGCCAGTGGCGCCTGCGGCAGGGGCACCAGATCACGTCGCCGGCACGAATTTCGGTGCGCAGTCCACCATCGCACTGCGTCCACCCAACGCCCGAGAGGACGACCAGGGTCTGGCCTGCCGGATGAAAGTGCCAGTTGGTACGGGCGGCCGGCTCAAAGGTCACGATAGCTCCGACGGCGCGCCCCTCGCCTTCTGCCTGGAAGGGACTGTCGATGCGGACCGTTCCGGTGAAATAGGAGGCCGGAGCCTTGGCGGAGGGCTTGGAGCCATTGCGGGTGATGTTCATGGACAGTTCCTGGTTGTCGGTGGCGGGGTGCGTGCCCTCAGCCAATCAGAAACTCTAGGCGGAGCCTGTTCCAGGCAGAAGACCTTTCGGTTGCTAGCGCTTATGAGCCGGATTCATGGCGCTCACCGCGGCGCCGTGGCCGACATTCGAGAAGTGCACGGCAACGACAGCAAACGCTGCGAAGCGCGAGAAGCGACGCGGCTTGCATACGGGCCTCTACCAAAGACCAAGGAATTCGTCTACCTCGTCGATTCGTGCCGCCAATGCAAGGCCTGGGACAAGGGTTGGGACCGTGCTGCGAGAAGGCTCACACCGACACGCGCGGCGCCGACCCAAGCAGAAACGTCTCCACCGCACGGCGAACCATGCGACGGATGTCCTTCAAGGCGATAGGCGCTGGATCCATCTGGTACAGCCGGCTCGATGTCTCGGATGTCACCAGCGCGCTGAAATGCGCCGCCAGTACCTTGGGATCGGCACGGCGAAGCTCTCCGCGTCCGATCGCACGTTCGAACAGGGCCGCGAGGGCCTCTCCCAGTTGGGCCGGTCCTGATTCGTCGAACAACTGGCCGACCACGGAGTGCCCAGCTTCGGCGACCACCATGCGATAGACGGCCAGGGCACTCGCGTCATTGGTCAGGACGACCATCATCCGCTCGCCAAAGCGCACCAGCAGATCCTCCAGGCTCATGTGTGCTGCGGCATCTTCGGAGAGCATTGCGATGGCGTCGGACAGATGCACCGTCGCCACGGCCTTGACCACCGCCACGAAGAGTTCCTCCTTGGACGGGAAGTACCCGTAGAGCGTCGCCTTCGAACCGCCTAGCCGACGCGCAAGCTCGTTCATCGACGCGCGTTCGTAGCCCTTTTCCTTGAACAGTTCGACGGCCGCCTCAAGGATGGCATTGCGGCGTGTCTCCGTGCGGACCTTCATCGTTCCCCTTCAAAAGTAGACCCAATCGTACATTTATCTTGACACGGGTTTTCCCCCGGATAAATAATGAACTGTACGGAACGGTTCTATTATGACCGAATCCACCTCAACACACCCAGGGAACGCCCATGTCTATCCTGCAGAAGTCAATTCGAGTCGCTACCTTTGCTGCGTGTGCCGCGCTGACGGCCTGCGCCAGCACCCAGCCCGTCCCGTACTCGGGCATCGCGTCGTCGGGCCAGATGCGGGCCAGCGCGCACGACGAGACGGGACGCATTCCGTACGAATACAAGTCCGCCGCAGACCTGCGGACGTACTCGAGATTCACCGTCGACCCCGTCATCGTCTACGCCGGGGCCGACAACCAATTTGAAGGCATCTCCGAGCGGGACAAGAACGAGCTGGCCAAGTACATGCAGGCTACGTTCTCGGACAAGCTCGCCGCCTTGGCGAAGAACAACGCCGATCCGCGCACCCAGGCGCTGCGGATCAAGCTGACGCTCACTGGCGCGAAGGAGAGCACGCCCGTATTGAGCACGCTGTCGCGCTTCGATCTGCTCGGCGGCCCTTACAACGCCGTGCAGGCCGTGCGCGGCAGGGAGGGCGCGCTGACCGGTTCTGTGAGCTTCGCCGTCGAGATCTACTCGGCATCGACGAACGAGTTGCTGGCGGCCTACGTGTCCAAGGAATACCCCAACGCTTGGAACCTGGGAGCCAGCATCGGCGCGATGAGCGCGTCGAAGACCGGCATCGACAAGGGCGCGGACGAACTCGTCGCGTACCTCGCCAGACGCTGAGTCCCACGCGCTGGCCGATCCCGGTCGAGCCGCCTCTCGACGCGGCCGGTGCTCCGATCACGACGCGATCCACGAAAGACCTGCATTCCAGGCCACGGGCCTGGAGGTGCTGCATGACCTCGCGGGTGCGAGCCCGCTCACTTCGCAAACGACACCCCACCCCATCCAAAGGAACCTGTCCCATGAACACTCTTTTCAAACTCGCTCTTCTTGCCGGCACCGCCCTCGCATTGACCGCCTGTGGAGGCAATGACGTCGCGCAAGCCCTGAACCTCGGCGCGCCGCAGGCGCGATTCGTGAACGCAGTGCCGAACTCGCCGACCCTCGCGCTCTATCGCAAAGGCGAAGTGCAAGGCGATGCGGGCACGCAGGGCTACGAAGGCGCGTCCAAGTACTTCGACACGGTCAATGTGACGTCGACCTGGGATGTCCGCGACGCCGCCGCTGGTACGGAACTCGGCACGACGTCGATGCGCGCCGAGAACGCCACCCGCTACACGATCGTTGCTCTGCCCGGATCCGGAACGATGTACAACCTGCTGCAGATCTCTGACCCGTACAGCAACGCGGTGACCTCGAACGCCCGTGTGCGCATCGTCAAGGGCGACACCGTCAAAGGCACGATGGATGTCTACATCACCGCGCCAGGCGCCGACATCTCAGGCACGGCGCCGACGATGGCGGCCGTCGCCGGGCAGGCGCCGAGTCCCGCGAGCGGCGCCGACTCCTACGGCCTCGCCAGCGGCATCTACCAGGTCCGGCTGACGAGCGCGGGCACGAAGACGGTCTTCTTCTCGGGCGCGCTCAACGTGGGCGATCACGACGACCTGCTGCTGGTGACCCTGCCGACGTCCGACGGCCTCGGCATCAAGATCCTCGACATCCCGTCGGCGTCTGGCGAGTCCAACACGGACATCGCCAACAGTCTCTGAGCAGCAAGGGGCGCAGCCATGAAGCAGTCGGCACACCCTTGGCCTGCCACAGGCATGGCGGCTCTCGTCGTCATCGCCATCGTCGCGGGGCTCGCACTGCTGTACATGGCCCGGGCCGTTCTCGTGCCCGTCACGCTCGCTCTGGTGCTCAGCTTCGCGGCGGCGCCGCTGGTGCGTGTCTCACGCCGAATCGGTTTCGGGCACGGGACTTCAGTTTTTGTCGTCGTGCTGTCGATTGCCGCAACAGCCTCCTGGATCATGGGTCTGATCGGACTGCGAGCGGTCCGGATCGCAGACGCGTTTCCCGCCTATCGCGAGACCTTCGTGTCCAATGTGCAAGCGTTGCGAGGCGTTGCACTGCCGCCCTTGGATATGGCATGGGACTCGGCCGAGCGATGGCTCGATCCGCACGCGATCGACAGATCGAAGTCGGAGCCCGTCTCCGGTTCCCGACAGAACGAGCCACCGGCCGAAGCGTCGATCGCGGTCGAAGTCTATCCGTCCCGGATGACGGCGATCGACCGCCTGCAGAAAGTCCTGTCGTGGGCATGGGCCCCGATCGGCTCGACTGCGATCGTCATCGTCGTGACGATCTTCGCGTTGCTCGAGGGCGAATCCCTGCGCGACAGATTCATCCGGCTTGTCGGGGGATCAGACCTGCGCGCGACGACTACGGCAATCAACGACGCCGGAGAACGCCTTTCGCGCTACCTGGCGCGGCTCTTCGCAGTCAACATCGGTGTCGGACTCGCGATCTGGCTCGCGCTGACGGCGATCGGCCTGCCCTGCGCGAGCCTGCTCGCGACGCTGACGGCCATTCTTCGCTTCGTGCCCTTCGTCGGCGTCCCGGTTGCAGCTACTTTTGCACTGATCCTCGCGATCGGCACGGCACCGGGATGGACATTGACCGTGTGGACGCTGGCCGCGTTCGCAACGATCGAGCTGTTCGTCGCGCATGCGGTGGAACCGCGCGTCTACGGCCACGCCACGGGTCTGTCGCCGCTGGCCGTCGTGCTCTCAGCGATCTTCTGGGGCGGGCTCTGGGGGCCGGTCGGAGTGCTGATCTCGACGCCACTCACGCTGTGCCTGGCGACCGCTGGACGCCACTTCGAATGCCTGGGCTATCTCGGCGTCGTCCTCGGCGATGGTCCAGCATTGACGATGGCGCAGAAGTTCTACCAACGCGCGTTGTCGGGCGACCCGACCGAGATCATGGAGGGCGCGCACGGTTTCCTGAAACGGCGCTCGTTCGCCGAGTATTGCGATGTCGTTCTGGTGCCAGCACTGCAGCTGGGCCGCATCGACTGGGCGAGCGGCGCGATCACATCGCGGCAATACGCGGCGCTGCGCTTCGCCATCGTCCACGTCCTGTCGGACCTTGACGATACGCAGCGCGATCACCCGGGGATTGCAAAGAGGACGACCGTTCTCGAGAAAATCTTGTCGGGCAGGCTGCTCTGGGACAAGAACCTCTTGGACGAGCGTCGATCGGAAACGCATCGCGATGGCGTCGAAGGGCCTCCGGAAAACGCCAGGTCGATCGTGCTGTGTCTGGGAATGGGGCTCCCCGCGGATGAGCTCGCCGCTGAGCTGCTCGTGCGCATTCTGCGAAGCTCGCGTATCGATGCGCGCCTCATCAAGAACGAGGACGATCTTGACTCGCTGCATGTCTACGGCATAGCGACCTTGAACATCGACGCAGTCTGCATGGTCACCATGACTGCCCCTGACACCCTGGAGCACGGCGTCGAGCTTGCGAAGAACGTCAGGTCGCGCCTGCCACAGGTTCGCACGCTGGGACTTCTGTTGCCAGGCCGCGTCGAGCATCCTGACAAGATGCCCGTGACTCAATTCGTCGACTGCGCGGCAACGTCGTTCGCGCAGGCGGCGCGTGAGCTCGCGCCCGATGACGGCGACGCGGTTCAATCGTAGTATTTCCATCGTTCATCCGAGGTGCACGGCAACCAACCAGCCCAGTTCTTGAGCGTTGATCAGCGGCTCTGACCTCGCTCAGTAGCGATTGCCGGCCGCTGCATTGCAGTTGAGCCTGCTTCACCGGTACGAAACTGCGATTCGCGCCGCGGAATGTCAAGACTGCAATCGCCCTGCAAAGCCGTCTTTCCGTATGGCAACCATTGGCATCGCGTTGCGCATTTTCCTTGATGGACCTTCAGGCGTGCTGATTGAATGGGGGCACAATGCGCGCATGCCAAACATCGCCACAGTTCTTAAGGCTGAAATCACTCGCCTCGCGCGTAAGGAGCTTCGCGAGGAAAGCGAGAGCCTCAAACGCACGGCCGCCCTGCAACGCAAGGAGATCACGAATCTAAAAGGCCGTCTGCAGGCGTTGGAAAGGACCGTTCAGCGTCTGAGCAAGGCGCCACAACCGGCAAAGGCTGAGCCTCGCGCTATTGGCGTCAAAGGTGGCGTTGAGGATGACGCCTCTGAGGGTCTTCGCTTCCGTGCTGCGGGCATGGCGTCAAATCGCAAGCGACTCGGTTTGTCCGCGGCCGACTTTGCGCTGCTGGTTGGAACCACCGGCCAGTCGATCTATGCGTGGGAAGCCGGCAAGTCCAAGCCAAGGGCAGACGCCCTGAAGGCGATCGCCTCACTTCGACATATTGGCAAGCGCGAGGTCGAAGCGCGCCTGGCCGAATTGAAGGGTTGATGGC